>OLLQ01000446.1_pt1 | contig 11971 bp, 15 predicted proteins | sample 1604571 | NCBI WGS metagenome assembly OLLQ01 (sample SAMEA104055722, study PRJEB20765) | soil metagenome | isolation source: soil
CGAGGACCTGCGCGGCGTTCTGAAGGAACGGTTTGGACAGTGGCAGTACGCCCGCCATTACCGGGCGATCGAGGAACGGACGAAGGATGCCTTTGCCAAAATCGGCTCGGGCGACCCCGCCCTGGTCGTGCGCACGGCGCAGCGCTTCATTGGCTGGTTCGACCGACAAATGGAGCGCCTTGAACCGGCGCGTGCGCCGGCACGGGACCTCGCCACCAACCGCACCCCTGACATCGAGCGCTGACATGACACATGACACATCGCGAGGATGGGAACCCGATCCACAAAAAACGGGAAACTGGCGCGCTGCGCTCATGCAGGATCGCGGTGCGCCAATCGGTTCGCCATCCCCCGCTGCGCAGGGCGAGGCGCCGCAGGCGCAGGCACCCCACGCTGACGTGTCGGCGCCCGATCCCGGCCAGTACAAACCGTGGATCATGCAGCGGGCGCGAACTGCTCCCGCCCTGATGCTCGAATTTCGGCGCTACGAGCCGCGCTCGGGCCTCTGGACCGGCTGGGCCATCGCCTATCCCCACCTCGTCGCCCTCGAATATACCGGCGACAAGCTGCTGAGCCTGGACTTCGGCGCGCGGCAAATCGTGGTCGAAGGCCGTGGGCTCGATGAGTTGGCGCGGCATATCCAGCAAGGAACGGTCCTGGCAATTCAGGAATATGCATTGGCGATTTGGCCTTCGGCACATGACGGGCCGAGCGTGTCAGCGATCCGGAACGTGAAGACCGCGCCGCCGAAGGGCGCTTAGTGTGGTCGGTGCTGCTGGGCTGCTAACTGGCCTAACCCTGCCACCGCTGCCAAAGCCGTTTGGCGAAGGCGCGCTCTTCCGTGCCGACGGCTTGTTGGTAGATCGCTGTCGTTTCCAAACTGGCATGGCCCAGCCATTTTTGGGTGGTGGCCATGGGGACATTGTTCTCGGCGTTGGCGCAGCCGAAGCCATGTCTCAAGCCCTTGGGCATCGCCTGCGGCCCGGTGATTCCAGCCAAAGCCATGACCTCTTTCACCCGCCGCCATGCGGTGGGACGCGACCATTCCCATATCCGCGACTCTGCCGCTGTGCCGGCGGCGAAGGTGATGAGCGCCACCATCAGCTTCGCCGGAACCGGCACGGCACGAAAGACGCGGCTGCGCCGCTTCAGCGTGCGCAAGACGACGCGCCCTGTGGCGCGGTCGAGTTGCGATGGAGTCAGGGCCAGCGCTTCGCTGATACGGCAACCTGTGAACGCGAGCAGAACGCAGAAGAGCCGTGTGGCTTCTTCGGCGGCGTCGTCAGCGGCAGCGATGAAATCGCGCGTCTCGCTATCGCAAAGATATTTGCGGCCGCCTTCGCTGTTGAAGAGCGTTGGCTGGACGAGTTCGGGCATCATCGCCACCCGCGCCGCGCTGAAACACTATGGGGAATAGTGTTGCAAGACAGGGCTGCGGAAAATCGCAGTCCCACAGGCGAAATAGGAGCGCGGACAATATTGTGCGCGAGCTTATGTTGGATGAAGAACATGCTGCTACGCTTGGCGCAGATCGCCAGTTGCCGCAACAGAATTCCCCATAGTGTTACAAAATCCTTGCTTCTTCAGCGAGGGATCGCGACATGGCGAACGTCTATCACGTCACGACGAATGACGGAAAAGCCTACGACATCACGACGAGCGAGCATCACGACGACCACACTGACAACAGTTTCAAGACGCATCTTGGAAAGATCGTTGACGGTGCCATCGGCGGCACAGCGGGCGGTGTCGCGAGTGCCGTCATTATCCGCTTCGTGTTCAAAGGCAAGAAGTAGGAACGGCCATGCGCTCACGCCGCCTCACAGCCTGCGCGCTCGCGTGCGCCGTCGCTCTTGCCGTGACATCCGCCGTCGCTGCCGCAGACAGTGACGGCGACGATGCTGTTCTGCGGGCAGACAAGATGGCCTATGACTCGGCCATCAAATGCTTCATCGCCAACGGGATCGTCGCTGGTGATTGGCACCGCGACGGCAACTCGGCGAAGCAATTGGCTTCGGAGGCCAAGGCGCGCGAGTCCTTCGACCTCGCAACCCGCGCGGGCGAGACGCTTGGCTATAGCGGTACGCGTATGAACGAGGATTTCGGATTGGCACAGACCGCCGAGTTACCCCGAATGATGACAGATGTCGCTTACTTCAAACGCACCGCCGCTACGTGCAAGGCGCTCGGGCTAATGTGAAGGCAGTGGCTGGGCGTCTGCGCTACGAACCGGCTTGCCAACCGAGAGGCCGTGACCTTCTTGGTTTGGATCGGCCAGCGGAGCCTGAGCGCGGAACCGCGCAACGGCATCCGCCATTGCTGGATCGACAGGCGCAGCATCGGTACTGGGCGTAGCGGATGTGGCAGCTTCTCGCTCCTGCGTTGCAGCACGCACCGGGGCGAGGCGAGCAGCCAGATCGTCCCCGGAGCTTTCGAGGTGGTGTAACAGTGGCGCATACTCGGGACTTCTGTCCGCGCCATGCGCACCGGCATCACGCACTTGCTCGGCGGCGAGCCGGTTGGCGCGCAGATCGCCCTCGGGCGTGTGCAACGCCAGCGCCCGGTCGATCTCTTCACGCCGTGCTGCTTCTTCGCGGCGATATTTCTCTTCGTCCTCGGGCGAGGAGAACCGAAGGTACGGATCAAAGATTTTGTTCTTGTAGAAATCGTCCTCGAACGAGGCGACGGCGGTACGCGCGGCCTGACTGGCCGAAGCGAGGGTCATGGCCTGGCCAGCACCGGGGGTGGCCGCTGCCTCAGCCTGCTTCGCAATCGTTGATGCGTTCGCGACGCAAGCCACGATTTCGGCGCGAACGGCTGCAACAGCGGCTGGTCCGGTCTGCGACAATTGCCGCTTCAATGCGAGGAGCGTCCCAAGCTGGGCGTCTCCCTGCGCAATCAAGTTGAGATCGGCGTTGCCGCCGCTACGAAGCGCGACGAGGCTAGAGATGAGTTGATCTTGTGCGCTGTTCAATTGGTCGTTGAGGTCCGCAATAGTCGCTTCCGCGCTGACGGGTTCGGGATGCCTGAAGGCTCCCGGATTTATCGGCGTGGCGGAATCATTGGGTCCCGAGAACGCGGGCGCGGTGAAATCACGAAGGATTGGAAGATCTTCAAGCGGCCCCGACGCGGGTTTCACGTAAGCGCCGGCCGCGAACGCGTTGGGCGCTACCGGCACATGGGCGTTAGCTCCCGAGTCTGCGGGCAGACTGATTTGCGCAAACGCCTCAGCAATTATCGGGTTATTTTGGTCATCCACAAACACCTCACGCTGTGATTATACCCTAGCTATGGTTAATTTTCTGCAAATATCCAAAACTAGGTAATTCAGTGGCTTCGGCGTCGTGTCGTTGATTGACCTTTCGTGACAACTTGGAAGTCAAGACTGCGGAGAGATGCGATGAGAATGCAAAGGCGAGTGGCGATCTCTTGCGCGTCGATGATTCTTTCTTTGGCTTGTAGTGGATTTTTCATTGCAGCAAACGCCCAAGCCGACAACGGATGCAAAACGCTCAACGCACCCATATTTGATCTATCGGGGCACGTCGTACCGGGAGGCCGGATAATGAGTTGCCCTACATCAATGGTCGATACGACCGAAGCGCCCAACGCTCTGCAACGCGGCGACGTGCTTTCGATTTCTCGTGGGCGCTATATGCAACGACAACCATTTCTTCTTAGAGGGACACCGAACACGCCATATCTGTTTCCGGTGAGGTACGCCGCTGACATCGCGGCATCATATGTCGCCGATCCTGCTTACTATGGTTTGAGCAGCCTCGCGCTTGCCCTTCCATTTCAGCCCCGGCAGATCGCCACGTTTGACGACATTGGCGATGGCGCTACGTGGTACGGCTATACCAGTCTGCAGATCATGCCATCGCGTGCGCGCGACGCGGCGCCGCTGAACGAGAAATCGGTTGTGGTTGCTGTAGACGGCTTTAGCTTTCGCACACCGAACGCCTTTCTCGGCCTCCTTTCAAAGCCGGATGGCTTGGGTCAGCGACGCCGTTACGTCGAAGTCGTCTATTTTCAAAGGGACGACCCGAACGCGCTCCTCAAGCGGGCGCTCATTCCGCTTTCTATTCGCAGCGATCTGGAACCTGAGTGGTCGAACTTCGCCGCCCGCAATACCGCCTTCGGCGACCCCTATCATGGGGTTAAAGCAGCCATCATGGCGTTGGCGCTGTCGGGATTGGTCAAGGCGTTCGTTGAGTCCGATACCGGTCAGACGTGGTTGCGTGACCAGGCGGCATGCCTGAGGGACCACCAAATTTCCGGAAAGATTGTTGGCTGCTGATGCCAGGACAGAAGGGCGGCCGTGCGGCCGCCCCTCGCGTTTAGCGACTCCATAGCAGAACGCGGGTGTTGTCCTCGCGAGTAATGAGGCGGCAGTAGATCGGCCTGCCGAATGACGGATCATCCAGCTTGATGGAGAGGTACGGCTTGCTCGTCTCGCTTACCTTGCCCCAGCCCGCCCCAATCTCAGCGCCATTGGCGTACACGCGATAGTCGGGTGCGTGTTCGCTTCTCTTCGGGATGGATTTGATCGCTGCCTTGGCCTTGAGGGCCAACGTGGTGATCGTGCCGGTGAAGCCGTTTTCGTCCTGCGTGAAATTCCCAATGGTCGTCATGTTTTCTCTCCTTGCGTGGTGGAAGCCGCCCAATGCGGCCTCGCATGCGCATCCCTGAGGAGCCGCCGGCACGGCGGGTTCACCGCAGGAGAACGAGAATCTTGGAGCGCAGCGAGCGCGAGGAATGCCGAAGGCAGGGGATGATTGTCGTTGAACCCGACGGGCAAGGCTCCAGATTGCGCCATGACAACGAGGACGTTTGGAGCGGCTTTACTTCGCAAGGGGAGTGACGACAGAGGCAATCGAGCGAAGGCTAGGCGAGCCGGGGCCAGCGTTGCGCCGATCCTTCTTCAACAGCGGCCAAAACCACGAGGACGTTTCCGCGCATCATCGCTGCCTTTGCTTGAGAGATAGCGCCTAGGTCGGCTGGGGCGGCAAGCGGCAAGCCGCTCCTCCTCTCACGTTCCGGTCGCAAGCGATGCAGTCGCCTACAGCGGCGCAAGGACCCCCGCACGGCCGCGATGATGCGGCTAAAACTAGGAGGACTTATGAAATCGCTGAAACTGAAAACATCGAAACTCGTCGTACTGATCGCCGCGCTCGCGCAATTGATTGCCTCTGTCGCACAACTCGTCTCCGCCTTGCAGCCGTCCCCGTGAGGCAAGGGGCGAGCCGTGAGTCAGAAGGCAGCCTTCAATCGCAAAAGATCAGTTTGAAGTGCCTCGCGTTTTCCCATTCCAGAGGCCAGCGGCCGATGGGAAGTGCTGGGACAAGACGCCGTCGGGCGGGTCGCATCGAAGCTCGACGCGCCTCTTTCCGCCCGCCGTCTTCCCGTCCATGCCGAGCAAGAGCGCCAGCGGCGCGTCGGCAAGGCCGGAGAGCGCCGAACCGACACCGGGCGCAGCGAGGCTCGCTGCTTATTTCCCGTCGTCGTCTCGGCTTATCAGTGCCGCGTCCTTCGTGAGGACGCTTTTTGGCGAAGAGCGGAAGCGCCAGCAGCCTTAGCGTCGGCCTGCTTGCTCTTGGCGGCCTTGCCGCCCTTCTTCACAGGCTTTGAGGGTTTTGCGGTGACGGCTTTGCCGTCGCCGCCCGCGTCTTGCGCTGGGTCGATGGGGTCCCAGCTTCCCATGCCCTGCAACACGCGGTCAGCGTGCTTGATCGTGTTCACATGGCCGTAGTGGTCCTCGATCATCTTGACCGAGGTACCCATTTGCTCGGCCAGGAAATACACATCCACGCCTTCGCTCAGGCGAAGCGTGGCGTAGGTATGGCGGAAGCAATAGGTCGAACGCGGAGTGCCTTGCGGGCCATCTCGCAGCTCCGCGAATTCCAGCATGGCATCGATCATGTGCTTGAATAACGTCGTCGCCGACTTGCCCGAATGCGTAGTGAACACTGGATCATCCGGCCCGTTGGCGACGCCGATCTGCCGGATGCGGTCAAGATAATCGCCGACGCTGGCCGGGGCGACCAGCCGGTGTGTCCTACCCTTGCCGGAAACAAACATCACCACCAGGTCGCGCCCATCGCGATCCTTGGCGCGGGTGATATCGCGCCAGCGCAGATTGCGCGCCTCGGATGGCCGCATGCCAGTGTTGCACATGATGAGAACGAAATTGTAGGCGACTTCGCGATACCATTTGGCGGTCGCGGTCGTCGCCTTTTTCTTCCATTCGCGGGCTTTGGTGTGCAGCCGCCGGTATTCCTCCAGCGTGAACTCGTCTCGGCGCATCTTTTTCAGGTTGAGTCTGCCGCCCTCGAAGCGCTTGTCGTAGGGCACATAGCCTTTGCGCTGTGCAAAGCCCATGACACCCGCGAAAATCGACATCTCGAAATCAATGGTTGCATCGCTGACGATGATCCACGGCTCGTCCTTCTCCTTGGCCGTGGCGTTGACCTTGGGAAATTTGCGCTGGTCCACCTTGTTGCGGACGGCTTTGTTGCGCGCGTTCTCGGCCTCGTCGGCGAGCCTCTTGCTCCGCTCTACCTCGTCGTCGGTGCGCGGGCGCATGGAGCCAGCCCGCGCCATGCGGCCCTCGCCATAGGCGCGTCGCCAGTCTGGATAATTCTCCCAGCGGTCGGAGCTGATAAGGTTGATCTGGATCGAGCCGACGTAGGGGTTGAGCTTGCTGTCGATCACCGAGCGCACGCGCTTGACGCGCTCATGCGTGATCTTGCCATTCTTGGCGCGCAGCTCCTGCTCGGCCAGATAGTCCCGCGCGATCTGACTAAAGGGCCGATTGAACACCGGCACCTTGAGTTCGATGGCGTATTGAAGTTTCACCTGCTGCGCACCTGCAAGCCTGCGCGCGTCCTCGACGTAAGGAGTTTTTAGGGAGACCGTCTTATAGCGGTCAGCCTTCGGGAGCTTCATCCGACAATAGAAATTCGCGTGCGCCACGTCGGCACGCTTGAAAATGATGAGGCCGGGCGTGATCTCCTCTTTGTCCGTTATGAATGCCATTGCCGCCTCCAAACCTGTGCAGAATCTGTGTAGATATCGACCTCTAAGCCCTTGATATGTGGTGTTGTGTAGGGTTTGTGTAGGGGCATTATAGCAAAAATAGTTGTTTATTTCTAGCTATTTAGTTATTTATTGTCATCCCCGGCCGAGCGAAGCGAGGGGAAGGGGACCCAGGACAAGCAGCATCTCAGATGTGGCTTGTCCTGGGTCTTCGTACGCTGACGCTATGAAGTCCCTCGCGCGCGAAGTGCGCGCTCGCCGGGGATGACAGCGGAGCTTGGTTTTAAGCCGACGTGTCCACGGTCCCACCCGGAGCCGCGCCATTGCCGGCCTCTTTGCGCGCCACGGTCACCATCGCCGGACGCAGCAGCCGGTCGGCGATCGTGTAGCCGGACTGCACCACGTTCACGATCGTGCCCGGCGGGCGGCCCTCGCCGGGAACCTCGGCGATGGCCTGGTGGAAGTTCGGGTCGAACTTCACGCCCTCGGTCTCGACCTGTTTGACGCCGTGATTGGCCAGGGTCGACATCAACTGGCGCTCGGTCGCCTCGACGCCCTCGATCACCGAGCGCACCTGCGGATCGGCGGCGTCGCGCACTTCCTGCGGCAGGTGCGACAGCGCGCGGGCGAAATTGTCGGCGATGCCCAGCATGTCGCGGGCGAAGCGGCTGACCGCGAACTGCTTGGTGTCCTCGCGCTCGCGCTCGCCGCGGCGGCGCACATTCTCGGTCTCGGCGAGGGCGCGCAGCAGGCGGTCTTTCAGATCGACGTTCTCGGCGTTCAGCGCCTGGATGACGTCGGCCGGATGCGGCTGATTGGGGTCCAGATTGGGGTCTTGGGTGAATTCGTCTTCGCTCATGATGCTCTCTCTAACGTTTCAGCCGAGCAATCGGCCAACGACTTTGGCGGTGTGGTCGACCATGGGAATGATGCGGCCGTAATTGAGGCGGGTGGGGCCTAACACCCCGATGACGCCGACGACCTTGCCGGCGGCGTTGGCATAGGGCGCGGCGATGATAGACGAGCCGGACAGGCTGAACAGCCGGTTCTCCGAGCCGATGAAGATGCGCACCCCGTCGCCGTCCTTGGCCAGCTCGAGCAGGCGGATCAGGTCGTTCTTCCGTTCGATATCTTCAAAGAGCGTGCGCACCCGCTCGATGTCGGCCTGCGCCTCGACGCTGTCGAGCAGATGCGAGGTGCCGCGCACGATCAGCACCTTCTCGTCGATGTTGCGCGAGCCGTTGACCGGCATCGAAAGCGTGGCCAGCCCCTCGGCGACGATCTTCGCGGTCAGCACGTCGAGCTCGGCGCGTTCGCCGTCCAGCTCCGCCAGCACTTGCGCGCGGGCGGAATCCAGCGTCTTGCCGCGCAGCCGCGCGTTCAGATAGTTCGAGGCTTCCTGCATCGCCGAGCCGGGCAGGCCCAGCGGCGTGTCGATCAGCCGGTTCTCGACCTGGCCGTCCTCGCTCACCATCACGACCAGCGCCTTGCCCGGCCCGATGGCGGTGAACTCGATATGCTTGAGCGGCGAATCCTGCTTGGACGAGACCAGCAGTCCGGCGCAGTTCGACAGGCCCGACAGCATCGACGTCGCCTGCGTCAGCACGTCCTCCAGCGCCCGGCCCGAACCCGTCATGCGCGCCTCGATGGCGACGCGCTCGTCCGGCGCCAGGTCGCCGACCTCCAGCAGGCCGTCGACGAACAGCCGCAGGCCCTTCTCGGTCGGCGCCCGGCCGGCGCTGGTGTGCGGCGCATAGAGCAGGCCCATGCTCTCCAGGTCCGCCATGACGTTGCGGATCGAGGCCGGCGACAGGGCCAGCGGCAGGCGCTGGGACAGGGTGCGCGAGCCCACCGGCTCGCCATTGGAGATGAAGGCTTCGACCAAATGGCGGAAGACCTCCCGGGGGCGGTCCCCCAGGGCGGCGTTCAACGCGCGGGCCGATGCCTGATCCAAGAACTTAAACCTTTGAACTGTTAGGACTTTTACAAAAGCGGGCGGTTTTGTTTGCACCTCGGGTGCAACGCCGCTAGGTAACGGGCGACGCCCAAAACTTCAAGGCAAACCACCATGCGCCCATCTACCCGCGCAAACGACCAGATGCGCACCGTGAGCCTGGAACCGGGCGTTGCCAAGCACGCCGAGGGTTCCTGCCTGGTGAAGTTCGGCGACACCCACGTCCTGTGCACCGCCAGCCTGGAGGATTCGACCCCCGGCTTCCTGCGCGGCACCGGCAAGGGCTGGGTGACGGCGGAGTACGGCATGCTGCCGCGCTCGACCCATGAGCGCATGCGGCGCGAGGCAGCCCAGGGCAAACAGTCCGGCCGCACCCAGGAAATCCAGCGCCTCGTCGGCCGCTCCCTGCGCGCCGTGGTCGACATGGCGGCGCTGGGCGAGCGCCAGATCGCGATCGACTGCGACGTGCTGCAGGCCGATGGCGGCACGCGCACCGCCTCGATCACCGGCGGCTTCATCGCGCTGCACCAGTGCATCGCGTTCATGAAGAAGACCGGCATGATCACCAAGCCCGCGATCAAGGACCACGTCGCCGCGGTGTCGTGCGGCATCTGGAAAGGCACACCGGTGCTCGATCTCGACTACGCCGAGGATTCGACGGCCGAGACCGACGCCAATTTCGTGCTGACCGGCAGCGGCGGCCTGGTGGAGCTGCAAGGCACCGCCGAGGGCGCGCCATTCTCGGACGAGGAGTTCGGCGAATTGCTGCGCCTGGCGCGCAAGGGCATCGGCGAACTGGTGATCCTGCAGAAGAGCGTGCTCGGCGCATGAGGCTGGGGCGCGGCGACACGCTGGTGGTGGCAAGCCACAACCAGGGCAAGGTGCGTGAGATCCGCGAATTGCTGGTCCCGTTCGGCCTGCACATCGTCGGCGCCCATGAGCTGGAATTGCCCGAGCCCGAGGAGACGGAAGCCACCTTCGCCGGCAATGCCGAGTTGAAAGCCCGCGCTGCCGCCAATGCGACGGGGCATTATGCGCTGTCCGACGATTCCGGTCTTGCGGTGACCGCGCTGGACGGCGCGCCCGGCATCTATTCGGCGCGTTGGGCCGGACCGACGAAAGATTTCGTGGTTGCCATGACACGCATCGAACGGGAATTGCGCGAGAAGAACGCGGCCGACAGGTCGGCGAAATTCGTCTGCGCCCTCACCGTCGCGGTGCCGCATGGCGCGGCGCGCACGTTCGAAGGCGAGGTGCACGGAACGCTTACTTTCCCGCCACGCGGGAGCCATGGCTTCGGCTACGACCCCATCTTCATTGCCGACGGCATGCACGAGACCTTCGGCGAGATCGACCCCGCCGCCAAACACGCCATGAGCCACCGCGCCCGCGCCTTCGCCAAGCTTGTGGCGAGCGACGTCTTTAAATGAGTGCGGATGGTTTTCCGGCCGATGTGGATGGCGACGTACTTCGTCGCTTGAAAGATCACGGGTTCGACTTCAACCGGCAGCATCGTATCGATTTCAATGTTGACTTTGATGCGTGGCCGCCAGCGCAAGAAGCGATTGCATGGCTACAACGGCAATATCCAGGCGTTGCGATTGGCGAGCTCGAAGGTGAGGAGCTTGGTGATGTGGTCGTCCAAGTCTACGGCGTAGTGACACACGACTTGGTTGTTCAAACGCAAGCGACGATCTCCAGCGCAATGAGGGTCTTCGGTGGCAGATGCGAAGCATGGGGCGTGCTGGACGACGACCCAACTGCGCCATGAGCGGCTTCGGCATCTATGTCCATTGGCCGTTCTGCGCGGCCAAGTGCCCGTATTGCGATTTCAACAGCCACGTCCGCCAGCAGATCGACGAAGCCGGCTGGATCGACGCCATCGTGCGCGAGCTTGAATGGACCGCGGCACAGCAGGGCGCCGACCGCCCGATCGTCGAGACGATCTTCTTCGGCGGCGGCACGCCCTCATTGATGCAGGGCAAGAGCGTCGCGCGCACCCTCGACACCATCGCGCGGACCTGGCGCATGGCGAACGACGTCGAGATCACGCTTGAGAGCAATCCCGCCAGCGCCGACGCCACGCGCTTCGCCGATTACCGCGCCGCCGGCGTGAACCGCTTGTCGCTCGGCGTCCAGGCGCTGAACGACAAAGACCTGAAAATGCTGGGCCGTTTGCATAACGTCGCGGAGGCGAAAGCGGCGCTGGCGTTGGCGATGAAGAATTTCGACCGCGTCTCGCTCGACCTGATCTACGCCCGTCCGGACCAGACGGTGGCGGCCTGGCGCGACGAGCTCGCGCAGGCACTGGCGTTCGGCACCGATCATCTGTCGCTCTATCAACTGACCATCGAGCCCGCGACGCCGTTCTTCACCCTGCACAAGACGGGCGCGCTGAAAATCCCCGATGACGACCGCGCAGCTGAACTCTACGAAGTCACGCAGGAGATGACGGCCGACGCCGGCCGTCCCGCCTACGAAATCTCCAATCATGCGCGCCCGGGCTCAGAGGCGCGGCACAATCTTCTCTACTGGCGTTACGGCGCTTATGCCGGTGTCGGCCCCGGCGCGCATGGGCGGCTCGACCTGCACGGCAAGCGCATCGCGACCCAGACCGAGCGCCTCCCGGAGCGCTGGCGCGAGACGGTCGCGCGCACCGGCCACGGCCTGATCGAGCAAAGCGAGATCGCGCCCGACGATGCGGCGCGCGAGCACCTGCTGATGAATCTGCGCCTGGCCGAAGGCATCGATCTGGCGGCGTATCGCGCGCGCTGGGGCACCGCGCCGGACGCGGCGCGTATCGCGGCGCTCGCGGAGCATGGCCTGCTCACGCTGGACGGCGACCGCCTGACCGCGACGCCGCGCGGGCGCCTGCTGCTCAACAGTGTGATCGCGGAATTGGCAGAATGATGTTCCTCCCCCGTTGTTACGGGGGAGGGGGACCGCGAAGCGGTGGAGGGGGCGAGACTGGGCTCGCTC
>OLLQ01000363.1_pt1 | contig 11924 bp, 15 predicted proteins | sample 1604571 | NCBI WGS metagenome assembly OLLQ01 (sample SAMEA104055722, study PRJEB20765) | soil metagenome | isolation source: soil
GGGCTCCATCGTCGATGGCCGCGGGCTGGCGGCGGCGCTGGCGCTGGGTGCGCAGGGCGTGTGGATGGGCACGCGCTTCATCGCCGCGACCGAGGCGCATGCCGGCGGGCTCTACAAGCAGGTCATCGTCGACGCGACGGACGAGGACACGATCATCACCCGCTCCTATTCCGGCAAGCCGATGCGCGTCTTCAAGAACGAATGGGTCGCCGATTGGGAGAAGCGGCCGCAGGACATCAAGCCGTTCCCGGCGCAGGCGATGCTGTCGTCGCAAGCCGGCGTGATGGGCGGGATCGGCGGGCAGATCGAAGGCCTCAGCCGCGAGCGCTCCGCCTTCGCCATCGGCCAGGGCGCCGGCGGCATTCACGAAGTGAAGCCGTCGCGCCTCATTATCGCCGAGATCATGGACGAAGCAGAGGCCGTAATCGGCCGGATGTCCGCGCTGGTACGCAAAGCGGCGGCCACCTCATGATGAAAATCCTTTTCGCAATTGTCGCCGGCATGCTGCTGCTGTCCGGCGCGGCACAGGCGGCCGACGGGTTCGAGGCCGTGCGCTGCGGCGGCAATATCCCCAAGGCGATGATCGGCAAGCGCGGCGCCAACGAGCGCGTCGTCGTCATCGAGGGCCGGCACAAGGCGCTGGGTCTTCAGGACCTCGGCGCCGACGAGATCTCCGACAATCTGGATTCGATCTCCTGGCGCATCTGCGGCAAGGAATACATGGTGCTCGAGGACAAGCGCGGCATCGTGCGCGACGTGCTCGCCGTTCCGGCCCACAGCTTCTTCACACCAGAGTTCACCGCCTCGGGCTGCAAGCTGAGCGGCAAGGAGATGCCGAACATCTTCGTCGGCGTCTTCGACAACCGCAAAGGCGATCGTTCCAAGCCGAACGATCCGATGGACGCGTCCTTGCTGCCCGTGCTGACCGCGTGGCGGATCGACGAGAAGGCCGCCAGATTCATCGCGCAGCCGGCGGCCGGCCTCGCCTGCCCGCGCACCGGGATTTTTACCGCCGACGACCACTGAACGTCCCCCCTCTTTGAGGGGGTGTATTGATTTCCCTCGAATATTTCGCGGGCCGCCGTGAATCTTTGCTTTGACTGGCGAAGCAAGGCTGAACCAATGTTCAGGCCACTCGAAGGGGGATTCACCAACATGACGCAATCGTTCGTCATTCCCGGCGTATCGCGCCGCGTGTTCTTAGGCACCGCGGCCGCTGCCGCCGGCGCCGCTACGCTGCCCGCCTTCGCAGCGCCGGCCAAGGCTACCCGCTACACGCGCTACAACGCCGTCAGCCCGCAGGGCAAAGTCATGCTCGACAGCTATGCCGTCGCCATCGGCAAGATGCTGGAATTGAAGCCCGACCATCCGCACAACTGGTTCCGCAACGCTTTTGTGCATTGCATGGACTGCCCACACGGCAATTGGTGGTTCTTCACCTGGCATCGCCCCTTCGTCGGCTATTTCGAGCAAGTCGTGCGCCACTACAGCGGCAACCCGGATTTCGCCTTCCCCTATTGGGACTGGACGCAGGCCCCGCTCGTTCCGGCGCAGATGTTCGACGGCGTGCTCGATCCCCGGAACCAGGCCTACGACCGCTACATCTCGAGCTTCGACACGTTCTACAAATACATGAACCCGGCGATGGAGGTTTACTGGAGGAACCTGACGCCGGATCAGCGCAAGGGTCTGCCGGATCGCGGCATGCCGGACCTGCCGACGATGTGGAAGGTGGTGAAAGGCAACGAGACGGACGGCGCCTATTACGCCACAACGCCGAACGCCCGCTGGATCAAGAAGATCGACCCGCTGCTGGACAAGAGCACGCGCGGCGCGGTCGAGATCGGCACGATCGAGGCCGGTTTGCGGACTCGGGTCTTCGTCGATGGGACCACCGTGTCGGCCGGCTTCAACAGCAGCCGGACAGCCAGCCACAACTCCATGCCGTCGCGCTCCAATTTCGCGATCCTGGAAGGCCAGCCGCACAATCTTGTGCACAACAATCTCGGCGGCGTCGGGCATCTCTCGAACCCGCTGCTGTTCGGCTATATGGCCGACAATCTGTCGCCCGTCGATCCGCTCTTCATGTTGCACCACTCCAATGTCGACCGGCTGTGGGACGTGTGGACGCGCAAGCAGCAGGCGCTGCATTTGCCCGCGCTGCCGACCGGCGCCGACTGGACGGCCTTCGCCGATGAGAAGTTCCTGTTCTACATCGACGCGAACGGCACCCCCGCGCCGCGCAAGACCGCCGGTGAAAGTGTCGAGATCGCGGGCTTCGACTACACCTACCAGCCGGGCTCGGGCGAGAACGTCGTCACCGCACCGCGTGTCTCCGCCGTGGCGGCGGCGACCTTCAGCGCCAAGTCGATCAGCGGCGGCGCCGGAACGGTGAACGTGCCCGCGGCGCTTCTGGCGAAGGCGCCGGGCACGCTGGTGGCGACGATCACCATCCCGCGCCCGACAAGCGGCGGCGCGCCGCGCGAATACGACGTGCTGGTCAACGCACCGCCCGGCACGACATCGGCGACGCCCGACAGCCCGTATTATGCCGGCACGATCTCGTTCTTCGGCTTCATGGCGAGCATGGGCGGCGAGGCCAGCTTCAGCCTGCCGCTCACCAAGCTGCCGCCCGCCGCCAAGGGCAAGCCGCCAGGCGAGCTCGTGTTCACCGTGGTGCCGTCCTACGAAACGCCTGCGACGCCGGGCGTGCTCAAGAGTTCGGGGCCGCTGCTCAAGGCCGTCACCGTGACGGCGAGCTGACATGACAAGGCTGGCCGTCGCGCTCGCGTTCCTCGTGCTGCTCGCACAAGGCGCGGAAGCGGCGGCCGGCAGGGCTTTCATCCTGACGCAGTCCCATGTCGCCAAGGCCGGCGAGGCGCCAATCCTGCGCGTGCATGCGGGGTTCCTGCGCAAGGGCGATCAGATCGTCGTCTACGACAGGCACGGCGCCTTGTTGGGCACGGTCTCGCCCTTCGCGGTGCATGGCTCCGAAGCGGGCACTTATACGATTCCGCTACCTGCGGCTCTGGCCGCGCAGCGCAAGATCGCCGTGCGCCTCGTGCTCAGCGCATTCGGCCACCCTGCCCGCGCGCCGTCCGTCCACGAGCTGCACGGCGTGTCGCTGGACTACATGCCCGTGACGCCCTAAGGCTCTAGAGAAACTTCGCCGCCAGGTGCACCAGCACCGCGGCGCCGAAGCCGCCGACGGCGATGCCCGAGCCTTTGTTGATAAGCGCCATCACATGGTCGTTGATGCTGGCGTGGAACAGGCCGACGATCGTCGTCAGCACCAGCCACCACAAGGCCGAACCCGCCGTCACGCCGATGACGACGAAGGACGCGGCGATGAAGCTGGGGTGGCCGCCGGCGAGACCGCCGAGCCCCGCGAACAACGCCGCGAAGCCCAGCAGCGTCGCCGGATTGGTGATGGTGAGCGCGAAGCTCGACGCCATGGCGCGCACCAGTGTCGAGGCGCCCTTCTCGCGCGCGGTGACAGAATCCGGCAACCGCGCCTCGACCTTGGCGAAGAAGGTATGGATACCGAAATAGATCAGCATGCCGCCGCCGATCAATTCCAGCAGCGAGGCGTAGCCTTTGATCAGTTGCGCCGCCGCCGTCAGGCCGAAGCCGGTGACGATGGCGAACACCGTATCGCCGACCGCGGCGCCGAGGCCCGACACGAAACCGTTGAGCGGCCCGAAGGCGAGCGTGCGGCGGATGCAGATCAGGTTCACCGGCCCGATAGGCACGGCGACGATCAATCCGATCACAATGCCGGAACCGATGAGGAGCAGGAGATCCATTCCGGACGCGGACCTATATCTCGACGACCAGGCGCCCGCGCACCTTGCCGGCGAGGATGTCTTCCGCCGCCTGGCGCACGCCCGAAAGCGGGATCGTCTGCGTCATGGCGGTAAGCTTGCCGATATCCAGGTCCTTCGCCAACCGATTCCACGCCTGGATGCGGCGCGGCTTGGGCATCTGCACCGAGTCGATGCCGAGCAGCGAGATACCGCGCAGGATGAACGGCGCCACGCTGGTCGGCAGGTCGAGCCCTGCCGCGAGGCCGCAGGCCGCGACCGCGCCGCCATAGGACGTCGAGGCGATGACATTGGCGAGCGTCTTCGAGCCCACGCTGTCCACCGCGCCGGCCCAGCGCTCCTTGCCCAGCATGCGCGGCTCGCCGGCCAGTTCCGATCGGGCGATAATCTCCGAAGCGCCGAGGCCCTTCAGATATTCTTCTTCCTCCGGCCGCCCCGTCGAGGCGACGACCTTGTAGCCAAGCTTCGCCAGCAGCGAGACCGCCACCGAGCCGACACCGCCCACAGCGCCCGTGACGATCACTGCGCTGCCCGGCTTCACATGCGCATCTTCGAGCGCCAGCACGCACAGCATCGCGGTGTAGCCGGCGGTGCCGATCGCCATCGCCTGCGCCGCGGAGAATTCCTTCGGCAACGGCACCAGCCAGTCACCTTTCACGCGCGCCAGTTCCGAATAGCCGCCGTAATGCGCTTCGCTGAGCCCGAAGCCGTTGAGCACGACCTTGTCGCCGGGCTTGAACTCGGGATGCGACGACTCCTCGACGGTTCCCGCCAGATCGATGCCCGGGATCATCGGGAATTTGCGCACCACCGGCGAGCGCCCGGTCAGCGCCAGACCGTCCTTGTAGTTCACCGTCGAATGCGACACCGCGACCGTGACGTCGCCCGGCATCAGGTCGTCCGGCGTCAGTTCCACGTCTTCGACAGTCTGCTTGTCGGCGTCCTTGCGGAGCAAAATGGCCTTAAAGCGGCTCTTCATGGCGTCGTGGGCCCACCCGGTGTTGTTGCGGGGCACGCCACCCGAATTCGCAGGCGCCGTCAAGGTGTTGGCGGGATCGGCACCGGGGTCAGAATCTGCTGCGCCGTCGCCCGGGCGATCAGCGCCCGGTCGTCTTCGCGGAAGAAATCCGCCTCGACGGTGATCAGCGAGCGGGTCTGCGCCGTCACGCGGCCCTCGACCAGAAGCGGATGCGCGCGGCCGACGCGCAGGAACTGGATCGCCAGATTGATGGTGCGGAACATGCCGCCGTCGGGCACCACCGTCATCGCCGCGAACGCCATGACCTGATCGGCCAGCGCGGCGAGATAGCCGCCGAACATCGAGCCGTCGGCGTTGAGCAGATGCGGCTCGGGCACCCAGCGCTTGGCCGCGAAGCCCGGACGCCAGGCGTCGAGCAGACCGAGCTCCATCGTACGCACCACCGGCACCGCCTCCGCTTTGCGCGCGACGAGCCTATCGAGATGATCGGTTGCGAAGGTCATGGCGTTGCTCCGCGGACGGCACCGCCATAGTCTGAGCCAAGCTCACATTCCGCTACTCGCGTTCGGGCGCCGATGCCGAGGACCAGCAAAACGCCGCGCCGGCTGCCCAAGCAGACCCGCTCACGCGCCACCATCGAAGCCATCCTGGAAGCCACGGCTCAGATTCTGGAGACCGGCGGAGAGGCCGCGTTCAACACCAATCACATCGCCGAACGCGCCGGGGTCAGCATCGGCTCGCTCTACCAATACTTCCCCGACAAGCAGTCCATTCTGCGCGAAATGGCGCGGCGCGAAACGGACGCACTCCATCGCGCCACCGGCGCCCTGCCGCCCAAGGACAAAGAACGTCTCGCGATCCAGCGCCTGATCGCGGCCTTCCCCGGCCGCCCGCGCCTGCGCCGCATCGTGGTGCGGACGCTGACCGCCGACGTGACGCACGTCCCGCCCGATCTGATCAACCAGGAGCTCGACCGGACATCACGCCTTTTGGAGCCTGAACTGCGCCTGACCCGTCTCGACGCCTATATCCTGACTCGTGCGGTGCTCGGCGTGGTGCGCTCGGCGGTGCTGGAGGACTCGCCGTTCCTGCACAAGCCGGAATTCCTGGAAGCGGTGCTGCGCCTGACGCGCGCCTACCGCGCCGCGCTCAAGCCGGCGGCAAGGTCTCGACGAAGCGGATCGGCGCGCCCTGCCCGCTCAGCACAAGCGCGCGGTCGCGCATGACGGTCTTGCCGCGGATGATCGTCGCCAGCGCCCAGCCCGTCGTCTCCATCCCGTCGAACGGCGTCCAGCCGCATTTCGACGCGATCCAGCTGTTCTCGATCTTCTTTTTCGCCTTGAGGTCGACGATGGTGAAGTCGGCGTCATAGCCCTGTGCGATGCGGCCCTTGCCGGCGATGCCGAAGATCCGCGCCGCGCCGCTGCTGGTCAGGTCGATGAAACGCGCCAGCGTCAACCGCCCCGCCGCGACGTGGTCGAGCAGGATCGTCACCAGCGTCTGCACCCCCGGCATGCCGGACGGCGTGTCGGGATAGACCTTGTCCTTTTCCTCGCGCGTGTGCGGCGCGTGATCGGAACCGATGACGTCGATGACGCCCTGGTTAACCGCCTCCCACAGCGCCGCGCGATGCGAGGCGTCGCGGATCGGCGGATTCATCTGGGCATAGGTGCCGAGGCGCTCGTAACATTCCGGCGCGGAGAGCGTCAGATGCTGCGGCGTGGTCTCGCAGGTGCAGATTTCCTTGGCTTCGGCCAGCAGCGGAATCTCATCGCCGGTCGTGACATGCAGCACATGCAGCCGGCGGCCAGCGGCGCGCGCCAGGCGGATGACGCGCTCGGTCGACATCCGCGCCGCTTCGGCATCGCGCCACACCGGATGCGAGCGCGGGTCGCCGGGGATCGCCAGATGCTTGCGCGCCTTGAGACGATCTTCGTCCTCCGAATGCACCGCGACCCGGCGCCGGCCGGCGCGCAGCATCGCTGCGATGTCTTCTTCGTGGTCGAGCAGCAGCGTGCCGGTCGACGAACCGAGGAACGCCTTCACTCCGGCGACGCCGGGCATGCGTTCCAGTTCGGCCAGCGCGCCGAGATTGGCCGGCGTCGCGCCGATGTAAAACGCGTAGTCGCAATGCATGCGGTTCGCGGCCCGCGCCAGCTTGTCGTCCATCATCGCGCGCGAGGTGGTCGGCGGATAGGTGTTGGGCATCTCGAAGATGCCGGTGACGCCGCCCAGCACCGCGGCGCGGCTGCCGCTTTCCAGGTCTTCCTTGTGCTCATTGCCGGGCTCGCGAAAATGGCACTGGCTGTCGATGACACCGGGCAGGACGTGCAGGCCCTTGGCGTCGAAGGTCTCGGCCGCCTTGGCGCCGCCTAGCGCGCCGATGGCGGCGATCTTGCCGCGCCGCACGCCGACATCGCCCTCGGCGATGCCGTTGGGCGTCGCCACGGTTCCGTTTTGGATGATCAGATCGAAGGTTTCAGACATGCAAAAGGCGTAGACCGCGTCTCGTCCCTTGGCAACCGCGCGCAACGGGATTACTTGCTGTTCCATGCCCGTCGCCCATCTCGAAGATCGCGCCGTCCTCGCCGTCGCCGGACCGGAGGCGCGCGGCTTCCTGCAAGGCCTGATCACCAACGACGTCGAGCAATTGGCGCCCGGCAAGGGCCTCTACGCCGCCCTGCTCACGCCGCAGGGCAAGATCCTGTTCGACTTCTTCCTGGCCGAGGGCGACGGCGCGATCCTGATCGACTGCGCGGCCCCTGCGCGCGACGCTCTGCTCAAACGCCTGTCGCTGTACAAGTTGCGCTCCAAGGTGACGCTGGAAGCACGCGATCAGCTCGCCGTGATCGCTGAGTGGGACGGCACCATGGCGAAATATGCCATAGCCTATCCCGATCCGCGCCTGCCGGCGCTGGGATCGCGCGGCTTCATCGCGCGGGCGGAGATGCGCCACGACCTCGCGGATGCGGCGCGCTATCGCGCACACCGTCTGCAGCTCGGCGTACCCGAAGCGGCGGATTTCGGCTCGGATAGGATGTTCGCGCTCGATGCCGATCTCGACGAGCTTCACGGCGTCGACTTCACGAAGGGCTGCTATGTCGGCCAGGAATTGACCGCGCGCATGAAACATCGCGGTACAGCGCGCAAACGCCTGCTTGCGTTCGAAGCGTCCGGCGCGGTGGCCGGTGCGGCGGTGAAGGCCGGCGACAAGGACATCGGCGAGATCGCCTCCGCCTATGAAGGCCGCGGCTTCGCGCAGATTCGCCTCGACCGCCTCGACGAAGCCGGCGACGCGCCGCTGCTGACAGGCGATGTCAGTGTGAAATTGATAAAACCGAAGTGGCTTTTCCCTTGACGCGGAACCGCGCGGGTGGAAGTTTCTGTTTTGTTCCAACGCTTATTTGAAGGACCTTTATCATGCTCCATCATGTTTCGGTCGGCGTAAGCGACCTCGCACGGGCCGCGAAGTTCTACGACGCCGTGCTGGCGACGCTCGGTTTCAAGCGCGTCGCGGACTATTCTCCGCACGCCATCGGCTATGGCGCGGACCGGCCCGAGTTCTGGATCGGCGGCGCGCATGACGGCAAGGCGATCAGCAGCGGCAACGGCACCCATATGGGCTTCATCGCGCGCAACAAGGCGCAGGTGGAGAAATTCCACGCCGCGGCGCTGCGCGAGGGTGGCAGCAACAATGGCGAGCCCGGCCCGCGCGCCGATTACGGCCCGGATTACTATGGCGCCTTCATCTACGACCTCGACGGCAACAAGATCGAGGCCGCCCTGCTCGCGACGCCGGTGCCCAAAACGGCGGCTATGAAGAAGCCGGCAAAGAAATCCGCCAAAAAAGCCGCGAAAAAGGCGCCCAAGAAGGTCGCGAAAAAGGCCAAGAAAAAGTCGAAGCGCTGAGCGGATGGCCGGCAAGGAGGTCGTCCGCTGCGGCTGGTCGGTGAAGGAGCCGATCTATATCGACTATCACGACAGCGAATGGGGCGTGCCGGAATACGATCCGCGCGCGCTCTATGAAAAGCTCGTGCTCGACGGCTTCCAGGCCGGCCTGTCCTGGATCACCATCCTCAAGAAGCGCGAGAATTTCCGCGAAGCGTTCGACGATTTCGCGCCGGAGAAGATCGCGCGCTACGGCAAGCGCGAGGTGAACACGCTGATGCAGAACGCCGGCATCATCCGTTCGGAGCCGAAGATCCAGGCGGCGATCCGCGGCGCGCAATTGTGGCTCGACATCGAGGCGAAGGAGCCCGGCGGCTTCACGGAACTGCTCTGGAAGCATGTCGGCGGCAAGCCGACCCAGAACAGCTACAAGACGCTGCAGCAGGTGCCGCCCAAGACGGCGATGAGCGAGGGCCTGTCCAAGGAACTCAAGACGCGCGGCTTCAACTTCGTCGGGCCGGTGATCGTCTACGCCTTCGCCCAGGCGGTCGGCATGGTGAACGACCACATCGTCTCCTGCCACCGCCACGGCCCGGTGGCCAAGTTGGGCAAGCGCGGGCCGCACTAGCGTCTTCGTGCGTTTCTCTGACAGAGTGACGCTCTGAATCGGAGACCCTTATGCCGGCCACTGCGCTGTACACTGTAGCGATGAATCCGGCCGACGCGTTCGACTACACGCGCGGCGCGCTGCAGGCGGCCGGCGTCTCGCTTGGCGCGCAATCGCCGCCGGCGCAGATCGAGTTCTCGCTGCTGCGCAAGGGACCGGAGACCGGCTCGATCGACATCGTGATGCCCGGCCGCGCCGTCATCGCGCCGGCCGGCGATGGCAAGTCGGCCGTCACGCTTTCGGTCGAACCGGCGACGCAATTCATCGTCTACGCCGTCGGCATCGGCTTTGCCGCCTATCTGTTCGGCTGGCTGTTTCTCGGCGGGCTCAGCGGACTTTGGTTCCTGGCGATCCTCGGCGGCGAGGCCTATCTGATCTGGAGCCTGTTCAACAAATGGCCGGCGGATGCGCTCGCCGCCATCCACATCAGGATGCAGGCATCTCCGTCTGTCAGCGGAGGCATGCCGGTCGTGACCCCGGCGGCACAGATCTTCACGCCGCCGCCACCTGCGGCGCCCCGGCCCAGCGCCAATGCTGCCGACATCGCGGAGCAGATCCGCCATCTCGCAGAACTCCGCGACCAGGGCCACCTGACGCAGGACGAGTTCGACGCCAAAAAAGCCGAGTTGCTGAAGCGGATTTAGCCCGGCACCGTGAAGGTCTGCTCGAGCCGTTCCTTGCCCTGCCCGCCGACATAGACGCGCTCGCTGAACGGATATTCGGCAATCACCTTCTTCCAGAACGCCACCGCGGCCGTATGCGCGCGGTATTCCGACAGCGTCCACGGACCCGGAAACCGCTTCACGATCTGCCGTGCGAAATCGAGCGCGACGCCGGTCCGGCGGAACGCTTCGAACGAATAGAACTCCGCCATCTCGGTGCGCTCCTCGCGATGCACCAGCGCGAAGCCGGCGCGCACGCCGTCGACATAGGACCAGAACGCAAACCGGTTGGGCTCGCGCCAGTACAGATCGAACCAGGGATATTCAAACACGCCGTCGACGGGCTGATGCGTGCCCCACTGCGTCAATTCCAGGATGTATTTCTGCAATTCGTCCCACAGCAGCGCCTTGTCCGACACCGGAACGGGGACGACGAGGACGCCCATCAACCGCGCCCGCGATAGGGCGCGACGCCCGTGTCGGGCAGCCAGACGCCGGCCGGCAATTTGCCCGTCTGCCAGAACACGTCGATCGGAATGCCGCCGCGCGGATACCAGTAGCCGGCGATGCGCAGATAGCGCGGCTTGACGGCGGCGACGATGCGCTTGCCGACCAGGATGGTGCAGTCCTCATGAAAGCCCTGGTGATTGCGGAAGCTGCCGAGGAACAGCTTCAGCGACTTGGACTCGACGAGCTCTTTGCCCGGCACATAGTCGATCACCAGATGCGCGAAATCCGGCTGGCCGGTGACGGCGCACAGTGAGGTGAATTCCGGCGCCGCAAAGCGCACCAGATACGGCGAATCGGGGTGCGGATTGGGCACCGCCTCGAGCGTCGCGGCGTCCGGCGAGGCCGGCAGATCGACGGCGCGGCCCAGAAGGGTGAGTTTTTTGGCCATCGCCAGCCTTTGGCAGGCGGATGAATTTCCGTCAAGGAAAGGATTTGGTCGCCTGCCGGCCTTGAATTCGCCGCCCGGGATATCGAAATTTAAGCTGCGCGGGAGTAGGACGGGACATGGCAGAGCGACAAACACCAAAGCTTTTGGACAGCCTCAGGCGTCTCCTGGGCGTGACGGACGGCAAAGGTGTGGCGCGCGCGCTGCTGGAGCCTGTCGCGATCGTGGCTCTCACCTTCACCGCCACCACCGCCATCGCGCAGCCCTTCTACGTTCCGTCCGGGTCGATGCAGCCGACGCTTGCCATCGGCGACGCCTTCATCGCCGCGAAATATCCCTATGGCTACAGCCGCTATTCGGTGCCGTTCGGCCTCGGTCCGGCGTCGCACAACCGCTTGCTGGAGAGCCTGCCCGAGCGCGGCGACGTCGTCGTGTTCCGCCTGCCGAGCGATCCGTCGCTGACCTATATCAAGCGCGTCATCGGCCTGCCCGGCGACCGCATCCAGATGATCGACGGCCGGCTGTGGATCAACGGCAAGAAGCTCGCGCTGCGCCGCGACGGCGACGGCCAGGTCGAAGTCCAGAACAGCGAGGGCGGCGCGGACAACCTCGTTGCCCAGCGCTACGTCGAAACGCTGCCCAACGGCAAGGAACATCCGATCTATAAGATGGGCTGGCACACCTTCGGCGACGACACCCGCCAATTTGTCGTGCCCGCAGGCCATCTGTTCATGATGGGCGACAACCGCGACGATTCCTGCGACAGCCGGTTCTCGCCGTATGACGACGGCGCCTGCAAGGACAAGGGCGTCGGCTTCGTGCCGGTCGAGAACCTCGTCGGCCGCGCCGAATTCGTGGTCGGCTCCTACGATTTCCTCAACGCCCACGCCGTGTGGTCGTGGATCGGTGAATTCCGCCTGTCGCGCATGTTCAACGGCGTGAATTGAAAACGCGCGCTTGAAAAACTAAAACAACCGTCATGGCCGGGCTTGACCCGGCCATCCATCTT
>OLLQ01000620.1_pt1 | contig 11711 bp, 9 predicted proteins | sample 1604571 | NCBI WGS metagenome assembly OLLQ01 (sample SAMEA104055722, study PRJEB20765) | soil metagenome | isolation source: soil
GCACGCCGCCGCCAGCGCCAGCGCCAATGACACCGCCAGCCACGGCGCCAGCACGACCAATCCCCAACGCGTCACCGCAAGGCCCGAGGCGACATTCGTCATCGCGAAGGTGATCGAGTTCCACCGTTTCACATGCCCATAATCGAAACCGAAGCGCTCGGCGAGCCGCGTGCTGACGCTGTCCAGCAGCGGCCCTGCCGCATTGCCCGTCACGTTCGCCGTCACCGCGAACAGGAACACTTCCGCCGGCGTCACCGCCCAGCACAGCGCGAGATAGGCAAGAAAGGACAGACCCACCAGCGCGATCATCACGCCGCGCCGGTCGCCGCGTGCGTCGGCGATGATCCCGGTGACCGGCGGCACGATCACCCGCAGCAGCATGCCGGCCGACAGCAGCGCGCCGATCTGTGCCGGGTTCATCCCTTTCCACGCCAGCCACGCGCCGAAGAACGGCGTGTAGATGCCGCCGCTCAATCCCCACGCGCCCCACAGCGCCGACAGCCGGTGCGGAATCGAAGAGTCTGTATCAGGGACCGAGTTGGACAAGGCGGCGGTCGGCCAGGGCTTTGAGGACGGCCCATATACGCCGCTCCGCATCGCGCGCGCCATTGTCCTCGGCGTCTATCTGCAGCCGCGTGAGCAAACGCCGCAGTTTGTAATTGCCTTCGTTCAGCACCGATATGCGCAGCGACGCGTCCTTGGCCGCGGCCGCCGCTTCGAGCTCCGCCTTGAGTCCGGCGTCTTTCACGCCCGGCGCCAGTTCGCCGAACAGCGCCCGGATATCGCCGTTCTCGGCAAAGCGGATATCGGCGCCGCGGTCATATTCTTTCGCCGACAGACTCAGCATCATGCCGAGCAGCCCGACGGTGCCCGCCGCGAACGCCGCGCCTTCCTGGCCGATGCCTAGTCCGATGCGCTGCGCCGACAGACCAAGGATCGTTCCGACTTCCGGGTTCATGCTGCTGCTCCCAGCCGCTCGGCCAGCACCTTGTTGTGGAAGGCCAGGCAGTACCAGCCCGAAAACCCGTTGATCGGATCGATGTTGCGCCCTTCGGCATATTCGCACGCCGCCGACATCCAGATCGCGGCGCCCTTGAGGCTGGCGAAGATCTCCCACCAGTGCAGCGCGTTCGGATCGGCCTTCAGCCCGCTCGTCTTCTCCCACAGCGCGATCGCCTCGGCGCGCGCGATCATGCCGCCCGGATGCTCCACATCGCCGCCCGACCATAAGGGATCGATAGCCCAGCCGAGGTCTTCCAGCGGATCGCCCAGATGCGCCATCTCCCAATCCAGGATCGCGCGGATGTCGCCTGCCTCGTCGATCAGGAAATTCCCGGTGCGGTAATCGCCATGCACCACCGCGATCTTCTGCGCCGGCGGCGGCGGGTTGCGCTTCAGCCAGCGGAGCGCGGCGCGCACGATCGGCTGCGGCTCGCGCTCGTCGTCGTTCACGACCTTCTCCCACCGCGCCACCTCATGCATCGCGACCTCGTGGATGTCCTGCTCGCCCTCGAAATCGCCCAACCCCACGTCGCGTGGATCGACCGAGGCGATCTTGCCCAGCGCCGCGAAGAACTGTTCTCCGACCTTCTGGCGATGCGGCCCGAACGGATCGGTGCTCATGATTGAGCCCGCGGTGCAGTTCTCGATCTCTTCCATGATGAAGAACGGCCGCTCCAGCGGCGCAGGGTCCAGCTCCAGCGCGATCGGTTCCGGCACCGGCAGGCCGAGCGCGTGGAACGCCTCGTAAGCGCGATACTCCGCCGTGCGTTCCGTCTCGATCAGGCTCGCCGTCGGATCGCGCCGCAGGATCAGTCCGCGTTCGCGCCCGCCATAAGAGGCGCGGAACTTATAGGTCTCGCGCGACGCGCCGCCGGGAATGCGCGACAGGTTCGCCACGGTAAGATCCGGCGCGCCCAGCTTGCCGCGCAGATAGATTGCCAGCCTGTCTTCCAGCTCTTTCATGGCGCGGGATCGAACACGCCGGTCAGCCCGTGCGGCGCGAACGCGCCGATGACGAGCTGTTCCAGCACGCCGGTCCCTGTCGTGTCGACATTCGGTCCCGTCAGCCGGGCACTGACGAAGGCCTGGACATGCTGGAAGCGCGGATCGTTCTCGTTGACCTCGGCGGTCCTGAAGCTGTCATAGCCGAGCGCGTTCTCGCCCTTGTAATGGCCATGGCCCCATTCGGGATGGGTATAGCCGATGCCCGACATATAGAAGTTGAACTTCGGCGTCAGCTCCGCCCGCCATTCGCCGCCGCGCGCATCGCGCGTCTCGATCGTCGCGCCCCTGGCGTGCCGCGTCCCGGACTTGTAGTCGATCTTCGACCAGCATGCCGCCATATGTTCCGCCTTGGCGTCGCCCGTCGGCCCGATCACCGACGCCGTGTTCCACGGCGTGCCGTCGGCATTCGCATTGTTGTGATACAGCATGAAGCGGTCGTCGAAATTGAGCGGCGACCACAGCCAGTAGAATTGCGGCGCCCGCGGCGGCGCCGTGCCCTGCGGATTTCCCAGCCCGATGGGCCGCACGCCCCACGACCGGTCGCGCGTTCCCACGATTCGCGCGCGCGTGAGTTCGATCCGCTTGCCCGCGATCTCGATCCAGCCTTCGTAAGAGCCGTTTTGCGTCAGCCGCGTGTAATCCATCATCGTCAGCGGCCCGATGCGGTAGGTGAAACGCGGCTCCTCCACCGGCAGCGCGCGGGCGTGGAAGGTGATGTCGCATGTGATGCCGTGCGGGTTGGCGCCGGCGCGGATGCGCAGGGTCTTCAGCGGCTCGACCACCTCGACCGAAATCGGCCCGACCGTCGTGTCCATCCGCTCCATGTTCAGCAGGCGCGAGGCGCGCAGATTGTGCTGCACCCCGTCATCGATCACCGACAGGGACGCATCCATGACGTTCAGATGCGGATAGACGCCCAGCGCCACGGCGAAGAACACGCCGCCGTCCGGCGAATAGCCGTTGAAGAAATAGCGGTCGTAGAAATTGCGGTCCGTCCCGGACGTGGCAATCGGCTCCGGCAATTGGTGCACCGGATAGTCGTCGGCTTTGGTCAGCATGGGGCGTTTCTTTATGGTTTTGGCCAGCATGACCGGCCCTCCGGGGCAGGGCAACGCCAAAAAAGTCAGGTTTCCCGTAGGGAAATCCTTTATTGCAGTTCGCGGCGGACCTGCGTATTTTCCGCCCGCTTCGAGAGGCCGTGTCCGGCCCTCGACAGAGTGCCGCCTTAGCTCAGCCGGTAGAGCACCGCATTCGTAATGCGGGGGTCGCGTGTTCGAGTCACGCAGGCGGCACCACATTTTGCGCATATCGGCACACGCAAGGTGCTGGCGGCTGGGCCGCGGCCCGGTGCAGCGCCCCTTTTGCCGGAAATCGTCCCTGCGCCGCCTTTGCTGAAACAGGCGCCGTCCTGCCGCGCTCGCGGATCTGGCGGCGGACGCCGCGAGTCTTATTTGCTTAGTTGCCGCTGCTCGCAAAGAGCGACGCAATCTCGTCGTCCCAAAGTCTGACACCTTGATCGGAGAAACGCTGAATTACGTCCCGAAGCTTGCTTGTCCGCTCGCTCCCCCTCAGCATCTTGGCTTCGAGGAGGCTGCATTCAGCTGCCATCAGGAGGTGGTGCTCAGCATCCAATTGGCGAACAAGGTCCTGGATTCGATCGAAGTCTGCTCTCCGCGTTATATCCAAAGCCAACGCCGTCTCGACTCGTTCGAACTCAAGCTCCATCTGGGCGACAAACGTACACTCTCCCGAACGAATATATTCATGGTCGCCAACGGCTTCGATCAATGTTCGGGCCTGTGCAAAATGCCCTCTCTGCCGTTCCAGCTTCGCCCTTAGAATGTAGAAAGGTATGACGTCGTTTTGGGTCCGGTACTGTCTGAAAACGAGAAATTCTTCGTACCGCGAGACGTTTTCTTCAATGAGGTATTCTGCAAGGGCCAGACGGGAGGCATTGGTCGTCGCGCCATGCATCAGCGCGGCGCAATAATGTCGAGCCGCCTCGCCAGTCAAATGCTTCGCCTGATCGCTTTCCGAAGTGCTTCTCTTTTCCTGAAGCAGCGTGGCGCGTTCAAAGAGATTGATTGCGTCTTCGATTTTCCCCATCAATAGATGCACATGGGCCAATCTTGAATAGATACGAATCGTCGCCTTCATTGCGGGCGACCGATGGAAGTTGAGCGAGAGTTCGTTGCCGTGTATCTGGTCGAATAACTTTCGCGCCTGGTCGGCATAGTGTTGAAGCCCAACGAGAACCGTAGACAGGCGAACACCCATCCTGATCTGTATGAAGGTGCTGATCGCTAGAACTTCCACGCCGAGGGCCCATCGATGTTGCGAGCCTTTCTCCGCAAGCGAAAACTCCTGGCCGGGAGTCTCAGTCGAGTTTTCGGGATATAGCCGTAGCAAGCAATGCTTGGCGGCGGCGGTAGCTCTCGCTGCCAGTTGCAGTCGCCCGGAATGCATGAAGCAAACGGCGACATCGATCAGAAGATTTAGCGTGCTGAGATCGTCGAGGAACGGAACCGTGCTCGAAATGGAGCGCGATCTAAAGAAGTGCGATAGAATTTTCGCTTTCGTTTCGTACTGGCCGAGGAGGCGGGTTACCTGCTTGCCGCGATCAGACAGAAATTTGACGGCAATCTCGTTGTAACAGAATTGCGTGAGTTCAAAGGGGTTTGCGCGCCCCTCGAAGATGCGATCTGCGTCATTGTGTTTCGGCTTTGCCGGGGATTTCCCTTCCGCTTCCGGCGGCCGACAGTCCCGGTAGCGAAGAAGATGGAACACCACGCCTTCAATAGCCTCGATTTCCGCCAACGAAAGAACCTCGGGCACATTCTCCAAGGATCTATTGTTGATACGAGCCGACGCAAGGTGGATCTGTGCAATCTCATTTCGATTGGTGTTGGCATCGGCACTGCCAGCCACGATCGAATCGAGATCCCGTCGAATCTCGTCGCGGGCCATCGGGTGAAGGTCAATTCTGTCCGAGTTCATGGTGACAAATCGACCGGCAAGGCGGGTCGCGCTCGAAGGGTCGAAATCCTCCAGTCTATTGATCTTGAGCTCGCGGAGAAGGTCCTCGAGAAATTGGCGATGTATCGGTCCCGGCATCAAAGCCAAGAGCCGGAGGACGGCTTCGGGATGCCCACCCGGATAACGCCCCTGGATAACGCTCTTGAGATACTTGGAAAAGAATTCGGCAATGAGGGCCTGATTGGAGCTGGGCGATCCCGAGGCGAGGTGGACACAATAGGATTCTCGCTCTGCGGCGGTCCGGAATTCCAGAATTCTCTGCGCGGCGGCATCGAGGCAAATCGGAATTCCCCCCAATTGCCTGGACAAGTTCTCGAGCTTCGGCCTGGATATCTCCGAGCAGCCGGCACTGTGCAGAAGATCTGCGCCCTCGCTTGGATCGAGCGCCCGCACTTCCGCCGAGCCGTAAACGACACCTTGTGGAATCTGGCCGGTCAGTCCCAGATGATTGTCGGAGATCCTGACGGTCTGTGCCGATATCAGGATGTTCACGGGAATCCGTTCGGAGAACAACGGCGACAGCGCATGGATCAAGTCGCGCGGCGAAGCCGAAGCATTGGCGTCGTTATCGGCCGAATACTGCAATTGGTCGAACCACATGAATATCGGCGCGATGAGTTTGAGGCGGGCAAGCGCGGCCAAGTCGAACGCTTCTGCTTCATGCCCGATATAGTATAGAAGCGCCTCTCGTGTGATTTGATTGACCGTCTTGTTGGAACAGTCGATGCGGATGGCCGATTTCACGAATTGACTCGACCCAAAGCTATGCCACCACTTTGCGCCGACAAAGGTTTTGCCCGTTCCAAAGGATCCTTTTAGAACGAAAATGCTGCGATCGCCTGGGCGGAGCGAGGAATGGAATTGTTGTATATCGGCGATAACCGCGCTCCGGCTCGCGGTGAGATTCTGGTTGGTATAAAAACTTGGAAAGCTGGCGGTGTCGGCGTTCGGGCGTGACGCGATAAGGGGATTGGTGTCCGTGACGCCGATAGCCGGTGCTGGTTCTTCGCGGCCTGCACGCGCCGTCTTCGAACGGCGATATGCGGCATACGCATCTTCGATCTCGGTGACGGATTTGAACGTCGCTCGTAGAAATTGCGGAGGCAATTCGAGAGCGGCCTCCATGATTTCGGCATGGGCGGCTGTGATTTCCCGTTTGCCAAGCTCGTATCCCCGGGCAATACGCCCCCCGTGGTCCGAACGGGCTGCGAAGAGCCTCCCTTTCCGCGAGAATTGCGATTCCGACGCCTGTTTGAGCCTTTTGTCCTCGATCTCATGGCAGCGTTTGGCAAAATCCACCAAAGTGAGCCTGACGCCTTTTATAGTGACAAGCTTGCTGCGAGCATATTGCAAGATAAGGCCCGCCGTTAAAGGCGCCGTCTCGCTGTAAGGGGTGGTCATCAAGGGTCATCTCGAGCGGGGATGTATAAAAAAAGCGTAGATTCTACGTTTAATTCTACCCATCGTGACGCCGAAGTGTTGAGGACACAACGGCTCCAGTCCGAGGTCCTACGAGAAATCCTACTCGAACTTCTATTTTGAATTCTCCGTTCCAGTCCAAGTACTTGAAGTGCGCAACGAATTGCCCGGGAGCGGCAGATGACGCGCACGTCCAAACACGGACATTTTATCGGTACGATTCGCCTGACGAAGCAGGCATCACTTGCCCTTGCAGAAGGAGCCGAAACAATCGCGGAAACGGGTGGGCCGGAATCATCCCTTGCCGAAGACGCCGCGATTGCCATTGCCGCGGAGATTTCGGATTTACTTGATCCGCTCGCGAACCGCGTCGTTTCGGACTACCAAAAAGGCATCTTGGCCGCGGTCGTGTTCGAGGGGCTGCGCGGCGAAGACGATCCGGTTCCCCTGCAGTTGCCGGACCTGTCATGCCTCGAACGCGACAGGCGTTCGCTTGTGCTTGCCTCTCGCAGCCAAATCCTCCTGGCCCTTCTTGGCGAAGGCGCGTTCGCATACGACATCGATAACGCCGGGAAACTGGTTCGCTTCGTGGCCAATTTCAAAGGTGGGGGCGCTCAAAAAGTATCCGGTGAAGCCGATGCACCGCCAGTGCTGAGCTCTCACCATGGGGTGGCACTGGGCTGGCACACCGAGGCGCCCTATTGGGCGACCTGCTCGCCCCGCCACGGACATTCACCGGCGCCGTCGTCGTTGGTGCTCGCTGCGCGCTGGAACCCGTTGGGCGAGCCCACATCCATCGTGCCGGCCGCGGCGGTCCTTTCCCAACTCTCGCAGCTCGACATCGGCATGCTCGCGGCGCCGCACTTTGGCTTCTCAAAAAGCGACTCGTTCACCGGCACGTGCGAAGAGCCTCGAGACGTGTCGATTATCGACCATTTCAGTCCTCAGTCGGTCGTCGTCAAGTTCAACATCTACCGCTGCTTCGTTTTGCCGTCCGCTCCTCGAGAAGCTTGGGATGCATTCGAAAGGCTGAAGGCCGTGGTCGAGGCCGCGAAGCCAGAACAAGTCGTCCTCACACCTGAAAATGCGGTAGTTATCAACAACTACGCCGCGTTGCATGGCAGGGATGTCGTTCGCGACAATCGACGGCTGCTCCTGCGCATCTTCGGTTATGCAAAATACGTGAAGGCTGTCGAAATATCCAAGAACCCCCGCATCGTGCGGGGATAGATGCGAACCAAAGCGGATGGCACCAGCTCCCACCGCACGGAAGCTGGTGCCGCAGGGTACTCACTTTCCGATCCGTCACCATGTCGCATCTCGTTCACACGTGACAGTCTCGCGCTATTCTCCTTCATTCCCATCCAAGGTCTTATCCCATGCTCAAGCGCCGCATCGCCGAATTCGACGTTTCCGCCATCGGGCTCGGCTGCATGAGCCTCAGCCATGCCTATGGTCCGCCGCCGCCGCGCGAGCAGGCGGAGCGTGTGCTGAAAGGCGCGCTCGATGCCGGCTACACTTTCCTCGACACCGCCGCGGTCTACGGCCTCGGCCACAACGAACGTCTCGTCGGCGAGGTGCTCAAGGATCGCCGCGGCGAATTCGTCCTCGCCTCCAAATGCGGCATGACCGATGGCGAGCAGCGCGATCTCAACGGCGCGCCCGAGCGGCTCAAGCGCACCTGCGACGAAAGCCTGGCGCGGCTCGGTGTCGAAAGCATCGACCTCTATTACCTCCACCGCTGGGACAAGCGGGTGCCGATCGAAGACAGCGTCGGCGCACTCGCCGATCTGGTGACCGCCGGCAAGATCAAGAGCATCGGCCTGTCCGAGGTCTCCGCGCCGACCCTGCGCAAGGCGCACGCCGTCCATCCCATCGCCGCGCTGCAAACCGAATATTCGCCGTGGACGCGCAATCCTGAGATTGCCGTGCTCGATACCTGCCGTGAGCTTGGCGTCGCCTTCGTCGCCTTCAGTCCCGTCGGCCGCGGCTTCCTTGCCGGCGGCGTCACCGATCCCGCACAGCTTCAGCAAGGCGATTTCCGCGCCGGCATGCCGCGGTTCCAGGGCGAGGCCTTCACCGCCAATCTCGCGCTGTTCGAGAAGTTCGCCGCGCTCGCCGCGTCCGTCGGCTGCACCCCGGCGCAGCTCTGCCTCGCCTGGCTGTTGCAGAAGGACGAGATCATCATCCCGATTCCCGGCACCACCAGTCCCGCGCACATGGAAGAGAACGCCCTCGCCGCCGAGATCGACCTGGAAGACGACGTCGTCGCGGAACTCGAAGCGCTGGTGAACGCCCGGACCGTGACCGGCGCGCGCTACGCCCCCATGATGCAGGCGACGGTCGATACCGAGGGTTAGCTCAGCGCTTGAAGCGCACCGTGAGCCCTTGTTTGACCCAGCTCGCTTCGAGCGCATCGAGGTCGTAAACGCCCGACGGATTGGCCTTGCTCGGCGAATTGCCCAGATAGGGCGCCCGTTCGCGCCGCCACACGCCGAGCAACCGGCGCAGCTCCGGCAACGGCTCGGCGTGATCATCGACGCGCAGGCTGGCGTCCGGAAAATCCTCCGACGTCACCATCACGAGCGCCGCCGATTGCCGTCCGCGCCGGTCGCCGCCCGCCGCCTCGCCGGTCTCCAGCGCCGCCAGCATGCGCTCCGGCAAGGGCAGTCCCGGATCCGCCTTGAAGCCATCGAGTGTCGCCTGCGCCACACGGTCATTGCTCAGCATGTTGCCCGCGACGCTGACGAACTTTTCGCCGACATGCCCCGCCCATTCGACGCAGTTCTTCCCCGTCCATGCCGCAAAGCGTCCGTGCCGGTCGACGGCGTGCAATTGGCGGATGTTGCGGCCTTCATCTCCGGCCACCGCGGACTCGATCGCGAGCGCCGGACTCAAGCCCCGCGCCAGGCCGTCCAGCACCACCGGCGCCAGATAGCGGTTGGTCATCGATTGCGTGCCCACGGCACCGACGCCGGCGCGCACGAACGGCACGAAAGAGCCCGACGCGAACGCCTTGGTGGCCACGGCCGCGCCGAAAGCGCCGGTGGCGGGATCGAACGCGACGATGGACCAGGTCATGCGGTGCTCCGCTGCGAGGCGCAAACCTAGCGGCGCCGATGCGTCACGGCAATTCGGACCGGCTCAGCGATAATTGCGGAAATCGAATCCGGCGCGGTGCAGATCCGCGACCGTCTGCACGGTGTTGCGATAGGCTTCCCGCGCCGCCTGGAAATATTCCGGCCGGATGAACTGCGCGCTGGGGATGATGACGCCCTCGCCCTCGATGCGTTGCGCGATGCCGCTCTGCACCAGCGCGCCGACATAACGCCGCGTCGTCTCATAGGGCAGGCGCAGCGACAGCGCGACGGAATTCACGGTGACCGGCCGGCGCACCGCGTCGGGCGGTATCGCCTGGATGCCGCCATATTTCAGGTTGTCGCCGCTGCTGCAGGTGATGTGCCGCACATTGGCGGTCCAGATCGTCGCCGCGATCATGCCGCGCAGGAAATCGTTGCCGTTGAGGCGGCCGACCAGGTCGACGCCGCGCATGATCAGTTCCATGCTGGCGCGCAGCAGGGCGCGGGCATTGTCGGGAAGCTCGCCCGACGGCGGCAGCGGCACGGTGTTGGGCAGCGCCTGCGCATAAGGCGCGAAGTCGAACCCCGCCGCCTTCAAGCCGTCGACGAACCGCAACAGGCTCGGAAAGCCGTCGAGGAAAAGGCGGCGCCGCAGCGGCTGGTTGTGCACGGCCGTCGGCACGACCACGCCGCGTTTGCCGAGCCGGATGCAGGTTCCGCCCGCGATCATCGTCTGGACGTAGCGGCGTACGGTTTCGTAGGGAATTCGCAAGGTGTTCGACAGCGTCTGCACGCTGACCGGCAGGCGCATTTCGTCGGGCGGCAGGCTGTCGATGGCGCCGAATTTCATATTGGCGGACGAATGGGTGATGTGCCGGACATTGCCCATCCACAGTGCCGTGAAGATCAGGGCGGCGATCAGATCGTCGTCCTGGGCGGCGACGATGCTGTCGATGCTGCGCAGGAAGAACTCGTTGCCGACACGCAGCACGGCCCGCACATTTTCCGGCATCGGCTCGACCTCAAGGCCGACCGGAGTCGCAACCCGTCCGTCGTCATCGACACGCATTTACGCCGTCTCTCCCACCTCTGCGATGATGACCTACTCGCTCGCGAAGTCAAAACATCTGTCGGGCGCTGCAATCCTGCCATCGCGCGGCAATCCTTCGGCCATCGTGAGGACGGGTGTGGCAACGGGCGAGGCGATCGCGATGCGGGCGATGGTGCGTTCGCGTACCGTCGGCGCGCCGATCGAGGCCAGAGCCTCCATCATCTCGGCGGTCGCCATGATGATGAGGCCGTCATAGTCGCCGTCGCTCAGCAGCCACAGGAGCTCATGTGCAAAGCACAGATGCGTATCGCGCAGCCGCACCGCCGGCAGGCCGGCCACGTCGCGGAACACGGCGAAGTCGTCGCCTTCGCCGTCGGTGCGCGGCACGATGCGCTCCGGCAGGCGGTTGCGTACGGTATGCAGCAGGCTGGACGCGCCGTCGCGGCTGACATGGATTTGCGCGTTCCAATCGTCGGCGGTCAGGATCCAGATCACGGAGTCGTTCACGGCTTCACGCCCGAGGCCAAAATTCGACTGTCATTGTCGGCGCGCCTGGCGCCGAAATCTATGCGTATAAAATGCGTAGGGGTTTGTAATCACTGCGCAAAACTGTTTCGCCTTGGCACAAGAGCCGTCGCGCTATGCGCGTTCGCGCGCTACAGTGCCGTTAACGGATATCGCGGGGGGAGTTGGACATGAACGGTGCGGAAAGCCTGGTGCGCACATTGGTGGCGTCGGGCGTCGAGGTCTGCTTCTCCAATCCCGGCACGTCGGAGATGCATTTTGTTGCGGCGCTGGATCGCGCGCCCGGCATGCGCGCCGTGCTCGGCCTGTTCGAGGGCGCCGTCACCGGCATGGCCGACGGCTATGGCCGCATGGCGCAGAAGCCGGCCTGCACCTTGCTGCATCTGGGCCCCGGCCTCGCCAACGGCCTCGCCAATCTGCACAACGCGCGCCGCGCCGCGACGCCGATCGTCAACATCGTCGGCGATCACGCGACCTATCACGCGCAATACGATGCGCCGCTGTCCTCCGACATCGCGGGCTTTGCACGCCCGGTCTCGGCCTGGGTGCATTCCTCGCCCAGCTCCCTCACCGTCGCCGCCGACGGCGCGCGG
>OLLQ01000448.1_pt1 | contig 11699 bp, 13 predicted proteins | sample 1604571 | NCBI WGS metagenome assembly OLLQ01 (sample SAMEA104055722, study PRJEB20765) | soil metagenome | isolation source: soil
CGGGTGCGCTCGGCGACGTCGCGCGCCGACAGGCCCGGCGCGCCGCCCAGCACTGCCATGATGCGCCATTCGGGAATGGTCAGGCCGAAGCGGTCGGAATATTGCCGGGCGATGGCGCTGGAGACGCGATTCGACAGCACCGACAGCCGGTAGGGCAGGAAGCGGTCGAGATCGAGCCCGGCTTCGCGCTTCGCGGCGGCGCTACTCGGCATCGGGCTGGTTCTTGGGATGAGCGGCGTCGAACGCCGGATGGGCGAGGGCGGTCTTCTCGATCCGCGCCAGCGTCGGATAGTGGCCTTCGACTTCGAGCTTGACGCGGCGGGCGTTGAATATCTGTGGAATCAGGCAGATGTCGGCGATGGTCGGCGTGTCGCCGTAGCAGAACGTGCCGGTGTGCGGCGAGGCGCTCAGCATGGTCTCCAGCGCGCTGAAGCCGATCTTGATCCAATGACGCATCCATTGGACCTGTTGCTCGTCGGTGGCGCCGATCTCGCTGCGCAGGTACTGGCCGAGGCGCAGATTGTTCACCGGATGGATGTCGCAGGCGATGACATAGGCGATCTCGCGCACGCGGGCGCGGCCGAGCGGGCCCCGCGGCAGGATCGGCGGCGCGGGCCGGATCTCGTCGAGATATTCCAGGATCGCCAGCGATTGGGTGATCAGATGGCCGTCATGCAGCAGCGCGGGGATGAGTTCGAGCGGGTTGAGCGCCTTGTATTCGGCCGTGTGCTGCTCGCCGCCGTCACGCAGCAGATGGACGAAGCGCAGCTCCGGCTTGATGCCCTTGAGATTCAGCGCGATGCGGGCGCGGAACGCGGCCGAGGAGCGGAAATAGCCGTAGAGCGTGAACTCATTTTTTGTGCTGGACGACATGCTGGTCGATCGCTCCGAAGATGGAATGGCCGGCGGCGTCGCGCATATCGATGCGGACGCGGTCGCCGAATTTCATGAAGGGCGTGACGGGCTTGCCGCTTTCGATGGTCTCCAGCGTGCGCTTCTCGGCGATGCAGCAGGAGCCGACATTGCCGGACTTGTTCGACACCGTCCCCGAACCGACGATGGTGCCGGCGACCAGCGCGCGTGTCTTGGCGGCGTGGGCGATGAGCTGGGCGAAGCTGAACGTCATGTCTACGCCGGCATCGGGCTCGCCGAAAGTCTCGCCATTGAGCGCGACATGCAACGGCAGATGCAGCTTAGCCTCGCGCCAGGCCGCGCCGAGCTCGTCGGGCGTTACTGCGACGGGCGAGAAGGCGCTGGCGGGCTTGGACTGGAAGAAGCCGAAATTCTTGGCGAGTTCGTTCGGGATCAGATTGCGCAAGGAGACGTCGTTGACCAGCATCAGCAGCTTGACGTGGCCGGCGGCATCCGCCGCGCCGGTGCCATAGGGCACGTCGTCGGTGATCACCGCGACCTCGGCCTCGAAATCGATGCCCCAGGCTTCGTCGCCGGCGACGATCGGATCGGTGGGGCCGATGAACGAGTCCGAGCCCCCCTGGTACATCAAGGGATCGGTCCAAAACGATGGCGGCATCTCGGCGCCGCGCGCCTTGCGCACCAGCTCGACATGCGTGACGTAAGCCGAGCCGTCGGCCCATTGATAGGCGCGGGGCAGGGGCGAAAGGCAATTCTTCGTGTCGAACGGATGCGCGCCGTCGGCCTTGCCGGCGTTGAGCAGGGCATAGACGTCTTCGAGCTGCGGCGCGATGTCGGCCCAGCCGTCGAGCGCGGCTTGCAGCGTCGGCGCGATGCCGGGCACGACGACGCAATTCTTCAAATCGCGCGAGACGACGGCGAGGCGGCCGTCGCGGCCGTGGCGGAGGGACGCGAGCTTCATTTCGGGGTCCAGCTTTCGGCGTAGGTCTTCACTTCGGTCGCTTCGGCTTGCGGACTCATGTCGAGCGGGTCGCGCGCGTCGATCATCACCGCGACCTCGTCGGTCATGGTCTTGGCGGCCTTGGCGCCGGCGGCGAAGGCCTTTGGGTGCGGGCCATGGGTGAAGCCGTTGGGGTGGAACGTCACCATGCCGGGCTTGATGTTGTCGCGGCTGAAGAACTCGCCGGCATGATAGAAGATCACTTCGTCGAAATCGTCGTTGGAGTGGAAGAAGGGGACCTTCAGCGCGCCGGGATCGCTCTCGATCGGGCGCGGCACGAAGGTGCAGACCACGAAACGGTCGGCGACGAAGGTCGAGTGCACGGATGGCGGGATGTGATAGCGGTGGCTCATCACCGGGCGGATGTCGCGCCAGTTGAGCTTGAGCGCGGTGAGGTTGCCCTTCCAGCCGACGGCGTCGAGCGGATTGAAGGGATAGGTGATGGTGGAAAGCTGGCCGCGGCGCTTGACGCTGACCTGCCATTCGCCGTCGCGCTGCGCCTTGAACGCCTCGTCGAGCTTGGGCGTTTCGAGCGCGGCGGGATCGAAGATCGCATGCGGGCCGAGGATGCCGCGATCCGGCAGTTTGTAGCTGCCGTTGGTGGCTTCGATGCGCAGGATGGTGGTCGGCGCGCTGGGCTCGATGCGCCACATCGTGCCGCGCGGCAGCAGGATGTAATCGCCGTCGCGGTAGGACAGATGCCCGAAATCGCAGAACAGGCTGCCGGCGCCCGCGTGGATGAAGAACAGCAGGTCGCCATCGGCGTTGCGCGCCAGCGTCGGCATCGCGACGGGGCAGGACCAAATCTCGATCTTGCAGCTGGCGTTGCTCAGGAGCGGCACGAATTTGTAGGGCTCGCCATTGGCCAGCGTGCCGACGGCGTCGAAGGCGCGCGGCTTCATCGGGCCTTCGAAATTGCTCCAGCCGGTCGGGGGATGGCGGTGATAGATGTGGGTCGCGGGGCCGAAGAAGCCGTCGCGGCCGATCTCACGCTCATAAGTGCCGGCGGGAAGGTCGGCATGCGCCTGCTTGGAGGTCTCGCCTTCCTTCAGCGGGAATTCGATCCAGTTCTTGCTGCTCATGCCGTGGTGTCCTTCAGGACGCCGCGCTTGATCTGGTCGGCCTCGATGCTCTCGAACAGCGCCTTGAAATTGCCCTCGCCGAAACCTTCATTGCCCTTGCGCTGGATCAGCTCGAAGAAGATCGGACCGATCGCGTTCTGGGTGAAGATCTGGAGCAGCAGGCCGGTGTCGTCCTCGACGGCGCCGTCCATCAGGATGCGGTCCTTCTTGAGGCGCGGCACGTCCTCGCCATGGCCCTGGATGCGGTTGTCGAGGCGCTCGTAATAAGTATCGGGCGTGTCCTGGAAGGCGACGGCGGTCGTCTGCAGCGCCTCGACCGAGGCGTAGATGTCCTTAGTGCCGAGCGCGATGTGCTGGATGCCCTCGCCGTGATAGGCGTCGAGATATTCGGCGATCTGCGATTTGTCGTCGGAGCTTTCATTGATCGGAATGCGGATCATGCCGTCCGGGCTCGTCATCGCGCGGGACTTCAGGCCGGTCAGCCGGCCCTCGATGTCGAAATAGCGGATCTCGCGGAAGTTGAAGAACTTCTCATAGAACCCCGCCCACTGGTCCATGTTGCCGCGAAAGACGTTGTGGGTGACGTGGTCGATCTCGGTGAGGCCGGCGCCTTCGTGCTCCCAGCCAAGCTTGGCGTCGGTCGGCAGGAAATCGACGTCGTAGATCGTGCGGTCGCCATAGCGGTCGACGAGATAGATCACGCTGCCGCCGATGCCTTCGATGGCGGGGATGTTGAGCTCCATCGGGCCCACCGTGTTGTGGAACGGCTTGGCGCCGAGCGCGAGCAGCTGCCCGTAAGCCTTGGCGGCATCCTTGACGCGGAACGCCATGGCGCAGGCGCTGGGACCGTGGTCCTTGGCGAAGCGCGCGCCGTGGCTGTCGGGCTCGGCGTTGACGATGAAGTTCACCTGGCCCTGGCGGAACAGGGTGACGTCCTTGGAGCGATGCTTGGCGACGGCGCGGAAGCCCATGCGCTCGAACAGCGCGGTGAGCTGGGTCACGTCGGGCGCGGTGTACTCGACGAACTCGAAGCCGTCGGTCCCCATCGGGTTGTCCCAAAGCTCTGCCATGGCTGGCTCCTCGCGATTCTGAATGACGGTCCGGAATATAGTTTCAAATGAAACTATATTCTACCGCTACATTTGCATGGGGGCGGTGATCCCCAGGAAGCCGACGATCAGCAGGATGGCCAGCGCGGCGCCGAATTCGGCGAGCACGGTCAAGGGGATGGTCTCGGCGGCCTCGCGGTCGCCTTGGGCCAAAGCCGGCAGCACGCCGAAGCGGTTGGTCAGGGCCAGCGCCACCATCACCATCGCGAGCACGATCTTGATCGCCAGCCAGGTCACATAGGTGTTGTTCCAGGGCATGCCGGGCATACCCAGAATCGCGATGGCGTTGAGCGTGCCGGCGATCAGCAGGACGGCGACCGACACCACGCCCCAGCGCGAGAACAGGCGCAGCAGCGCAACCAGACGGGGCGTGTCGCGCGGGCTGGCGAGGACTTCCGGCGCCAGCACGGCGAGGCCGCCGACCCAGAAGCCGGCGCCCAGCAGATGCACGGCGTCAACGCCCGCGCGCACATATTCATATTGCGGCGATCCGGCCGCCGCGGCATGGCTGGTGAGGCCGAGCAAGGCCAGCGCGGTGCCTGCGACGGCTGCTTTCAGAATGTGTGCGCCGTCGGTGAAGCAGACAAGGAAGAGGCCGAGGAGCAGCAGCAGGCGCAAGAAGAAGATGTTGCCGTAGAAAGTCTGCGTCATGATGGTGGCGATGATCCGGACGTCGTAGATGGCGTTTGGATCGTCCGTCATCTCGGCGGAGACGAAGCACAGGCACAGCACCGCGCTCACCAGCGCCACGAGCGCGGCGATGGTGAGCGGACGGCGCATGTTTGTCGCGACCGGGGCGCGTGCCAGCAACGCGCTGGCGCCGAACACCGTCATCAGGCTCGCGAAATGCAGGGCGCGGATGACGGCGAACAGCAGGCTCACGGCAGGACCAGGAAATTGTATTTGCCTTCGGTGCGGTGGGTGTCGACCGACACGGCGTGCCAGACGACGCGGTAGCGGCCGGGCGGCAGCTTCTTGAGCGGCAGGTCCATTTCGCCGGCGTTCACCGCGACGGGGCCGGCGCCCATATCGACGCCCATTGCGTCGGTCACTTTGAGGCTGCTGAACGCGGGCTCCAGCGGCTCGCTGAGATGCAGCGTTACGCGCGACGGGCTGGCGTGCAGGTTCTCGCCGGCGGCCGGGCTCGCGGTCTGCAGGAAGGCGTGCGCCATTGCGGGTAGGGCGATCCCCGCGAGCGCCGCCGCGATCATGAATGTGCGTTTCATCGATTGCCTCCGAACAAGGGCGTGCCGAGCGAATGGGGGAAGATGTCGTCGACGTAGAAGTGAAGCTGCATCAGGACGCCGACATTGTCACCCGAGGCGTGGTTGACCGGGATGGTCGCCTCGATGCCGAGCTGGGTGTACTGGCCCGACCAGATCAGGCCGGGATTGACCGTGCCGGTCGTGCCGCCGGCATCGGTCGGGCTCTCGAAGCTGAACTCGACGACGGGCGTCAGGTGCGAGACGAAATTGCCCAAGCCCTGGTTACGGACATTGTTCTGCAAATAAAGCAGGCTGTACTCCAGCGCGCCGCCCCATTGGATGACCTTGGATTCGGTGCCGGTGCCGGGGATCGCGTAGCCGAGCGTGGCCGTGACGGCGAACGGGCGCAGCAAGGCCATCGAATCGGGCAGATCGCCGAAGCCTTTGCCGATCAGAAGCGTCGGCGTGTAGGTCGTGAAGCGGTCGGCGACGGCGTGGCTGCCGCTGCCGCCGATCTCGAAGCTCATCGCCGCGGTGGCGACAAACTCGCTTTCGGGGTCGGTGTAGAACTGCCAGGCGGGCGTGATCTCGAAATTGTCGAAGCCCGAGGCGGTGGGGCCGCCGGGCGGATGGGCGTTGACATAGCCGCCCGCGAACGAGACCGCGATGTGCGGGAAGATCGTCTTGGACCATTCGAAATCGTAGTCCTCCTCGTGATTGCCGAGGCCGACGGTCGGAAGTGCCAATTCGTCGGCGGCGAAGGGGTCGTCGGTCGCGATGGTGGCGGGAAAGAAGCGGTCGCCGACGATGCCATGGGCATGGGCGAACTCAGGGATGGCAACGCAGGCGGTGGCGAGTGCGAGCGCGCCGAGGTGCAATCGTACAAAGAAGCTGGTCATGAGGATGTCTCCGGATGAATGGCAAAGCGCCCACGGGACCGCGGACGGACTTACGCATCACTCAGGAGAAAACCGGTGGGGCACGCGCGGCGTTTGGCCGGTAGGACGATGCGATCGCGTGCGTATCTCGAACGTCGCCGGCCTCGAGGCGTGTGGATTCGCGCGGCGTCGCGAGCGAGATCGCGGCAAGAGCCGGCGGTGCCAGCGGCGCGGCGGCGGCGAAGGCGCAAGGGGCGTGGCTGCCCTCCTGGACCGGCTGCGCGGGGGACTTGCCACCCATATGGCCGGCATCGGCGGAGCAGATGATGAACGGTGTCGCCGCGCCGGCGGCCATGTTCGGCATCCAGCCGTCGGGCAGCAGCGCGCGCAGCACCATCGCGCAGAGCGCGAGGCTGACGGCGAGCGACCGGTGCAACGGCAGGCGCATGTCTTCCCTCTGTGGCCGTTTTCGCGTGAACCGGCATTTCCGGTCAAGGATGCGCGGCGCCGCAGTGTTTACCCGGGACGGCGGCGATTTATTCCCGTCGGCGGCGGGGTGAATGGAGAATGAACGGCGCCTTCAGGGTCCGTTCCGGCCGGGCGGCGCATCCTCCCATCATCGTACAGAGGGAGACCGTCATGCTTCGCACCCAGAAACTGGCCCGCAAATCCGCTGCCCGCGCCGTCCGCCCCGCCGGCCCCGACATGGCGCTGGCGACGACCATCGTGTTCTTCGGCGTCTTACCGGCCGTCCTTGCGGCGGGGATGGTGCTGGTGCAGGTCCTGTCGGCGTTGACGCATTGATTGTTGCCGTTGCGGGACGTTGAGCGCATCGGCACGGCTGCTACAGTCATGCCATGGCTTATGACCCGACGCTCGCTTCGCTCAACGCGCATCCCGTGCCGCAATGGTTCGAGGATGCCAAGTTCGGCATCTTCATCCACTGGGGATTGTTCTCGGTCCCCGGCTTCGCCGCGAAGAGCGGCTCGATCTCGGATGCGTTCCGGGACCATTACGCCATCGCTGTCGCCCAGACGCCGTATTGCGAATGGTACTGGAACGCGATCAAGGTCCCCGAAAGCGACAGCGCCAAGCACCATGCCGCGACCTATGGCAACGCACCCTACGAAGATTTTCGCGAAGCGTTCCTGAAGGGCCTGGAGCAGTGGAATCCGGAAGAATGGGCCCAGGCCTTCGCCGAGGCTGGCGCAAAATATGTCGTGTTGGTCACCAAGCATCATGACGGCTTCTGCCTGTGGCCGAGCGACGTGGACAACCCGCATGAGAAGGCCTGGACCGCGACGCGCGACATCGTCGGCGAACTGGGCGCCGCGGTGCGCGCCAGGGGAATGAAATACGGCCTGTATTATTCCGGCGGCATCGACTGGACCTTCAACCGAGAGCCGCTGCGCACCCTGGCCGATTTCATGGGCTCGACGCCGGGCGGCGATTATCCCGCCTATGCCGATGCGCAGACGCGCGAGTTGATCGAACGCTACCAGCCCGCGGTCCTGTGGAACGACATCTCGTGGCCGACCGATCTGGATGACGAGTTGAAGTTGTTCGCCGATTACTACAACGCCGTGCCGGACGGCGTGGTGAACGACCGCTGGCTGCCGATGACGCCGGAGCGCGAGGCGCTCAAGACCAAGGAAGCGCGCGCGGCGATGGACGCGATCCTGAAGCCGCGCATGCAGGCGGGACCGAGCAAGGGCATCATCCCGCAATTGCCGCCGCATTGCGATTTCCGCACGCCGGAATATGCCGCCTTCGAGGCGATCCAGGAGAAGAAGTGGGAAGCAACGCGCGGCATGAGCCATTCCTTCGGCTACAACCGCCGCGACACGGAGGCCGATTATGAATCGGTCGAGTCGCTGGTGCACAGCTTCATCGACGCGGTGTCGAAGAACGGCAATCTGCTGCTCAATGTCGGCCCGCGTGGCGAGGATGCGCAGATTCCGTCGCAACAACTGGCGCGGCTGAAGGGCTTCGGCGCCTGGGCCCAGGCGAACGGCGAGGGCATCTACGGCACGCGGCCGTGGACGCGGTTCGACGGCCTCACGCAGGACGGTGTGCCGGTGCGCTTCACGCAGAAGGACGGCGCGGTATACGCCCATCTTCTCGGCACGCCGGCGGGAATCGATATCCTGATCGAGGGCGACGACCTGCCGGACGTTCCCTCGGCGACGTTGCTGGAAACCGGCGCGGTTGTTGCGGCGCAGCGTGTGCCGCATGGCCTGCGCCTGACGCTGGATGCGCCTTTATCGGCCGCGCCGGCGCATGGATTCAAATTGCCAAGCCCCTGACAATTCGTCAGGATTGCTCCCAACAACTATAAAAATCCCGGGAGATGCGCGATGAAATTCACCTGGTTCAATCTGATGCCGTGGCCCTATCTGCCGGATGATTTCCGGGAGAAGAACCGCTCGGTCTGGGTCGATATCGACCAGCGCCTGTTCGATCCGGTGAAGAGCCATGAGGTCTACAACACCTATCTCGACCTGCTCGAATACGCGGCCGATGTCGGGTTCGATGCGATCGGCGTCAACGAGCATCACCAGAACGGCTACGGCATCATGCCGAGCCCGAACATCATCGCCGCCGCGCTGAGCCGGCGCACCACGGATTGCGGCCTTGTCGTGCTGGGCAATTCCATCGCGCTGTACAATCCGCCGATCCGCGTCGCCGAGGAGTTCGCGATGCTCGACTGCATCTCGGGCGGCCGCCTGATCGCGGGTTTCCCGGTTGGCACCTCGATGGACACCAATTTCTGCTACGGCCAGATCCCGGCGCTCACCCGCGAGAAATACCAGGAAGCGCACGATTTGATCATCAAGGCGTGGACGACGCGCGATCCGTTCGCGTTCAACGGCCGCTACAACAAGCTGCGCCATGTGAACATCTGGCCGCGCCCGATCCAGCAGCCGCATCCGCCGATCCACATCCCCGGCGGCGGCAGCGTCGAGACCTACGATTTCTGCATCGACAACACGTACTCGTATTCCTATCTGTCGTTCAGCGGCTATATCCGCGCCAAGGCGCTGATGGACGGCTATTGGAAGCGCGTTGCCGAGCGCGGCGCGCCGGACAATTCGCCCTACCGCGCCGGCTTCGCGCAAACCATCTGCGTCGCCGAGACGGACGAGGAGGCGGAGCGGCTTTACAAGCCGCATGTCGATTATTTCTACAATCGCTGCCTGCACGTGTATCCGGGCTTCGCGGATGCGCCGGGCTACCGGACGATCAAGACGATCCAGACCGGCGCGCTGTCGCAATACGCGCCGCCGGTCGGCGGCTACACCAAGCTGACCTGGAAGGAACTGACCGAGCAGGGCCACGTGATCGCCGGCTCGCCGGAGACCGTGCGCCAGCGTCTCGAAGAGCTCGCCAAGACGCTCCATGTCGGCAATCTCTTCTGCCTGATGCATGTCGGCGACATGCCCAAGGAGAAGTGCATGTACTCGACCAAGCTGTTCGCCGAGAAGGTGATGCCCAAGCTGCGCAATGTGTTCCCGGAATACGAGAACGACGACCGCTTCTGGTGCCACCCGATCAAACAGGTCAAGCCCGGCAGCCTGCCGACGGAAAGCAAGGCGCGCGAAGTCGTCGCGGCGGCGCGGTAGGAGCGGCGAACATGACACTCGAACTGAAAACCGTTGCCACGCAGCACGTCCCCGTCCGCTATCTTGAGGGCGGCAGCGGTCAGCCGCTCGTCTTCCTGCACGGCGCGGGCGGGGCGCTGGTGAGCGATCCGTTCGTCAACAAGCTGGCCGAGAAGTATCATGTCTATGCGCCGCTGCTGCCGGGCTATGGCGACAGCGAGGAGTGCGGCGAGATCCGCGACATGCTCGATGTCACGCTCCACACCTGGGACGTGGTCGAGGCGCTGGGACTGAAGAACCCGATCCTGGTCGGCCATTCGATGGGCGGCATGATCGCGGCCGAGATGGCGGCGATCGCGCCGCACGACGTGACGCGGCTCGGGCTGATCTGCCCGGCCGGGTTGTGGCTCGACGATCATCCGATCCCCGATATGTTCGCGACCCTGCCGTTCGAGATGCCGAAACTTCTGTTCCACGACGTCGAGGCGGGCACCAAGCTGCTGACTGCGGGGCTGACGCTCAGCGATCCCAAATTCCTGCAGACCTATCTCGTCACCAATGCGCGTCAGCTCGGCATGGCGGGCAAGATCCTGTTCCCGATCCCGGAGCGCGGCCTCAGCCAGCGGCTCTACCGCATAAAGGCGAAGACGGTGCTGGTCTGGGGCGACAGCGACAGACTGATCCCGCCGGCCTATGCGCATGGCTTCAAGAAGGGCATCGCGGGCAGCGAACTCGTGTCGATCCCCGAGGCCGGCCACATGGTGACGCTGGAGAAGACCGACCAGGTGGTGCAGGCGCTGGGGCGGCTCGGCTAGTCGATCGCGTAGCGATAGTGGCCGGTGATCTTGTAGGCGAAGAGGATGTCTTCGTAGATCTGGCCCTGTCCGAGATTGTTCATCAGCAGCGGACGCGCGCCGTCGGTGGAGCGGCGCGGCATCACGATGCCGATATGCGGGGTGGAGCCGCGCGGGTCGAGATTCCAGGTGACGAGATCGCCGGGTTTGTAGTCGCGCGGGTCCATCGTGATTTTCAGCGCCTTGCCGTGGCGGGCGAAGAACACGCGCAGGTTCAGAACGCGGCGCTGGTCGATATTGGGATCGGGGCGGCTGAGGCCCCAGGTCTTCGGGTAGAGCGCGAAATGCCGCGCCATGTCCTCATGCACGCGCTGTTGCAAATCGATGCCGATGCCGCGATAGGCACGCACTACGACGTCGGCGCACACCCCGACATTCGCCGGCACGTCGCCCATCGGATAGGGGATGCGGCGATATTGGCTGTCGAAGCCGACACCGCTGTTCTCCAGGGCCGCCGCGGCGTCGAGGAATTTGTTCGCGCGCGCAGTATCGGCGGCGGCTGGCGCGGCGCCGGCCAGCAGCAGACAAAGAACGAGCCTAATCCGTCCCGCCGCGGTCATGATCCGTCCTCCGTTCGCACGCCGGCTGCATCCTGTTCGCCGGCGCGTGGCGAAGTTAAGGCGGCGGCGGAACCATTTGGCGGCAGCGGCGCTTGCGGTAAGAGGGGATCCGGTTCTTGGAGCGGATTTTGCGGATTGCCATGTCATCAGCCGAGATTCTGTCCGTTCGCCAATTCCTGCGCAGCGCGACGTTCATCATCCACCGGCGGCTCGACCTAGCGGCAGCGTTGATGCGGCTGGATACCGTCGAGGGCTACCGCCGCTTCCTGGCCGGCCACGCCGCCGCTTTGCTGCCCTTGGAGCGCGAGCTCGGCGAGGCGGGAATCGCGTCGGCGCTGCCGGATTGGTCCGAGCGTACACGTGCCGCCGCACTACGCGCCGATCTCAGCGACCTTGGGCAAGGCTTCGATCCGCTCGACCCGCTCGTACATGGTGCCGAGCTTGGCGTGGAAGGTGACGCCTTTCAGGCGCTCCAGCCGGTCGGCGAGCGGGACCTTGCGGTCTTCGTCCCAAAAGAAGCGGGCGTCGTTCAGGCG
>OLLQ01000679.1_pt1 | contig 11494 bp, 5 predicted proteins | sample 1604571 | NCBI WGS metagenome assembly OLLQ01 (sample SAMEA104055722, study PRJEB20765) | soil metagenome | isolation source: soil
CTCGACTGGCCGCGCGACAAGCTGGAAATCCAGGTCCTCGACGACGGCCGCACCGGCGACCCGGAGGCGCTGGTCCGCGCCATCATGAGCGTCGTGCCCGAGGGCGTGAATCTGAAGGTGCTGCGCCGCGGCGAGCATTCCGGCTTCAAGGCCGGCAATCTCGCCTTCGGCCTCAAGCATTCCGACGCGCCCTACGTCGCCATCTTCGATGCCGATTTCGTCCCCCCGACCGATTTCCTGCGCCGCACCGTCCCGGCGCTCGTCGCCGACCAGGGCCTGGCGTATGCCCAGGCGCGCTGGGGCCACGCCAACCGCACCAAGAACTGGCTGACCCGCGCCCAGGGCATGCTTCTGGACGCCCACTTTGCCGTGGAGCAGGAAGGCCGTTTCCGCGCCGGCCTGCCGATGTCGTTCAACGGCACTGCCGGCGTCTGGAGCCGCGCCGCGATCGACAATGGCGGCGGCTGGACCGGCGACACGCTGACCGAAGACCTCGACCTCTCCATGCGCTGCTCGATGAAGGGCTGGCGCACCGTCATGCTCTCCGACATCGAAGTGCCCGGCGAGTTGCCCGAGACCGCCGCCGCCTGGCGCGCCCAGCAGGCGCGCTGGACCAAGGGCCACGCCCAGACGGCCCGCAAGCTCCTGCCCCTGATCTGGGCCAGTCAGATGCCGCTGTGGAAGAAGTTCGCGATGTCGCTGCAGATGTGCCAGTTCGCGTTCTACACCCTGGCCTTTGCCAGCGCCGTGATCAGCCTGACCCTGATGGGCATGGGCGTCGTCTACCTGGTCAGCGTCTCGCTGCTCGGCCTGTCGGTGTCGGCCTTGGGGCTCGTCGCCTCGGGTGCGTATTTGTACCTGGGCCAGCGCATGCTGGGGCGGGAGCGGCTGCCCTGCATCGCCCGCTCGATCGCCCTGGCGATGGTTTTCCCCTCCGGCCTGATCCTCGCCAACACCCGCGCGACCTTCGAGGCCTTCTTCAGCAGCCACATGCACTTCCACCGGACCTTGCGCCCGGGTGAGCGCTATTCCGGCGGCTGGCGCGGCGGTCCGGAGCTCATCATCGGTGTCCTGCTCCCGATTTTCGCCTTCACGGAGCAGGCGTGGAGCGCCCCGTTCTTCTTCTTTGCCGTCACCGGACTGGTCTCGATCGGGGGGATGGGGCTCTCGGGTTCCACGAGTTCCCTGGCGCGCCGCGAAGCGCCGCCCGGAAAATAACGGAAAATGCAATTAAAATTTTAGCTTTTCAAAAGCGATTCAATTCTCTAACTGCGTTTTGAACCGCTGTCTGTAGCGTGGCTCCCCTGGCCGCCGCACGGACGTAAGAGGGGCATATCTCATGATTTCAGGTTCGGTGATCCGAATCCTTGCGCTTGCCGGTCTGTGCGCAGGCTTGGGCGGCTGCGGTGGCATGACCACGCAGCTGGCCGATGCCGGTTACGACATCACGCACGTGCCGCACCCGTCAGCGCATGCAACGGCCGACGCCAGCCTTCCGTTCCCGGGCGACGACAATTCCAACGCCGCCGCCACGCCCTCGACCATCGAGGGCACCGCCCTGCAATGCGTCCCCTACGCCCGCGAGCATTCCGGCGTGAACATTCATGGCGACGCCTACACCTGGTGGGCCAAGGCCGCCGGCGTGTACGCCCGTGGCGACACCCCCATCGTCGGCAATGTGATGGTCCTGAACGGCTATGCCGGCAAGCACCGCGCCCATGTCGCGGTCGTCCGCCGTATCGTGGACCCGCGCAAGATCCTGATCGACCACGCCAATTGGCTCGATGACGGCGCCGTCTACGTCAACGACCCGGTCATCGACGTCAGCGACAACAACGACTGGACCGTCGTGAAGGTGTGGAACATCCGCAGCGGCTCGTGGGGCACCAAATCCTACAAGGTCCAGGGCTTCATCAGCCCCAACCCGGCCAATGGTCCGGACGTCGTCGCGCGCGCGGATTTGCCGACTCCGTTCGACCCGATCGCCCGCCAGATCGCCGCGTCCGACGCGGATATGGACGTCGCCGCCCGCATCCGCTGAGCCACCTAGCTCAGCTGGAAGTCCCCGGCATTCAGCTGGGTCATCGTGACGTTCTGCAGCAGGATGTGGTTGTCGGCGTCGAGCGCGATCAGCGTATCGGCGCCCACCTGCGACAGGAACGGCTGCAAGGCCGCGAAGTTCGCCACGCCATAGCCGTGCAGGACGATCATATCGTTGCTGCCGTCGCCGGCCGTGAAGTCCGTGATGGTGTCCGAACCGTCGCCCGTGCGGAACAGGAACGTGTCGTCGCCCGCCCCGCCGGTCAGCGTGTCGTTGCCCTGGCCGCCGGATAGGACATCGTTGCCGCCGCCGCCGCTCAGCGTGTCGCTGCCGGCAAAGCCGTAGAGCACGTCCGTGTTCCCGCCGCCGCTCAGCGTCAGCCCGGCCGGTGCCTGGCCGAAGGTTTGGGCCGTGGCCGTGTTGGGATCGTAGGGCGTGGCGAACCAAGACAGCGTGTCCAGCGCCCCGGCCAGCTCGTTCATCGTGATGCTGTGCGAGCCGTCGTCGCGCGTGCCGCTCAACCCCGTCCGGTTCCAGTTGGCGTCATAGGTGATGGTGGCCGAGGTCCAGCCATACGCATTGGCCGCGTCGAAGACGGTCAGCGCGTGGCTGCCGTCATCGTTCGTGGTCGTGGTCTCGAGCGCATTGCCGCTCGCGTCGTAATGCGTCGAGCTCCACAGCAGGACCGAGCTATTGGTGGTGTCGACGCTGTTCGTCCAGCTGCCGCCATTGTCGTTCGTGATCGTCACCGAGGCGATGCTGCCCTGGGCGTCCAGATGGCTGACCTGCGAAAACCACGGCGCCGTATTGGCCTGGTCGTAGACCGCGACGGCGTCGGCGAATTTGAACGTCTCGACATTGATGACCGTATCGGTCCCGTCCGGCACGCCGGCGCGGTGGTCGGCGATGATGAAGGTCTGGGTCCCGCTGTTGACGCTGATGCCGTAATCCGAGAAATTTCCGGAATAGACGGCGGTGTCGTTGCCGGGGCCGCCGTCGATCTGGTCGTTGCCGCCGGCACCGGTCAGGATGTCGTCGCCGCCCAGGCCCGACAGGCTGTCATTGCCCGCATGGCCGGTGAGCGTCTCGCCACTGGCCGTCCCGGTCAGGGTCTCGCCCGCCACGCCGGCCACAGTTGTGAAATTGGCCGGATTGGAATCGAGGGGCGTTTGCGCGTTGCTGGCCAGGAGGGTGCCGGCGCTCGTCCCGTCGCTGAGCCAATATTGCTCGCCATGGACGCCGTCATTCGCCTTGAACAGGACGCCGCCACCGCCGTCTGCCGTGATGGACAGGATGTTGGACGCGCCACCGCCCACCCGGATGTCCTTGACCAGATGCGTGCCGGCCGTGGTGCCGTCGCTTTCCCACAGCTCCGCGCCGTGCGTGCCGTCATTGGCCACGAAGAACAGATGGCTTCCCGATACCGTCAGGCTGCTCGGCGACGAGGAGTCGGACAACGGGTCGATGTCGGCGACCAGCGCCGTGCTGGCCACCGTGCCGCCGCTGAACCACAATTCGGTGCCATGCGCGGTATCGTTGTCCACGAAGAACACGCCATTGCCGAAAGGCGTGATGTTGGCGGCCGTGGCAAAGCCGCTGCTGGGGTCGACATTGACCGGCGCTCCGCCATCCGTCGCATAAAGCTTCGAAGTAATGGTGCCGGCGTTGTTGTCATAGGCGACGAAAAACGCCGTGCTGCCGCTGGCGTAGACCGTGTTCGGCGGGATGAGCCATTGCGTCGCCGCGGTGGCGACGGCGGCGCCGCCGTCGCTCGCCCAGACCTGCGGCGAACCGTTGGCATCGTTGGCGACGAAGAACACCTTGTTCGCGGTCGCGACGAGACTGTGCGGCTGTCCGGCTGTATCTGCCTCTGGCGTCGCATGGACCAGGGCCGTGCCCGCCGCCGTGCCGTCGCTCTTCCATACGTCGCGGCCGTTGCTGCCGTCGTCGACGGTGAAGAAAACCGTGTTGCCGAGCACGGCTGTGTTGCTGGCGAGATTGACGATCGGCCCGGAAAAGGTTTGCGCATTGTCGACGAACTGCTGAAGCATATGCGTACCGCTCGGCGAGCCGTCGGTGACCCAGATGTCCTCACTGTTGGAAGCAGGCCTCGTCGTGTAGAACAGCTCGCTGCCGACCACGGCGTGTCCGCCATCGGCGCCGGCAAACAGATCCGACAGCGTGTGGGTGCCTGCCGTCGTGCCGTCGCTGATATAGACCGGAGCGCCATCGTTCGCCGTGATGACGAAATCCCCGAACACCGGGGTCATCTGCACCTGGTATCCGCTTCCCGTGTTCTGCAGGCCGGGATTGATCGACGGGCTTTGGCCGGACGGCAGGACCTTGTGGGTTCCGGCGACGGTTCCGTCGCTGACCCACAATTCATTGCCATGGCCGGTGCCGTCGACGGCCTCGAAAAAGAGGTTCGCTCCGGAAACCACCAGATTTCCCGGGTTTGAGCTGCCATGATCCGTATTGATGTCCATGAACAGATGCGTGCCGGCGGCGGTGCCGTCGCTGGTCCACAACTCGTAGCCATGGGCGAGATCGGCGCCCATATAGAACGTCTTGCCGCCCAATGTGGCGGCGTTGCCGACGATCGGTTTGTCAAAGACGGTGCTGACGCCATTCGTGACCGACGGATCGATATCCTTGACCTTGAAGGTCCCGTCCGTCGTGCCGTCGCTGCGCCACAACTCCACGCCGCTCTGGCTGTCATAGCCGCCGAAATACAGCAGTCCGTCCTGCACCGTCATGGCCAGCGGCGCCGGCGGGGGCGCGGGATAGTCGCTGTCGCCGATAGTCGACGTCGATAGCTGCTTGACGAGGACCGTACCCGCCGCGGTGCCGTCGGTCTTCCACAGCGAGTAGGCGCCCGAGGGCGCGAATTCCTGGAAGTAGAGATCCTGCCCGAGCGCCACGAATTTGCTGATCGTCGGGGTGAACGAGATGTAACTGGCCGGCGGAAAGATATCGAGGAATTTCGCCGTGCCCGCGGCCGTGCCGTCCGAGCTCCAGAGCGCGCCGCCATCGACGAAGATGAGCTTGTTGCCCAGCGCGGCGGCCCCCCGGCTGATATCCGAGCTGGTCAGGCCGTTGGTGAGCAGCGTCGCCGCGCTGGAATCCGCCGCTATGACGAAAAGCTCGTTGTCGTACGGGTTGCTCGCGAAGTTTGAGCCGGCGAAGAAGATATTGCCGCCGACATTCGTGAAAGCGCTTTGGATGTCGATGAGCGGCATGTTGGTGATCGGGGTGACGGTCGTGCCGACGACCCTGGAGGCACCCGCGCCCGTAAACTGGTAAAGCGCGCTGCCCGTGTCGATCAAGGGCAGGGTGCTGGTGGTCTGCGTCAGCTGCTGCGCAGGGCCCGTGCCGTCCGTCGTATAAAGGCCGGTGCTGCTGCTGGCGAAGATGGTCTCCTGCCAATAAATCCTGCCGCCGCTGACGGTCAGCTCGGCCGCGCTGGGCATGCTGGTCACCAGGGTCGGCGTAGAGCCCGCGACTCCGGTGCTCGAATAGAGGCTGTAGCTGCCGCCCGCCGTATGGCTTTCGAAGTACAGATGGCCGCCGGCGCTGACGATCTCGTCGATCGTCGTGCCCGTGGCCAGGCTCGTCACCTGGTAAGTCCCGGACGCGGTCCCGTCCGAGCGCCACATCTGCGCCCCATGGGTGCCGTCATTGGCGACGAAGAAGGCCGAGCCGTCCTGGACGGTAAAACTCGTCTGCGCCCGCGCGGCGAAGGTGCCGTTGCCGGGGTTCGAGCCCTGGAGCGTGCCGGGATTGATGTCGGCGACCCGGGTGGTGCCGGAGGCCGTGCCGTCGGTGGACCAAAGCTCGACGTCGCCAACGGCGTCGTTGGCCGTAAACAGTGTGACTGTCATGAATTGCCCCCCAGCAGGGTTCCACTGTAAGTCGAATTATCGAGTTCCGTCAAAGGGATAGGGTTCCACTGCGCTATTCCGCCTCGCCCCTCTTTGCGTCGCCCGGCGCTAAGCCTATTTTCCGCGCCCTCGGGCGGTGTTCCGCGCTGCCGGGTCTCGCCTGTCTTTCGGCGAGAGCGTCGCAAACCAACAAGGCCAGCTTCGCGTTACCGCCCCGCCGGATGAGCCCCAACCACCCCCGTGAGTAAGCCCGACCTCAGCGCCTCCGCTGCGAACGATCCGCTTGCCGGTATCGATGCGGTCGGCCATGCGCCCGCCGGCGGCCAGCGATCCCTCAAGCGCGACGCGGTCCTCACTTTGGGCGCCCTCGGCGTCGTGTTCGGCGACATCGGCACCAGCCCGCTCTACGCCATGCGCGAGACGGTGCTTGCGACCGGCGGTCCGCTGCCGGCACAGGCCGCGATCTTCGGCGCCCTGTCGCTGATCCTGTGGGCCCTCGTCATCATCGTGACCCTGAAATACGTCGTGCTCATCATGCGCGCCGACAACAATGGCGAAGGCGGCGTGCTCGCGCTGGCGACGCTGGCGCATCGCTCGGCGCGCCTGGGCCGCCGCATCAAGGCGCTGATCGGCTTCGGCGCCATCCTGGGCCTGGCGCTGTTCTACGGCGACGGCATGCTGACGCCGGCGATCTCGGTGCTCTCCGCCGTCGAAGGCCTCACCGTCGGCCGCCATTCGCTCGAGCCTTTCGTCCTGCCGTTGGCCCTCGCCATCCTGGTCGGCCTGTTCCTGGTGCAGAGCCGCGGCACCGCCAAGATCGGCCGCATCTTCGGGCCGGTGATGGTGGTGTGGTTCGCGGTGCTCGCCATTCTGGGCGTCAGCTGGATCGTGCGGGCGCCGCAAATCCTGATGGCGATCAATCCCTGGTACGCCGTCCAGCTGGTTTTGAACGAGCCCTGGACCGCCTTTGTCGCGCTCGGCTCCGTCGTGCTCGCCGTCACCGGCTGCGAGGCGCTTTACGCCGATATGGGCCATTTCGGCCGCCGCCCGATCCGCGCGGCCTGGTTCTTCGTCGCGCTGCCGGCGTTGGTTTTGAACTATTTCGGCCAAGGCGCGTCGCTGCTGGCCGACCCCCGCCATGCCGACACGGTGTTCTATTCCATGGCGCCGCATTGGGCGCATTACCCGCTGGTGTTCCTGGCTTGCTTCGCCACCATCATCGCCAGCCAGGCGGTCATCTCCGGTGTTTTCTCGATCACCCGCCAGTCGGTGCAGCTCGGCCAGCTGCCGCGCATGGAGATCCGCCACACCTCGATGACCGATTACGGCCAGATCTATGTCCCGCGCATGAATGCGCTGCTGCTGATCGGCGTCGTCCTCATCGTCCTGGTCTTCCGCAGCTCCAGCAACCTCGCCGCCGCCTACGGCATCGCGGTCACCGGCGTGATGGTGATCGACACCTTCCACGTCAGCCTGGTCGCGGCGCGCCAATGGCATTGGGGCATCAAGCTGTCGATCGGTGTGTTCGGCCTGCTCGGCCTCGTCGATGTGACGATGCTGCTGTCGAACATGCTCAAGATACCGCAGGGCGGCTGGCTGCCGCTCGCCATCGCCGCCGGGGTCTTCGTCGGCATGGAGACCTGGCGCATCGGCCGCCGCGCGCATCTGGAGCGCATCCGCAGCGAATCCATGCCGATGCACCTGTTCCTCGACCGCGCCGACAAGACGCCGATGCGGGTCGCGGGCACCGCCGTGTTCATGAGCGCGCGCAACGACGTCGTGCCGGGCGCGCTGCTGCACAACCTCAAGCACAACAAGGTGCTGCACGAGCGCATCATCCTGTGCAGCGTCCTGGTCGAGGACAAGCCCTTTATCCGTGCCGACAAGCGGGTCGAGGTCGAAAAGCTCGGCAAGGGTTTCTTCAGCGTGCGCATCCATCATGGCTTCTTCGAGACGCCGGACGTGCCGCGCGCCCTCGCCGATGCCCGCTCCTACGGCATCGCCGTCGACATGGAGACCGCGACCTTCTTCATCGGCCACGAGACGCTGGTGCCCGCCGAGCATCCCGTGCTCGGCCGCTGGCGCACCTGGCTCTACATGCAGCTCGCGTCGAACGCGTTGTCGCCCGCGAAGTTCTACCATCTGCCGCCCGGCCGCGTCGTCGAGCTCGGCACGCAAGTGACGATCTGACATGACAACCGCCGCCGGTGCCCCCGTAAGCTGGAAACGCGAAGTCGGCCTCACGCTCGGCGCGCTCGGCGTCGTGTTCGGCGACATCGGCACCAGCCCGCTCTACGCCGCCAAGCAATCGATGATCGCGGCCGGCGGCGCGCTTCCCGCCGCGCCCGCGGTGCTCGGCGCCTTGTCGCTGATCTTCTGGGCGCTGCTGATCGTCGTGACGGTCAAATACGTCGTCTTCATCATGCGCGCCGACAACAATGGCGAGGGCGGCGTCATGGCGCTCGCCGCGCTGGCGCACCGCTCCTCCGGCCTCGGGCGCGGCATCAAGACCGCCATCGCGCTGGCCTCGCTGGCCGGCCTCGCGCTGTTCTACGGCGACGGCATGCTGACCCCGGCGGTGTCGGTGCTCAGCGCCGTCGAAGGCATCGGCGGCGAAAGTCAAACCCTCAAGGACGCCATCCTGCCGCTCACACTGGTCATCCTGATCGGCCTCTTCGTCTTCCAGCGCTACGGCACCGAAAAGATCGGCAAGGTCTTCGGCCCCGTGATGGTCGTCTGGTTCATCGTCACCGCCGTGATGGGCGGCGCCGCGATCCTCAAGAACCCCGAGATCCTGTGGTCGATGAATCCGCGCTACGGCATCGCCTTGTTCGTGCACGAGCCCTGGGTCGCCTTCGTCGCGCTCGGCTCGGTCGTACTCGCCGTCACCGGCTGCGAGGCGCTCTACGCCGACATGGGTCATTTCGGCCGCCGCCCGATCCGCAACGCCTGGCTGTTCTTCGCGCTCCCTGCGCTGCTGCTGAACTATTTCGGCCAGGGCGCCTTGGTCTTGTCCGATCCGCACGCCGCCGCCACCAGCTTCTATTCGCTGGCGCCGCACTGGGCGCATTATCCCGTCGTTATCCTCGCGACCTTCGCGACCATCATCGCCAGCCAGGCCGTGATCTCCGGTGTGTTCTCCATCACCCGCCAGGCCGTGCAGCTCGGCCAGCTTCCGCGCATGGAGATCAAGCACACCTCGGCCACCGAATACGGCCAGATCTATGTGCCGCGCATCAACGCGATGCTCGCCGTCGGCGTCGTCCTGATCGTCCTGATCTTCCGCACCTCCGACGCGCTGGCGGCGGCCTACGGCATCGCCGTCACCGGCGTCATGGTGATCAGCACCTTCCTCGTCGCCATCGTCGCGGTGCGCCAGTGGAAATGGCGCCTGCCCGTCGTCATCGCCGTGTTCGGCACGCTCGGCCTGGTCGATCTCGCTTTCCTGTCGTCCAACACGCTGAAGGTCATCCAGGGCGGCTGGCTGCCGCTCGCCATGGCGGCGATGGTGTTCATCCTGATCGACACCTGGCGCGTCGGCCGCCGCGTCCATCTCGACCACATGCGCGACGGCACGCTGCCGATCGACCTCTTCCTCGCCCGCGCCCCGGCCGAGCGCGTCGCCGGCACCGCGATCTTCCTCGCCGCCCGCACCGACGTGACGCCGGGCTCGATGCTGCACAGCCTCAAGCACTATCATGTGCTGCATGAGCGCGTGGTGCTGGCCAGCATCACGGTCGACGACGTCCCCGTGGTGCGGCCCGAGCGGCGCGTGACGGTCAACAAGCTCGGCAAGGGCTTTTTCGAAGTGAAGATGCATTTCGGCTTCTTCGAATTCCCCGACGTGCCCAAGGTGCTGCAACAATGCCGCCAGCACGGCCTGGCGCTCGACCCCGACACCTCCACCTTTTTTCTCGGCCGCGAGACCCTGGTCGCCGGCGAGCACCCCGATCTCAAAAGCTGGCGCATCGCGCTCTATATGTGGCTCGCCTCGAATGCATTGTCGCCGGCGCGATTCTTCCAGCTACCCCCCGGCCGGGTTGTCGAGCTGGGCACGCAGATCACGATTTGACGGGAGGTTTCTCATGCGCGCGCTCGTTTTCCTCGCCGCTCTCCTCTTCACCGCTCCCGCCATCGCCGCGCCGCAGATCGTCACCGACCAGGGCCCGCTGATCGGCACGAGCGATAGCGGCATCGACTCTTACAAAAACATTCCCTACGCCGCGCCGCCGGTCGGCGATTTGCGCTGGCGGGCGCCGCAATCCGGCCCGCACTGGACCGCGCCGCGCGACGCCACCGCCTTCGGCCCCGCCTGTCCGCAGCACATCACCGAAGGCAGTCTCACGGCGCGCGCCAACCTGCCGCAAAACGAGGACTGCCTTTCGCTCAATCTGTGGACGCCGGGCGGCAGGCACTTGCCCGTGATGGTCTGGATCCATGGCGGCGGTTTCACGCAAGGCTCCGCCTCTCTGCCGCGTTACGACGGCGCCGCCCTGGCGCGCCATGGCGTGATCGTGGTGAGCTTCAATTACCGCCTCGGTCGCCTCGGCTTCTTCCCGCACCCGTCGTTGAACGATGCCAATTTCGGCCTGCTCGACCAGATCGCGGCGCTGCAATGGGTCCAGCGCAACGCCGAAGCCTTCGGCGGCGATCCGGGCAACGTCACCATCTTCGGCGAATCCGCCGGCGGCGAGAGCGTCGGCCTGCTGATGACCTCGCCCCTCGCCAAAGTCCTGTTCGCCAAGGCGATCAGCGAATCCGGCGGCCTGTTCGAGCCCGTGACGAAGATCGCCGACGCGCGCAAAGGCGCGCTCGACTTCGCCACGAAACTGAAAGCCGTCAGCGTGGCCGACCTGCGCGCCGCGAGCGTGGCGCAAGTGCTGGCCGCCGATGACGACGATGACGGCCCGGTGCTCGACGGCAAGGTGCTGCTGGAAGACCCGCGCGACGCCTTCGCCGCCGGCCGCATGGCGCACATCCCCTTTCTCGCCGGCACCAACAGCGCCGAAGGCTCGCAGATCGGTCCGGGCAACAGCGATTGGCTGGTAAAGCTCCTGGGCGACCGGCTCGCCGCCGTGCGCAAGCTCTACGACACGACCGACGACATGGAATTCCGCCGCCAGCTTTTCAGCGACCGCTTCTTCACCGGTCCGACGCGTGAGCTCGCCGCCGCCGCATCGACGCGCGCCAACGTCTTCGTCTACCGCTTCGGTTTCCTCAATGCGCGCGCCCACATGCGCGGCGAGACCGGCGTGCCGCATGGCGGCGAGATGGCGTTCGTATTCGGCTTCGGCCCGCTCGCCGCTCTGGCGCCGCCGCAGGATCTTGCGGTCGTCGATCTGATGCAAGGTTACTGGACCAATTTCGCCAAGACCGGCAATCCGAACGGCGACAACCTGCCCGGCTGGCCGCGCTACGAAGGTGTCTCGCCGCAAACGCTGGTGATCGAGGACACGGCCCATGCCGTGCCTGATTTCCGCAAGGCCCAGTTAGACGCCGCGCGGCCTTAATCCAGCGCGTAGACCAGCATCTTCAGATACGCCGTCTCCGGCAGCATCGGATGCACCGGATG
>OLLQ01000533.1_pt1 | contig 11328 bp, 8 predicted proteins | sample 1604571 | NCBI WGS metagenome assembly OLLQ01 (sample SAMEA104055722, study PRJEB20765) | soil metagenome | isolation source: soil
GCGCCGCCGTCGCTCACCACGCGCGGCTACACCGGCCACGAGACGGTGCCCACCTCTGCCAGGTCAATGCCAACGCCCGCATCTACGATCCTACGCTGGGCCGCTTCCTGGCCGCCGATACGCTGGTCCCCGACCTGTTCAACGGCCAGGCGCTCAACCGCTACAGCTATGTCGAAAACCGCCCGCTCTCGGCGACCGATCCCAGCGGGCATATCGTCGAGCAGGAGGAGCCAACTGTCGTCGTGGTGGGTCATCATAGCCCAGGCGATGATCCCGAGTTCCTGTTCCGGCTTGCGATCCTGGCCCGCACCCCCGATACGTCGCAAAACAGCTACGGCGCCAACACCATCCACGCAATCCCGATCTATCGCTCCGTAACGCCGGCCGGCACGCGCATCTCGCACAATGAGTTGGTCGGATTCGCCCTCGCCTACGCGGCCGCGCCAACTAGATGTGAGCTTACATGGGTTGCCCCATACGGCTCCGGACGAGGAAGATGAGGTTGCGAGATTTCAACTTCTTCAGAAGAGGGCCGGACGCACGTCCATAAGACTGCCCGCACGACGCCGCGCGGTCGAAAGTGGATTGCGAGCCAAACTGCAAGCGTGCAAACCGCGCGGGCTGTTGCAAAAACCATGGGGCTTTTGCACGCGGACGGTGTGCAAATGGCAGAAGCGTTATGACAGCGAGGGCGTGGCTGGCATCAGGCACATGAAGGAACACGACGGGACGACCCGCTCCTGTAACATTGACCGCGAGTGAGGCTGCGCTATTAGGAAACAAAAATAGCAGCCTCCTTGTTAGTCGGCATTCATCTATAAGTTCTCTGTTGCCCGCCTTATTGAATGTTGAGTACGCATGGCATTACAGCTGAGTACGCATAGCACCAAAATAGTCGGGAGGACCTTTGGCAACGCTCCTCGCAAGTTCATCGGGCGGCACAACATTGGATCGCTAAAATGCCACTCCGTACCTAAAAAACCGAGTCCACGCACGTAGATCATTCCGTACCGCACTACGATGCCGAACGATAAGTCGACCGGGGACGCTCGGGAAATATGGCAAAACACGCTGACTGAATTTTCGCCGAGATCAATTTAACTTGATGATGCGAGATCACAAATCGTATTAGCCTACTGCATAGAGAAGTGGCTTAAAGCGGTCGCATCTAACACGTTTCAGTCGGGGAGCGTCCTGTCTTGCTCATGGTCAGAACATACCTGTCCGATAGAGTGAGATTGGGATGCCGCTACCAGCATATGCGCGTCGCGAAGGAGAACGCCTGCGCGCCTCGTTCTTTTCACCTGCCGATGGTCCTGCATCCTTCCTGCTTACCGCGAAGCGCGTTACGCAAAATCGTGTTTCGCAAGTTTCAATCTCTCTTTGCGTACGCCGCAACCGCGCATGCATAGGGTGGAACATGAGCTTGAACCACAAAAGTAATTTCGAGCGGGCCCTGGCCCTTCATCGTTGCGGCGCGCTGGACAGCGCCATGCAAATCTACCGCACTGTGCTTCAGATCGAACCTGCGCATTTTGGCGCCGCGCACATGCTGGGCGTTGTCCTTCTGCAACAAGGCCATTTCGATCCCGCCGAGCGACAGCTCCGCCGCGCCTCACAGATCGGCCCCCAATCCGCCGACATCCTCAACCATCTCGGCCTCGCACTGCACCAGTTGGAGCGTCTGGACGAAGCGCTCGAAGCCTATGACCGCGCCATCGCCCTGCGGCCCACCTATGCCGATGCGTTCTGCAATCGCGGCAACGCCCTATTCCTGATGGAACGCGGCGAGGATGCGCTGGCAAGCTACGACCGCGCCATCGCACTGCGTCCGGCCTATGCCGACGCGTTCTACAATCGCGGCGCGTTGCTGGCGGCGGTCGACCGCTTCGACGACGCAATCGCCAGTTACGAAACTGCAGTCGCGATCCAGCCGCACTTCCCGCAGGCGCTGAACAGTCTCGGCAATGCGCTGCAGGCGATCTGCCGCTACGACGAGGCGCTGGCGGTCTATGACCGCGCCCTTGCACAGGCCCCCGCTTGGGCCGACGCGCTCACCAATCGCGGCATCGCGCTTCACCATCTGCATCGCTATGACGAGGCGCTGGATAGCCACGAACGCGCCCTGGCGCTGAAGCCCGATTCCGCGGAGGCCCTCAACAGTCGCGCCGGCACCCTGCGCGACATGTCCCGCTTCGGCGACGCTCAGCGCGATTACATCCAGGCACTCGCGCTGAACCCCAACCATTTCGAAGCCCGTTGGAACCTCGGTCTGACGCAGCTTCTGCTCGGCGATTGGGCGCTCGGCTGGCCGAACTACGAACTGCGCTTCCGCAAGCGGCGCAACGCTTCCGCCCGCACCGGCCATCCTGCGCCCGAATGGACCGGCGAAAACCTCGCGGGCCGAAGTATCTTACTTTACGGCGAGCAGGGCTTCGGCGACGCGCTGCAATTCATCCGCTTCGCGCCGCTGTTGCAGGCGCAGGGCGCGACCGTCACGGTGCTCACCAACCGCCGCCTGCACCGCATCCTCGCCAGCGCCGGTGCGGAACTCGCGTTCGTCGAAGCAACGCCGCTGCACAAACATTTCGACTTCCAGATCGCGCTCATGAGCATCCCCGGCGTACTCGGTCTTCGCCCCGACACCGTCCACGCCGCCGTAGCCTATCTTGCGCCCGATCCGCGCCGCGCCGAGATCTGGCGCGCACGCCTCGGCGTGCACGGCTTCAAGGTCGGCCTCGCTTGGCAAGGCAATCCCGCCGGCTTCATAGACAACGGCCGCTCGCTACCATTGCGCGCATTCCAGCCTCTCGCAGGCATCGACCGCGTCCGCCTCATCAGCCTGCAAAAGAACCACGGTGCCGAGCAGTTTGGCGGGCGGCCCGCCAGCATGCCCGTCGAAGCCCCCGGCCACGAATTCGACGACGGCGCCGACGCTTTCATCGATACCGCCGCGATGATGGCTAATCTCGATCTCGTCGTGACCTCGGACACTTCCATCGCACACCTCGCCGGCGCGCTCGGCCGCCCCGTCTGGATCGCAATCAAGCATGTGCCCGATTGGCGCTGGCTGCTCCATCGCGAAGACAGCCCGTGGTATCCCTCGGCGCGTTTGTTCCGCCAGGACGCGCCCGGCGACTGGGATGGCGTCGTGCGTCAGATGGAGGCGGCCATGCGCGAGGCCGTTCGCGGCGCGGCGGCCAATGGCGATATGTCCTCGGTGGCATGAGAGGATGCGCGTGTACATCCCAATCTCGGCCGGCGACCTGATCGACCGCATCACGATTCTGCAAATCAAACGGGCCGCGATCCCCAATCGCGCCATCGCGGCCAGTGTGGGGCAGGAGCTCGATCATCTCACGGCCATCCGCGCTTGCTTTCTCAAACTTGGCGTGCCGCAAATCCGTTCCTGCGAACGCCGCCTCGTCAAACTGAACCGCACGCTGTGGGACACCGAAGACGAATTGCGCGCGCTCGAAGCCGCAGGTGATTTCGGCGCGACTTTCGTCGCCGCGGCTCGCCGCGTCTATCGCACCAACGACCAGCGTGCGCGGCTCAAGCGCGAAATCAACGACCTCGCCGGCAGTGCTCTACGCGAGGAGAAGTGGTTCTCCAAAGAAGACGCCCGTCCCCGCAAGCGCAAATTAACGTCACGTGATTCGAGTTGACGTCGGCTCCGTTCGCTCTCCTTGCGCTCGGGCGATGAGCGTCAGCCGCCCCCTGGAGATCGTGGTGTTGAACGACCGAGTAACCGAAGAAGTCGCATTTCTACCGAGCACTCCAGTTCGCCAAAGACTGGGGATGCGAGAGGCAATCTTACCGTCTGCGGGGAGCATGGTTCGTCGATCAAACCGGCGGACACAAACTCCCGACCTCCATTTCGGGCCGAAGTGGAGGTCTGCGATCTGGAGATGGAGACTGGCGGCCGGATGGCGCCAAAATTCCCTGATCTCTGAGTCTCCGCCGCAGGGCCAGAGACCGGGCATACGCCCAATGCCGCCGCAATCGGCATCGCTTGCACCGGCGCGTGGAGGTTCGGAGTGTTATGGGATTGGAATGGTACAGTTGAGTGGGATCGAACCACCGACCTCCGGATCCACAATCCGGCGCTCTAACCAACTGAGCTACAACTGCACATCGCAAAACGAGGGCCGGAAACTATGGCCCGGACCCCGTAAAAGCAAGGCTGTTTTAAGGGCTTATGACCCGTTGAGTAGCTTGGCTGGCCGCTCTCCGCAAGCGGGCCGTGCGCCGGCCGCCGGTATCCTGCAACATGCTGAAGACGGCGGTCTTTTTGGCCTTTGCCGCCGCGCTGGCGAACCGCGCACATCGCGCTAGGATCGCGCCCGATGAACCGCAAGCTTCTTTTCGGACTGGTCGCAGGCGGCGTGGCGTTGTTCGCTGCCGCCATCGCCGTGGCCCCCATGATGGTGCCGACGGCCTCGCTGCGTGGCGAAATCGAGTCCCGCGTGACGCAAGCCACGGGCCGCGCCTTCAGGATCCACGGCGCCCTCAACGTCTCGCTGTTCCCCAGCTTCGGCCTCGACGCGCAGGATGTGACATTGGCCAACGCGCCGGGCGGCCACGCGCCCGACCTGGTGCGCATGGGCCGCATGCGGATCGCGGTGAAGCTGTGGCCGCTTTTCTCCGGGCGCATCGAGGCAAGCCGGATCGTCCTCGAAAAACCCGTCATCGCTCTGGAGGTGGCGCGGACCGGCGCGGCGAATTGGGAAATGGTGCGCACCCGTACCGAAGCCGGCGGCGTGCGTCTTCCATCGCAAACCGTCTTCGCCGGGATGCAGATCGAGGACGGCACGCTCTCCTACGACAACGATCGCCTCGGCATCCATCGCGCCATTTCGCATCTCGATGCCGACGTCGAGATCCGGCAGCTGGGCCTGCCCGTCGGCGCCACGGGTTCGTTCGTCTTCCTCGGCCGCAAGCTCGACTACACCGCCAAGGCCGCGACGCCGCAGACGTTGCTGGCCGGCCGGGCGACCAACGTCGACGTCACCGCGGCCGCCGATTTCCTGCACGCGTCTTTTCTCGGTTTCATCTCCGCCGACGGCACCGCAAAGGGTGCGGCTTCGTTGCGCACGCCGTCGCTGAAAGACCTCGCCGCCTGGCTCGGACATCCTGTCTCCGCCGGCAGCGGCCTCGGCGCCTTGTCGGCGCTCGCCAACATCGCGGCCAAGGACCGGCGCGTGGTGCTGACGGGCATCCAGGCCAAGCTCGATGCCATGACGATCGCCGGATCGCTCACCGCCGACCTCCAGGGGGCCGTACCCTTGGTCGCCGCCAATCTTGCGATCGACCGGCTCGACCTCAATACATATCTGCATTTCGGCGGCAACGCGCCGGCCGGACAGACACGTCCGCCTGGTCCGCCGAGCGGCGGCTGGAGCAAGACGCCGGTCAGGCTCGATCTGATCAAGCTGCTCAACGGCAATCTGACGCTCGCCATCGGCACGCTCGGTGTGCTTCACTTGAAGACGGATCGCACCGTCATCGCCCTGTCGCTGCAGGACGGCCTGATGAAGGCGCATCTGGAGCCGATGCGTCTCTACGGCGGCGCGGGCAAGGCGGATCTCGTCGTCGACAACCGCGGCGCGGTGCCATCGGTCGCCAACAATCTGACCTTCACCAACATCGCGATGAAACCGTTCCTGGCCGACACGATCGGCGTCGACAGGCTTGACGGAACAGGCACCATCGCGCTCGCCGTCGCCGCGAAGGGAACCTCGCCCGACCGGATCATGCGATCGCTGTCTGGAAAGGGCGCCGTCACAATTGCCAATGGCAGCGTCCACGGCGTCGACATGGGCCAGGTCGCGCGCACCGTCCAGACCCTCCTCAGCGCCGGCGCCACCGGCCAGGGCGCCACCACCCCCTTCGACCGTTTCGGCGGCCGCTTCTCGATCTCGAACGGCATGCTCTGGAACGGCGATCTCAGGCTCGACAGCGCCTTCCTGCACATGACCGGCGCCGGCCATATCGACCTCGGCAACCAGACCATCGCCTATCGCATCGAGCCCAAGGCCTCGATCGGCGGCCGCATGAACCTGCTCGATGTCGGCGTGCCCTTCGCCATCGACGGCCCCTGGAGCCATGTCCGCTACAAGCCGGACATCGCTGGCGCCGTGACGGGCCTGGTCGGCAGTGTGATAAGCAGCGGCACCGCCCCGTTCACCAGCCTGTGGAACGGATTGACCGGTGGCGGCGCGCCGAAGCCGGCGAAGGCACCGCCGCCCCCAAAGAAAAATAAAGGTCCCGGTGCTACGCTGAAAAGCATCTTCGGGCTGCCCTGAAGCCCCCAATCGAGGCCCGCATGTCCAGACGCCTGACGATCGTCCTGTCCCTTGTCGCCGCCGTGCTCGTCGTGCTGGTCGGCGCTTATTTCTGGCTGACGCGGACCTTGCCGGTGCTCACCGTCGCGACCTGGTCGGGCGCCTACAGCCGCGCCCAGGCCAACGCCATGTTCCGCACCTTTGGCAACGCCAAGGATTACGACGTCCGCCTCGCCCTCTACGACGGCGGATTGGCTGAGTTGCAGCAGATGGTCGGCAACAAGCGCTACGACTGGGACGTGATGGATTTCGAACTGCCCGACGCCATCGCCGCCTGCCGCCTCGGCCTGCTTGAGCGCATCGACATTGCCACGCTCCCGCCCGGCGCCGACGGCGCGCCCGCCGCCAAGGATTTCGTACGCAATGCCGTCGGCCCCTGCTGGGTCGGCAGTGTCGTCTACAGCCAGGTGATCGCCTATGCCCCGGGCCGCTACGGCGCCGCGCAGCCGCAAACCGCTGGCGATTTCTTCGACCTCAAACGCTTCCCAGGTCCCCGCGCTTTGCGCCGCGGCAGCGCCAAGTTCAACCTCGAGCTCGCCCTCCTCGCCGACGGCATGAAGCCCGGCGACGTCTACGACGCCCTGCTGACGCCGGTCGGCATCGACCGCGCCTTGACCAAGCTCGCCACGCTCAAAGGCTCGCTCGTCTGGTGGAACAACTCCGCCGACGCCATCGCCATGCTGAACGACGGCCGCGCCGCCTTCGCCACCGTGCTCAACGGTGACGTGTATGACGCCGCCCAGCACCACCACGGCGTCGCTGTGATCTGGGACCGCCAGCTCTACGAGCTCGACGTCTTCGGTGTGCCCAAGGGCGATCCGAAGAAGGACGTCGCCCTCGACTTCGTGCGCTTCGCGACCGACGCGCAGCGCCTCGCCGGCGTCGCCGCCTGGGTGCCCTACGGCCCGGCCCGCCATTCGGCGCTGCCGCTGGTCGGCAAGAACCCGGAACTGGGCACCGACATGACGCCGTATCTTCCCACCCTGCCCGCGCATTTTGCGACGGCTTTCGCCGTCGACGACGAGTGGTGGGAGCTCCACGGCCCCGACATCGAACCGCGCTGGCAGGTCTGGCTGGCGGCGCAATGACGGTCTTTCAAATTATTTCGTAAGCGGACGATTCGCTGAAATCTTACGCGCGGTTCACGCCCGCGTGCGCTTACGCGCATTGACTTCGCTTTAACCCTAACCGAGCTTCACTGCAGTCGACCCGCGGGACCAGCCACAGCCGATGTTCAGTTACACCATCCGGCGACTGCTGGGCGCCATTCCCACGCTCTTCATCATCATCACGCTCGCGTTCTTCATGATGCGCATCGCGCCGGGCGGCCCGTTCGACAGCCAGCGCCGCCTGCCCCCCGAGATCCAGCACAACATCGAGGCCGCCTATAACCTCGATAAGCCGCTCTATGCCCAATATTTCATCTATCTGGGCAAGCTGACGCATGGCGACCTCGGCCCCTCGTTCAAGAACAAGGATTTCTCCGTCAACGAGATGATCGCCGACGGCCTGCCGGTCAGCGCCAAGCTCGGCCTTTCCGCCATCCTGCTCGCGTTGATGATCGGCGTGACCGCCGGCACCCTCGCCGCGCTGCGCCAGAACCGGGCGGCCGATTACTCCGTCATGTCGCTGGCGATGGTCGGCATCACGATTCCGACCTTCGTCATGGCGCCGATCCTGACGCTCGTGTTCGGCGTCTACGGCGTCAGCCTGCTCGGCTACGACCTGTCGCTGCCGGTCGGCGGCTGGAACGGCGGCGCGCTGCGCAACATGATCCTGCCGGTGATCGTGCTGGCCCTGCCGCAGATCGCGGTCATTTCGCGCCTGACCCGCGGCAGCATGGTCGAGGTCCTGCACTCCAACTACGTCCGCACCGCGCGCGCCAAGGGCCTGTCGAGCTACATGGTGGTGATCCGCCACGCGATGCGCGCCGCGATCCTGCCGCTGGTCTCCTATCTCGGTCCCGCCATCGCCGGAATCCTGACCGGCTCGCTGGTCGTGGAGCAGATCTTCGGCCTGCCCGGCATCGGCCGCTACTTCGTGCAGGGCGCCCTCAACCGCGACTACACGCTGGTGCTGGGCGTGCTGATCTACTACGCGACCTTCGTGATCCTGCTGAACCTGCTGGCCGATATTCTCTATGCGGTGCTCGACCCGCGCGTGAGGTACGCACGATGAGCGTTCCCATGGATAGAACCGAAGAAGTCATGGAGCGCGCCCTCGACGTCAAGGGCCGCAGCCTGTGGGAGGACGCACGCCGCCGCCTGTTCCGCAACCGCGCCGCCGTCGTCAGCATTGTCGTCCTCGGCCTCATCGCGCTGGCGGCGGTGATCGGCCCCTACTTCCTCGCCTATGCCTACGACTATATCGACTACACCGTCGTCTCCTGCGCCCCCGACTGGTGGCCGGATCCCGATGCGCTGTGCACCGCCGGCGGCTCACACTGGTTCGGCACCGACTCCGTCGGCCGCGACCTTCTCGTCCGCACGCTTTACGGCGCCCGCGTCAGCCTCGCGGTCGGCTTGATCGCCACCCTGGTCAGCCTCGTCATCGGCGTCGCTTACGGCGCCACCGCCGGCTATCTCGGCGGCCGCGTCGACGAGTTGATGATGCGTTTCGTCGACGTGCTCTATTCCATTCCCTACATCTTCCTCGTCATCATCCTGATGGTGATTTTCAACCGCAATTTCTTCCTGCTGTTCGTCGCGATCGGCGCCGTCGAATGGCTTACCATGGCGCGGATCGTGCGCGGCCAGACTCTCTCCATCAAGCAGAAGGAATTTATCGAAGCCGCCCGCGCCGGCGGCGTCGGCGCCTTCGGCATCATCACCCGGCACATCATCCCCAACGTCTTCGGCCCCGTGATCGTCTACGTCACGCTGACCGTGCCGTCCGCGATCCTCGCCGAGAGCTTCCTGTCCTTCCTCGGCCTCGGCATCCAGGAGCCGCTGACCTCGTGGGGCGTGCTGATCTCCGAAGGCGCCAACCAGATGGAGACCGCGCCGTGGATGCTGGTCTTCCCCGCGACCTTCATGGCGGTGACGCTGTTCTGCTTCAACTTCATCGGCGACGGCCTGCGCGACGCCCTCGACCCGAAGGATCGCTGAGATGGCGGGTCCGATCCTCGAAGTCACAAATCTCGATGTCCGCTTCTCCACGCCGGACGGCGAAGTGCACGCCGTCAAGAACGCGAACTTCAAGATCAACGAAGCCGAATGCCTCGGCGTCGTCGGCGAGTCCGGCTCGGGCAAAAGCCAGCTCTTCATGGCGACGCTCGGCCTGCTCTCCGCCAACGGCAAGGCGACCGGCAGCGTCAAATATCGCGGTCAGGAGATCCTCAACATCAGCCAGCCGCGGCTGAACAAATTGCGCGGCTCCAAGATCACCATGATCTTCCAGGACCCCCTGACCTCGCTGACGCCGCACATGACCGCCGGCGCGCAGATCATCGAGGCGCTGCGCGTCCATTCCGGCCTGCCCCGCGACGAGGCCGAGAAGCGCGCCATCGAAGTGCTCGAGCTGGTGCGCATCCCCGAAGCGCGCCGCCGCATGAAGCAATATCCGCACGAGCTTTCCGGCGGCATGCGCCAGCGCGTCATGATCGCCATGGCCACGGCCTGCGGCCCCGATTTGCTCATCGCCGACGAGCCGACCACCGCGCTCGACGTCACCGTGCAGGCGCAGATCCTCGAGATCATGCGCGACCTCAAGGTCGAGCTCAAAACCGCCATCGTCATGATCAGCCACGACATGGGCGTCATCGCCGGCGTCGCCGACCGTGTCGCCGTGATGCGCCACGGCGCCATCGTCGAGAGCGGCCCGGTCGACGACATCTTCTACAAGCCGCAGGCCGACTACACCAAGATGCTGCTCGACTCGATGCCGCGCCTCGACCGGCCCGACCGCCCCGGCCATGCGCATGTCCCCGCGCTCAAGAACGACAAGCCGCTGCTCGAAGTCGAAGACCTCAAGGTCTACTTTCCGGTGCGTGGCAACGGCCTTTTCGCCAAGCCGAAACAGCTGCGCGCCGTCGACGGCGTCAGCTTCACGCTGCGCGAGGGCGAAACGCTCGGCATCGTCGGCGAATCCGGCTGCGGCAAGTCCACGCTTGCCCGCGCCGTGCTCAAGCTCCTGCCCAAGACCGAAGGCACCGTCGTGTGGATGACGCGCGACCTCGGCACGATGTCGGCGCGCGACCAGCGCCGCCTGCGCAAGGAATTGCAGATCGTCTTCCAGGACCCGCTGGCCAGCCTCGACCCGCGCATGACCATCGGCGAGTCCATCGCCGAGCCCCTCAAGACCTTGCAGAACGACCTCTCCCGCGACGAGATCAAGCGCCGCGTGCGCAAGATCATGGAGCAGGTCGGCCTCGATCCCGCCTGGATCAACCGCTACCCGCACGAATTCTCCGGCGGCCAGAACCAGCGCGTCGGCATCGCCCGCGCCATGATCGTCGAGCCCAGGCTCGTGATCTGCGACGAGGCCGTCAGCGCCCTCGACGTCTCGATCCAGGCGCAGATCATCGACCTGATCGTCAAGCTGCAGACCGATTTCGGCATGTCGATGATCTTCATCAGCCACGATCTGTCGGTGGTGCGCCAGATCAGCCATCGCGTGATGGTCCTGTATCTGGGCCGCGTCGTGGAATTCGCCGACCGTGAGACGATCTACAAGGACGCGCGGCATCCCTACACCAAGGCGCTGATCTCCGCCGTGCCGATTCCCGACCCGAAGCTGGAGCGCTCCAAGATGCGGGTGAAACTGTCCGGCGATCTGCCGTCGCCGCTCGACACGCGGGCGCAGCTCAATTTCATGAAATCAAAACTGATCGACAGCGCCGACGCCGAGCAATACCGCCCGAAACTTATCGAAGTCGCGCCGGGGCATCTGGTGGCGGAGCACGATTAGCTATTCTCTTGATCCTCCCCCGCGTAGCGGGGGAGGTGGCTCGCGCACTTCGCGCGAGACGGAGGGGGCGACA
>OLLQ01000255.1_pt1 | contig 11254 bp, 11 predicted proteins | sample 1604571 | NCBI WGS metagenome assembly OLLQ01 (sample SAMEA104055722, study PRJEB20765) | soil metagenome | isolation source: soil
GCGGTGGCCCAGCCGATTGCAGGCGTCGCGCGCACGCAGCGCGACTGGACGGCGCGCACCCGCGACACCGCGATCAACGCGCTGCGCTATTCGCGCTTCGTCGTCGTCATGAAGCGCGCGCTGCCCGTCGCCGCTGCGCTGCTGATCGCCGCCGTCATCGCCTACTCGCTGGTGCCGCGCCAGTCCGACAAGATGCGCCTTGCGACGCAAAGCATCGGCACCATCGACAACGACCTCGCGATGCTCAAGCCGCGCCTCACCGGCACCGACCGCAAGGGCCACCCGTTCCTGATCACCGCCGATTCCGCCCGGCAGGACGGCGCCAGCGTCCACCGCGCCACGCTGAAGAACGTCGAGGCAGACCTCACGCTCGAGAAGGGCCGCTGGCTCAACGCCACCGCCGTCAACGGCTTCATCGACATGGACAAGCACTGGCTGGCGCTCGACGGCGGCATCGCCGTGTTCTCAGACGACGGCTACGAATTGCATTCCGCGCGCGCCGACGTCGATCTCAAACAGGGCATCTTCAAGGGCAACAGCGAGGTCACCGGCCACGGCCCCGCCGGCACGCTGCGCGCCGACAGCTTCGAGATCGACCGCGAGACCAGCCAGATCACGCTGCAAGGCCACGTCTACATGACCATTCTCCCCGGCGAGGTGAAAAAGAAATGAAACGCCTCTTCGCATTCACGTTCCCCGCGCTCCTGCTGCTCGGCGCCACCACCGCCCCGGTGACCGGCACGCTCGCGCCTACACCGGGCAAGCCCGTGACCGGAAGGCACGATGCCAACCAGCCCATCGGGATCTCCGCCGACCTCTTCGTCGTGGACAAGAACCCGACCTCGGGCCCGGGCGGCACCATCACGGGCACCTATACCGGCAACGTCATCATCACCCAGGGCGAGATCCGCCTGCGCGCCGACAAGGTCCGCATCAACATCATCGCGGGCAAGCCGGACAAGATCTACGCCAACGGCAATGTGGTGGTGAACTCCGCGTCAGGGACCGCGACCGGCGACGCCGGCGTCTATGACGTGAGCCCGCGCCTCGTCACGCTCACCGGCCGCGTCGTCCTGACCAAGGAAAAGAACGTCATGCGCGGCGCGCAGCTCACCGTGAATCTCGTGACCGGCGTGGCGCAACTGGGCGGCGGCGGCCGCGTCAACGGCACGCTGGTTCCGGGCAGTGGCGGCGGCGGCCGCGTTCAGGGCTTGTTTACCCCGCCGCCCCAATCCGGCGGAAAATAACGCGGCTTCATCTTTCCTTAAATACGAATGGGCATGGTTCTTGCCGGTAAGCGAGCAAAAATGAGCAGCAGCGACGCCATCGCGGAACTCAACAACCGTCCCCGGGTCATCGAGGGCGGCAAGGGCTTGGTCGCGACCCGCATCGCCAAGGCTTATAATCGCCGCCCCGTCGTGCGCTCGGTCACCATCACGCTCAAGCGCGGTGAAGTCGTCGGCCTGCTCGGCCCCAACGGCGCCGGCAAGACCACCTGCTTCTACATGATCTCGGGCCTCGTCCCCGCCGACGCCGGCACCATCGAGGTCGACGGCACCGACGTCACGCGCATGCCGATGTACCGCCGCGCCCGCCTCGGCATCGGCTACCTGCCGCAGGAGGCCTCTATCTTCCGCGGCCTCACCGCCGAACAGAACATCCGCGCCGCCGCCGAATTGATCGAGCCCGACGCCAACCGCCTGAACGCCATGGTCGAGGATCTGCTCAGCGAATTCGGCATCACCCATGTCCGCCACACGCCGTCGATCGCGTTGTCGGGCGGCGAGCGCCGCCGGGTCGAGATCGCCCGGGCGCTGGCCACGCATCCGTCCTACATCCTGCTCGACGAGCCGCTCGCCGGCATCGATCCCATCGCGGTCGGCGAGATCCGCGACCTCGTCGTGCATCTGAAGGACCGCGGCATCGGCGTCCTGATCACCGACCACAATGTGCGCGACGCGCTCGAGATCATCGACCGCGCCTACATCCTGCGCGACGGCGTCGTCATGAAGGAGGGCACGCCCTCCGAAGTCGTCGCCGATGTCGACGTCCGCCGCTACTACCTCGGCGAAAGGTTCTCGCTGTAGCCATGATCCTTGGGGCGCGCACATGGCGGGGGTAGGGCAGAGGCTGGAAATCCGGCAAGGCCAGGGCCTTGTCATGACGCCCCAGCTGCAGCAGGCGATCAAGCTGCTGCAATTGTCCAACGTCGAGCTCGCCGAATATTGCGAACAGGAGCTCGAACGCAACCCGCTCCTGGAGCGCGACGACAACGCGCCGCCCGCCGCCGAAGAGCGCGAGCGCGTCGAAGCCGAGGTCAAATCCGAAGCCCTCGACACCGAGCTGTCGCGCGACGACTTTTCCAAAGTCTCCGACATGGACGGCGCGGCGCACGAGAATATGTATGACGGCGACACGCCGCAGCCCGCCGCCTCGGCGCAAAGCGCCTCGCTGACCGACTGGACCACCGTCAAATCCGGCAACGCCTTCGACGGCGACGAGGACCTCCTCGAATCCACCCTCGCCGACGGCGGCACGCTCAAGGACCACCTGCTCGACCAGGTCTCCATCGCCGCACTGTCGCCCGAGAAGCGCCTGATCTGCCTGCAACTGATCGATTCCGTCGACGAGGCCGGCTACCTCCGGGCCGACATCGCCGAAGTCGCCGAGCGCCTCGGCATCGACCTTCCCGCCGTCGAAGACGTCCTCAAGACCTTGCAGGGCTTCGACCCCATCGGCGTCGGCGCGCGCGACCTCGCCGAATGCCTCGCGCTCCAGCTGAAAGCGCAGAACCGCTACGATCCCTGCATCGCGACGCTGCTGACGCGCCTCGACCTCGTCGCCCGCCGCGACCTGTCGCAGCTTTCCGCGCTGTGCGGCGTCGATGTCGAAGACGTCACCGACATGATCGCGGAAATCCGCGGCCTCACGCCAAAGCCCGGCCTCGCCTTCGGCTCCGAGCCGGTGCAACCCGTGGTCCCCGACGTCTTTGTGCGCGTCGGCGCCGATGGCGGCTGGGCCATCGAGCTCAACTCCGACACCCTGCCGCGCCTTCTCGTCAACGCGCGCTACTACAGCCAGGTCTCCAAGGGCGCCGCCCGCGACAAGGACGCCAAGACCTACCTCACCGAGTGCCTCAACAACGCCAACTGGCTGGTCAAGAGCCTCGACCAGCGCGCCCGCACCATCCTCAAGGTCGCGACCGAGATCGTGCGCCAGCAGGACGGCTTCCTCACCTATGGCGTGCGCCATTTGCGCCCGCTGAATTTGCGCACCATCGCCGACGCCATCTCGATGCACGAATCCACCGTCAGCCGCGTCACCTCGAACAAATACATCTCGACCCCGCGCGGCCTGTTCGAGCTCAAATATTTCTTCACCGCCTCGATCCAATCGATCGGCGGCCACGAGGCGCACAGCGCCGAGGCCGTGCGCGACCGCATCAAGGAGATGATCCAGAACGAGGAGCCGGTCGAGATCCTCTCCGACGACCGCATCGTCTCGCTCCTCACCGCCGACGGCGTGAACATCGCGCGCCGCACCGTCGCCAAATATCGCGAGGCCTTGCGCATTCCATCCTCCGTCGAACGTCGCCGCCTCAAGGCCGGCAGCGAAGCCGCGGCGGCCTATCGCTGACTGGCAGGTCCTCAAGGAACTCTTGCCACTGACGATTGTCGAAATTGGACCGACATTCTTCTGCGCGAAGGTGTAGTGTCCCTTATCGTTCGCCAACAGATTCTGGGCGCGTACGACTGAGAGAGACAGCACTTGCCTGCTCTTGCCCTTACAGGGAAGAGCCATGGCTGCTGACAAAACGAAGCCGTTCCGAAATTTTTTGCTGAACGCATTGTCGCTGGCCGATCGCGACGCGCTCGCGCGCGATCTGACTTCGGTCGATCTGCCCCGGCGCGCGCAGCTGGAGCTGCCGAACAAGAAGATCGAGCACGTCTACTTCATCGAGACCGGCATCGCGTCTGTGGTCGCGTCGAGCGGTCCCGGCGCGCCGGTGGAAGTCGGCATCATCGGGCACGAAGGCATGAGCGGACTGCCCGTCGTCCATCTCGCCGACCGCGTGCCCTACGCCGTCTACATGCAGGTCGCCGGCTCCGCGCAGCGCGTCGCCGCCAATGCCGTTCGCGATCTCATGGCACGCAGCCTCGAAAGCCGCCGCGTCTTCCTCGCCTTCGCGCAGGGCTTCCTGATCCAGACGGCGGAGACGGCGGTCGCCAACGCCCGCGCCACGCTCACCGAACGCCTGGCACGCTGGCTGCTCATGGCGCAGGACCGCGTCGAGGGCGACGAGATACACCTCACCCACGAATTCCTGTCGATGATGATGGGCGCGCGCCGGCCCGGCGTCACCGAGGCGATGAACGAGCTCGAGCGCCTGGATCTCGTCGCCACGCGGCGCGGCGCGATCATGGTGGTATCGCGCAAGGGATTGGAGACCCGGGCCGGCAAATTCTACGGCCTGCCGGAAAGGGAGTTGGCGCGGCTGCTGGCAAATCGCTGACCGAAGTTCCGCGCAAGCGCCAAAATAGTGTAAGCTATGCGGCCCGAATGGGTGTACGTTTCCGGCATCCCCCGGAGCGTATTGTCCGATGGCGAGCGATGTCTTCGATGCGAGCGCTATCGCGGCCGAGCTGCAAAACGCGCCCGATATGGACGCGCCCGATATGGACGCGCTCGATGCGCACGCGATGGCGCGGATGCTCGTCGCACGTTATCCCGCGAGAGCCTTTGAACTTTGCGAAGCGCTCTCCGATCATAATGTGGCAATCGGCAATCGCCCGCGCGCCGCGGCGTGGGAGGGGATCGCTCTCGAAGCCGTCCGTTTGATGGCGCGCAGGCGGCCGCGACACGGCTGCCGGCGGTTCACAGGGTTTACGCCGCCGGCCGCCGAAAAACCCGCCCAAAACCAGAATCAAACCGGTGAAAATCCCGCTCTATCAACCACGCCGAATTGCAAGAATTGACATTACGTAATGGCCGGATTACCACCCGCGCCTTCGAACGGGGCAGCCCCAAAAAGCGGAACATTTGTGACGCCAACGGCGTTCCGGCCAGCACAGAAGAAGGCCATGCGAGTTCGGGTTTCAGGCAAGCAGATCAAGATCGGCGAGACGCTCCCTGCGGGTGTGCGCGCGCGCCTCGAGGAGGTCGTCGCCAAGCATTTCGACGGCGGTGCCGAGGCCCATGTCGTGTTCAGCCATGACGGCCCGTTCTACCGCGCCGCCTGCGCGATCCATCTGGATTCCAAGACCATTCTGAAGGCCGACGGCGAAGGCCCCGACGCCCACCGCGCCTTCGACGCCGCCTACCTCCGCATCGCCGCCCAACTGCGCACCTACAAGCGCAAGCTCAAGAACCATCACGCCAAGTCCCGCGCGCGCGCCAGCGCCGAAGACTGACGTTTGCCAGAAGGTCGACCATGAAGATCTCCGATCTGCTCCAGCCCACGGCCGTCATCGCCGCGCTGAAGGTCAACGGCAAGAAGCAATTGCTGCAGGAGATCGCCGCGCGCGCCGCGCAGGTCGTGCGCCAGCCCGACCGTAAGATCTTCGAGACCTTGATGGAGCGCGAGAAGCTCGGCACCACCGGCGTGGGGCAGGGCATCGCCATCCCGCACGGACGCCTCGGCGACCTCAAGGACATCGTCGGCGTCTTCGCCCGTCTCGAACAGCCGATCGACTACGATGCCGTCGACAACCAGCCGGTCGATCTCGTCTTCATGCTCTTGGCGCCGGAAGGCGCCGGAGCGGATCATCTCAAAGCCCTGGCCCGCGTCTCGCGCCTCCTGCGCAACCAGGCCGCCACGGAGAAGCTGCGCGCCGCAAAGAGCGCCGAGGCGATCTACGCCATACTCACCGACACCACGAGCGCGTCCGGCGCCCAGGCGGCGTAACGTACCCATCCAAATTTTGCGGCGACCGTGCTAAAGTTCCCTCTCGAAGAGGGGACATGAACCAGGCACTGCCCGATCGCGAGGCGCGGCGCGAACGCCATCGGCGTTCGCGGCCCCAATCCTCGCTGTTCCGCACCCACACGCTTGCGCCCTCCGAACGTTTCGGGGCTTGGCGCGAGAGCATGGATGTCATGCTGGATTCGCGTCTGTCGGATCGCGACGATCCCGGCGCCTTCACCGGCGAGGTCGAGGGTTACCTGCTCAACGACATCCTGCTGACGCGCGCCGTGGCCGGCCGGCAGAAATACGATCGCCCGTCGTCCAAGATCGCGCGCGACGGCCTCGACCACTATATGTTTCAGATATTCCTCGGCGGTCACACCGAATTGAATCTCGGCCGCCGCGCCGTGCGCAGCGAAGCCGGCCGCGTCATCGCGTTCGATTTCGGCGACGTGCTCGACAGCCACAACACCGATTTCGACATCCTGTGCATCGTGGTGCCGCGCGCCCGGCTGGCGCCGCTTCTGCCGCGCTCCGACTCGCTGCAAGGCGCGATGCCCGAGCGTGACGGCGCCGCCGGCCATCTGCTGGCGGACTATCTGCACAGCCTCTATCGCGTCGCGCCGTCGTTGACGCCGCTGGAGGAAAAGACCTCGATCCGCGCCCTGCTGGAGCTGACGGCATCGGCCTTCAGCGGCGCGGGCGCCGATGCGCAGGCCCGCCAGCATGCCCTGTTGCTGAAGGCGCAGAATTTCATCCGCGCCAATCTGTCATCGTCCGGCCTTTCGCCCGAGGCGATCGCACTGGGCATCGGACTGTCGCGCACGGCTTTGTATCGATTGTTCGAGCGCGTCGGCGGCGTTGCCGAATATGTGCGCGAGCTGCGGCTGCGCCGGTGTCTCTCGGATTTGACATCGCCGCGCCACGCGCACAAGCACGTCTCGCAGATCGCGTTTTGCTGGGGCTTCACGAACCAGGCGCATTTCACCCGCGCCTTCCGCCAGCGCTTCGGCCGCGCCCCGGGCGAGATGCGTATTCATCACGATACGATAACGCGCCAGGAGCGCATGGAATTGGATTCGCGCGTCGGCGACCGGCGCTATGAAGAATGGATTGCCGGCCTGGCGTGACCGCGGTTCGGATTAAGCGTGACGGCTCGACTGTCCGGTATCGCACCGTTTGCAACGCATGCATTTCTTTTGACTTTGCGTCCCATGCTTCGCTACGTGCCTCCCGCGCCAGCCCAAAGCGGGTAGCGTCACGCGTGTATTGCGGCTGCAGGGGGCTTACAGCATGAGCGTTTTTTCTCCGTCTCGTTCGATTTCCAAATTCGCCCTGTTCGGCGCGGCGCTTGCCGGAAGCATCCTGATCGCGCCTGCGGCATGGGCCCAGGCGGTCCCTGTGCCGAACGCCAACCAATACGGCCCGCAGATGATCGGCGCGCCCGCTGCCTGGGCGCGCGGCTACAACGGCGCGGGTATCGTCGTCGTCGTCGCGGATTCCGGCATCGATCCCAACCACCCCGCCTTCGCCGGCAAGATCGATCCGCGCAGCCGCAACTTCGTGCTCACCGCACCCGGCGCCGTCTACAATCCGAACGACGTCTCCGACCTCACGGCCGACAGCCACGGTACCCATGTTGCCGGCATCGTCGCGGCCTCGGCGGCGAGCGGTGTGCCGGGCATCGCCTACGGCGCCAATCTTCTGGTGCTCAAGGCGCTCGACGGTTGCGCGAGCAACCAGGATTGCAGCGTGCCGAGCCTCGCCAACAGCGGCACCACCGAAGCGCTGCTTTACTATGCCGGCCTCGACAACGCCTTCATCTACAATGCGAGCTACGGACCGAACGCGCCGAAAGACACCAAGGCATGGCCGTCCACCATTTTCTCGAAAAGCGAAGCCGACGCGGCCCTGGGTGCCCTCGTCAAGGGCAAGATCATCGTCGCGGCCAACGGCAATGACGGCGACAAGAGCCCGATCGCGAGCGCCAATCCGAACGGACTGGCGCTCTATCCCTTCCTCAACCCCGCCAACGCCAATGCCGGGGTCTATCTCGATGGCGGCAACGCCTACAATTTCTCGAACCTGCTCGGGCAGTCCGGCCTGATCATCGCCGTCGCCTCGGTCGGACAGGCCAAGACCATCGCCAGCTATTCCCAGCGCTGCGGCGTCACCGCGAGCTGGTGCGTGACCGCGCCCGGCGGCGACCAGGCGAACGACGCCGGCATCTATGCGACCCTTCCGAACAACACATACGGGTACATGCAGGGCACCTCGATGGCCGCGCCGACCGTGTCCGGCGCGCTGGCCGTCCTGGCGCAAGCCTATCCCGGCTACGCCGCGCGCGATCTCGCGAACGTGATGTTCGCCACCGCCGAGAACATCGGCGGCATGGCGGGCGACAACGCGATCTACGGCTACGGCCTGATCCGTCTCGACCGCGCCACCGACGGTCCCACCACGCTCGCGGCGGGGCAGGGCGTCGACGTCGCCGCGCAGCGGATGACCTATTGGAGCCAGCCGCTGACCACCGCCGGCGGCTTCACCAAGACCGGCACGGGTTATCTCATGGTCGCCGGCCGGACCACAGCGACGGGCGACGTCGCGGTCAATGCCGGCGCGCTTGGCGTCGACGGCACGCTGACCCTGCAGACGCAATTGACCGTGGCGCAGGGCGCGACGCTCGCCGGTTTCGGCCGCATCGTCGGCAACACCACCATCGCCGGCACGCTGAGCGCCGGCCAGTTGCCGAACTACGCCGACCTCGCCGCCAACAATGGCGGCACCGTCCCCGCCGGCATTCCCGCCTCCGGGACCTCGCCCGGCACGCTGACCTTCCAGGGCAACGTCACGCTCACCGCGACCGCGACGCTGCGCGAGAACATCGACGGCGCGCTGGTGATCCCCGGCGGCCCCGGCACCTTCGACAAGACGATCGTCACCGGTACCGGCGCCACCTTCACCGCCGGCGGCACGCTCGCGCCCGTGCTGCGCGGCATCGTCGGCGGCAACAACACCTATTCACCGGCCGTCGGCGCCGCCTTCGCCATCGTCAGCGCCCAGAACGGCGCCGCCGTCGCCGGACAGTTCGCCAATCTGGCGCAACCCGCCGCCGGCCTCGCGCCCAACACGCGTCTCGACGTCGTCTACGCCGCGACCGGCGTCACCCTCAACGTCACGCCGCTGAACTTCCAGGCGCTCGCCGCGAACCAGAACCTCGATCCCAACGCGCAGGCCGTCGCGGCGGCCCTCGACACCGAGCGTCCCACCGCCGGCACGAAGCTGACCGCCCGCTCGCATATGATCTACGACGATCTCTACGACGACACCGTCGGCGGGGACGACAGCGAACTCAGCAGCCTCGACGGCGAAGGCCACGCCGCCGTCGCCGGCGCCACGCTCGCCACATTCGCCGATTTCGGCGACGCCATCGGCACGCACGAGGCGATGACGACCTTGGCCTTCGCCAACCTCGACAGCAGCGCCGACGCCGGCGAGGCATCGCCGCAGGCCGCGTCGTTCGATCCCGCCGCCGGCTGGACGCTGTGGGAGCAGGGCTTCGGCCGCTGGTCGCGCACGGATGCATCGCTGGGCCTTCCCGGCTCGCACAATGCCGACACCGGTTTCAGTGCCGGCTTCGACCGCGCCTTCGCCACCGACCTCCTCGCCGGCGGTGCGTTCGGCTATGCCCGCACGCTCAGCAACAGCGCCGGCGAGCACGCCACGACCGATACCTATGCCGGCGCCGCCTACGCCAGCTGGACGCCGGCCAATTTCGTGGTGGATGCCCGCCTCGCGGCCGGCCCCGCTTCGACCCGCACCACGCGTCAGGTCGCCATCATGGGCGTCCCCACGACCGTCACCGGCGGCAGCGACGGCTGGAGCGGCCTGTTCGCCGTTGACCTCGGCTACCGCCTCGACGCGGACGGTTTCGCGTTGCGCCCCTATGCCGGCCTGACGCTGCAGACGCTGCACCAGGACGGCTTCACCGAGACCTCGCCCGCCGGCCTCACTTTCCCGTCGCAGGACTTCGACAAGGTCACCTCGGCTCTCGGCCTGCGCGCCGCAACGCAAGTCGACGCCGGCGGCATGACCTTCCGGCCCGAACTGCGCCTCGCTTGGACGCATGATTTCGACGCTTCGTACCTGACGACGGACTCTTCCCTGCTCGGCGGCGGCTTCCGCATCTCCACCGCCGATCCCGGGCGCGACGCAGCGGTCCTCGGCTTCGATCTCGCCGCCACGCTGGCGGACAAGTTCGACGTCTTCCTCGGCTATACCGGCGAATTCCGGCGCAACGCGGCGTCGCACGAAGCGCATGGCGGCATCCGGCTGGCGCTGTGACGGAAAAAAGCCGGCCATCCTTGCGGACGACCGGCTTCTCCCGTTGAACCTCTACCCGTGCAGGAGGGGGGCTAATGCACGGACACAGGTGTCAGTTCGTTCTGCACCGCGGCGCCATAGGCGCTGGCATAGGCGTCGGTGTAACCGAGCACGCTGCCGTCCACGGCATGCAGAACGTAAAGCTTCACGCCCGGCGGCAGCGTGATCCCAGCGGGGATCAGTCCGAGGCGATGCGCCTCTTCGTCGCCGGTCGGCTTGATGTAGGTGATGCGGCCGCCGCCGAAGGCCGGAACGTCACCGGGTTCGATCTTGTTTTCGTCGCTCATGACAACTCTCCTTCGCCCTTGCCAGTGTTAGTTCGCGTCTTGGCGTCTTTCGTTACGCCGATTGGAATCGTTCGGACCACGGCGTCCGCGGCGGGACGGGACAGCTCGATCATGAGCAACCCATTCTGCAACTCCGCACCGGAGACTTCGATCCCTTCGGCGAGCACGAAGGCCCGCTGAAATTGTCGTGCGGCGATGCCGCGATGAAGGAACTGTTTGTCCGTTGGCTCAATCTGCTTGCCGCGGATGACAAGCTGGCGCCCTTCGACGGTCACCGCCAATTCCTCGCGCGCGAAGCCGGCGACGGCCAGCGTGATGCGCAGCGCATCCTCGCTAGACTGCTCTATGTTGTAGGGCGGATACCCGTCTCCGGCGCTCTTGGCCGTGCGTTCGAGCAAGCGTTCGAGATGCTCGAAGCCCAGGAGAAACGGGCTGTTGAAATAGACATTGCGGTTCACGGTCAAAGCCCTCCTTCAAGCGGCTTCGGAAAAATCCGCGGCCCTCTTGCGAGCGGCCGCTATGCGTTTTGTGACCCCGTTCGGGCGCCACGGTCTGTTAAGAATGTGGGGAGCTTTCCCGGATAATCAAGGGAACGGCATTCTAAATTACAGGGCATTTGGTGGAATTTATCCCAACCGTCATCCTGGACGACGCCACCGCCGGCGCCGAGCGCCTGCTC
>OLLQ01000288.1_pt1 | contig 11195 bp, 8 predicted proteins | sample 1604571 | NCBI WGS metagenome assembly OLLQ01 (sample SAMEA104055722, study PRJEB20765) | soil metagenome | isolation source: soil
CCAGGCGATGGCTTTCGCCGCTGCACCGGGCGCGGCCAGATCGGTCCAGCCCACCACGCCGCCCACGAACGGCGTCGCCCGCGCGATATCGAGCAGGAACTGCGTCTCGCCGTCCGTTTCCGCCGCTTGAACGAGAACGGTCTTGTCGATCCCGCAGGCCTTCAGGTGCGGCGCCAGATCGGCCGGCAGAAAATCGCGATGGACCGCGGGGAATTCCTCCTGGCTCAGCCAGGGATACTCGCCGCGATCGAGCCGCCAGAAATGCTGATGCGCATCGACCCGGATCATCCCGGCACCGGAGAATCCGCATGAATGAGACCCTGCGCCTTCAGATCGCGCCACAGCGCCGCCGGCGTCTTGGCTTGGAGCAGTGCGACATTGCCGTCGACTTCCTCGGCGCGCGCGGCGCCCGGAATGACGCTGACCACCAGCGGATGCGCCGCGACGAACTGCAATGCGGCCTGTTTGAGAAGGGCGCCATGCGACCGGCACACCGCCTCCAGCTGTGCAACCCGCGCCGCAACGTCCGGCGGAACCGCGCCATAGTCGAACGTCGCCCGCCCCGCGAGCACGCCCGAATTGTACGGCCCGCCGATCACGATCCCGGCGCCGGCCTTCGCGCATTGCGGAAAAAGCGTATCGATCGGCGCCTGTTCCAGCAGCGTATAGCGCCCCGCGAGCAGGAAAATATCCGGATCGGCCAGTTCCAGCATCCGTGCGCAGGGCTGCCATTCATTGACCCCGATGCCGATCGCCGCCACCGCGCCGCTGCTGCGCAGATCATCCAGCGCGCGCCAGCCGCCGCCGCGCATCAGTTCCTGGATACGCGCCTCCGACCCCGCGCGCCCGCCATGCGCCGGTCCATCGACGTCGTGCACGAACAGGATATCGATCCGATCCAGCCCAAGCCGCGTCAGGCTCGCCTCGACCGACCGCATCACGCCGTCATGGGAATAATCGTAGACATACCGCATCTGCGGCGCGTCGACGAAGATGCCGGCATTGGACTCGCCCGCCGCGCACGGTTCGAGCAGGCGCCCGACCTTGGTCGCGAGCAGATACGCGCCCCGCGGATGCCGGCGCAAATTGCGGCCCAGACGCTGCTCGGACAGCCCAAGCCCATACAGCGGCGCGGTATCGAAAAACCTGAGTCCCCGCGTCCAGGCGCGCGCGACGGCGGCGTCGCACGCCTCTTCTGTCAGGGCCGTGGGAAAATTCCCAAGCGGCGCGGCGCCGAACCCGAGCGCCGTGAACGGCAACGCCTTGCCCCGGCGCGTGACGAAATTGCGGACAGACGACGCGGCGAACATGGTGCCTCGATCTTGATAAATTGTCGTCATCCCCCGGCTTGCCTGCCACGCCGAAGCGCAGCGTACCGGGGGACCCATACTCCCAACTGCCGCAGGAGTGATCCCGGGTCGCCCGGACAAGCCGGGCGATGACGGTGTATATTGGTGCACCTCGCGACTGCGGGAAAGGATCGACGTGACCAAATTCAACGGCCTCGGCCTGCATCTGGGCAACCTGTCCCAGCTCTCGGACGCACAGACCCGCTCGATCAGTCCGGAGAATTTCACCGGTGAAAAAGGCCAGGGCGGCATGTCGACCGACGGCCCCGCCTGGCACACCGCGCGCGGCCTCGGCCAGGGCTGGAAGGTCTCGCCCTATGTCGTCATCAAGGCCGGCGCCACCTTCACCCTCGCCGACATCGAAGGCCAGGGTGCCATCCAGCAGATCTGGATGACGCTGGCGCGCGGCAAATGGCGCCACACCATCCTGCGCGCCTGGTGGGACGATCAGGAACAACCGTCGGTCGAAACGCCTGTCGGCGACTTCTTCTGCGTCGGCTGGGAGGATTTCGCGCAAGTCACCTCGCTGCCGGTCTGCGTCAACCCCGGCCGCGCCTTCAACTGCTACTGGGAGATGCCGTTCCGCAAGCGCGCCCGCTTCACGATCGAAAATCTCAGCGACGAGGACATCGTCGTCTACTACCAGATCAACTACACGCTGACGCAAGTGCCCGAGGACTGCGCCTATTTCCACGCCCAGTTCCGCCGCACCAATCCCCTGCCCTACAAGGAGGTCTACACCATCCTCGACGGCGTCACCGGCCGCGGCCATTTCGTCGGCTGCTACATGGCGTGGGGCGTGAACAATTCCGGCTGGTGGGGCGAAGGCGAGATCAAGTTCTATTTGGACGGCGACGGCGCCTTCCCGACGATCTGCGGCACCGGCACCGAGGACTATTTCTGCGGCGCCTACAATTTCGACACCGGCACCATCAAGCGCATGACCGGCGACCGCTCCGCCACGCCGAAATACCAGGAGTTCACCACGCCCTATGCCGGCCTGCCGCAAGTCATCCGTCCCGACGGCCTCTACGCCTCGCAGACCCGCTTCGGCATGTATCGCTGGCACATCATGGATCCGATCCGCTTCCAAAATGATTTGCGCGTGACGATCCAGGCGCTCGGCTGGCGCACGCACAAGGACCGCCAATACCTGCCATTGCAGGACGACATCGCCTCGGTTGCGTATTGGTACCAGACCCTGCCGACCGCGCCGTTCCCGCAACTGCCCGACCGCGACTATCTCGAGATCATCTAGGACCCGCCATGCTCAAGCTCAAAGACGAAACCCTGCTGCGCCCCGACGCCTATATCGACGGCGCCTGGATCGGCGCCGCCTCCGGCAAGCGCTTCGCCGTCACCGACAAGGCAACCGGCGAGACCATCGCGAACGTCGCTGACCTCGACGCATCCGACGCCCGCCGCGCCATCGAGGCCGCCAACGCCGCCGGACCCGCCTGGCGTGCGAAGACGGCGAAGGAACGCGCCAATCTGATGCGCAAATGGTTCGACCTCATCCTGGCGAACCAGGAAGACCTCGCTTGCCTGATGACCGCTGAACAGGGCAAGCCGCTGGCCGAGACTCGCGGCGAGGTCGCCTATGGCGCGTCGTTCATCGAATGGTTCGCCGAGGAGGGCAAGCGCGTCTATGGCGACGTCATCCCGACCTTCGCCGCCGGCAAGCGCATCGTTGTGTTCAAGGAGCCGATCGGCGTCGTCGCCGCCGTGACGCCGTGGAATTTCCCCAACGCGATGATCACGCGCAAATGCGCCCCCGCGCTCGCCGCCGGCTGCACCTTCCTGATCAAGCCGCCGGCCGAGACGCCGTTGTCCGCCACCGCCCTAGCCGAACTGGCGCACCGCGCCGGCATCCCACGCGGCGTCTTCAACGTCGTGACGTCGGACCAGGCGCCGGACGTCGGCAAGGAGTTCACCACGCACAAGCTGGTGCGCAAATTCAGCTTCACCGGCTCGACCGAGATCGGAAAATTGCTGATGGCGCAATGCGCCTCGACCGTGAAGAAGGTCAGCCTGGAGCTCGGCGGCAACGCGCCGTTCATCGTCTTCGACGACGCCGATCTGGATGCCGCCGCCGACGGCGCGATGGTCTCCAAGTTCCGCAACATGGGCCAAACCTGCGTCTGCGCCAACCGCATCCTGGTGCAGGCCAAGATCTACGACGCGTTCGAAGCGAAGCTCGCCGAGCGCGTCGCGAAGCTGAAGCTCGGCAACGGCCTCGACGACGGCGTCACCCAGGGCCCTCTGATCAACCGCGAGGCGGTCGAGAAGGTCGAAGGCCTTCTCGCCGACGCCGCCGCCAAGGGCGCCAGGATTGCCACCGGCGGCAAGCGCTCGGGGCTCGGCGGCACTTTCTTTGAGCCCACCATCGTCACCGGCGTGACGCCCGCGATGAATATCGCCCGCGAGGAGATCTTCGGCCCCGTCGCCACCCTGTTCCGCTTCGAGACCGAAGCCGAGGCCATCGCCATGGCCAACGACACCGAATACGGCCTCGCCGCCTATTTCTACACCCGCGACATCGGCCGCGTAATGCGCGTCGCCGAGGCGCTCGAATACGGCATCGTCGGCATCAACGAAGGCATCATCTCCACCGAGGTTGCCCCCTTCGGCGGCATCAAGGAATCCGGCATCGGCCGCGAAGGCTCCAAATACGGCATCGAAGACTATCTGGAGATCAAATACGTCCTGCTCGGCGGATTGCAGAGCTAAACTCCCTTTCGCTTGTGGCATAGATACTGAGAGCACCATGTCCGACACGATCACCACGTCCGAAGCCGTTCGCTTGCATCCCGACGACAACATCGTCGTCGCACCGCTGCGCATCGCCAAGGGCGCCCGCATCGCGCGCGAAAACATCGTCGCGCTCGAAACCATCGGCATGGGCCACAAGATCGCCACACAGCGCATCGCCAAGGGCGATCTCGTGCGCAAATACGGCCAGGTGATCGGCGTCGCCACCGCCGACATCGCGGCCGGCGCGCATGTCCACGTCCACAACATCGCGATGTCCGAACGGCGCGAGGCCGCCGCGCACCAGGCCAATTCCTGGGCCCGCACCGAACCGCCGCGCAGCTTCCAGGGCTACCGCCGCAAGGACGGCCGCGCCGGCGTGCGCAACTACATCGGCATCCTGACCAGCGTGAACTGCTCCGCCACCGTGGCGCGCCACATCGCCGAAGCGGCGGAGAAGAGCGGCCTGCTCGAAGGCTTCGAGAACATCGACGGCATCGTGCCCATCACCCACACCTCAGGCTGCGGCATGGCCGGCAGCGGCGAAGGCTACGACATCCTGCGCCGCACTTTGTGGGGCACGGCCGCCAACCCGAATTTCGGCGCCATCCTGATGGTCGGCCTCGGTTGCGAGGTGCTGCAGATCGACCGCCTCAAGGACGAGCACTTCAACGATGGCCGCGATTTCCACGCCTACACGATCCAGGACGTCGGCGGCACAAGGCGCGCCATCGCCGAAGGCCTCGACCATCTGAAGACGCTGCTGCCCGAGCTCAACAAGGCCCGCCGCAGCGAAATCCCGGCCAGCGAGCTCGTCCTCGGCCTGCAATGCGGCGGCTCCGACGGCTGGTCCGGCGTCACCTCGAACCCGGCGCTGGGCAACGCGTCGGACCGCCTCGTCGCGCTCGGCGGCACCGTGATCCTGTCCGAGACGCCCGAGATCTACGGCGCCGAGCATCTCCTGCACGCCCGCAGCGTCTCGCCGGAGGTCTCGGCGAAACTCACCGCCCGCATGGAATGGTGGGAGACCTACACCCGCATCCACGGCGCCGAGATGAACAACAACCCGTCCCCCGGCAACAAGGCCGGCGGCCTGACCACGATCCTCGAGAAGTCCCTCGGCGCCGTCGCCAAATCCGGCACCTCGCCGCTGACCGACGTCATCGAATACGCCAAGCCGCTGAAGACGCGCGGCCTCGTCTTCATGGACAGCCCCGGCTTCGATCCGTGCAGCGCCACCGGCCAGGTCGCCTCAGGCGCCACCATGATTGCCTTCACCACGGGCCGCGGCTCCGCCTTCGGCTGCAAGCCGTCACCCTCGATCAAGCTGTCGTCGAACACCGCGATCTACGAGAAGATGAAAGACGACATCGACATCGATTGCGGCACCATCGTCACCGGCGCCGCGACCGTCGAACAGAAAGGCGGCGAGATTCTCGATGACCTGCTAGCGGTCGCCTCCGGCAAACCCAGCAAGAGCGAAGAACTCGGCTATGGCGGCGTCGAATTCGTGCCCTGGCAAATCGGCGCGGTGATGTAATTCAGGCGCGGATCAATCCCGTCAATGGCACCGCACCCGCGCTGTCTGGAAACACCGTCGTCTGCAACGCCGCATCCGACACGCCCATATGCTGCGCCAGCACGCCCTTGAACAATGCGCGCAAATCCGTCCGCGCCGGCTGGTCGCGTCCGTCCTGCAACGCCGACGCCGACAATCCGGTCCATTCGGCATGTACCGAGCCACCAGCCACCGCGCCGCCCAGGAGGAACGCCGCACCACCGGTACCGTGATCGGTACCACCGCTGCCATTGGGATGCGCCGTGCGCCCGAACTCCGTCGCCATCACGACGGCCGTCTTGGACCACGCCGGCCCGAGCGCCGTCTTCAACGCATCGAGCGCCGCATCCAGCGCCTGCAAGCGCCGCCCAAGCTGGCCATCCGCCGTGCCTTCGTTGAAATGCGTGTCCCAACCACCGGCATCGAGCACCGCGACACGCGGCCCGTCCGGCGCCGCCAGCAGCTTGCCCGCGCCCGCGAATAGCGGCGTAAGATTTCCATACCCGGCCCCGCCCATGCCGGGCTTGGCCGACGGATCGTCCATCATCGCCGTCGCCTGGGCCTGCAAATCGAGCGCGCTGTTGAGCGACGCCAGCAGGACCGGGTCCTTGGCATAGAGCAAGCGCACCCGCGCCAGGAACGCCTCATCCGGCGCCGGCATCGTCGCCGGCATCCAGCTCGTCGCCCGCGCCGCGCCCGACAACAGCAAGGGCGGCGTCTGCGCCACCGCCAAGGCATGATCGCCGTCCGCCAGCCCCATTGGCGTCAACGCGCGATTGAGCCAGCCATCGTTGAGAATGTGCGGCCCGCTGCCGCCGCTCTCCAGCACGTTCTGCCCGTCGAAATGCGAGCGGTCGCGATAGGGCGAGCAGATGTTGTGAAAGATCGCCGCTTCCTTGGCGTCGTACATCGCCTTCATATTGGTCAGCGCCGGATGCAAGCCGAAGAAGCCGTCGAGATCGTGCAGCGCACCCGTGCCCGAGGTACTGAGCGCCAGCGTCCCGCGCACTCCGGCATAATCCTTGTCGCCATGCGGCGGCACCGCGGCGAGCCCGTCCAGCGCACCGCGCAGAATCACGACGACAAGCCGCCTGTCTGTCGGCACGGCGGCAAAGGCATAGCGGATCGGCGCATCCCACACCGACAACGCACCGGCGGCAGCCATGGATTTGAGGATCGTGCGGCGGGTCGTCATGCGTGTTACCTCCGCTGGAATTCGGGACTGGAGATCAGGAAGGCGAGCGCGTCCGACTGGCTCTCGGCCCGCGCCATGATGGTCTGTGTCTCGGGCGTCAGCAGCGGCCCGAGCCCGCTCTGCGCCACTGCGGCGGCATCGAGCGTCGGCGGCATCGCCTGCCCAACCTGCTTGGCCCATTCGATGCGCTGCAGGACGGCATCCGGCCCCGACCATGCATCGGCGGTGTCGGGCCAGCCCTTCGGCGCCGGCGGCGCCAACGGCACCTGCCCCATCAATCGCGCCGCGGCGAGCGCGCCGCGAATTTGCTTGTCGGCCTTGTCGCCCTTGGGCAAATCGAGCATGCGATATGCCGCCGTGACATACTCGACCGGCGTGCGCATCTTGCCCGCGCCCGGCGCCCACGCCGCTGGATCGTCGACAATTGTGCGTGCCAGCGCGCGCAAATCGCCGCGCGTATCCTTGAACGTCTTCTCCAGGCGCGCGACGGAGGCGGGCGGCGGCGTATCGGAAATGAAATGCGTCGCGAGCTTGGTCGCGATGTGCCGCGCCGTCGCCGGATCGTTGGCAAGGTCCTTGATCGCCGCGATGCCGCCCTCCAGCGTCGGCGGATAGGTCCGCCCGCGCAACGTGACATCGCCCGGCTCGTGCCGGTTCGGATAGAACGCGAACCCATCGTTCTTGCCGTACGGATCGAGCGTCCAGCCGGTGAGGATGTTGGCCATCGCGATGACGTCGGCCTGGGTGTAACCGCCATCGACGCCCAGCGTGTAAAGCTCCATCAACTCGCGGCCGAGATTCTCGTTGCGGCCTTTGCCGTTGCGCGCTCCGGCGGGCGAGTCTGGGCCGATGGATTGCGCATTGTCGAGATAGAGCAGCATCGCAGGATGGCTGGTCGCGGCCAGCACCATGTCCTCGAATTTGCCGGTGATGTTGGGCCGGATCGCCTCGCGTTCGAAGGCACCGACCAAAGTGATGGCACGCGGGTTTTGCGCCGAGACGACGAAGTGATTGCTCCAGAACCACACCAGCCGCTCCGCGAAGGGCCGGTCGGTCGTGAAACCGTGGGCATAGCGCGCCGCCAGTTCGTCCTGGAACGCCTTGACCCGCGTCTTGAAGAACATCTTGACCGGATCGCCGGCATTGCCGTTGCGGCGCTCCATGGCGCGGTCGCGCTGGTATTGCAGCATCTCGACGACCAGATCGCCGCCGCCGGCGAGCGTGCCGCCATCCAGCGCCGTCGGCGGGTCGGCGGGTGTATTGAGTTGGGTCAGCAACCAGTTCTTCGGATCGCGGCTGGCGTGCTCGATCTCGCCGGGACGGGCGCCTAGACCGAAGCGATGGGCCGCAATGGCGCCTTCAAGCGACATGTTGCTTTTCCGTAATCTGCCGTGCCCACCTGACACTCTAACGGAAGGTAACGCGCGATCCGTCGATCAGACCCGCAACAAGGCCGCGCCGACGAGTTGCTGCAAAAGTTCCGAGCGCGGATACGGCGTGCCTGTGTACTGCCGGAACCCTTCGGCATAGGCGACGCCGAACGGCTTGCCGCGCTTTTCGGCGACCCGCGCCATCGCTTGCGTGAAATCGCTGATGCCGTGCTGCTTGTCGACCCAGCGATGCTGGCTGGCATGCGATTCGAGCATCGCTGTCTTGGTCGCGAAATGCGCCGTGATATCGACTGCGAAGTGCGGCGCGACCTTGTTGCCGTCGCGGTCGCGCCCTTCGATCGGGTCCATGAAGTAAAGATGCGGGATCTGCGCGAGCACCGGCGATGGACCTGTCTCGTAGTTGCGGATCGGCGCCGCAAAACAGGCGTCGCGCACCAGGATGCTCGTCGCCTCGTGATCGGGATGATAGTCGGCCGGCGAGCCCGTGATGACGATGTCGGGCTGGGCCGCGCGGATCAGCTCCACCGTCCGCCGCCGTATGGCGTCGTCGTTGAACACCGCCAGATCGCCGACCCCGGCGCAACGATACGCCGCGCCGATCAGGGCCGCCGCGGCGGCGCCCTCCGCCTTGCGGATACGTGCGGTCTCTTCGACGCTCGTATCGATCGCTCCGCAATCGCCGGCCGTCATGGTCGCGATGGTGATGCGATGCCCGTTCGCCGCCAGCAGCGCGAGCGTGCCCGCCGCCAGCGTCTCGGTGTCGTCGGGATGGGCATGGAACGAAAGGATATGGCTCATGAGCCGATCTTATGCAGGATCGCCTTCGCCGCGAAAGCACCCGTCGCGAAACAGGCCTGGAGCAGATAGCCGCCCGTCGGCGCCTCCCAATCCAGCATCTCGCCGGCGGCATAGACGTCCGGAAGAGTGCGCAGCATCAGGTCGCCATCCAGCGCCGAAAAGGCGATCCCGCCAGCGGTGGAAATGGCGCGCGCAATTCCCTGCGTCGCCGTCAACACGATGGGCACGGCTTTGATGCGGGCCGCCAACGCGGCCGCATCGGCCGGTATAGTCCCGGCCTCGCGCAGCAGGTTGATCTCGAGCGGCGAAAGCTTCGCCGCCTTGCGCAGGAAATTGGACAATGTCTCTTTGCCGCGCGGACGGTCGAGCTTGCGTATCAACTGCTCAATCGGCATGTCGGGCCGCAGGTCGACGTGCAGAACGGCGTTGCCGTTCGCCCCGATCGCATCGCGCAAAACGGCTGACAGCGCATACACCGCGCCGCCTTCGAGTCCGTAATTGGTCGCCATGGCATCGCCCCGCGTCCGCCGTCCGTTAAACGTCAGCGCGACGTTCTTGATCGGCTCACCCGCGAAGCGCTGCCGAAAGCCCAGGCTCCAGGCGACGGTGAAACCACCGTTGGCCGGCCGGAGCGGCGCGGCCACAACACCTTTACTTGAAAGGATATCCATCCAATGTCCGTCGGATCCCAGACGCGGCCAACTCGCGCCGCCGAGCGCCAGGACCGTGGCGTCCGGCCTGAGCCTTTCGATCCCATCCGGCGCGCGAAATTCCAGGGCACCCTGCTCGTCCCAGCCGCGCCATGTCCGGCGCATCGCGAACTGCACGCCCTGTTCGCGCAAGCGCGCCAGCCAGGCGCGCAGCAGCGGCGATGCCTTCATCGCCTTGGGAAAGACGCGCCCGCTCGATCCCACGAATGTCTCCTGCCCCAACCCGTTCGCCCAGGCGGCCAGCGCCGCCGGCGGGAAGGCTTCCAGCATCGGGCGCAGATGCGCCGCGCCCGCGCCGTAGCGCGTGACGAACGCCTCGAACGCTTCCGAATGCGTCAGGTTGAGTCCGCCCCGGCCCGCCATCAGGAACTTGCGCCCCGCCGACGGCATGCGGTCGTACACCGTCACCGCCACGCCGCCGGCGCCGAGCACCTCGGCCGCCATCAACCCCGCGGGGCCGGCACCGATCACGGCAACACTGGGACGCATCTGGTTCATCCCGCCTGTATCGGCAACGCGCGCGCCGACCGCAAGCGGTCTTCACTTTCGGGGCGTCCTCGCCTATTGCTCCGCCATGCTCCGCCTGACCGAAATCAAGCTGCCGCTCGACCATGGGCCGGACGCGCTCAAACCCGCGATCCTCAAGCGCCTGGGCATCGCGGCGGCCGATCTCGAAAGCTTCTCGGTCTTCAAGCGCGGCCACGACGCCCGCAAAAAGAACGCGATCGTCTTCGTCTATTCGCTCGACGTCGCGGTGAAGAACGAGGCGGCGGTGCTGAAGCGTCTCGCCCGCGACCCGCATGTCCAGCCGACGCCGGATGTCGCATATCGCTTCGTCGCGCATGCGCCGAAGGCTCCGTTCCAGCGGCCCGTCGTGATCGGCGCCGGACCTTGCGGCCTGTTCGCCGGCCTGCTTCTGGCACAGATGGGTTTGCGCCCCATCATCCTCGACCGCGGCAAGGTCGTGCGCGAGCGCACCAGGGACACCTGGGGCCTGTGGCGCAAATCGGTGCTCGATCCGGAATCGAACGTGCAGTTCGGCGAAGGCGGCGCCGGCACCTTCTCCGACGGCAAGCTCTACAGCCAGATCAAGGATCCGCGCCATCTCGGCCGCAAGGTGCTGACTGAATTCGTCAAGGCCGGCGCGCCCGAGGAAATCCTCACTGAGGCGCATCCCCACATCGGCACCTTCCGGCTGGTGACGATGGTGGAGCGCCTGCGCGCGACCATCGAAGACCTCGGCGGCGAATACCGCTTCCGGCACCGCGTCACCGACATCGATCTCGACGACGAACGGCGCGTGCGCGGTGTCGCCATGGCGAACGGCGACAGGATTGAGACCGACCGCGTCGTCCTCGCCGTCGGTCACAGCGCCCGCGACACCTTCGAGATGCTGCACGCCCGCGGCGTCGACATGGAGGCCAAGCCGTTCTCCATCGGCTT
>OLLQ01000762.1_pt1 | contig 11096 bp, 12 predicted proteins | sample 1604571 | NCBI WGS metagenome assembly OLLQ01 (sample SAMEA104055722, study PRJEB20765) | soil metagenome | isolation source: soil
CGCGCTTCTTCTCGACCACCACCGCCTTGGTGCGGCCGTGGCTGAAGCTCTGCTTGACGGTCGACATCTCGACCTTCTTCAGCGTCAAGGTCTTGGCGCCGCCCGGTTTCTTCGTGGAATCGTCCGTATCGCTCATTCGTCACTTTCGATGGGCGCTTCAGAAGACAAAACGCGAAAGCCGCGAAGCCGCCCGGCATCGAAGCTCACCCGTTCCTGAAGACGCCCGGATTTGAGGGCTGCATGTATCACATTCTCGCGCCCGACCGCCAAGCTCAATTCGGCCTTGGTCAGGCACGCGATCGTCTCGATTTTCAGGCCCCGCGCGTGGGCGGACCCGAACAGTTTGCGCTTGCCGTCGGCGGCGCCGTCACTGGCTTCCAGCCGCAGCGCCGGCGGCGCGTCGGATTGCACGGCCTGCGACACGGTTTCGAAGCCGAGCGCGATCTGGCCCGAGCGCCGCGCCATGCCGAGATCGGCCTGCATGCGGGCGACGAGCTGCGCTTCGACCTTGTCCGCCAGATCGGCGGGCGCCTTGACCTGCGCGTTGGCGGCCTTGGCGAAGAGATTTTTCTTCACCGCCGTGTTCAAGGCGTCGCGCGAGGCCCGGACCCAGATGCCGCGGCCGGGCAGCACCGCCGCCACGTCAGGCACCACCACGCCATCGGGCGAGACGGCGAAGCGGATGAGATTGCCTTCCGGCAAGACCTCTCCCGACACGATGCAGCGTCGCTCACGCATCGCATCGTCCTCGTCGTCCGTTTCGATGGCCACGGCCAGGTTCAAGCGCGCTATTCCTCCACCGCTGCTTCGTCGCCTTCGGCGATCACTTCGGGTTCCGGCTCGGCCTCGATCCAGCCCATCTTGACGCGCGCGCGCATCACGATGGCGTTGGCGTCTTCGCCGGTCAGATTGAAGCCTTCGAGGGCGCCCGGGATGCGGACGCGCTCCTTCTCCTTGTTGACCTCGTAATAGCCGAGCAGATCGTCGCTGGCGCAATCGGCCAGGTCCTCGAGGCTCTTGATGCCGGCTTCGCCCAGGGCGACCGCCATGGCGGGGGTAACGCCCTCGACTTCGAGCACGTCGTCGGTCACGCCCAGTTCCTTGCGCTTGTCGTCCATTTCCTTGTTCTTCGCCTCGATGAATTCCAATGCCCGTTGCTGCAGTTCCTGCGCGGTCTCTTCGTCGAAGCCTTCGACGGATGCGAGCTCGCCCAGCGGCACGTAAGCCACGTCCTCGATGGTCGCGAAACCTTCCGACGCGAGCAGCTGCGCCACGGTCTCGTCGACGTCGAGCGAGTCCATGTAGAGCTTGGTGCGGTCGGCGAATTCCTTCTGGCGGCGCTCGGACTCTTCGGCTTCCGTCAGGATGTCGAGCTGCCAGCCGGTGAGCTGCGACGCCAGGCGCACGTTCTGGCCGCGGCGGCCGATGGCGAGCGAAAGCTGCTCGTCGGGCACGACGACTTCGGTGCGGTGCGTGTCTTCGTCGAGCACGACCTTGGAGACTTCCGCCGGCGCCAGCGCGTTGACGATGAAGGTCGCGGCTTCCCCGGACCACGGGATGATGTCGATGCGCTCGCCCTGGAGCTCCTGCACCACGGCCTGGACGCGCACGCCGCGCATGCCGACGCAGGCGCCGACCGGATCGATGCTCGAATCCTTGGAGATCACGGCGATCTTGGCGCGGGAGCCCGGATCGCGCGCCACGGCGCGGATCTCGATGATGCCGTCATAGATTTCCGGCACTTCCTGCGCGAACAAGCGGACCATGAACTGCGGATGCGAGCGCGACAGGAAAATCTGCGGACCGCGGGTTTCGCGGCGCACGTCGTAGATGTAGGCGCGGATGCGGTCGCCGGCGCGGAACGACTCGCGCGGGATCATCTCGTCGCGGCGCACGACGCCTTCGGCGCGGCCGAGGTCGACGACGACCGAGCCGAATTCCGAGCGCTTGACGATGCCGTGCACGATCTCGCCGATGCGGTCCTTGTATTCGTCGAACTGGCGCTCGCGCTCGGCGTCGCGCACCTTCTGGACGATGACCTGCTTGGCGTTCTGCGCGTTGATGCGGTTGAAATCGACCGGCGGCAGCGTCTCGGCGATGATGTCGCCGACCTGGGCGGCGGGGTTGCGGGCGCGCGCGTCGGCGAGGCTGATCTCGGTCTTGTCGTTGTCGACGAGCTCGACGACGTGGAGATAGCGCGAGACATGGGTCTCGCCGGTCTTGGGATCGATGTCGACCTTGATGTCGTTCTCGCTGCCGTAATGCGCCTTGGCGGCGCGCTGCATCGCCTCTTCCATCGCGGTGAGCACGACCTGCTTGTCGATCGACTTGTCGCGTGCGACGGCGTCCGCGATCTGCAGAAGCTCCGTCCGGTTTGCGGCAATGGCAGCCATGGTTCTCTTCTCTCCTACTGATCCGCGCTTTTCGCGGCGTCTGCTGCGTCGGCGCGTCTGCGCGCCTTCAAATCTTCGGCGATGAGCGCATCGGTCAGCACCAGCTTGGCTTCGGCGATCTGCTTGAACGGGATCGCGATGCGCTGACCTTGGCTATCGATTGTGACGTCTTGGCCGTCGAGGCCCAGGAGCTTGCCGCGGAAACGCTTGCGGGGTTTTTCCGACGAGTCGCCCTGGCTTTCGCCAGCGAGCGGGGCGTGCAGTTCCAGCTTGGCCTCGTGCCCGGCCCAGCGCGCGAAATCGGCGAGGCGGGTGAGCGGGCGGTCGATGCCGGGCGAAGACACTTCGAGCTCGTAATCGCCCTCGAGCGGATCGTCCTTTTCCAGGAAATCCTGCAGCGCGCGGGCGAGGATGGCGCAGCCTTCGACATTCATCGTGCCGTCGGGCCGTTCGGCCATGATCTGGAGCGTCTTGGTGTTGCCGCCCATCAGACGCAGGCGCACGAGCCGGAACCCGGCCGCTTCCACGGCGGGTTCGAGAAGAGGCTCAAGATGGGCCATCTGCGAGATAATGGGTCGAAAACTCCAGTTAAACCAAAGGCTTGCCCGAGCGGCGATCCTTTCGGACCGCCACACAACAGAACTCTGTTGTCTGGGATGGGCGCTATGTACGCCGCAAAACGCTCGAATTCAAGGGTGGCCGTCAGGCGCCGTGGCCTGATTGTGGACCGGCGCGGTCTCATGGATGGCGCTGCCTTGCCCGACTCCAACCGTCACTTCAGTGGGGTAAGGAGCGGGCTTTCCCTTGGCGGGCAGCGCGATCGAAAAGTTGAAGAAAAACATGGCGATCCCGCAGATCGTCAAAAGCAGCGCCAGGCCGATCGGCAGGAGGTCGGAATAGTCGCGGTGCGGGCGGTCGTCGTCTTCGAGGCTCATGACGCGATCTTATCAGTCCTGACGAAGCGAAGGAATGCCGGCGCGCCGTGCAATTCCTTGGCTTCGTAGCGAGTGGCCGGCCAGTCGGAGGGCCGCGTCTTCCAGTCGGAGAGGCCCGTCGCCGTCCAGGCGAAGGCGGGATGCGCCATCAGGCGCTCCAGCGCATAAGCGAGATAGCCGGCATCGTCGCTGGCGAAGCGCAATTCGGCGCCGGGCTTGAGGATGCGGGCGAGGCTGTCCAGCATTTCGCTCTGGATGAAGCGGCGCTTGTGGTGGCGGGTCTTGTGCCAGGGATCGGGGAACAGGATGAAGAAGCGGCCTACGCTGTGCGCCGGCAGCGCCTCGATGATGTCGCGGGCGTCGTCCTCGTAGAGGCGGATGTTGGGGACGGGTTCCTGTTCGAGCTTGGAGAGAAGCTTGGCGGTGCCGGAGATGTAGGGCTCGGCGCCGATGATGCCGACGGTGGGATTGGCGCGCGCCTGCCACAGCAGATGCTCGCCGGAGCCGTAGCCGACTTCGAGCCAGATGTCGGTGATGTCACCGGTGAAGTAAGAGCGTGGCTCGCGGCCCTGTTCGATCTGCAATTGCAGCGTCGGCAGCAGCGTGTCGCGCAGATTTTGTTGATGCGTCGAGAGCTTCGGCCCCTTGCGGCGGCCATAGAGCAGGCGGCGATTGCGTTGTGGAATCTCGGTCATGCAACAAAAACCGCTGTCATCCCCGGCCGAGCGAAGCGAGGGGAAGGGGACCCAGGATAATCAGCATCTCAGATGTTGATTGTCCTGGGTCCCCTTCCCTCCCGCGCGAAGTGCGCGCTCGCCGGGGATGACAGTTTTGCCTTAACGCGACTGGTTTTTTAAACCGCGCTCTTCAGCTTGTCGGCCAAATCCGTCTTTTCCCACGAGAAGCCGCCTTGCGCATCCGGCTCGCGGCCGAAATGGCCGTACGAAGACGTGCGCGCGTAGATCGGCTTGTTGAGGCCCAGATGCTCGCGGATGTTGCGCGGCTTGAGGCTCATCAATTCGGGCAGGACCTTCTCCAGCACCGCCTCATCGACCTTGCCGGTGCCGTGGGTGTCGACATAGACCGACAGGGGCTCGGCAACACCGATCGCATAGGCGATCTGGATCGTGCAGCGGTCCGCGAGGCCCGCGGCCACGACGTTCTTGGCGAGATAGCGCGCGGCATAGGCGGCCGAGCGGTCGACCTTGGTCGGATCCTTGCCGCTGAACGCGCCGCCGCCATGCGGGGCCGCGCCGCCGTAAGTGTCCACGATGATCTTGCGGCCGGTGAGGCCGCAATCGCCGTCCGGTCCGCCGATCACGAAGGAGCCCGTCGGGTTGATGTGCCACACCGTCTTGTCGTTGATCCACGCCGCCGGCAGGGCCTGGCGGATATAAGGCTCGACGATCGCGCGGATGTCGTTGCTCGTCTGGGATTCGTGAGAATGCTGGGTCGAGAGCACGATCTGCGTCGCCTCGACCGGCTTGCCGTCGACATAGCGCAACGTGACCTGGCTCTTGGCGTCGGGCTGGAGCGTCGGCTCCTTGCCGGCATGGCGCGCATCGGCCAGCAGCTTGAGGATCTTGTGGCTGTAGAACAGCGGCGCCGGCATCAAGGCCGGCGTCTCGGTGCAGGCATAGCCGAACATGATGCCCTGGTCGCCGGCGCCTTCATCCTTGTTGCCGCTCGCATCGACGCCCTGCGCGATGTGGGCGGACTGGGCGTGCAGCAGCACCTCGACCTTGGCGTTCTTCCAGTGGAAGCCTTCCTGCTCGTAGCCGATGGCCTTGATCGCCTGGCGCGCGACCTCTTCGACTTCGGCCGGGCCGATATGCTTGGGGCCGCGCGTCTCGCCGGCGATCACGACGCGGTTGGTGGTGCACAGCGTCTCGCAGGCGGCGCGGATGTCCCATTCCGACAGGCCGCTCTTGGGGCCTTCGCGGAAGAACAGGTCGACCACTTCGTCGGAGATGCGGTCGCTGACCTTGTCCGGATGACCTTCGGACACGCTTTCGCTGGTGAAGAGGTAGTTCGACCGCGCCATATGCTGAAACCTTTATGTGATCCCGCCGAGGGGGAGCTTTTTGCAACAATTGCCCCTGGGGTCAACTGGCGCGGTTTTGCGCCCTTTATTAGAGTGCGCGGAGCAGGTTCGCAGGAGGAACTCGATGGTCGCACCCTTCCAAGGCGGTTGCCGCTGCGGGGCCGTCCGCTACGCCTGCAGCAGCGAGCCGGTGGCGGTGATGGAGTGTCACTGCCGCGATTGCCAATACGCCTCGGGCGGGGCGAGCACGGTGGCGGTCGTCGTGCCACGCGGCGCGCTGACGGTCGTCAAAGGCATGCCGAAATCCTTTGCCGTGACCGGCGATTCCGGGGGCACGATCGCGCGCTTCTTTTGCGCCGAGTGCGGCTCGCCGCTGTACAGCACGCCATCGGCCGGACCGTTCCAGGTGATCAAGGCCGGCTCGCTCGACGATCCCGGCTGGCTGACGCTGGGCGGCGCGATCTACACCAGCTCGGCGCAGCCCTGGGCGCACATCGATCCGAACAAGATGAAATTCGAGAAGATGCCGCCGGGGGCGGGGTGAGTTAACTCCGCCTGTCATGGCCCGCATTCGCGGGCCATGACAGTTGGGATTAAAGAATAAACCGCGACAGGTCCTGGTCCTTCGCGAGATCGTCGACCTTGGCGTGCACATAGGCGCCATCGATCGTGATCTTGTCGCCGCCGCGTTCGCTGGCATTGAAGCTGACTTCGTCGAGGACGCGCTCCATCACCGTCTGCAAACGCCGCGCGCCGATGTTCTCGACGCTCGCGTTGACTTGCGCCGCGACGTCGGCGATGGCGCCGATGCCGTCTCCGGTGAAGTCCAGCGTCACGCCTTCGGTATCAAGCAGCGCGACATATTGCTTGATCAGGCTGGCCTCGGGCTCGGTGAGGATGCGCTGGAAATCGTCGCGGGTCAGCGCTTTGAGCTCGACGCGGATCGGCAGGCGGCCCTGCAATTCCGGCAACAAATCCGACGGCTTGGCGGTGTGGAACGCGCCGGAGGCGATGAACAGGATGTGGTCGGTCTTCACCTGGCCGTGCTTGGTGGCGACGGTGGTGCCTTCGATCAGGGGCAGCAGGTCGCGCTGCACGCCCTCGCGGGAGACGTCGCCGCCGCCGCGATGTTCGCCGCGGGCGCAGATCTTGTCGATCTCGTCGAGGAAGACGATGCCGTGATTCTCCACCATGTCGATGGCGTCGCGGATGAGCGTGTCGTTGTCGAGCAGCTTGTCGGCCTCTTCCGCCACCAGCGGCGCGTGCGCGGCGGCGACGGTCATGCGCCGCTTCTTGGCCTTGCCGCCGAACGCCTTGCCGAACATATCGGAAAGATTGAGCATCGAGACTTGCGCATTGGGCATGCCGGGAATCTCGAAAGACGGCATGCCGCCGCCATCGGCCATTTCAAGCTCGACCTCCTTGGCATCGAGGTCGCCGGCGCGCAGCGATTTGCGAAAGCTTTCGCGCGTGGCGTTGCGCGAGTCGCCGACCAGCGCATCGAGCAGGCGGTCCTCGGCGCGCGCCTCGGCCGTCGCCTCGACGTCGCGGCGCTTGGCGCTGCGAACCTGGCCGATAGCGACTTCGACGAGATCGCGCACGATCTGCTCGACGTCGCGGCCGACATAGCCGACCTCGGTGAATTTGGTGGCTTCGACTTTCAGGAACGGCGCCTGCGCGAGTTTGGCGAGGCGGCGCGAGATCTCGGTCTTGCCGACGCCGGTGGGGCCGATCATCAGGATGTTCTTCGGGAGCACCTCCTCGCGCAATTCGGCGGGGAGCTGCTGGCGGCGCCAGCGGTTGCGCAAGGCGATGGCGACGGCGCGCTTGGCGTCATGCTGGCCGACGATGTGACGGTCGAGCTCGGAAACGATTTCGCGGGGCGTGAAGGACGAACTCATATGGTTTCAAGACTCTCCAGGACGAGGTTGTCGTTGGTGTAGATGCAGATGCCGGCGGCGATCTTCATGGCGCGGCGGGCGATCTCCTCGGCCGGCAAATCGAGCGTCATCATCGCGCGCGCCGCGGCGAGCGCGAAGGCGCCGCCGGAGCCGATGCCGATCAGGCCGTCTTCCGGCTCGACCACGTCGCCGGTGCCGGAGAGGATGAACGAGGTCTTGGCGTCGGCCACCGCCATCATCGCCTCGAGGCGGCGCAGATAGCGGTCGGTGCGCCAGTCCTTCGCCAGTTCGACACAGGCACGGGCAAGGTTGCCGGGATGCTGTTCGATCTTGGCCTCGAGGCGTTCCGACAGCGCGAAGGCGTCGGCGGTGGCGCCGGCGAAACCCACGAGCACGTCACCCTTGCCGACGCGGCGCACCTTGCGGGCATTGGCTTTCATGACGGTGGCGCCGCCCGTCACCTGGCCGTCCCCGGCCACCACGACGCGACCGTTTTTTCGCACCGAAAGTATCGTCGTCATCCGTTCAAGGCTTCCTTTCCGATTTGCGAACCGCCTAAAATCGCGCGACTTTGGAGAGCTCCATGCGCGCGATCATCCTAGCCTGTGCCGCCGGTTTTTTGGCAGCCGCCTTTGCCGCGTCCGCCGGCGCCGCCCCCATCAGCTATGACTGCCAGGCGCGGATGACAAGGGTCGAGACGATTCCGCCGGTGGCGCCGGGCGATACCAGCCCCTGGCAATGCGCCGCGCCGACGGGCAAGCCCGGCTCGGCGACACATTGGCAACGCAATTCGCTGGAATATTGCCGGCTGACGCTGAGCGCCTATGACGACGCGCTCGCTGCGGCGCAGCGCCTGGCAAAGCGCAACAAGCGCAATCAATGGATCGTGCTGATGGATGCCGACGAAACCGTGATCGACAATTCGCTGTTCGAGCGCGAACGCCTGTCCTGCGGCGGCGCGTTCCAGGACGCGCAATGGGAAAGCTGGGTCGCGGCCGCGATGGCGCGCGACGTGCCGGGTGCGGCGGCGTTCACCCATGCGGTGCACAAACTCGGCGGGCTCGTCGGCATCGTCACCAATCGCAAGGCGAGCGATGACGCGGTGACGCAGGCGACACTGAAACAGAACGGCATCTGGTTCGATTACGAGATCGGCATGGCCGACACCTCGGACAAGACGGTGCGCTGGCAAGGCGCCGCCCCGGCGCTCAAGAAGAAATTCGGCGGCAATCCGAGAGCGGTTATGTGGGTCGGCGATCAGGTCACCGATCTGGCCATCCTCGACAAGAAAGGCGCGATCGTGCGCGCCATGCGCCAGAAGGATTCCGGCGCGGGCATCGGGGACGGCACGCTCTTCCTGCTGCCCAATCCGATGTACGGCAATTGGATGGACAATCCCTCGCAGTGAGCACGAACGCGCTGCCGCCGATCCCGTTCGCCGATATTCGCGGCGGCACGTCGCTCGACCTGCTGAAGCTGTATCCGGAAACGGCGCGGTCGCTGGCCCGTGCGGCGGTGAACACGTTCGGCTTCGTGTCGCGTGCCGCCAGCACCGTCGCGCTGCCGCTGGGCGACCGGGCATCGCGCAGCTGGATGGCACGGGCGGACAATCCCTATCTTGCCGAGATCGACGCGCTGGCGGCGCATCTGGGCATTCGCGGCGTGCATTTCCTCAACGTCTGTTTCGAATGGGGCTGCACCAGCGGGGTGTGGGACGACGACGACGGCCCGACCTTGCGCCGGGTGCTGGACTGGCCGTTCCCCGATCTGGGCACGCATATGGTGGTGGCCCGGCAGTCGGGGCCGGCGGGCGCGTTCTTCAACATGACGTGGCCGGGTCTGTGCGGCAGCTTCCAGGGTCTGGCGCCGGGACGCTTCGCGGCGGCGATCAACCAGGCGCCGATGCGAAAGCACCGTGCCGGGTACGCCGGCGACTGGCTGCGCAACCGCATGGCGGTGAAGGCCGGGCGCGGCATGCCGCCGGCGCATCTGCTGCGCCAGGTGCTGGAAACCGCGCCGGATTTCGCGGCCGCGAGGAAGCGCCTCAGCGAGGCGCATCTTGCGGTGCCGGCAATCTTCATCCTGTCGGGCGTCCGGCCGGGCGAAGGCTGCATCGTCGAGCGTACCGAGACCGATGCGGCGATCCGGCCGCTGACGGACGGCAGCGTCTGCGTCGCCAATCATTTCGAGACGCGATTGGACGGCAGCGGCGCCGGCTGGCGGCCGCGCCCGATCGACAGTTTGGGGCGCGCCGCGGCGGCGCGCGCACTGTCGGATGCGGACTTCGACGACGATTTCGCCTGGTACAAACCGCCGATCGCCAATGCCCATAGCCGGCTCGCCTTCAACGCCAATGCCGCGAGCGGTGCGCTGACGCTGATGGGCACCGACGGCATCGCGCCGGCCACGCAGGTATTTCGGCTGCCAAGCGCTTAACGACAGGCGAACCGGTTTGCGCTAAGAACGGCAAATCGACCCGGAGACTTGGCCATGCGTACCGCCACCGTTGAAAGAAAAACCCGCGAGACCGAGATCGCGGTTTCGCTCGACCTCGACGGGTCGGGGGAGACCGATATCGACACCGGCATCGGCTTTTTGGACCACATGCTGGACAGCTTCGGGCGCCATTCGATGATCGACCTGAAGGTGCGCGCGAGCGGCGACCTGCACGTCGATTTCCATCACACCACCGAGGACACCGGCATCGTCATCGGCCAGGCGGTGAAGAAGGCGCTGGGCGATTTCTCCGGCATCACGCGCTTCGGCGCGGCGCTGATCCCGATGGACGAGTGCCTGACGCGCGTCGCCGTCGACGTCTCCAACCGGCCCTATCTTGTCTGGAAGGTGAACATCCCCAAGCCCAAGCTCGGCGAGATGGACACCGAATTGTTCAAGGAATGGTTCCAGGCCTTCGCCCAGAACGCCGGCATCACCCTGCATGTCGAGAACCTCTATGCCGAGAACAGCCACCATATCGTGGAGAGCTGCTTCAAGGCCCTCGCCCGCGCCCTGCGCCAGGCCGTGACGCCGGACGAGCGGCTGGAAGGCGGCGTCGCGTCGACCAAGGGCTCGCTGAGCGAGAAGCTCTAGCGGCTGCATGCGGTTCAAAAACCAGCCCTAAGTGCATCTCCGGGCATCAGCCCATGACGCCTCGTCACAAATATGACGCCTGCGTCATTTTTATTGACTTTTAACGCCTCCCCCTTCACAGTGACGCCTTCGTCACTATTTGCCTTGCGACACGCAGCGGGAGAGCACGCCATGGTCCAGATCACCAAAGACGACGCCTATGATGCGGTGGCGCCCGACGATTTCCCGTCGATGCTGAACCCGCAGCGCTACGGCGTGCGCTCGACGGCGTTCGACAAGATCATCAGCGCGACCCACGACCATTTCTGGGATCCGCTCGACACCAAATACATCGACTTCAAGGACGATTTCGACGTCACCACGCAGATGATCCTGCCGGCCGAGTTCTTCGCGGTGTTCCACACCCGCATCGGCGACACGATGACGGAGGCGCAGAAGATCAAATTCGCCAACGAATCCGCCCGCTGGCAGCTCTCCGCCATCCTGCACGGCGAACAGGGCGCGCTGTCGCTGTCGGCTTCGCTGTGCCACATCCTGCGCGACCCGGGCGCCCAGGAATACGCCGCCAACCAGGCGCGCGAGGAAGCCCGTCACGTCACCGGCTTCGCCAATTACATCAAGGCGCGCTGGGGCGCGCCGCTGCCCTGCGGCTCGACGCTGCAGACGCTGCTGACCGAGATGGTCGGCGCGCCGGAGGTCTACAAGAAGATCGTCGGCATGCAGATGCTGGTCG
>OLLQ01000427.1_pt1 | contig 10977 bp, 8 predicted proteins | sample 1604571 | NCBI WGS metagenome assembly OLLQ01 (sample SAMEA104055722, study PRJEB20765) | soil metagenome | isolation source: soil
GCCCGGCAACCGCAACGCCCGCAAGCATGGCGCCTTCTCGGCGGATGCGCGCGCCTTCGACGCCGCGCACCGGGTGCTCTGCGCCAAGCTCGGCGATCTGGCGGATCTTGTGAGCGCCATGGCCGCTGCCGGGGTCGATCCCGATTCCCACATGGCCTTGTTGCGGGCCGCGGGGCCGAGCGCAGAAGACTGGGCCGCCGGCCATCGCTCGCGCTACGACCCACCGAAACCGCAAAACGAATGCGCCCCGGAGCCCACCGATGACCCGCGAGCGCCTGTTCCTGTTCGACACGACCCTGCGCGACGGGGCGCAGACCCAGGGCGTCGACTTCTCGGTCGAGGACAAGCGCCAGATCGCGCTGGCGCTCGACGGCCTCGGCATCGATTACGTGGAGGGCGGCTGGCCCGGGGCCAACCCGACCGACACCGCCTTCTTCGCCGAACGCCCGCCGCTCAAGACCGCGCGCTTTACCGCCTTCGGCATGACCAAGCGGGCGGGGCGCAGCGCCGCCAACGACCCCGGCCTGTCCATGATCCTGGACGCGCAGGCCGACGCGGCCTGCCTGGTCGGCAAGACCTGGGACTTCCATGTCGACGTCGCGCTGGAAATTCCGCGTAGCGAGAATATCGATGGCATCTCGGAATCGATCGCTGCCGTCGTCGCGAAAAAGCGCGAAGCCCTGTTCGACGCCGAGCATTTCTTCGACGGTTACACGGCCAATCCGGACTACGCGCTCGCCTGCATCACGGCGGCGCACGACGCCGGCGCGCGCTGGCTGGTGCTGTGCGACACCAATGGCGGCACGCTGCCGGAGGACGTCTATCGCATTGTTTCGGAGGTGAAGGAGAAATTGCCGGCGGCCGCGCTCGGCATCCATGCCCACAACGACACCGAGCAGGCGGTGGCGGTGAGCCTCGCCGCGCTGCGCGGCGGCGCGCGCCAGATCCAGGGCACGCTCAACGGCCTGGGGGAGCGCTGCGGCAACGCCAATCTCTGCGCCCTGTTGCCGACGCTGCTGCTGAAAGCGCCGTATACGGATCAATTCGGGACCGGCGTCTCGCTGGCGCAGCTCGCGCAACTGACCCGCGTCTCGCGCCTGCTCGACGAGATCCTGAACCGCGCCCCGAACCGCCACGCCGCCTATGTCGGCCCGTCGGCCTTTGCGCATAAAGGGGGATTGCATTCGTCCGCGGTCGCGAAAGACCCGCGCACCTACGAGCATGTTCCGCCGGAAACTGTCGGCAACGCGCGCAAGATATTGGTCTCGGACCAGGCCGGCCGCTCCAATCTTCTGGCGCGCCTGACGGAAGTCGGCATCGATTTGGACGCCAAGGACGAGCGCGTCGCGCGCCTGCTGGAAAGCGTCAAGCAGAAGGAGTTTCTCGGCTACGCCTATGACGGTGCCGAAGCGTCGTTCGAGCTTCTCGCCCGCCGCGCCCTCGGCCAGGTGCCGGCGTATTTCGACGTGCAGAGCTTCCGCGTCATCGTCGAGCGCCGTCACAACGCGCTGGGCGGTCTCGTCACCGTCTCCGAGGCGACCGTGCGTCTCACCGTCGGCGGCGAGACGCTGCACACCGCCGGCGAGGGCGTCGGCCCCGTCGACGCGCTCGACGTCGCATTGCGCAAGGATTTGGGAAAGTACTCGTCTTATCTCTCGGACTTGCGATTGGTGGATTACAAGGTGCGTATCCTCACCAGCGGCACCGAGGCCGTGACCCGCGTGATGGTCGAAAGCGCCGACGGCAAAGGCAACCGCTGGTCGACGGTGGGCGTCTCGCCGAATTTGGTCGACGCCTCGTTCGAGGCGCTGACGGATTCGATCGCCTACAAACTCTTCCGCGACGGCGCCCGCGCATAGGCGTCGTGCGTGTTTGCGGGATGCAATTTGCGCCACCATATCTAACTGTCATGGCCCGCGAATGCGGGCCACCCAGGTGACGACAAGCTTATGTTTTGCAGGATTTTGGAATTGCCAGGATTGCCGGCGGTTGATCTGGTTTCAACCGGGTGGCCCGCATTCGCGGGCCATGACAATTTCGGCGTTGTTGTCGTATGAGCGACATCGCCGCTCCCGAGCATCCCAACGAAACCCGCGGCATTCTCTTCGCCGGCGGCGCCTATTTCGTCTGGGGCCTCGTGCCGCTCTACTGGACGATGCTCGCCGGCATCTCGCCGGTCGAGATCACGCTGCACCGCATCCTGTGGTGTTCGCTGTTCGGCCTCGCCGTCACCTTCGGCCGCCGCCGCATCTCGCATGTCGTCCTGGCGCTGCGCACGCCGCGCCTGCTCGGCGCGCTTGCCGCGAGCAGCCTGCTGATCAGCGCCAACTGGACGCTCTATATGTACACCGTCGCCACGCACCAGCTCGTGGATGCCGCGCTCGGCTACTACCTGACGCCGCTGGTCTCTATCGGTCTTGGCGTATTGCTGCTTGGGGAAAAGATATCGCCGTTGCGCGTCGCCGCCATCGCGCTCGCCACCATCGCCGTCGTGGTGCAGGCCTGGTCGATCGGCCGCATCCCGTGGGTCGCGCCGGCGCTGGCGCTGACCTTCGGTTTCTACGGCTATGTCCGCAAGCTGACGCCGGTCGACGCCCTCGACGGCCTCACCATCGAAACCTGCCTGCTGCTGCCCTTCACGCTGGCCTGGATCGTGCTGTGGGCGTTCGACGGCACGGGCGCGTTTCCGGCCGTGACGCTGCAGCGCAACGCCTTGCTGATCCTGACCGGCCCGTTGACCGCCTTGCCCTTGGTCATGTTCGCGGCCGGCGCCCGCCGCATTCGCCTGACCACGCTCGGCTTCCTGCAATATCTCTCGCCGACGATCACGCTTCTGGTCGCGACGCTCCTGCTGCACGAACCGTTCACCCGAACCAACGCGATCGCCTTCGGCTGCATCTGGATCGCGCTGGCGCTCGTCAGCCTCGACGGCCGCTTCGGCTTTCTATCGCGCCGCGTTGCCGAGTAGGGAGTCGAGCTTGTCCATCGCCGCTTCCGGCGTCGCGACCACATGATAATAATTCTCGATGCTGCGCTGCGCAAAGCCCTCGCGCACCACCCGGGCCAGCAACGGCCAGAGCTGTTCGTAGAACCCGTCGGTATCGACGATCACGATCGGCTTGTCGTGCGCCCGAAGCTGCGAGATCGACAGCACCTCGAACAATTCGTCCAGCGTGCCGAGCCCGCCCGGCAGAACGACGAAGGCGTCCGACCGGTTCAGCATGATCTGCTTTCGGATCTGCATATCGGGCACGATGATGAGATCCTCGGAATCCGGCTCCAGCGGAATCTCGATCCGCTTGAGGAAATCCGGCAGCACGCCCAGCACCTTCGCACCTGCGGCATGGGCCGCGCTCGCGGTCACGCCCATCAGGCCGTTGCGCCCGCCGCCGAAAACCATGGAATAGCCTTTGGTGCCGATCAGCGTTCCGAGCCGCTTGGCGGCCTCGCCATAGGCCGGCTTGGTTCCGAGCGACGAACCGCAGAACACGCAAATGGCGGCAGTTTTCTTTTCCATGAGAACCCAAGGGTTGCGCGCCCGCGCGCCAGTTCCTAAACAGAATCGCAGAACAGGGAGGTTAGCCGTGCCGCGCGCACTCGTCATTATCGCCCTCATTGCGGTCATCGCCCTGATCGCGGGTTTCCTCGCCTTCGGCGGCGGCAATATGGGGCATTAGATGGCGCGCTCCGTTGTGGAAGACGGCGACGGCGCGCCGTCTTTGCGTCCGCTCTGGACGCTGATGCCCTATCTTTGGCCGAAAGGGATGCCGGAACTGCGGGCGCGGGTCGTGTTCGCCATGGTCTGTCTCGTTCTCGCCAAGGTGGCCAACGCCGTGGTGCCGTTCCTGAACGGACGACTCGTCGACCGGCTCAGCGGCCACCCCACCATGGCGATCTTCGCCGCCGTTGCAGGACTGATCGCGGCACAGGTGGTGGCGCGCATCCTGACCCAGGCCATTGCCCAGCTGCGCGACGGGGTCTTCGCCAAGGTGCAGTACCACGCGTTGCGTCAGGTGGGCGTCTCGACCTTCGCGCACATCCACACGCTGTCGCTGCGCTTTCATCTCGATCGCAAGACCGGCGGCCTGTCGCGCATCATCGAGCGCGGCACCAAGGGCATCGACACGCTGCTGTCGATCGCGATCTTCAACACCTTCCCGACCGTGCTGGAGCTCAGCATCGTCAGCGTCATCTTCCTCTACGTCTTCAACATCTGGTTCGCGCTCGCGACCATCGTGATGGTGGTCCTTTATGTCTGGTTCACTTTTGCGATCACGCGCTGGCGCATCCAGTTCCGCCGCGACATGAACCAGAGCGACCAGGATGCCAACACCAAGGCGGTCGACAGCCTGCTGAACTACGAGACCGTCAAATACTTCAACAATGAAGGCCACGAGACCCGCCGCTTCGACAAGTCGATGGAGCGCTACGCCAAGGCGTCGATCCAGGCCCAGACGTCGCTCGCCGTGCTCAACACCGGCCAGTCCCTGATCATGGCGACCGGCTTGGGCGTCGTCATGCTGCTGGCGGGCATCGGCATCATGCAGGGACACATCACCGTCGGCGGCCTGACCATGGCGACCGGCTATCTCGTCGCCCTCCAGCAGCCGCTCAACTTCCTCGGCACGGCCTATCGCGAGATCACGCAGTCTCTGGTCGATATGGATGCGATGTTCCGCCTGCTGCACCAGCCGCAGGAGGTGCAGGACAAGCCGGGCGCGCAGGACCTAAAAGTCGCCGGCGGCGAAATCCGCTTCGACAATGTCGTGTTCTCCTACGATCCGGCGCGCACCGTTCTCAAGGGCATCAGCTTCACTGTACCGGCCGGCAAGACCGTCGCCGTGGTCGGCCCGTCCGGTGCCGGAAAATCGACGTTGTCGCGCATCCTCTATCGCTTCTACGACATAAAGTCGGGCAGCGTGACCATTGATGGCCAGGATATTCGCGACGTGACACAGGCTTCGCTGCGTTCGGCGATCGGCATTGTCCCGCAGGACACCGTGCTGTTCAACGATACCGTCAAATACAACATCGCCTATGGCCGCATCGGCGCCAACGAGGCCGAGATCAAGGAAGCCGCGCGCCACGCCCAGATCGATAAGTTCATCGCCGAGCTGCCGCTCGGCTACGACGCGATGGTGGGCGAGCGCGGCCTGAAGCTCTCCGGCGGCGAGAAGCAGCGCGTCGCCATCGCCCGCACAATCCTCAAGAACCCGCCGATCCTGCTGCTTGACGAAGCGACCTCGGCGCTCGATACGCACACCGAGCGCGAGATCCAGGGCGCACTGGCCGAGGTGAGCCAAGGCCGCACCTCTCTCGTCATCGCCCACCGTCTCTCGACGGTGATCGATGCCGATGAAATCCTGGTGCTGGACCATGGCGAGATCGTCGAGCGTGGCCGCCATGACGATCTCGTCACGCGCGGGGGGGCTTACGCTTCGATGTGGAACAAGCAGAAGCAGGCCGCCGAGGCGCGCGAAATCCTTAAAGCTGTAGAGAACGATCCAGAGGTGGCGCCCGGCGTGGCGCGCGCCACGCCGGTTGCCGCGAACTGATCACTCCGCCGGCTGCGGCCGCGTGGCCGAGGCCTCGCGGTCGTTGTCGCGGATGCCGAAGACGCCCGTCATTTTGCGCCAGATATTGCCCAGCGTTGCGAAGAGGCCGCCTTGCTCGCGAACGCGGTAGGGCGCGGCCAACATCGCCGGCACCAGGCCGAGCGTGATCATCTTCGAGAAGCCGAGCCCGAACACGATCGCGGTCGAGAGCGACACCCACATCAGGCCGTTGGGCCCGCCGACCGTCACTTCGCGCGTCGCGAAGTTGATCTCGACAGCGAACATCATCGGCAACAGGCCGCCGATCGCGGTGATGGTCGTCAGGAACACGGGCCGCAGGCGCTGTGCGCTGGAGCGGATGATCGCCTCGATCGGGTCCATGCCGCTGTCGCGCAGGCGATGGAAGGTGTCGATCAGCACGATGTTGTGGTTCACCACGATGCCGGCGAGCGCCAGCATGCCGGTGCCCGTCATGATGACCGAGAAAGGCTGCCCCATCACGACCATGCCGAGCAGCGCGCCGATCATCGCCAGCACGACCGCCACCAGGATGAGGAAGGCGTGATAGAAGCTGTTGAACAGCGCCAGGAGCACCATGGCGATCAGGAACAACGCCAGAAGCGCAGCCTCTCCCAGGAACGCGGCCGAGTTGTCCTGCTCTTCGCTGCCGCCTTTGAAGGCGACGCGAACGTCGTGCGGGAAGGGCTGCGTGGAAATCCAGTGCCGGATCTCTGCGATCTGGGCGTTGGCGTTGACGCCGGGGTTGGCATTGGCGCGTACGTGATAGACGCGATGTCCATCGACGCGCTCGATCGAGTTGACCTGCTGCGCCGGCTTGACCTTCACGAAGGTGCTGATCGGCACCATGCTGCCGTCGGCGGCGGTGATCCGCAGGCCGTCGAGCGCATGGATGCCGCGCGCCTGGCTCGGATAGCGCACGCGGATGTCGACCTCGTCCTGGCTGTCGTCGGGACGGTATTTGCCGACCATGATGCCATTGGTGACGAGCTGGACGGCGGTGCCGATGGTCTGGGCGTTGGCCCCAAAGCGGCTCGCGATCTCGCGGTCGATGTCGAGGTCCCATTCGATGCCGGGCAAGGGACGGGTATCTTCGACGTCGCGCAGCGTGGTCATCTTGTCCATGTGCGCACGAATCGCGCCGGCGACCTGCGCCAACTCGGCGTAGTCGTCGGAGCTGACGTCGATCATGACGTCCTTGCCCGTGGGCGGACCGTTCTGCGGCTCGCGCACTTCGACATGGACGCCGGGGATATTCGCGGTCTTCCGGCGGAGCTCTTCCTCGATCAGCTTGCCGGGACGGCGCTCGCGATAGTCCTTCATCTCGATGCCGAGCTGGCCGATATTGTCGACCGGCGTGCCGCCATTGCTGTTGAGGTTGTTGCTCTGGCCGCCGGACGAGGCGGAAATGGCGCGGATGCCGTCCACCGTCTGCGCGATGCGGGAGATCGCCATGACGATGTCGCGCTTCTCGCCGGCCGAAAGATTGCCGCGCGCCGAGATGAAGACCTGCGCGAAGCCGGGATCCGCGTCGGCGAAGAACACGGTCCCGTTGTTGAAGGTGGAAAACAGGAAGATGACGGCGAAGACGACGCCGAGTGCGCCGAAACCCACACGCAACGGATAGCGCGTCAGGGTGGACGACAGATGCGCGTACCAGCCGGTGATGCCGGGAATCTCCCGCCAGTCGCCGGTTTCGGAGGCTTCGATGGCGCGCTCCTGCTCGGCGTCGTGCGGCGGCGCCTTGCCGAAGATGCCGCCCAGCACCGGCAGGAAGATCAGCGCGACGACCATCGAAGCCGACAGGATGATGATCAGCGTGATCGGGAAGAAGCTCATGAACTTGCCGGGGATGCCGGGCCACAGCAGCATCGGCAGGAAGGCGCCGATCATGGTCGCCGTCGCGCTCACAACCGGCCAGAACATGCGCAGCGCGGCTTCAGCAAAGGCCTGCTTGGGCTTGTGGCCCTCGGTCATCTTCCGGTCGGCGTATTCGACCACGATGATCGCGCCATCGACCAGGATGCCGACCGCGAGCAGCATGCCGAACATGATCATCTCGTTGAGCGAGAAGCCGAGCCCGTTCAGCACCATAAAAGCCATGAGGAACGAGGTCGGGATCGCCACGCCGACCAGCATGCCGGCGCGCAGGCCCAGCGCGCCCACGATGATGATCATGACCAGCACGATGGCGAGAATGATCGAGTCAGACAGCGAGCCCAGCATGTTGCGGATCTCGGTCGAGTTGTCGAACAGGTAGGTGACGTGCACGCCGGGCGGCCAGGTCTTGGCGGCCTTGTCGACGATGTCGCGCACCGCCTGGTTGTTGGCGATGATGTTCGAGCCGATGCGCTTGGAGACGTTGAGCGAGAGGTCGCGCTGCCCGTTCACCTCGGCGTAAGTGGTGGGATCGTAGAATGTGCGGCGCACCGCGGCGACATCCGACAGCTTGATCGTCGAGTTGGCGCTGGACCGGATCGGCAGGTTCAGCAGATCCGAGGCATTCTCGATGACGCCGGGCACCTTGACCGCGAAGCTGCCATGGCCGGTGTCGATAAGGCCGGCGGCGATGAGCTGGTTGTTGTTCGAGACGGCGGCAAACATCTCCTGCTGGGTAATGCCATAGGCCTCGAGCTTCGCCGGATCGATGACGATCTCGAGCATTTCCTTGCGCTCGCCGGCGATGTCGACGTCGAGCACGGTCGGAACCAGCCGGATCTCGTCCTTCAGGTCGCGCGCCAATTTGAGCAGGGTCCGCTCCGGCACGTTTCCGGACAGGGCGACGGAGATCACCGGCTGCAGCGCGATGTTGAGCTCGGTGACGCTCGGCGCATCGGCGGCCTGCGGCAGCAGCGAGCGTGTTTCGTCGACCTGAGCGCGGACGTCGGCCAACGCCTTCTGCTTGTTGAAGTTGACGTCGAATTCGAGGATCACCACGGCGACGCCCGAATAGGCGCGCGCGGTCATCGTCTTGATGCCTTCGACGGAGCGCAGGCCGGTTTCCAGCGGCTTGACCAGAAGCCGTTCGCTATCCTCCGGGCTGATGCCCGGATAGGTGACCTGAACGATCAGCACCGGGATCGGGATGTCCGGCTGGGCTTCCTTGGGAATGGCGATGAACGCGGCGATGCCTGCGATGATCACCACGATGATCGTCGCGATGACGACGCGCGTGTTGTTGACGGCCCATTCTACGATTCTCGTCATAGCGCTTGTCCGTTCTTGTCGTACACGGAATCGACATGTTGGCCGTTGTTGACGAATTCCTGGCCGACCGTGATGACGTTCAGCCGGTCGGGAAGGCCGACGACCCACGCGCCGTCGGGCCCATCGGAGATCACCGTCACGGGAAAGAACTGCACGACGCCGTTCACCACGCCGCGCACGCCGACCTTGCCGGTGTCGTCGAGCACCATGATGCCGGCCGAGATGTGCTGCGCCTTGAGGCGCTTCACCGGAATGTCGATATCGGCGCTGATACCGTCGCGCAGCTTCGCGTCCGGATTGGGCAACTGGACCTCGACCCGAAAGGCACGGGTCAGCGGATCGGAGCGGTCGGCGACGAAGCTGACTTTTCCGGCGACGTTTTCACCCGACACCAGATGGGCGATAGCGGGGCCGCCCAGCGCGATCTGCCCGATCTGTTCCTCGGACACGGTGCCGACAGCCAGGAAAGGCTCCGGCGCGATCACCATCTCGCACTTGTCGCCGGCCCGCATATAGTCGCCGGCGCTGACGTAGCGGTCGTCGATGATGCCGTCGAACGGCGCTTTGATCCTGGTGTTGGCGAGTTGGACATTCATCGTCGCCAAGCCGGCCTGTGCCTGGGCATAGGCTGCTTCGGATTGCGCCAACTGGGTCTTGGAGCGGAAGCCCTGCTTGAACAGGTCCTGCGCGACCTGCAGCTCCTTCAACGTCTGCGCCACCAGCGCCGAAGCCTGTGCCGCCTTGGCGCCGCGGTCGTTGAGCTTGATCTCGCAGAGCGTGTCGCCCTTGCGGACATGGTCGCCCTTGTCGAAATGGATCGCCTGGACCACGCCTTCGACCTCGGCGCGGACGTCGACTTCGTTCTTGGCCTGGGTGCGCCCGTGCACCGTGATGGTGGCGTCACGCGGCGTGGCGATCAGCGTGCTGACGCGCACGCGGGCGATGGTGCTCGGCTTTGTCGCGTCGGCATCGGCATGCGAAGCGGCCGAGCCGCGGGTGAGCAGCCCGGTCGCGATCCAGATAATGACCAGGACGGCGATGCCGCCGGCCCATTGGGTGCGCGGCTTCAGGGCCAACCAGAAACCGGGCATGACCGCTTCATAGATGCGATCGAGCGTCGATCCGCGTTCCTCGCTCATGAAACCGGTGCTCCGTTACTCGGCCGCTTGGGCCAGTTGTTGTTTTTCGACTTCGGCGCGGTGCGTGCGCAGGAAGTCCAGGATTGCGACATAGACCGCGCGTCCGAAACCGCTGACGAACTTCTCGCCGTCGGATTGAGATGCGTCGTGATGCTCGTTCAGATGCGCCAGCTTCTGGTCGACTTGCTCGATATAGGTGTCCAACATTCCGCTGACGCGGCTTTGCGGCAACAGATCGGCGAAAAGCATCGCGAATACGAAAGGCGAGCGGTGCCGGTCTTCCGGCAGCGGCTTCAGAAGCGAGGCGACGAACTGGCTGCGGCCGGTCTGGGTGATCGAATAAACCTTGCGGTCGGGACGCTTCTCCTGCGCCTCGGATCGGACGGAGACATAGCCTTCGTCGGTCAGGCGATTCAGGGCCGGGTAGATCGAACCGAAGCTGGCCTCGACGAAATGCTGGTAGCCGTCGTCTTCGAACAGCTTTTTGATCTCGTACCCGGTGGCGTCGCCGCGGGTCAGAATGCCGAGGCAAATCGTGCGAACGTCCATGACCCTACCCCTGCGATCTATATAGGTCCGATATAGATCGACGCTATATATGTTCGCAGGTGCAAAATTCAAGCTGACGGCGCAAATTTACCTTGCGGCACAGGGTTGCATGCCGTGCAACCGCTGCAACTAGTAAATCGTCTATTGCAAATAAAGGCTTAAATGACCTCGACGCGGTCGACTTCGACGCCTTTTTGGCCTTGGCGGGTGGAATAGCGGATGCGCTGCTCCGGTTCCAGGACCTGGACGCCCGAGCGCCTGAGCGCGCTGGCGTGCACGTAGACGTCGCCGCTGCCATTGTCCGGCATCACAAAGCCGAAGCCCTTCTGATCGTTGAAGAACTTCACCTTGCCCTCGACCATGGGTCCGCTGGGGCCGGAATCGCGCTGGCCGCCACCGCCACTGCTATAGCGGTCGCCGCCGCCGAAGCGATCGCCACCGCCGCCAAATCTGTCGCCGCCGCCACCGAACCGGTCACCGCCACCGCCGAAGCGATCGCCGCCGCCGCC
>OLLQ01000564.1_pt1 | contig 10913 bp, 5 predicted proteins | sample 1604571 | NCBI WGS metagenome assembly OLLQ01 (sample SAMEA104055722, study PRJEB20765) | soil metagenome | isolation source: soil
GCCTGATCGAGGAAGGGTACACGGTATATGGCGCTGCGCGCCGAGTAGAACGAATGAAGGAGATCGCCGTCGCGGGCGGGCTCGCGCGCCCATAGCGCGCCGCCGCCATACGCGATGCCTGCTTCCACGAATTCGGTGCGCGGCCTCAGCAAAGCGCGCTCGGCCGGCGCAAGCGCCGTATTCAGCTGCGCCTCCGGCGGGGGGACGTCAAACACATGCTCATAGGCGACGGCATAGAGCACATCCATGAGATGCCAGCCGGCAACTTCCGGAATTCTCCGTTTCAGGTTGAGCGCCCAGCGGCACAGGCCTGTGCGCCGTTGATCCACGATCGCGCGGACGATTTCGCGCAGACGGCTTTCAGCGGCCGGCCGATGCGATGCATCGACGGCGCCCAGAACCAGGTCGTTCTCGATGGCCGCCATCGGCGCCAGATCGCCATCCTTCAGGACGTCCAGCAGCGCCTTGGCCTGCGCGAAGACATCGCCGTCCTTCAGTTGCGCGCGCAACAGGGATGCAACGCCGGGGTCGAGCGTGATCGAGCCCGGCTCGCGCACCTCGACCAGGGGGCCGAACCACAGGATCGACTCGACCTCCGGTCCCGCGCCGCGCAGGTGGATCAGCCGGGCACGCCGCAGCATCGCGCCGGGCACACGCACGGCCAAGCTCACCAGTCGCGCGAGCGCGACACTGTTCGGCTCCGCGCGCAATGCGCGGTCGAGGCGTTCCTGCGCCTTCATGCGTCGCGGCCGGCGAAGCGCCGCCTCCGCGCCTGGATCTCTTTTTCGGTGAGGGCCCGATCCCAGGAATACACTTCGAGCTTGTCGCGCAAGCGCCGGGCAATTCGGCCCGGCGACATCGGCGCCAGGACGGCCAGCCGCGAGCCCCGCTGGGCGAGCGTCGCGGCGAAGGCGATCCAGGCGTCCGCGGACGCCTGTGCCGGGACCGTGGGATACGAGATTTGGCCGAGATCGCTGAGCAACAGGACGGAGGCTCCAGGTGCCGGCCATGGATACGGCTCCGCGTCGCCGCCGGCCGGCGGCGCGCCATGGCAATAGGCGATCCGCACCTGATCGGGGCGCAATTGCCGCCGCAGGAATCCAGCCAGATGGGCCTGGTCGTCCGCGAAAGGCTGCATGCGCTCGCCGGTGTCGATCAGGATCTGCACGCCGCGCCGGATCGCGCGTTTCCTGCGCCGTGGTATCGCCAGGAGCGGTTGCCTCTGTGCAATCCGGGCGACCAGGCGGTCGATGTCGAGCTCCGTTCCTTCCGTGAGCCGCAAGAGCAGCGCCAACAGGAGCGTGCGGCGCCGCGCGTCCGGCAGCAGGTCGTCGGGGACGGGCCGGCGCAGTTCGCGCGGCAGCGTGTCCTGCCCGAGGGGCGGGGTCTTCAGGTACCAGCTGGGCACGTCGCCGCCCGGCGCCTGCGTGACGGCATCCAGCCAAGCCCGGTTCGGGCCACCGGTATCCGGCGGTGGTGCGGCGGGAGGCCGGGGCGAACCTGTCCGCTCTTCGATGGGCGGCGTCGGCAGTGCTTGCGCTTCAGCGATGTCCTCGTGCCGCACGGGGTCGGCCTGGCGAAAGCGCAGCCCGAGCAGCGCAAGGACTCGCTCGCGCTGCTCGGGCTCTTGTGCCGATGCGCGTATCGCCCGAAGCGCGTCCGCGAGGCCGATCGCGTGCATCTCACACCCCAGCGGTCGGATCGGCAGATGTCTTGCGCAGCGCGATGCGACTCAACAGGGCGAATTCCGCGCTGTCCGGCGCGATGCCCAGTTCCTGGCAGGCGTGCACGGTGTCGAGATATTCCGCGGCGCTCAATCTCTGCCGGCGGCCTTCGATCTCGTCTGTCGCGGAAAGCCGCGCGACCTCGCGCGCCACCGCGGCGAAAAGCGGCTCGTCCCACCGGGTCGGATCGATATGGGCCTTTGCGATCTCGATCAGGGTCTGTTCCGAAAGCTCGGGAAGCGACAGTGCAATGCAGCGGCGCAGGAACGGCACGGGAAGATCGCGTTCGGCGTTGTTCGTGATGATGACGAGCGGCGTGGCGCCGCCGGCGTGGCGGAATCCGGTCTGCGGCACCGAGAACGTCATCGAGCCCAGCGGCACCAGGAGATTGTTGGGAAAGTCCGGATCCGCCTTGTCGATCTCGTCGATCAGAAGGACGGCGGGGATGTCGGTGCTGCCGCCGGCGATGTCGGGATCGTGCGCCTGTCCCTTCTTCGAGGCGGCAGGGGCAGCGCCCCGCCGGGCGGCGCTTTTCGGATCGAGCGCCCACCATAGCGGGCCGGGTTCGACATAAGGCTGCGGATTCTTGCCTTTGCCGCCGCTTGCATCGCTCAGCCGGCGCACGGCGTCGAATTTGTACATCAGGTCCTGGGCATCGCTGCTGCTGGTGACGACGAACTCGTAATAGCGCCGGCCGAGATTCAGCGCGACGTTCAGCGCGAGCGACGACTTTCCACATCCCGATGGCCCGCTGACGAGAAGCGGCCGGCCCGTCGCCAGCGCGGTGTTGACCGCGAGCTCGATCCCCGGATCGTGATAGACATACGTGATGCCGCTGCGCCGGTCCGGACCGCGCGAGACGCGGTTTTCCGCCATGGGCGCGATCCGCTCCACGGACCTGGGATTGAACGGCCGAGACGGCTTCTTCGCCGTGTTGGTGTTATCCGTCACTGGCTCTCGCTCCGCTTCACTTTGAGATTTTGCAGGATCTCGTCGTAGTTGGAGACCAGGGACACTTCCTGGTCCGGCGCCAGCCCTCCCACATAGGCGACCGGCGGGTCGACCGGTGCGTCGAGGAGCTGGAAGCAGGCAACGACAGGCGCGAGCTTGGCCTGCAGGGCGGCGAGAAACTCGCCTGACGGCGGCCACCAATCGCATTCCGGAAATGACACGACGATCATTCCCTCGTCCTTCGTCATTTTCTCGAAGGCATGGTCCTGGAATGCCCGTTCCAAGCGGTCGCCGCCCGGGGGGCGATTGCCGCCCGCATGCTGCAGGACTTTCGCCTTCACCCATTCGGCGCGCGCGTTGTCGTCCGCCGCGTCCTCCTCCCTGAGGCTTGGAGGAAGATGCAGCGGCATCTTGGGCTTGCCCAATTGGCGCGAACGGGCGCGGCAGACCAGGACATCGAGCGTCTGCGGCGTGTTGTATCCGACCGCCATTTGCCGGGCCCCCGTCTTATCCTGGATCTTCGCGGCGATGGCGCTTGCGATGTCGTCATCGACCCAAAGCGGCGCCAGCCGGTCGAGGACACCGCGCAGGATCTCGACGGCCGCGCTTTCCGGCGTGCAGTCGTAGAGATAGGAGAAGATCGTCGTGGCGGATTGCGGGTCCGCCGACAGGAGAAGGTTCGCCATCCACCGGCACGAATCCGCTTCGTTCGAAGGCCGATAGGGTCTGACGCCGCAAAGCTCCGGGTGCTTTCGCGCGAATGCCGCGACGTGTGCGGCGGCCAGGCCTGCCCGCTGCAGGTCCTTCACGACAAAACCGCGCAGTTCCTCGAAATAGCTGCGCGGCGCGATCAGGTCGAGTTCGAGAAGTTCTTTCAGCCGTGCGAGTGTCGCACGCGCCGCCTCCGCCGGCGTCGCGGCACGGACAAGCTGATTTTCCCGGACGCTCAGATGCGCCAGCACACCCGTCAACTCGCGGGTGTCCGCGTCCACCTGGACGATGAGATAGGGAAAATTGCCTTCCGTCCGGCTCCTGTATCTGAGCACCGCCGCCTCGATCTCGACATACTCGGATTCGGCCGCGGCCTTCGAGAGCAGCAGGATCGCGCCGCGCGCGTCCGCGATCGCCTCGAATATCTTGTCGCGCCACGCGTCGCCCGGCTTCAAATCCTTGCGGTCCAGCCAAGGCAGCATTGCCATCTGGTCCTGGCCGGCAAAGGCCTCGGTGAAGGCGTCGAGATAGCTCTTCGCGACCTCCGACCGGCTGCTGTGGCTGATGAAGATTTGTGCCGTCATCGTGCAACGCTGGACCGTGCCGGCTTCCGGCAGGATACCCGGAAGCAACCGTCTGGACTCGAAATATTGGGGAAATTACTGTGGTTGTTATCCTTGAACTGTCAACCTGAAGAGGGCGGGCGGTTCAACGGTTTCTGTGGTCGGCTACCTGATTATTCTACCATGTCAAGGATTGAGCGGCAGGGCCACGGCCTGGAAGCAATATCGCGGCCGGTTTTGCAATCGGCAACGGCACGGCGGAATATCGCGGGGTTCGACGGTCTTGTTCTTGCCGTCCTTTGCGTATTTGGAGGTTCCACGGTGGAAACGCTGCCGCGGACAAATTCCGTTACAAATAATTCGAAGTAAACACGCGGTCCCATGATCGCGACTCCTTGAGGCTTGCGAAGCCTTCGGCTTTACTGCCCGCACCAGGGTGTGGGGGCGTTCGTGGCAAAGAGCGTGACGTGCGGGACGCGGCGACGTCGCAACGCAGTCGGATGTCGCCGGATCAAACCAGACAAAATCGGTGCCGAAAACGGCACGGGCACACGCCATGACGGCGTGCGGCGCAACGCGGGAGAGCGGCCATGACGACGGTCACCGGTACCTACAGCAACTACGATTCGGATTATCTCACCGGTCTGGCCACTGCCGCCCTCGGAACGCACACGGCGACGCAATTCGTGCTGACGGAAGACGTCTACACCGTCACGGTGTTCGGCTCGGGGATGACCTATTCGAACAACAAGCCGAGCGGCGGCACGCTGACCAGCATGACCGTCACGGCCTATGGCGAGACGACGACCTGGACCGACCTCAGTGTTTCCGTGTCGGCGCTGTGGAGCGCGGTCACCACGCATAACGTCACCGCCTTCAACAATCTGCTCTACAGCGGCGACGACACGTTCACCGCCACCGGCGGCGCGCCGGGCGGCTTCGCGGGCTGGGGCGGCAACGACACGTTCAACATGCAGGCGTCGACCAACGCGGATTTCCTGTCGGGCGGCGACGGCAACGACACGTTCAACTACAACGGCAATTTCAACCCGGGCAGCCAGATCGACGGCGGTGCCGGGACCGACACGCTCAATCTCAACGGCGATTACCTCGGGTTCACCGGGCTCGGCGACCTGACGAGCATCGAGATCGTCAAGCTGGGCGGGGGGCACAGCTATTATCTGGCCGATACGACGGCGACGACGCTGACGATCGACGGCTCGGCGCTGGGCGCCGGCGATTTCCTGAAATTCGACGGCGTCTGGTCGGGCACCGGTTCGCTGCTGGTCAGCGGCGGCGCCGGGAACGACACCTTCCTGAGCGGCAAGGGCAACGACACGTTCAACGCCGGCGCCGGCAACGACACGATCGACTACAGCCACGCCTCGGGCGGCGTCACCGTCAACCTCAACATCGCCACGGCGCAGGCGGTGGGCGGCGGCGCCGGCAGCGACACGCTGACCGGGGTCGAGAACATCGTGGGCACGGATTTCGCGGACACGCTCACCGGGGACGGCAACGACAACATCTTCTACAGCGGCGGCATCGATGGCCATGACACGGTCGATGGCGGCGGCGGCAACGACACGTATTCCTTCGGCGACATCATCGCGGCCGCGAGCGTCAGCGGCGTGACCATCGATTTGCGCGACAACGGCGCGCAGAATCTGGGCGTCGTCAAGCTCACCTCGATCGAGAACGTCGTCGGCTCGCCCTATGCCGACACCTTCATCGGCAGTTCGGCCGACAATGTCATGAACGGCGGCGGCGGCATCGACACCATCACCTATCAATATGCGACGGGCGGCATGTCGTTCGTCCAAATCGCCAATCCCGGCGGCCAGGCGACCTTCACCGCGACCGGCGGCGGACAGGGCAACGACACCTTCTCCGCCATGTCGATCATCGTCGGGACCGATTTCAACGACACCTTCTCGTTCCTCGGCACGCCGCAGATGGACATCCGTGGCGGCGGCGGCAACGACACCATGACCTTCGAGAACGCGGCGCAGGGTGTCGGCGTCTTGCTGGGCGGGCCGAACGGGGACCCCATCGATTTCGTTTCCATAGAGACTCTCACGGGGTCGTCGCATGACGACACGCTGGGAGGCGACAATTCCGACAACGTCATCAATGGCGGCGCGGGCAACGACACGATCAGCGGCGGCGCCGGCAACGACACGCTGAACGGCGGCGACGACAACGATACGATCTCGGGCGGCGCCGGCAGCGACATCCTCAATGGCGGCGCGGGCGACGACACGCTGTTCGGCGGCGACACCAATTTCGAATTCGACGGCAACGACGTCCTGAACGGCGGCGCGGGCAATGACAAGCTGTATGCCGGCGGCGCGAACGCAAGCAATTCCGGCACCGTCATCCTGAACGGCGGCGCGGGCGACGACCTGCTGGTCGGCGGCGGCGGCGAGACCACGGCAAGCTATCAGGATGCCACGGGCGGCGTCACGGTCGACCTGCGCCTGTCTTCGCTCAGCATCGGCGGGGCGGTGGCCCAGGCGGTCGGCGGCGGTCAGGGCTCGGATACGCTGGTCGGGATCCAGGACCTGGTCGGATCGGCCTTCAACGACACGCTCACCGGCAGCGACTTCCAGTCGCAATTCTCCAACGTTCCGGGCGACAACGTCATCACCGGCGGCGGCGGCGACGACCGGATCGACGGCGGCACCGGCATCGACACGGCGGTGTTCTCCGGCAACCAGGCGGATTATTCGATCACCAGCCTCAACGGCAACGTCATCGTCGCCGACCTGCGGGCCGGGCATCCGGACGGCACCGATACGCTGACCAGCATCGAGTTCCTGCAGTTCGCCGACGGCAAGATCGCCGCCAATCCGGCCAGCCAGCCGCCGGTGCTGGCGAACGCCACCGCGTCGGTGGGCTACACCGAGCAGGGTTCGCCGATCGCGATCGAACCGGCGATCACGCTGAACGATCCGGACAGTGCCGTGCTGACCGGCGCGACGATCACGATCTCCGGCGGCTATGTCGCGGGCGATTTCCTCGATTTCAGCAATATCGGCGTGGGCGGAAGCTGGGATGCCGCGAGCCATACGCTGACACTGACCACCACGACGTCGCCGGCGACGTTCCAGGCGGAACTGCGCACGGTCACCTTCTCTTCGACAAGCGACGATCCGACGGCCGGCGGCGCCGATCCCACCCGCACCATCACCATCACGGCAACCGACGGCGTGAACACGAGCACGCCCGTCACCACCACGATCGACGTCACGGCCGTCAACGACGCGCCGACTCTGGGCGGGATGGGGAGCGTGGTGATCTACACGGCACACGATGCGGGCGTGGTTCTCGACGACGCGGTCACGGTGGGCGATGTCGACAGCGCGCTGCTGGCGGGCGCCTCGGTATCGATCGCCAACGGCTTCGTCGCGGGCGACAGCCTGAACTTCACCAGCCAAGGCGGCATCAGCGGCAGCTACAACGCGGCGACGCATGTCCTGACGCTGTCGGGCGCCGCCACCGCTCAGGCCTATCTGACGGCGTTGCGTACGGTCACCTTCTCGTCGAGCGCCGACGACCCGACGGCGGGCGGCAATCTCAGCCGCACGATCGCCTGGACCGTGGACGATGGCGGGCCCGCGAACCATCAGAGCGACGTCGGCAGCACGACGGTCAACATCACGCCGGTCAATCATGCACCCCAGCTGGGCGGCGCCGGCAACACGGCCGGCTACACCGAGCAGGCCGCGCCCGTCGCGCTCGACAGCGGCCTCACCGTCTCCGACGACGGCCTGAACCTCACCGGCGCGACGGTGAAGATCTCCGCCGGCTTCGTCGCCGGCGACACGCTGAACTTCGCGAACCAGAACGGCATTTCAGGTTCCTACAACGCCGCGACGCACATCCTGACTTTGTCGGGGACTTCGTCGGTGGGGCACTACGAGGCCGCGCTGCGCTCGGTGACGTTCTCCTCGGCGAGCGACAATCCCGACAATTACGGCGCCAGCACCGCGCGCACCATCACGTGGAGCGTCGATGACGGCCAGGCGACGAACCACGCCAGCAACACGCCGGTCACGACGCTGAACATCACGGCGATCGACGACCTGCCGGTGGCGCACAATGACGCGTTCGCGGCGGGCGAACAGATCGCCATCGGTCCGCTGCTCAGCGTCTTCGCCGACAATGGCGGCGGCGCCGACAGCGATCCGGACAATCCGAGCCTGGCCGTCACCGCCGTGAACGGTGTCGCCGCCAGCGTGGGGCACCAGATCACGCTGGCCTCGGGCGCGCTCCTGACGCTCAATGCCAACGGCTCGTTCGCCTACGATCCCAACGGTGTTTTCGATTCCCTGGCCGCGCCGGGTTCGGGCGCCAGCGATATTTCGGCGACCGACAGCTTCACCTACACGATCAACGGCACGGTCGAGACCGCGACGGTGACGATCGCGGGCGTGGATTCGAACGACACGCTGCACGGCACCTCGGGCAACGATGCTTTCGACGGCGGCATCGGCAACGATACGCTGGTACTCACGGGCAATCACGCCGACTACACGATCGCGTTCGACGCCGGCACGATGGCCTATACCGTGCACGACAACCGCGCGGGTTCGCCGGACGGCACCGATACGGTGCGCAATGTGGAGAATTTCCAGTTCGCCGACGGCACCGTCTCCTTTGCCACCTATGTCGGCCCGGACAATACAATCTATGACGCGGCGAACGATACGCCGTGGGCGTCGCAGCTCAGCGCCATCGACGGCTCCGGCAGTCTCGCCTCGCAAACGGTCGTCAGCGATGGCGGCACGCGCTGGGTCAACACCTACGACACGACATCGTCCCAGAGCTGGGCCATGACGACGGCGTCCTATGATTCGGGCGGCCACCAATTGACGCAGTTCACGGTCAACGACGACGGCACGCGGACGCTGACGCTGTTCGACGCCGCCAATCAATACGCCTGGGCGAATGCCACGCTGACCTACGATGCGAACGGCAACGTCACCGGGCTCGGCGGCACAAACGACAACGGCACGCATACGATCGCCATGAAGGACATCGCGGCGGCGCTCGACACGGCGCAGTGGTACGCCGCGCCCTACGACGCCAATCAAGGCGCGGCGGCCAGCGTCACGCTGACCGGCGGCGGCAATGTCGACATGCTCTACGGCCATGCCGGCAACGACACGCTGTCGGGCATGGGCGGCAACGATATCCTGTCGGGCGGCGCCGGCAGCGACACGCTGACGGGCGGCGCCGGCGACGATCGTTTCGTCTTCCACAATGGCGACGGGCTGGACGTCATCACCGATTTCACCGCCGGCGACACGAGCGGCGACACGATCGAGCTGCACGCCTACGGCATCGCGAACTTCGCGGCGCTGCAGCCGTTCATGAGCCAGTCCGGATCGGACGTCGTGATCGCCTTCGATCCCGACAACACGATCACGCTGCAGCATGTGACGCTGGGCCAGCTCAACGCAGGCGACTTTATGTTCGCTTAAGCCTCGACGGCGAAGGTCAGCCCGGCCTTCGCCGGCAGACGCTCGAGCAAAGCCGGCGCCATCGCGGCGGCGGAGGTCCAGCAGCCGCCGGGCGTCCGGCTGCGCGGGATGTCCGCCAAGGCGAGCGCGGATTCGGCGAGGATCTTCGAGGTCGAGCCGTAGCCGGGATCGCGGTCGCCTTTCACCACGGCGCGCAGGGTGCGGCCGTCTGCGTCCTCGGCGATGAAGATAATGTCGTAGGAGCCGTTTTCGCGCTCTTCGCGGCTCGGGCCTTCGCCCGGCTTGGGCATGCCGCCGGCGCCGAAGTCGAAGCCGCCGAGACCGCCTGCGGCGGCGCCCGGCGGGCCATCGAGCATCTGCATCTCGTCATATTTGAAATCGGGCCCCCACGGATGGCCGAGCAGGAAGTTGGTGCGGTGTACCGCCTTGGTGTTGATGCCGGCCATCATGAACGGGCCGACCCAGGTGCCGGCGACCTTGTCTTCGTAGGGCGTGTCGCCATCGGGCTGCGCCGGGCCGGTAAAGCCGGGCGTCAGGGCGAAAGGATTGCCGAGGGTGACGAAGACCGACGGGTCTTTCTGCGCGGCGGCGATGGTCGCCTGGCCGCTCGCCAGCGTGCCGCCGGAGAGGCCGCCCTTGAGGCCCCGGATGCGGCCGCGCACGCGCGGAACGTAATGGCCGAATTTCTTTTTCGCTTCTTCCTCCGCGAACCAGACGCCGAGGTCGAACGGGATGGAATCGAATCCGCAGGAGAAGACGATGCGGGCGCCGGTCTTCTTCGCCTCGGCGTCGTGGGCGGCGGTCATCTGCGCGATCCAGTGCGACTCGCCGGTGAGGTCGACATAGTCGGTGCCCGTCCTGGCGCAGGCGGCGACGAGGTTGGAGCCGTAGAGCTGGTAGGGGCCGGCGGTCGTGACGATCACCTTGGCGCGGTGGCACATCGTCTCCAGCGATGCGAGATCGTCGGCATCGGCGACGACCAGCGGGATCGGGGCCGGCGCGCCGAGTTCGTCGCGCACTTCGGAAAGCTTGGCGAGGTTGCGGCCCGCCATCGCCCATTTGACGTCGCCGCCGGCGCCGTAGGTCTTGAGCAGGTGCTCGGCGACGAGGCGGCCGGTATAACCGGTGGCGCCGAAGACGATGACGTCGAACTCGCGGGTGCCGCTCATGGGGTTTCCTCTTCGGGGGTTTGGACGCGGCCGAGCGGCCGGATGGCGATGATTGCGGCACCGAGCGCCGCCGCGAGCACCGAACCGATCAGCACGCCGATCTTGGCCAGCGCCGAATCGTCGCCATGCGGGAACGCCTGGTCGGCCATCAGCAGCGCCACGGTGTCGCCGATGCCGCACAGGCAGGCGGCACCGAGGAAGCCGCGCAGCGTGACGTCTTCGGGCATGCGGGCGATGCCGCTCTTCATGCCTCCGATGGCGTGGCGTTGAAAGAAGGTTTCCTTGGTGATCGATTCGGGCGCGCGT
>OLLQ01000567.1_pt1 | contig 10900 bp, 10 predicted proteins | sample 1604571 | NCBI WGS metagenome assembly OLLQ01 (sample SAMEA104055722, study PRJEB20765) | soil metagenome | isolation source: soil
GCGTGCCGTGCCGCCGATCAGCGGGGCGGCGGTGTGCGGCGTGGCGAGGATCGTGTCGATCTCGCGCAGCAAGGGCGTGGTGATCTTGGGATCGCTGAAGACGAAACCGGCGGAGTTCTTGCGCTCGCCCAGAATGTCCTGCGGCAGAGCGAGGCGCGGGTTGCGGTGCGGCCTGGCGGCGGCGATCTGTGCCACGGGATCGGCGACGATGTCGTCGATGGGGGCGTCGTCATCAGCAAGCCGATTGACGAACGAGGTGTTGGCGCCGTTCTCCAGCAGGCGGCGGACGAGATAGGCGAGCAGGTCCTCATGGCTGCCGACCGGCGCGTAGATGCGGGTGGGCACGCCGCCGAGGGTGCGGTGGATCTCATGCAGCGCTTCGCCCATGCCGTGCAGGCGCTGGAATTCGAAGTCGCGGCGATTGCCGGCGATGGCGTCGATCGCGGCCAGCGAATGGGCGTTGTGGGTGGCGAATTGCGGGTAGAGCGCGTCGCCGGCGCCGAGCATGACCCGCGCGCAGGCGAGATAGGACGTGTCCGTCGCGGCCTTGCGCGTGAACACCGGATATTCGGCGAGGCCGAGCTCCTGCGCGCGCTTGATCTCCGTATCCCAATAGGCGCCTTTGACGAGCCGCACGGGGATGCGGCGGTTCTGGCGGCGGGCAAGATCGATCAGCCAGGCGAGCACCGGCATGGCGCGCTTCTGGTAGGCCTGCACCGCGAGGCCGAGGCCGTCCCAGCCGCGCAGTTCGGGCGCCTCGCCGAAGGCCTCGAAGATGTCGAGCATCAGATCGAGGCGTTCGGCCTCTTCGGCATCGACAGTCAGCGCGATGCCGGTCTCGCGGGCGCGCGCGCCGAGCGCGACCATCACCGGCACAAGCTCGGCAAAGACGCGTTCGCGGTTGACCCATTCGTAGCGTGGATGCAGCGCCGAGAGCTTCACCGAGATGCTGGGCCGCTCGAAGATCGTGCGGCTGTCTTTCGGGTTCGCGGCGGCGACGACTTCCAGCGCGTCGCGATAGGATTTGGCGTAGCGCGCCGCATCGGCCTTGGTGAAGGCGGCCTCGCCCAGCATGTCGAAGGAGAAGCGGTAGCCCTTCTCGGCCAGCGGGCGGGCTTCCTTGAGCGCTTCGGGGATGGTGCGGCCGAGCACGAACTGGCGGCCCAGGATACGCATCGCATAGGTCACGGCCTGGCGGATGACGGGCTCGCCGGTGCGCGACACGAGGCGCTTGAAGATGCCCTCGAAATCCCATTTGGCGGTGTCGTCGAGGCGCACGACGCGGCCGGTCAGCATCAGCGCCCAGGTCGAGGCGTTGACGAACAGCGAGTCCGATTTGGCGCGGTGGCGGTCCCATTGCGCGCCACCGATCTTGTCGCGGATCAGGCGGTCGGCGGTATCCGAGTCGGGCACGCGCAGCAGCGCCTCGGCGAGGCACATCAGGGCGACGCCCTCCTCGCTCGACAGCGCGTATTCGCGCATGAAGGCGTCGACGCCGCCGTTCTTGTCCTCCTTGCGGATGCGGGCGACGAGATCGACCGCGGAACGGTGCGCGGCCTGCGCTTCCAGCGGCGACAGGGTCGCCTGGGCGATGCGCTGGTCGACGGTGCTGTCTTCGTCGGCAAGCCAGGCGGCGGAGATGGCGTCGCGCAGGGGCGAGGATGTCATGGGAATTTGGGGGTGCGGTGGTTTGGAGCGGCCCGACATTCTAGCAGGAGGATGCGGGCTCGCGCTATGTTTGCCGCATGACCAGGCCTCGAATAGTCACGACCGTCGCAGAGTTGCGCGAGACCATCGCCGGCTGGCGGCGGGACGGCGCGCGGATCGGCCTCGTGCCGACCATGGGCGCGCTGCATGACGGCCACCTGTCGCTGGTGCGCCAGACACAAAGCCGCGCCGACAAGGTCGTCGCCAGCATCTTTGTGAACCCGGCCCAGTTCGCGCCGCACGAAGATTTCGACCGCTATCCCAGGACGCTGGAGAGCGACGCGGAGAAGCTGGCCGGCGTGGCGCTGGACCTGATCTTCGCGCCACCGGTGGCGCAGATGTATCCGGCCGGTTTTGCCACCGCGCTGACGGTCGGCGGGCCAAGCCAGGGGTTGGAGACCGACTTCCGGCCGCATTTCTTCGGCGGCGTCGCGACGGTGGTGTCCAAGCTGCTGATCGCGGCGATGCCGGATGTCGCGATCTTCGGCGAGAAGGATTATCAGCAATTGCTCGTCATCCGGCGGATGACGACCGATCTCGGCCTGCCGATCGAGATCGCCGGCGCGCCGATCGTTCGGGAGGCCGACGGGCTCGCGATGTCGTCGCGCAATGCGTATCTGAAGCCGGATGAGCGCAAGGTCGCGGGGCAGATGAACGTGGTGCTGAAGAACGTGATCTTCAAGGCCCGCGCCGGCGAGTCGATCGCGGATGTCGAGACGTTCGGCGCCGAGGCATTGCGCGCGGCGGGGTTCGACATCGTCGACTACGTCGCGATCCGCGATGCAGCGACGCTGGAGCGGATCGAGACGCTGGACCGCCCTGCCCGCGTGCTGGCCGCGGCAAAGATCGGCGCGATGCGGTTGATTGATAATATGGGTGTGTAGCTCACTCTCGTCGTCATCGCCCGGCTTGTCCGGGCGACCCAGGATCACTATGCGGCAGTCGGGAATATGGGTCCCCCAAGCCGGGGGATGACGATTGTTGGTGTGTGGGCTTAATACGGACAGCCCTACGCCTTCACATACACCCACGCATCAAGCCCGGAGCGCAGGCGGACCTGGATGCGGTGGTAGGATTTGTCTTCATAGGCGTCGGCTTGCGCCAGTTCGTCCGGCGTCAGCGAGAACACAGTGCCTTCGACTTCGTCGGAATCGTCGCCCGTGCGTTCCAGCGTGGTGTGATCGGCGCGGCCGCTGATGGCGATGGATTTGGCGTCGGTGATGATCTGGGCGCGCAGGGCGTAGCCGATGATCGCGTCGGATGCGCCGGCGATGGGATGGCCGAAGATCGCAAGCTGCACCGGCTCTTCGCGCAGGGTGCCGTAGGAGAACAGATTTTCCGCCATCACAGCAATCCCAGATCGACGAGCTCGGCCTGGAGCTTTTCCGGCAGCGCCTCGAGGCCCTTGCCGCCGCGGGCGTCGGCGGGCGCGTCCTTGGGGTCGAGATAGCGCCAGCCCTGGAACGCGCGGTGGGCGCGGCGGCGCAGCGGCACCAATTTGGGATCGTAGACGATGCCGCAATGCGGCGTGCCGTTCTTGGTGACGGCGCGCAGGTCGAGGATCCGCTGGCGCACCGCGATCTGGCCCTTGATGACCCAATAGAGCGAGCCGCCATCCAGCACCTCGTCCTTGCGCTTGGGCATCATGCGGGTGATGTGCATGAGCTCGGGCTTCTTGACCTTGCGTTTCTTCTGGTCGCGCAGGCGGCCCGACTGCCATTGCTCAAGGTCTTCGATGGAATCGCAACCGACGCAGAGCTTGATGATGTTGAGCGTCATGCCGGGATTCTCTCCGCCGCGGCGAAGCGGACGACCAGCGCGCCGTCCTTGACCTGGTCGCCGATGGCGACGCCGACGCTGTCGATCGTCGCGGCGGCGGGCGCGGACAGCGTGTGCTCCATCTTCATCGCCTCCAGCACGGCGAGCGGCTGGCCCTTGGCCACGGTATCGCCCGGCTTGACGAAGAGCTGGATGATCTTGCCGGGCATCGGCGTGACGATGCGGTCCGAGGAAGCGCCGGCGGCGTCGGCGGCTTCGAACGGATCGTAGGGCTGCACGGTAAAGGTCTCGCCGTGGTCGAGGACGGCGATGGCGCCGGAGGCGAGGCGCAGTGCGGGAAGCTTCGACGGGACGGCTTCCACAAGCTGGCGCTTGCCGTCGACCAGGAATTCGAGGACGGGGCGGCGGGCGCCGCCGAGGCGGAAGCCGTCGCGGGCGCTCCAGGGATCGCCATCGGCTCTTGCGTTCTCGTGCAAGGCGAACGAGGCAGCAGCCTCCAGAATTTTCGGCGGCGTGGATGCCGGCGGCACGAGATCGGCGAGGTGGCGCTCGATGAAGGCGGTGTCGATCTCGCCCGCGACGAAGGCCGGATGCTTGAGGGCGCGGATCAGGAAGGCATTGTTGGTCTTGAGGCCGGCGATCTGGACCTCCTCCAGCGCCGCGGCGAGCTTGGCGGCCGCCAAAGCGCGCGACGGGGCGTGGGCGATGATCTTGGCGATCATGGGATCGTAGAACGGCGTCACCGCATCGCCTTCGCGCACGCCGGTGTCGACGCGCACACCGAACGGCAGGCGCAGGCGCTCCAAAGTGCCGATGGAGGGCAAAAAGCCGCTCTGCGGGTCCTCGGCGTAAAGGCGCGCCTCGATGGCGTGGCCGGAAATATACAGTTGGTCCTGCGTCGTGGGCAGTTCCTCGCCGGCGGCGATCTTCAACTGCCAGCCGACCAGATCGGTGCCGGTGATCGCCTCGGTCACCGGATGCTCGACCTGCAGGCGGGTGTTCATCTCCATGAACCAGATGCGGTCGGGGTTGAGGCCTTCGGAGGCATCGGCGATGAACTCGATGGTGCCGGCGCCGCTGTAGTTGACGGCCTTGGCGGCCTTCACGGCGGCCTCGCCGATGGCGGCGCGCATCTGCTTGCTCATGCCCGGCGCGGGGGCTTCCTCGATCACCTTCTGGTGGCGGCGCTGCAAGGAGCAGTCGCGTTCGAACAGATAGACCGCGTTGCCGTGATTGTCGGCGAAGACCTGGACCTCGATGTGGCGCGGGCGCGCGACGTATTTCTCGATCAGCACGGCGTCGTTGCCGAAGGCCGATCGGGCTTCGCGCTTGGCGCTTTCCAGCGCGGCGATGAAGCCGGCGGCGTCGTCGACGCGGCGCATGCCCTTGCCGCCGCCGCCGGCCACCGCCTTGATCAGGACGGGGTAACCGATCTCGGCGGCTTCCGCCGCGAGATGATCCGTAGACTGATCGTCTCCGAGATAGCCCGGCACCACCGGCACGCCGGCCGCAATCATCAGCGCCTTGGCGCGGTTTTTAAGACCCATGGCGCGGATGGCGCCAGGCGGGGGGCCGACGAAGACGATGCCGGCGGCGGCGCAGGCTTCCGCGAACTCGGCATTCTCCGACAGGAAGCCGTAGCCGGGATGGATCGCGTCGGCGCCGCTCTCCCTGGCGGCGGCGAGGATCGCGTCGGCTTTCAGATAGGACTCGCGCACCGCGGCGGGACCGATGCGCACCGCCTTGTCGGCCATCGCGACATGCAGCGCGCCGGCATCGGCGTCGGAGTAGACCGCGACCGTGGCGAGGCCCATCTGGCGCGCGGTGCGGATGACGCGGCAGGCGATCTCGCCCCGGTTGGCGATCAGGAGAGTCTTGAACATGCCGCGTTATGCCAGAAATCCGGCGGCGACGGAGGTTTTCCGAAAGCGCGGTTCAAATCGCCGAAATTTCCGACAACCAACTGATTTTATTTCATTATTCGAAAGAATGGGGACGGTCCTCGCAAGCGCTTCGGCAATATAATTGTTCCTGGAAAAACGTACCCCCCCCTCCCCCCTCTGGGGTGCTGGTCGCCGCTATCAGGACCATCCCGATACTGGCTCCGGGAGATGGGTCGCAGCCGCGATCGTTCAAGACCCAAACGAATGCCGGCCGGCGCCGGGAGGAGTCTTATCCCCGCGCCCGGCGGCGGATGTCGGCGTCCAGCGCCGCGCATCCGCCTGCCGGGCAGGGATAGACCGCGCGAAATTATTTCAGTGGGCGTGCGCGGCGGGGGTGAGGAACAGCCGCTTGATGAACATCAGCACGGAAATGACGATGAGATAGCCGACGAACAGCGACAGCGCGGTGCGCCAGAACGACAGTTCCAGCATCGGCGGGAGGTGGAAGGCGGCGTGGTGGGCGATCACGGGGATCAGCACGTCGGCGATCAGGTGGACGACGGTGGCGCCGAGCGCGACCTGCCAGATCCGGTCCCAGGCCGGCGCGATGATGGCGGCGACCAGCGCGATGACGAGGCCCTCGACGGCGTTGACGTTGTTGAACCCCTCGCGGAAAAAATCGAGGATAACATTGAGAAAATGCGTGACCTGATCCATGCCCGGCTCCCAAATCGTTAACCACTACAAGGGAACAACGCGGAACTTTCCGGGAGGTTGCCTGTCATAGTTTGGCGCGTTCGGCGGTCAGCACCTCCATGCGGCCGGGATCGGCGGCGAGGGTGCGCAGCTGCCTGGCGAAGGCGCGCGATTGCGGGACGGCGAAGTGCTTCACGATCGCCGCCTGGTCGGCCCAGCGCTCGTAGAAATGCAGCCTCAACGGGTTCTGCGCGTCGATATAGACGCCGTGCTCGAGACAGCCCTCTTCCTTGCGCGAGCGTTCGACGTGTTCGAGCGCGATGCGCAGCATTTCGGCGCGCGAGGCTTCGGAGGCAACGACGTAGCCGGCGACGACGATCATTCTTCTTCTCCGTGAATCTGGAAGCGCAGCTTTTCGCCGGGGATGACGAGACTGGCGTGCGGCGGGCAGCGCAGCAAGGCGCCGAGCAGCGCGCGCGTGGTCGCCAGCAAGGTCTCGGCGATGGCGTCGATCTTTACCGGCGCGCGGCCCTGCAGCCAATTGGTGATCAGCGCGATCTGCGCTTCGGCGATCTGCACCGCGACCAGGGGCAGCGGCAGGAGCGGCCGGGCGCGGGCGTGGCGGGCGATGGCGATGACGCGCGGCTCGATCAGCTCGGCCAGCGCCCTGACCCAGATGTTGCGCACCGGCGCGGCGAAGAAGACGTGGTTGCGGCCGCGCTGCGCGTGGAAATGCTGGAGCTGCTTCACCAGCGCCTCCAGCGGCGGCGCATAGCCGACGGTCACCGCGAGCAGCGTCGACGGCCGCTTCATGCTCTGGCGCAGGATGTCGTCCTTGCCGGTGTAGTGCATGTAGAAGGTCGAGCGGCCGACATTGGCGCGTTCGGCGACGCGCTCCACGGTGACGGCGTCGTAGCCCTCGGCGAGGATCAGGCCGATAAAGCCCTGCATGAGCGCGGCACGGGTACGCTCGGTGCGGCGGTCGGCTTTCGCGGGCGGCATGGCTTTCACATCCGGTTGGGCGCGCGGGCGAACGATGCGCGTTCGCGCCCGTTTGGCCAACCGGATTTCGGACATTTTGGCCGGCATGTCCAGAATTGGACAAAGCTGGCGCCGGCGCCAGCAAATCGGCGGGCGCGCACCTTAAATACAAGCGGCATTCAAGACCGGGGCTTTGCCGATGACCGTCGCCGCCGCACCGCTGTTCGAGACCGTTTCGCGAGAGGCCGAGCCACGGCGCGCGCGCGGCATCGGCGTGCTCACCATCGCGCTCGGCGTTGCGTCATTGGCGCTGCTCGCGGCGCATCCGGGCGGCGATGCGAAGACTTTCGCCGACGTGCTGAAGGATGAGGCGTCGAACCGGATCTCCAACGCCATCGTGCATGGCGGCTTCATCGCGGTGCTGGCGCTGCAGATGGTGTGCTATGCCGTGTTCTCGGCGCGGCTCGGCCTTATGCGCGTCGCGAGCGTCGCGGGGTTGGTGTTGTTCGGGTTTGGCGCCGCCTTCCTGTGCGCCTCGCTGCTGGTCGACGGGCTGGTGGTGCCGGCGGTGGCGGCGCGGTATCTGCCCAAGCCGGACAAGATCGAGAGCGCGCGGGTGCTGTTCGTGCTGATGGGCACGATGGTGAGCCTGCTGATGCCGATCGGGCTGGCGTTCCAGTCCGCCGCGATCGCGGCCTGGGGCTGGGCGCTGACGGCGAGCGGCAAGCGCGCGGCGGGTGTGTTCGGACTCGTCGCCGGCGTGCTGATGCTGGCCGCGGTCGCGGCGAGCTTCGCGATGGGAAATCCCATGGCGATGATGGCCGCGCTGGCGCTGACGGCGGTGTGGGCGATGGTGGCGGGCGCGGCGATGCTGCGCCGTTAGCGCTATATCGCCAATGGCAGCGTCAGAGCGTTCGCTCCAGAAGCGCCACCGGCCTGTCATGCGAGAGATGACGGCCGGTTTCGCGAAAGCCCTGCCGTGCGTGAAAGCGCAGCGATGCGCCGTTTGTGGTGTAGGCCTCGCAGACGAGGCGCGGCACGCCGATGGCACGGGCGAAGACCGCGAGGTCGTCGTAGAGGCGTCCGGCCAGCCCCTGCCCGCGCCACGCTTCGCCGACCACGACGCGGTCGATGTAGATGAAGTCGGCGGGTTGCGCGTCGAAGAGCGCGAAGATCGCGCCGCCGTAATCGGCGCCTTTGCGGAAGGCGAGCAGGAAGCCGGCGACGGCGCCGCCCAGTTCGGCAACGCGCAGACAACAAGCGGCACGCGCGAACGCCGCGAGCTGCGATGCGTCCATCGGGCTGAGCTGTTCGACCGACGCTGCGTTGAGCGCGCATATGGCGGAGGCGTCTTCGGGCGCGGCGTCGCGGAGCGTCATTCGTCCAGCATAGCGGGGCGAAAGAGCCGGCGCCATTTGCGCGTCTCGGCGCCCGAGATCATGAACGCGCCGTCGCCGCGATAGTGGATGGTCTTGGGCAGCCTAGCCCGCGCCGCGGCGCTGGCCGCCACGACCTCGAAGATGAAGAGCTCGTATCTGTCGATCATCCGCGTATCGGCGAGGCGGCATTCGATGTTGGCGTGACACTCCGCGATCAGCGGCGCGGCAACCTTGGCGCCCTTCTGTCTCGTCAGACCGAATTTCGCGAACTTGTCGCCGTTGCGGCCCGAGCAATTGCCGATGCCGACAACCTTGGCCGCCAGATGGGCCGCCGGCACGTTGATCACGCACTCTTTCGATTTGCGGATCAGCCCGTGGCTGTGATTGGCGCTCCAGATGTAACAGCCGATCAGGTCGTACCCCATCATCATGTGCCAGCCGCAGGTCATGATGTTCGTTTCGCCCTTATGGGACGAACTGATCAGCACGATGGGACCAGGCTCGAGGAAGCGGCGGACTTTAGCGGACGGGAAGGCGCGCTTGGGAAAAATACTCAAGCGTCAGCCCATGCATTGTACCAACGAACAATGCAGCCACTCGACTTCAACGCTTCGCCCACGGCGACCCGAAGAACGGCCGCGGTTTTCTGAACGTCAGCAATAGAAGCTTGGCTGTAGAATCCCGTTCTTATGTAGCGAGCGGTCACGCTCGTGTTGTTGAGTGCGAGCATATGGATCACCCACCGGTCACTTTTATTTAATGGCCCCACCGCTTTTTCGTACTCGTCAGCTAACTTATCCAAATCGTGCCCAATATCGCGCAATTCCCGTACCGATTTTCCGCGATCACGAAGGTATGCTTTGAAATAAAGCTCGATCGCGGTCGTGAACAAAAATTCTCTGGGTGACTCAGGGTGCGTCACACCCAATGGGTTCTCGTCACCGAGCCTGTCCGCCGCGCTGTTATGGGAGACTGCAAAATGAAAGAGACCTGTTGCGGTCGTTCTCTCATTTTCATCCGCCTCTTTGGCTTGGTGTTCTTCCTGAGTTCGCGCCATTACCTATCCATCACACAAAAATCGGCATTACATCCTAAACACGCCGAACTTCGTGTCCTCGATCGGCGCGTTGAGACACGCGCTGAACGCCAGCGCGAGCACGCGGCGCGTATCGGCCGGCGCGATGATGCCGTCGTCCCATAACCGCGCGGTGGCGAAATAGGGGTTGCCCTCTTCCTCGAAACGCTCGCGGATCGGCTTCTTGAAGGCTTCGGCCTGCTCGGGGGTCCACTTGTCGGCGTCGCGGTGGACGGTGGCGAGGACCGAGGCGGCCTGCTCGCCGCCCATGACGCTGATGCGGCTGTTGGGCCAGCTGAACAGGAAGCGCGGGGAATAGGCGCGGCCGCACATGCCGTAATTGCCGGCGCCGTAGCTGCCGCCGATGACGAGCGTGATCTTGGGCACCTGGGCGGTCGCGACGGCGGTGACCATCTTGGCGCCGTCCTTGGCGATGCCGCCGGCCTCGTATTTCTGGCCGACCATGAAGCCGGCGATGTTCTGCAGGAAGAGGAGCGGGATCTTGCGCTGGGCGCACAGCTCGATGAAGTGCGCCGCCTTCAGGGCGCTCTCGCTGAACAGGATGCCGTTGTTGGCGACGATGCCGATGGGCATGCCTTCCAGCTTCGCGAAGCCGGTGACGATGGTGGTGCCGTAGAGCTTCTTGAACTCGTCGAACTCCGAGCCGTCGACGAGGCGGGCGATGACCTCGCGCACGTCGTACTGCACTGCCAGCGACGGCGGCACGATGCCGTTCAGCTCGGCGATGTCGAAGGCGGGCGGACGCGGGGGGCTGAGCGGGATGTTCGGCTGCTTGGCATAGTTGAGGCCGGCGACGATGCGGCGGACAATGGCGAGGGCATGGGTGTCGTCATTGGCGTAGTGATCGACGACGCCGGACTGGCGGGCGTGGACATCGGCGCCGCCGAGGTCCTCGGCGGTGACGATCTCGCCGGTCGCGGCCTTCACCAGCGGCGGGCCGGCAAGGAAGATGGTGCCCTGCCCCTTGACGATGATGGTCTCGTCGCTCATCGCCGGGACATAGGCGCCGCCCGCGGTGCATGAGCCCATGACGGAGGCGATCTGCGGAATGCCGGCGGCGGACATATTGGCCTGGTTGAAGAAGATGCGGCCGAAATGCTCGCGGTCGGGAAAGATCTCCGCCTGGTTCGGCAGGTTGGCGCCGCCGGAGTCGACGAGATAGATGCACGGCAGGCGATTTTCGCGCGCGATCTCCTGCGCCCGCAAATGCTTCTTCACCGTCATCGGGTAGTAGGTGCCGCCCTTGATGGTGGCGTCGTTGCAGACGATGACGCATTCGCGGCCCGCGACGCGGCCGATGCCGGTGATGATGCCGGCGCCGTGGATGTCGCCGTCATACAGGCCGAAGGCGGCGAGCGGCGACAGTTCGAGAAAGGGCG
>OLLQ01000625.1_pt1 | contig 10766 bp, 5 predicted proteins | sample 1604571 | NCBI WGS metagenome assembly OLLQ01 (sample SAMEA104055722, study PRJEB20765) | soil metagenome | isolation source: soil
CGGCTCGGCGATCTCGCCGGCGCCCGCCGGACGCTCGAAGACCTTGTCGCCGAGCAGCCGCAGGTTGCGATGGTGTGGTACGAGCTCGGCCTGGTGCGCGGGCAGCAGGGCGACCTCAACGCCTCGATCGCATCGCTCACCAAGGCCACGCAGCTCAATCCCGATCTGGGCGAAGCGTGGTCGGCATTGTCGGCGCAGCATGCGGTCGCGGGCAACGACATCGCCGCGGCGCGCGCCAATATCGAGCAGATCCGCGCCTCGACCAAGGAGCCGATGCTGATCGAGGCGGCGGTGGCGCTGGGCGACAACAAGCTCGGCGTCGCGGAGCGCCTGCTGCGCGACTATCTCAAGGTGCGTTCGTCCGACGTCGCGGCGATGCGCATGCTGGCGGAGGTCGGCACGCGGCTCGGCCGCTATGGCGATGTCGAGGCGCTGCTGGCGCAGACGCTGGCGCTGGCGCCGGATTTCACGCCGGCGCGCTACAATTACGCGATGGTGCTGCACCGCCAGAACAAATACGAAGCGGCGCTGGAGCAGATCGAATTGCTGCTGGTGAAATCTCCGACAAACCCCGCCTATCGCGCGCTCAAGGGCGCGGCGCTGGGGCAGATCGGCGAATATGACGGCGCCATCGCCTGCTACGAAGATATCCTGAAGAGCCATCCCAACCAGCCCAAGGGCTGGATGAGTTACGGCCATGCGCTGAAAGCCGTAGGCCGCCAGCGTGAAGCCATCGACGGCTATCGCAAGGCCATCGCGCTCGCGCCGACGCTGGGCGAAGCCTATTGGAGTCTCGCCAACCTCAAGACCTTCCGTTTCACGCCGGAGGAGATCGCGGCGATGCGCGCGGCGCTGGCGCGGACCGACCTCGACGGCGAGGACCGCTATCATCTCGATTTCTCGCTCGGCAAGGCGCTGGAGGACGAGCGCCAATACGCAGAGTCGTTCGCGCATTACGCCGCCGGCAATGCGCTCAGGCGCAAGGCGGTGGTCTACGATCCGCAGGACACGTCGGAGCACGTCCGCCGTTCCAAGGCCGTGTTCACACCCGAATTCTTCGCGGCGCGCGCGGGCGAAGGCAACCCGGCGCCCGATCCGATCTTCATCGTCGGCTTGCCGCGCGCCGGCTCGACTTTGATCGAGCAGATCCTGGCGACGCATTCGCAGGTCGAGGGCACGATGGAATTGCCCGATATCATCGGCATCGCGCGCCGCTTGAGCGGCCGCAGGGCGCGCAGCGAGGCGTCGAACTATCCCGAGATGCTGGCCGATCTGACGCCGGCGCAGCGGGGCGCGCTCGGTGCAGAATTTATCGAGCGCACGCAGTTGCAGCGCAAGCTCGGCCGGCCGTTCTTCATCGACAAGAACCCGAACAATTTCGCCCATGCCGGGCTGATCCACCTGATCCTGCCCAAGGCGAAGATCATCGATGCGCGGCGCCATCCGCTGGGCTGCTGCTTCTCGGCCTACAAGCAGCATTTCGCGCGGGGGCAGGCGTTCAGCTACGACCTTACCGAGCTTGGCCGTTACTACGCCGACTACGTCGAACTGATGGCGCATTTCGATGCCGTGCTGCCGGGCCGCGTCCACCGCGTGATCTATGAGCACATGGTCGAGGACCCGGAGAGCGAGGTCCGCCGTCTGCTCGCCTATTGCGAATTGCCGTTCGAAGAGACCTGCCTGCGGTTTTACGACAACGACCGCGCCATCCGCACCGCGAGCTCCGAGCAGGTGCGCCGGCCGATCTTCAAGGACGGCGTAGACCAGTGGCAACATTTCGAGCCTTGGCTCGGCCCGCTCAAGGATGCCCTGGGCGGGGTGTTGCAGGATTACACGCGTTAGCCCGCTTTTGACGCAGTGCAATAAAAAGTGGCGATCCCGGACCCTTGCGCCATTGACGATCCCGCCGGTCGCAGCTTCAACTTATGACGGTTTTGAGACTGGCGTGCGGGGATTCGGGCTGGCGTTCCGCGCCGATCGATTCAGGATTTGGGGGCAGACGATGCGGGGCATTTCGACGAGCGGACGGGTGCGGCCGGCGCTGTGGCAGGTGCTGCTGACCACCACCATGCTGACAGGCGTCACGCCGGCCTTCGCCGCGGCACCCGACAAGCCGACCGGCATCGAGACCGTGGTCGTGACCGCCGAAAAGCGCTCCGAAGACCTGCAGCGCGCGCCGCTGAGCATCACGGCGCTGCCGGCCGAGAAGCTCGATCAGCTCCACATCACCAATTTCGCCGATTATGTGAAATATCTGCCGAGCGTGACCTACACGGTCGGCGGCGCCGGCGCCGGCAACGGCGCGCCCGGCTTCGCCAACGTCTCGATGCGCGGCGTGTCGAGCGGCAATGACGGCAACCATTCGGGCTCGCTGCCGACGGTCGGCATCTATCTCGACGAACAGCCGATCACCACCATCGGCGGTGCGCTCGACATCCATGTCTACGACGTGGCGCAGGTCGAGGCGCTGTCGGGTCCGCAGGGCACGCTCTATGGCGCCAGCTCCGAGGCCGGCACCATCCGCATCATCACCAACAAGCCGGATGCCAGCCATTTCTCGGCCGGTTACGACGTGCAGATCAACACGGTCGACCATGGCGGCATCGGCGACGTCGCCGAAGGCTTCGTCAATATCCCGCTGGCCGACAATGTCGCGATCCGTCTCGTCGGCTACGAGGAGCACGATGCCGGCTATATCGACAACGTGCACAACACGCGCACCTATCCGACCTCGGGCGTCACGATCGACAACGCCAATATCGCGCGCAAGAATTTCAACACCGTCGACACCATCGGCGGCCGCGCGGCGCTGGAATGGGACATCAACAACGACTGGATCGTCACGCCGACGATCATCGCGCAGCGCACGCTGAGCAACGGGTTGTTCGCCTACGATCCCAGCATCGGCGATTTGGCGGTGAGCCACTACTTCCCGGAATTCGCGCACGACACCTGGGTCCAGGCCGGCCTGACCATCAAGGGCAAGATCGCCAATCTCGACGTCGTCTATTCCGGCGGCTACATGGACCGCACGATCAACGCGGCGTCGGACTATACCGATTACTCGTTCTTCTACGACACGCTCTACGGCTACGGAAAATACATCTACGACAACAACGGCAATTTCATCGATCCGTCGCAGTACATCCTGGAGAAGGATCACTTCACCAAGACCAGCCACGAACTGCGCGTCTCGACGCCGTCGGATTCGTCGCTGCGCTTCATCGGCGGCCTGTTCTACGAGCGCCAGAGCCATTACATCCTGCAGAACTACACCATCGCCAATCTGTCGGACACCAATGCGGCGCCGGGCGTCGGCCAATTGTCGGTGCCGAACTGGCCCGGCACGCTGTGGCTGACCGACCAGCAACGCTATGACGAGGACCTCGCGGCCTTCGGCGAGCTCAGCTACGACATCACGCCGGACCTGACCTTCACGGCCGGCGGTCGCGTGTTCTACGCCCACAATTCGCTGCAGGGCTTCTTCGGCTTCAGCGCCGATTACAGCTCGCACACCGGCGTGTCGCAGTGCTTCGCGCCGACCAGCGTCGACAACGGCCCGTGCACCAATCTCGACAAGAGCGTCTATGAGAGCGGCTTCACGCACCGGCTGAACCTGTCGTGGAAGATCGACCAGGACAAGATGGTCTATGCGACATGGTCGACGGGCTTTCGCCCCGGCGGCGTCAACCGCCGCGGCACGATCCCGCCCTACCAGCCGGACCGCCTGACCAATTACGAGATCGGCTGGAAGACCAGCTGGTTCGACAACACGCTGCGCTTCAATGGGGCCGCCTATATCGAGGACTGGAATCACTTCCAGTTCTCGTTCCTTGGGCTCAACTCCTTCACCGAGATTCACAACGCCGGCGGCGCGCGCATCTATGGCGCGGAGAGCGATATCGTGTGGGAGCCGATCTCCGGCCTGTCGCTGACCGGCGCCGCGACCCTGACGGATTCGCATCTGACGTCGGATTATTGCAGCGCCGTCGGCGCCACGGTGTGCCCCGGCCCGCTCGATCCCAATCCGCCCAGCGCGCCCAAGGGCACCGCGTTGCCGACGCCGAAATTCAAGACCAATTGGACGGCGCGCTACGAATTCCCGCTGATGGGCGACTTCGTCGCGCACATCCAGGGCGACCTGGTCTACCAGAGCAGCAGCTGGGCCGATCTGCGCGTCCAGGCGCCCAACCCGGTGACCGGCGCCGAGACGCCGATCCGCGCCGCGCTGGGCCTGCAGCGCGCCTTCACCAATGCCGATTTCTCGCTCGGCGTCGAGACCGATCACTGGGCGCTGGACCTGTCGATCCAGAACGCCTTCGACACGCGGGACGATCTGTATCGCTATGCCGAGTGCACGACCCAGATCTGCTCGGCCGAGCCCTACATCGCGACCAACACGCCGCGCGAGATCGGCCTGAAGTTCAGCCAGAAGTTCTGAGCGCGGCTCTTTCGGGTGGGGGCCGCTCTATCCCGCGGCACCAGCCCCCACCCGGAAAATCGTTCGCTGCGCTCCGATTTTTCGACCTCCCCCGATGGGGGAGGTGAAAACTGTTGCTACACTCCTTCCCAACAACAATCCCGGGAAGGAACCTCCATGAAAGACTTCGCAGGCAAGATCGCGGTCATCACCGGCGGCGGCACGGGCATGGGGCGCGAACTGGCGCTGCAGCTCGCGGCCGAGGGCTGCACCGTCGCGATGTGCGACGTCTCGGCGCCGAACATGGCCGAGACCCAGCGCCGCGCGCTGGAGCATGCGCCGCAAGGCACCCGCGTGGTCACCTATGTCGCCGACGTCTCGGTCGAGGAACAGGTCTGCGCCTGGGCCGACGCGGTGCGGCGCGAGCTCGACACCGATCGTGTCCATCTGCTCATCAACAATGCCGGCATCGGCGGCGGCGGCAGCATCGTCAACCAGGACCGCAAGCAGTGGGAGAAGACGTTCAACGTCTGCTGGGGCGGCGTCTATCACGGCGTGCGCGCCTTCCTGCCCTTGCTGATGAACGCGAGCGAAGGCCATATCGTCAACACCTCCAGCGTCAACGGCTTCTGGGCCTCGATCGGGCCGGGGCGGCCGCACACCGCCTATGCGGCGGCGAAGTTCGCCGTGAAGGGCTTCACCGAGGCGCTGATCACCGACCTCGCGGTCAACGCGCCGCACATCAAATGCTCGGTCGTGATGCCGGGCCATATCGGCACCGAGATCGCCAACAACTCGCGCGAGATCCTGAGCGGCGGCGCCATCGACGTCGCGGCGGTGCGCAAGGCGTTGGGCGCGCAAGGCGTGAACCTCTCGCAGATGAGCGACGACCAGGTGCGCGCGATGGTCAAGGCGCAGGGCGACGCCTTCCGCGACAACGCCCCGACCTCGGCGGCGGAAGCGGCGACGATCATCCTCGACGGCGTGCGCGCCGAGCGCTGGCGGATTCTGGTCGGCGTCGATGCCGAATTCCTCGACAAGCAGGTCCGCGCCGCGCCGGAGCAGGCGTATTCGCCGGAGTTCTACAAGGCCCTGGTGGAAGGCACCGCGTGGCGGATTTGACGGCGGAGTTGATCAATCCAGCGCTTCATCCAGATACCGCGTCTTCAAATGCCGCTTCAGCGCATCGCCGGACAGCTTGCGCCCCGTCGCGGCGATGACGATGTCGTCGAAGCTCTTCAGGCTGGCCTGCTCATGGATGCGCGGCTTCACCCAGCCGAAATAGGGCTTGAAATCGCCTTGGCCGAGCGCCGGCAGGATCGCGCTATCGTCGGCGCAGGCGCGCTCGAACAGTTGCGCGGCGAGCGCCTCGCCGAGCGCGTAGTTCGGGAAATAGCCGAACAGGCCCATCGACCAGTGGATGTCCTGCAGGCAGCCCTTGGCGTGGTTCGGCGGCACGCGGCCGAACAATTTGCCGAACATCTCGTTCCACGCGCCGGGCACGTCGTCGACAGTTAGATCGCCCGACAGCAGCGCGCGCTCCAGCCGGTAGCGCAGGATGACGTGCAGCGGATAGGCGATCTCGTCGGCATTGACGCGGATGTAATCGTCGTCGACACGGCGGAAGAAGTTGAGGACGTTGCGCGGCGCCCAGCACGCCGCGTCGCCGCCGAGATATTCGTGCAGGAGCGGCGCGAGGAATGCCAGGAACTCCTTGCTGCGTCCCGCCATCATCTCCAGCATCAGCGACTGGCTTTCATGCGCCGAGGCGCCGCGCGCGAAACCGACCGGCGAGAACGCCAGCTTGCGCGGCAGGTTCAACTCGTACATCGAATGCCCCGCCTCATGCAGCGTCGCGGTCACCGAATAGCGGAACTGGTCCTCGCTGTAGCGCGTCGTGAACCGCACATCGCCCGGCGAATGCGGCATCGAGAACGGATGCGGCGCCGGATCGATGCGGCTGGAGCGCGGCGAATGGCCGACGACGACGGCAAGGCGCTCCGACAGCGCTTTCTGCCGCTCGACCGAGAAATCGCCGCTGAACGGGATGACGTCCGGCCAGGACGCCTGGCGCTCGCGCACGGCGGCGAGGATGCCGGGCAGGCTGGCGGCGAGATCGTCGAACACCGGATCGATGATCGCGGTGGTGAGGCCGGGGTCCTGCTCGTCCATCATCGCGTCATAGGGCGCCAAGCCCAGCGCCGCGCCCTTCGCGGCGGCGATCTCCTTGTGGATCGCCATCAGTTTCTTGAAGCCGGGCGCGAAGGACGCGAAATCGCTGTTCGCCTTTGCCGCGACCCAGACCGCCTGCAACGCCTGCGTGAGGCGGGCGCGTTCGACGAGCAATGCCTTGGGCACGGCGGCGCGGTGGACGAAAAGCCGGCGCATCTCGGTGAGGTTGGCGCGGTCGGCGGGATCGAGCGCGTCGGCATAGCCTTGCGCCTCGTCGAGCAAGGCGCCGATCTCCGGCGTGCCGGTGAGGTCGGAATTGATCTCGGCCAGCGCGCCGACCTGTTCGCCGCGCGCCCAGGCGCCGTCCTTGGGCATGCTGGTCTGCGCGTCCCACATCAGGAGGGATTCGATGCTGGCCAGCTTGCAGGAGAGCGCGAATTTGGCGGCGGCGCGGGCGTAAGGGTCGGCTTGGGTGGACGCGGATGACATCAGGCTGGAGCCTCGGAATCTTCGGGGAGACCTTAGAGCCGAGTTCAATCAAACTGAATCACAAATATCCGTCATCGCCCGCTTTATGCGGGCGACCATGATCACAACTGCTGCATGGGTGATCATGGGTCCTCCGGACAAGCCGGGGAATGACGGTTGAGGCAGGTGAGCGCTGTGTGGCTAAATCACCATCTGCGTCTGGATCACGACCGCGACCAGCTTGCCGTCCTCGCGCGTCACATTGGTCTGCCACACCGAAGAGCGGCGGCCGACATGCAGCGGGACTGCCTCGGCATAGATCGCGCCGCCTTCCTTGGCCGCGCCGATGAAATTGGTCTTGCTCTCGATGGTCGTGGTCGCCGCGCCTTCGGGAAGATTGAGATAGGCGCCGCAGGAGGCAACGATGTCCGCCAGCGACATGATGGCGCCGCCATGCAGCGTGCCACCGGAGCGGCACAGCTCGTTGCGCGCGGCCAATGTCGCACGCACCCGTTGCGGCGTCGCTTCCGTGATCTCGAGGCCGATCATCTTGGGAAAGGGCTGCTCGGCAGGCTTCAGATAGGGCAGAACCGGCTTTTCGCTGTCATTCGCCGGGACGGCGGCGAGGGAGGCTGTGTCAACGTGGAGCATGGCTGTTCTCCTGTTGGGCCGGATCGGTACGAAATTCGCCCGAAATTCCCGGAATAATTCATGCAGGTTCTGCTTTGCATAGAGCGTGCCTGTCCCGGAACGGGACGTGGCCATGCCGGGGTGTTTCAGGATTTGTTGTCCGTGGCCGCGCTAGCGTCCCGCGGGTCGGATTGGCGAGAGCATGCTGCACAGATTCACCGCGCCCTGGCTGGATCGGTCGAACTACGCGCTGGACTGGAACGGTCCGGCGGAGCGCGGCTTTGCGCCGTTCGAAGACGCCGATCTTTCGCGCCCCATCGCGGACATCTTCGGCGACATCGCCGCGCGGCATCCGGATCGCATCGCGATCGACGATGGCGCGATCCGCGTCGCCTATCGCGAGGCGCAGGCGATGGTGCTGGCGCTCGCCGCCGGGATCGCAGCCGAGACCGCGCCCGGCGATCTGGTCGGCATCCTGCTGCCGGCATCCATCGAGTTTCCCATCGCGATGCTGGCATGCCTCGCCGCCGGGCGGTTGTTCGTGCCGCTCGACCTGCATTATCCCAAAGCGTGGCTCGCCGATGTGATGGCAGATTCCGGCATGGCGGCCGTGGTGGGCCGCTTCGACGATCCCGACGCGGCCGAACTGGTCCCCGCCGGTGTGCGGCGGATCGATCTGGCGCAGGCACGTCTCACGCTTGCGGCCACGCCCGCGCCGATCCCGGCCGGCCCGGACGATCCGGCCTTCGTGCTGTTCACCTCGGGCAGCACGGGCCGCCCCAAGGGCATCGTCAACAGCCAGCGCGCATTGCTGCGCCGCGTCGCGCAATACGCGAATGCCGCGCACATCGACGAGACGGACCGTTTCCTGCCGCTCAGTTCCGAATGCACCATCGCGGGCCTGCGCGAGCGGCTGACGGCACTGCTGACCGGCGCGACGCTGCATGTGATCGACGTGCAGCGGGCCGGCGCGCGCCAGATACTGAGCCGGCTGCAAGAGGCCGCGATCACGATGGTCTATGGCGTGCCGGCGCTGCTGCGCTCGCTGATGCAGCTGGACGCGGCGCGGGCGCCGTCTTCGTTGCGCGTCGTGCGCGTCGGCGGCGATGCCGTGCTGTGGAGCGATGTCGAGGCGTTGCGCGCTTGGCTGCCGCCCGAATGCCGCGTCGAGCTCGGCTACAGTTCGACCGAGGCGCCGATCCTGCAATGGTTCGTGCCGCCGGATTTTCCGCAGGAGGGCAGCCGCGTGCCGCTGGGCTATCCGCTGGCCGGCAATGCGCTTGCCATCGTCGGTGAGGATGGCAATCCCGTGACGGCAGGCGAAGCGGGCGAGCTGGTCGTGCGCAGTCCCTATGTCGCGCTCGGCCGCTGGGCCGAGGGGTGCTGCGTCGCCGACGATTTTCCCGCCGACCCGAAGGACCCGTCGTGCCGCATCCTGCGCACCGGCGATCTGGTGCGGCTGCGCGCCGACGGCCTGATCGACCTGATCGGGCGCAAGGATCGCCAGCTCAAGATCCGCGGCCAGCGCGTCGAGCCGGGTGAGCTCGAAGCGGCGCTGCGCCGCCATCCCGGCGTGCGCGATGCGGCGGTTTATCCGCGGCGCGTCGCCGCCCAGTGGTGGCTGATCGCCTATGTCGTCGGCGACGCCGACGCCGCGGCGCTCAAGACGGCCTTGCGCGACACGCTCCCGCCGGCCCTGCAACCGCAGCGTATTCATGCCATCGATGCGATCCCGCGGCTTGCCAGCGCCAAACTCGACAGCAAGGCGCTCGGCGCGCTCGACGAGGACTGGCAGCGCCGCGAAGTCACCGCATCGCCCACCGCGAACGGCCAAGCGCCGCGCGGAAAGAGCGAAGAAGCCATCGCCGCGATCTGGCGGCGCGTGCTCGGCCGTGCCGATGTCGGGCGCGACGACGATTTCTTCGATCTCGGCGGCGATTCGCTGTCGACGCTCGGTCTGATGTTCGGCATCGAGGAGGCGTTGGGCCGTGAGCTTCCCGTCACGCTGATCTACAGCGCGCCGACCATCGCCGCGCTCGCGGCGGCGATCGACCAGCGCAGCATGGCGGCGTTCTCACCCTTGGTGCTGATCCGTGAAGGCAAAGGCGCGCCGTTGTTCATCGTGCATGGTGTCGGCGGCAATGTGATGGAGCTGTTCGCCTTCGGCCGCCAGATCGCGTTCGATGGCCCGGTTTACGGCATCCAGGCGCGCGGTCTCGACGGAAGCGAAGCACCCAATCGATCGATCGGCGCCATGGCGGACGATTATCTCGCCGCGATCCGCGAAGTGTTTCCGCGCGGTCCCTATCACCTGGCCGGCTATTCGTCCGGCGGATTGACGGCGTTCGAGATCGCGCGGCGCCTGGGCGCGGCAGGCGAGGCGCCGGCGTCGCTGACGCTGATCGACACGCAGACCAATGCGCGGCAATGGCCGTTCGCGGTGTGGGTTGGGCACACCTGGTCGCGCGCCGGGCATCACGCCCAAACCTTGCGCGCGATTCCGGCAGGCGCGCGCGTCGCCTATGCGGCGACCGCGCTGTCGTCTTTCGGCAACAAGATCCTGTGGCGCGCCGGTCTGACGCCGGTGCCCGCGATGCCGTTGGCGATGCGCATCCCGCCGGCGCTGCAAGGCGTCTATGACGCGACGATGGCGGCGATCGCGCACTATCGCCCGGCGCGATATGACGGTCCTATTTTGCTGATCGTGCCGCAGATCGCCGATTCCGGGATGGCGAGCCCGGTGCGAATCTGGCGCGATTGCTGCGCGGCGCTCACCGTGCGCACGGTGCCGGGCGATCATCGCAGCATGATTCAGGGCGACAACGCGGCGCACATCGCCGAGGTTTTCTCGCAGGCGCTTCGCTAGGCAGCCGCCAGCCGCCAGTGTTGCGTGCGTTTCCAACGGCGCACGAGAGCGAAGATGCGCTCGGTCAGCACCACATCGCCGGCCAGGATGCCGAGCATCGAGGCGACCGGTCCCAGCGTCAGCAGCAGCACCGTCGTCAGCGTGAGCGCGACGACGCTCGACCACACGCTGGCGCTCGCCAGCGGCCGGAACTCGCGCGCCGCCTGCAGC
>OLLQ01000765.1_pt1 | contig 10714 bp, 9 predicted proteins | sample 1604571 | NCBI WGS metagenome assembly OLLQ01 (sample SAMEA104055722, study PRJEB20765) | soil metagenome | isolation source: soil
TGCCCGTCAGCGTCAGCGCCGCCCGCGCCAGCATCCGCGCCGGCACCAACCCGTGCGGATCGAACGCCACCGACACGATGCGGTCGCCGTAAGGAAACGTCAGCAGCCCCGGCGCGAAAACGGCCGGCGCGCCACCCGTGATCGCTTCCAGCGGCAGCGAAGCACTGTTCGAACTGTCGAGCGTGCTGATCGCCAGCCCCGTGCGGTCGAACACCGCGATGTTGCGCACCCCGTCCGCTGCGCCGTCGACCGGTTTGCCGTCCGCATACGCGCGCCCGGCCGCCGCCAGCCGATCAAGAGATAGCGCCGCCGCCGCCGCGACGTCCTGTGCCCGCTGTGCTTCGAAATACTGCGCCTGCGCCAGCGCATGCACCCGGTCGTTGCGCATTTGAAGGGCCGCCGCCGCCGCGAAGCAGCCGCAGATCAGCACCACGCAGGCCAAAACCGTGAAGCGGATATTGCGCGCGGCCAGCCGCGCCGCGCCCGCCGCGACCCATGACCCCAACGCTGCGCCAGGCTGCGCCACAGAAAACCCATGCCCCAAGCGCAAGCCGGCGAAGCCGAAGATTGCGCGCAAGAAAAGACAGGCAAGTGATTCGCCCTCACCCGATTATGCGAATCGCCGAGTCGGTGTCACGAAGGTTAATGAATCCTTACTCGAGCATCTTGGTCGCGACCTCGAACAAATTCGCCGACAACCCATCGAGCCTGGTCAGCTTTTCGAGCTCGCCGCGCATCATCCCGGCCCGCGCCTTGTCGTAGCGCCGCCAGGCCTCGAACGCGCCCGCCATCCGGGCTGCGACCTGCGGATTGATCTTGTCGAGCTGCGCGATGACCGCGCCGACCAGGGCATAACCCGACCCGTCCGCTGCATGGAACCGCAGATGGTTCGCCGAGAACGCGCCGACCAGCGAGCGCACCCGGTTCGGATTCTTGATGTCGAACGCGCCGTGCTTCATCAGTTCGCGCACCTCGTCCGCCGTGCCGGGCAAAGGCGAACTCGCCTGCAGGCTCATCCATTTGTCGAGCACCAGCGGATCGTTCGCGAAGCGGTCGTGGAAATGCCCGAACGCCGCCCCGGTCAGCGGCGACTCCATCCGTGTCAGCGCCGCCAGTCCCGCGATCATGTCCGTCATGTTGGTCGCCGCGCGGTAATGCGCGTCGGCCAGTCCTGCCGCCGCCTCGTCGTCCATCGCCGTGAGATAGCGCAGGCACGCATTGCGCAGCGCCCGCCGTCCCGCGGCCTTCGCATCCGGGCTGAACGCCGATGCCGCCGACAGCTTGGTGTAGAGCTTCTCGAACGCCTTGCCGTGCGCCACCGCAACGCTGCGGATCAGCGCCGTGCGCGCCGCATGGATCGCCTCCGGATCGGGCGGCGTCATCGCCACCGCCAATTCGCTCTCCAGCGGCGGCGCCAGCATCAGCGCCGCGAACGCCGGATCCTCATCCGCCCGCGCCAGCGCCTTGCCGATCGCCTCGACATAGGTCGCATCCGCCTTGGCGCCGCCCGTCATCGCCTTCAGCACGTCGGTCGCCAGGTTCTGCCCCGCCTCCCAGCGGTTGAACGCATCGACATCGCGCCCCATCAGCGCCGCGAGCGAGCCGCGATCCACCGGCACCTTGAAATGCACCGGCGCCGAAAAATGCCGCCCCAGCGACAGCAGCGGCTCTTCCGCGACATCGACGAACGTGAATGTCTGCTCCGCCGTATCGAGCTCCAGCACCCGCTCGTCCGGTCCCGTGGCGTTCTCGCCCTCCAGCGTCAACGGCAGCGCGCCCTTGGCGCCCAGCAGCCCCAGCCGCACCGGCACCACCATCGGCTTCTTGTCCGGCTGCCCCGGCGTCGGCCCCAGCGATTGCTTGAGCGTCAGCGCATAAGTCTTCGCCGCGGCGTCATATACGCCGTCCGCCTCGACCGTCGGCGTCCCCGACTGCTGGTACCACAGCCGGAACTGCTTGAGGTCGCGCCCGCACGCGTCCTCGAAACACTTCACCCAGTCCTCGACCGTCGCCGCCTGTCCGTCATGGCGCTTGAAATACAGGTCCGTCGCCTTGCGATAGCCCTCGGCGCCCACCAGCGTCTGCAGCATGCGGATGACCTCCGAGCCCTTCTCGTAGATCGTCGCGGTGTAGAAATTGTCGATCGTGATGTAGCTCTGCGGCTGCACCGGATGCGCCAGCGGCCCGCCATCCTCGACGAACTGGCGCATGCGCAGCGCCTTGACGTCGTTGATGCGGCACACCGCATGGCTGCGCATGTCGCCCGAAAACATCTGGTCGCGGAAGACGGTCAGGCCTTCCTTCAGCGACAGCTGGAACCAGTCGCGGCAGGTGATGCGGTCGCCGGTCCAGTTGTGGAAATACTCGTGCGCCACCACGCTCTCGATGCGCGCATAATCGTCGTCGGTCGCCGTTTCCGGCGAGGCCAGCAGCAGCTTGTCGTTGAAGATGTTGAGGCCCTTGTTCTCCATCGCCCCGAAATTGAAGGCGCTGACCGCGACGATCATGAAGATGTCGAGGTCGTATTCGCAGCCATAGGCCTCCTCGTCCCACCTCATGGAGCGCTTGAGCGCATCCATCGCATAGGTCACGCGCGGCTCGTTGCCATGCTCGACATAGATCGCGAGCGACACGGCACGCCCCGACATGGTCGTGAAGCTGTCGCGCAGCACGCCCAGATCGCCCGCCACCAGCGCGAACAGATAGGACGGCTTGGGAAACGGATCGTTCCACACCGCGAAATGCCGTTCGCCCGGCAGGTCGCCCTTGGCGATCGGATTGCCGTTCGACAGCAGGATCGGATAGGCGTTCCTGTCCGCCTCGATCCGCGTCGTATAGACGGCGAGGTTGTCCGGCCGGTCGAGGAAGAAGGTGATGCGCCGGAATCCTTCCGCCTCGCATTGCGTGCAAAACATCCCCTTTGAGGTATAGAGCCCGTTCAGCGTCGTGTTGTTTTCCGGCGATATCTCCGTGACGATCGCAAGCGTGAACGTCGCCGGCAGGTCGCGCAGCGTCAGCGTCACCGGCGTCAGCGCATATTCGGTCTCGCTGAGCTTGCGCCCGTCGATCGCCACCGACACCAGCTTCAGTTCCTCGCCGTCCAGCACCAGCGGCGCCGCCGCCCCTGTCCGCACGACCTTCGACGTCGCGGTCACCAGCGTGGCTTTGGGATCGAGCACAAAATCCAGCGCGATCTCGCCGATATGATAATCGGGAGCGCGATAATCCTTCAGATTGATGGCGCGCGGCTCTTCGGTGCGCATGGCTCGTCCTTGGTTGGGGCGCTGGCAGCATAGTGTGCAAGAGCCGAACCGCAAACACTGGACAACCTCTCCCGCGAGCGGGAGAGGGACGCAAAAACCTAGGCTTAGCGGAGCACGTCGCGGAGCTAAGTCTTAGTTTTTGCTGGGTGAGGGGTACTGGCGTAGAGCGCCGACGCGCCCTCACCCGAAAATGCTGCGCATTTTCGACTTCTCCCGCGAAGGGCAGGAGAGGTTAAGTGATCGCTCAATGCGTCACGATTCCCAGACACTGCAGATAAACCCCGCCGCGCCACGGATGCATGCAATCGCGGCCCGCCGCGATCGGCCCCCGATCCTCCGCCCGCAGCCGTGTCGCGCGCGCCGCCGTTTCCGGATGATCGGCGATCCAGCTCGCGCCGCAGCCCTTCTTGCCGCACACCGATTTGTCCATCCGCTCCAGCAGGTCCGCCATATGCGACGGCTTCTCGCCCATGCGGCGCAGCGTCGCCGCGCCGTCATCGTCGGCCTGTTGCTCGAAGCCGCGCGAATAGGCCGATTGCGCGATCATGCCCGGCAGGATCGCCGACATCTGGCTCACCTGGCTGATATCGCCGGTGAAGATCGCCAGCGCCGCCGGAAACAGCGCCGCCTCGTAGACCCGCTGCAGCCCATGCGCGTGATCGACATGGCTCATCTCATGCGCGAACACGCCTTCGACCTCGGCGTCGTTCTTGACCAGCTTCCACAAAGGATCGGTCATCACGATCGTGCCGTCGGGCAGCGCGAAGGCATTCGGCCCCATATGCCCGCCGCCGCGGAAGACGAGGCGATAGGCGCCCGTGCCGCCCTTGGCATGCGCCGCGACGCGCGCGAACAGCTTGCTCGCGCGATCCTGGTCCGCTTGGGCGAGCCCCGTCGGCGTGATCGCGAAGCGGTCGAGCGCCATCAGCGTCTGCTCCGACATCGTATGCGCCACCGCCGGCAGCGTCTTCAGCGCCAGCCACTCCGCCGTCATCGGCAGGACCTGCACCAGGAAGAAGAATCCCACGACCAGCGTCACCGCCAGCGACACGCCCACCACCGGCCACGCCCGCTCCAGCCGGTCGGTGAAGCGCCCGCGCCGCCGCTTGCGCAGGCGCCACAGCAGCGTATCGGCGCCGTCATTGTCCGCGGTCTCGAACCGCGCCCCATCCGGCAGGTCGAAGCGGCGCGGCAGCGAGGCCAGCCGCGCGCTCGCGCGCACCTGGCGGCCCAGCACCTGCGCCAGCAAATCGCCATGCGCGTCCTCGATTTGCAGGATGCGTGTGGGCACCACGCTTGCGCGCGCCGCCACGAAATGCGCCGAGTGCGGCGAGAAATAGCGGCCCTCCAGCATCTCGCTCATAGGCCGAACCCGAAATCGAAGAACCCGGCGATCTCCTGGCCGATGGCGCTCTGCTGCTCCAGTGCTTCAGAGGTGAAGCCGTCGAGGTCGCCCTCGGCAATCACCGCGTATTTGCCCATGCGATAACGCGCCAGCCGGATGCGCGCGAAGGGGTAATAGAGCCCCAGCGTAATCAGCGTCAGGAAGGTGTTGGTCAGCACGATCCATGCGACGCGGAGCGGCGCCGCGCGCGACGAGAGGCGATAGCCGCCCTCCAGCGTGGTGTTGCTGATCGCCAAATTGGTGACCATCGTCGCCACGAAACTCGCGACGAACGCCACACCCAATCCGAACAGCGACAGCACCAGCGTGCCGTAGTCGAGCGTGACGCCCGGGATCTCCAGATGCTTCGTGTAATCGTGCAATCGCGTCTCCGCGACCATCATCCCCGCCGCGAGCCCCAGCCCGAGCACCAGGATGGCGACGATCACGATGAAGCCGAACAGATAGATCGTGTAGATGCGCGCCGCCGAGAACTCGGTCTGGAAACCGCGCCCGCCGAAGCGGTGATGATTGATGTAGAAGTAATCGTGCACCCGCCGCGTGTAGGGAATGAGCGGGAACAGCGCCAGCGCCGCCACCGACCATACGACATAGGCGATGAACGCCTCGAAATAGGTCGCGTTGAAATTGAACCGCACATTGCGCCACGAGGTGTTGCGCGCATTGAAGCGGATGCTCGAATTGGCCAGCCATGGCAGCGCCGCGCCGGCGATCAGGACCCAGATCGCGAACGAGGCCGGCACGATGACCACGCTGAACGAATAGGCCGCGAACAGCACCAGCGCGATGGCGCGGCCCAGCAGGATGCGCCACGCCTTGGCGTGGTACTCGAACGAATGTTCGCCCAGATAGGTGTTGCCGTAGAAATAGCGCTGCGTGCGCACCTTGGCCCAGGCGCTGTAGATGCCGAGCGTCAGCACCGTCAGCGCGACGTTGACGATCCAGATGCGGAAATACTCCGTCCCGCGCCCGCGAAACTCCACGGCGTGAACCGTCGGCACAGCGTCCAGCTGCGCGTCGATGTCCGGCATATACCCCAAAAGGCCCGCTCCCAATTGGGAACAGTATGCCGGGGCCACGCGGTTCCCGCCACAAAGAGCGCAGAGAAGGTTACGCGACACGGTTAATCGGCCGGGCGCGCCTGCTATTTCTTCGGCGCGCCGCCCGCATCGAGCCGCGCCCAGGTTTCCTTGTGCTCTTTGCTGATCCGCGGGCGAGGGGCCTTTGCCGGCTTTGCAGCTTTCTTTGCGTCCGTCGGCGCCACACCCGGTTCCGCAACGTCCTTGTCCGCCATCGCCATCAATCCGGCTGCACGGTGTCGCAAGCGTCACAGACGATCGTCGGATTGCCGGATGGTGCTCGGGCATCGTTGGTATGAAAGCCGTTCGACAAAAGCACGAGTTCGCGCTGAACCCCGACTTGCCGCCTGTCGGCGGCGTTCTCTTCCCAGGCGACGGACCCGGCTTGGCCGCAACGCGGGCATTTCAGGGGAAGCGCGAATTGCTCTCGCTGCTGCATGGAATCAGCGCGCCCGGCGCGGCAGGTGATCGCGGATCACGAGCGCGATCAGCCGCCAGAACGACTGGCCGCGCGTCGCGTCGGCGATCTGTTCGCGCGACGGCTTGTTCGCCCGGGCGAATTTCGGCGTCACCGACCGCGCGATGCTGCGCAGCGACGGCGGCATATGGCCGTAATGGTGAATTTGCGGCGATTCCACGGGCTGGCTCCTTCGTCTCGTACGAGCGGGAGCGCGGGCACCGTTTTAGAGGATGTCCCTGATGTCTCTCAGAGGCCAGGGCTCGAAATACGCGCTGGCGATGCGTCATCCTACCATGCCGTTTCGGCGAAGTACGATTTAGTACGGCGGCGGAATCGGGCGGCTATCAGCCCTCGTCGATGGCGACCAGTACGTCCTGCGCCTCATGGGCGAGTTCCACCAGCGCGTTGGGCATGTCCTCGCCCGATTTGCGGGCCCAGTCGATCAGCCCGGTGGCGAACGCGACCAGCCGCGGCGCGCTCGCGATCATCCGCGCCTGGCGCTCGACCTTGTCGGGATCGAGGTCGTATTCGGCGCCCGGCACGCGCCAGCCGCCCCAATCCGCCTGGCCCGTGATCACCACGGGATACGACCCCGGCACCGGATGGCGGGCGCAGTCTTCCGCCGGCTGCCATTTGTTGCGCGCCCGCACGACGCGCCAGTTCTCGCCGACGCTCTTCTTGTCGGCGCCCAGCGGCTCTTCGGATTGCAGCTCGTCGGCGGTGAATTCGCGCCCCAGGCCGACGTCGTAATGCACGCGGATCGGCTCTTCGAGCCCCTTGGCCCAATGCGGCACGACATGCTCGATCAGCGCCCAGGTCCCGACCGGCTTGACGAAGACGCGCTGGCTTTTGTGGAATTGTGCCTTGGCCATGACCGATCCCTGCTGATCGGCCAAATCTAGGCGCGCGTCTTTAAGCGCCGGTTAAGCGGAACTCGCCGTGCGCAGGATTGCTGAATGAAGCGTAAGCGAAATCGCTAAAACTCTTTCACCTCCCCCAACGGGGGAGGTCGAAATTCGCTCTTCGCGAATTTCGGGTGGGGGCAGGTGGTGCAGGATGGAGAGACTGCCCCCCACTCGAAAAACCGCTTCCCCAGCGTCACTTACGTATGACTCGCATTGTCCCAATCGCCTGTTCTATCGTCGGTTAACGACAGACAAACGAGGCAGGGATGAATTTCGATTTCTCCGACGATCAGAAGATGCTCAAGGACCAGGCGCACAAATTCCTGTCCGAGAAATGCACCACCAAGACCGTGCGCGCCGTGTTCGAGGGCGAGGCGCATCACGACGCCGCGCTGTGGAAGCAGATCAGCGAGATGGGCTGGACCGGCACCGCGATCCCGGAAGAGTTCGGCGGCCTCGGCCTCGGCTATCTCGAGCTTTGCGTCATCGCCGAGGAGATGGGCCGCGCGCTGGCGCCGGTGCCGTTCTCCTCGACCGTCTATCTCTTCGCGGAAGGCCTGCTGATCGCCGGCTCCGACGCGCAGAAGAAGAAATACCTGCCGAAAGTCGCCGCCGGCGAACTCATCGGCACCTTCGCCCGCGCCGAAGGCCCCGGCGCCGTTCTGCCGAAGAACATCAAGACCACGCTCAAGGGCGGCAAGCTCAGCGGCAAGAAGATCGCCGTCGTCGACGGCCCGATCGCCGATTACGCCGTCGTGCTGGCGCAGACCTCCGAAGGCGCCGGCGAGCGCGGCCTGCAGCTCGTCCTCGTCGATCTCAAGGGCGCCGGCGTCACGCGCACCACCTGCACCACGCTCGACGCCTCGCGCGGCCATTCCGACATCACCTTCGACAACGCCGCCTGCGAGCCGCTCGGCAAGGCCGGCGAAGGCTGGAGCGACATGAGCCGCGTCCTCGACCGCGCCGCCATCCTGATGGCGTTCGAGCAGGTCGGCGGCTCCGACGTCTGCCTCGCCATGGCCAAGGATTATGCCCTCAACCGCTACGCTTTCGGCCGCCCCATCGCCTCGTTCCAGGCGATCAAGCACAAGCTCGCCGATATGTATGTCAACAACGAGCTGGCGCGCTCGAATGCGTATTACGGCGCCTGGGCGCTCTCGACCGGCGCGCGCGAGCTGCCGCTGGCCGCCGCCTCGGCACGCGTCTCCGCGACACAGGCCTTCGACTACGCCTCCAAGGAGAACATCCAGACCCATGGCGGCATGGGCTTCACCTGGGCGGTCGACTGCCACTTTTACTACAAGCGCTCCAAGGAGCTGGGCCTTGCGCTCGGGCCCCAGCGCGCCTGGAAAGACAAGCTCGTCACCGAGCTCGAACTGACAAACACCGCCGCTTAAACGCGCGATACACAGAACACGGGAGACATAAAATGGACTTCGAAGACAGCCCGCAGGAAGCCGCGTTCCGCACAGAGGTTCGCACCTGGCTCGACGCCAACGCCAAGAAGCGCACCGGCCGCCGCGAGATCGATCCGGAAGACATGGAGAACGGCGCCGCCAACGAGATGGCCGCGTCGCGCGCCTGGCAGAAGGTCAAGGCCAAGGCCGGCTACGCCCGCATCACCTGGCCCAAGGGCATGGGCGGCATCGGCGGCACGCCGATGCAGTCGATCATCTTCGGCCAGGAAGAAAGCAAATACGACGTCGCCAATGGCGGCCCGTTCGCGATCGGACTGGGCATGTGCATCCCGACCCTGATGGCCTATGGCGATGAAGACGCCAAGAAGCGCTACGTCTGGCCCGCCGTGCAGGGCGACGAGATCTGGTGCCAGTTGTTCTCCGAACCGGCCGGCGGCTCCGACGTCGCAAACCTGCGCACCAAGGCGGAGAAGAACGACGACGGCACCTGGACCATCAACGGCTCCAAGATCTGGACCACGGGGGCGCAGTTCTCCGATTACGGCATCATCCTCACCCGCACCGACCCCAACGTGCCCAAGCACAAGGGCCTGACGATGTTCTACATCGACATGAAGGACCCGGGCGTCGACATCCGCCCGATCAAGCAGGCTTCCGGCGGCTCGGGCTTCAACGAGATCTTTTTCACCGACATCAAGGTCAAGGACAGCCAGCGCCTCGGCGCCGTGGGCCAGGGCTGGACCGTCGCGCTCACCACGCTGATGCATGAGCGTCTCGCCGTCGGCGGCGGCACCGGCGGCGGCCTCGACGTGGCACAGCTCATGGCGCTCGCCCGCACGCTCGAACTGGAAGACGGCCCCGCGATCAAGAACGCCGCGGTGCGCGAGAAGCTGGCCGACTGGTACGTCCGCTCCGCCGGCCTGCGCTACACCACGATGCGCACCATGACCGCGCTCAGCCAGGGCAAGCAGCCCGGCCCCGAGGCCTCGATCGCCAAGATCGTCGTCGCGTCCAAGCTGCAGGACCTGTCGGCTTTCGCGATGGACCTCGAAGGCGAGGCCGGCATCCTGCAGGGCGAGGGCGCCCCGATGGGCGGCGCGTTCCAGGGCGGCTGGCTCTCCTCCCCCGGCCTGCGCATCGCCGGCGGCACCGACGAGATCCTGCGCAACATCATCGCGGAACGCGTGCTGGGTCTGCCCGGCGACATCCGCGTCGACAAGGACGTCCCCTTCAACAAAATCCCGACGGGGCGGTAATGTTCAGACCCATCCGCATCGCGGTCGTTGCGTGCTTTCTCTGCGCGGCGCCCGCGCTTGCGGATGAGTTGAAGGTGGACGGTTCGACGCCCGACACGACCTCGGCAAGTCTGCATGCCATCTATGCCCAGCATGGCAACCGCGAGATATGCCTGCTCCAGTCCGCGCTCATCAACATCGCGGTCGGCGAGAAGAACAATCGCGCGGCAAAGGGCGAAAGCCAGGACACGCCGGCTCCCGCAATCGGCACGTTCATCAATGGCCTGACCTATGACGGGATCATCGACAAGTCGCACGATTATCCATCAAAGGTCACGGCCTTGTGCCGGGACTGAGACGCCGAAGGAATAACTCCGCGATCCCGGCGGTAATACGATCTGCATCGTCAAGATGGGCGCGCATCCTGCTGACGGTCGCGGTGATCGCGCAAGCGTAGCGCTTGCTTAAATCACCAAAACTCTCCGACCCATTTTTCTCACCGCCGCAAAGAAATTGGGTCGCCCGCATAAAGCGGACGATGACGGATTTGCTATTTATCCGAAAACGATTTCGCACTCACCGCTTCTTCCACGTCTTCCAGTCCTTCATCGTCGCATCCGCCATGTCGCGCGCCGCACGATAGAGCCAGTTCGTCTTGCGCCGTTTCAGGTCGGCCGCGATCCGCCGTGCCGCCGCGCGGTCGCCCCAATGGATGTTCGCCGTCTCGCGCCCCATCGCCTGCAGCACGTCGAGCTGCGCCTTCGCGTCCGCGATGACGGCGAGTTCGATGCGCTCGCAATGCGGCGCCAGCCGGCGCAGGATCCAGTCGTCCGTCACCACGAAGAACGGATCGGGTGCTCGCGCCGCCTGCTTCAGGATCGCATGATCCGCCGGTTTCGGCCCGGCCTTGCCCGAGGCCCAGGCATCGGCGCCCGGCGTGCGCCGCTTG
>OLLQ01000456.1_pt1 | contig 10502 bp, 10 predicted proteins | sample 1604571 | NCBI WGS metagenome assembly OLLQ01 (sample SAMEA104055722, study PRJEB20765) | soil metagenome | isolation source: soil
AAGGCCGTGGCCCGCCGCTTCGCCGGCGAGCCCGTCGTCCTGTTCCGCGGCAAGGGCGGCCAGGTCTTCGCGCTCGAGGACCGCTGCGCCCACCGCCAGGTGCCGCTGTCGCTCGGCGTCGTCGAGGGCGAGACCCTCAAATGCGGCTATCACGGCTGGGCCTACAACAATGCCGGCAAATGCATCGACGTGCCCTATCTGGGCCGCGAGCGCCTGCCCAACGGCGTGCGCGCCTATCCCGCGAAAGAAATCGACGGCCTGGTCTTCATCTTCCCCGGCGATCCCGCCCTGGCCGAGGCCCGCGCCCCCGCCGCGCTCGGCTCAAAAGCGAACCCGGCCTACAAAACGCGCCAGCTCAACCGCGAGGTGAACTGCCACTACACCTTCATGCACGAGAACCTGTTCGACATGAACCATCAGTTCCTGCACCGCAGCCTGATGGGCACGATCAAGGCGACGTGCCTGGGCCGCCGTCACGGCGACGATTGGTGCGAGGTCGACTACACCTTCACCCGCACCGCCGGCAGCCAGTCGCTGGGCGAGGCCGCGATCCTCAACGTCATGCGCGCGCCGGAGGACGGCGTGAACGCCGATTTGATGACGATCCGCACGGGTTATCCGTACCAGAACCTGAAAGTCTGGGTGAACGGCGGCGAGCCGGTGCTCGACGTCTGGCTCGGCTACACCCCGCTCGACGCGGCGCAGAAGACCAACCGCACCTTCGGCTATCTCTCGGTGAAGAAGCCCAAGGTCCCCGGCCTGATCCACGCCGCCTGGCCCTTCATCACCTGGTTCACCGAAGGCATCTTCACCCAGGACAAGCACATCGTGGAGCAGGAGCAGAAGGCGCACGACGCGCAAGGCTCCGACTGGAACAACGAGGTGTTCCCCCCGATCAAGGATCTGCGCGCGGTGCTGCTGCGCTGCGGCGTGCCGATGGACGGCGTTGTCGAAACGTCATCCGTGGCGGCAGAATAAAAAAGTTTGTCATGGCCCGCGAATGCGGGCCACCCAGGTGACGCCGCTCAGCCGTTCAACGTTTCGTACAGATCATCTCGTTTATATTTCTTCAGCCGGGTCTCGCGCTGTATCGCCGCGTGAATATCTTCGAACACCTCGAAGTAAACGAGCCGCTTCACGGCGTATGTTTTCGTGAACCCGGGCACCAAGCCTTCGCGATGCTCCCAGACGCGCCGTCCAAGGTCGTTGGTGACGCCGATATACAGTGTGCCGTTTCGCTTGGCTGCAAGGATGTACACGAAATAAATTTTCGATATCGCCGCACGGCTTCAACTGGGTGGCCCGCATTCGCGGGCCATGACATTTAGCTTTTGTTTGCGGCGCCACCCATCTTCACCGGCGCGCTCTCCTTCACCAGCACCATCGCAGCCAGCCCCATCACCAGCGCCCCCATCCAGTAATACGCCGGCATCAGCGCGTTGCCTCGCGCCAGCAGCAGCGTCAGCACCACCGGCGTCGAGCCGCCGAAGATCGAGATCGCGAACGCATACACCGTCGACACCACGCCCGAGCGCACTGTCTTCGGCAACGATTCGGTGAGCAGCGTGACGACCGGCGGCGTGCTCAGCGAGGCGAGCAGCGACAGCACCGCGATGGCCGCGTAGAACGTCGTCACCGTGCGATACTGCGAAATGATCCAGAATGCCGGAAAGATGCAGAACAGCTGCAGCACGCCCGGAATCAGCATCACCGGCTTGCGGCCGTAGCGATCCGACAGCCAGCCGCTGATCGGCTCGAACAGCACCGAGACCGCGCCGCTCACGATCAGGACGCCGAACGACACCGTCGCCCGCATGTGCAGCGTGTCCAGGGCATAGGTCGTCATGTAGTTGACGACATAGCTGCCGATCGTGCCCGCGGTCAGCATCATCAGCCCCAGCACGATCAGGCGCAGATAGGGCCGCAGCCCCGTCTGCGCCGTCGTCGCGCCCAGCGTGGCGTCCGGCGCCAGCGCTGCATCGTCCGCCGCGTATAGCGGCGGCGCAACAAAAGAGTCCGCCGCATGCAATGTCTCCGGCAGGCTGCGCCGCAGCCACAATCCGAACGGCACGATCGACGCGCCGATCAGCATCGCCAGCCGCCAGCCCCAGCCCTGCAGCTGGTCCGCGTTCAGCGTCGCCGCCAGCACGGTGCCGACGAGCCCCGCCGCCAGCACGCCCGCATCCTGCGTCGCATATTGCAGCGAGGCATAGAATCCGCGCCGGTTCGGCGCCGCCGCCTCGATCAGGTACGCCGTCGTCGGCCCCACTTCGCCGCCCAGCGCGAAGCCCTGCACCATGCGGAACAGGACCACCAGCACGGGCGCCGCGACGCCGATCTGCGCGTAGTTCGGCGTCAGCGCCACGCCCAGCACGCCGACGCCCATCAGCGTGAAAGACAGCATCATCGCCGCCTTGCGCCCGATGCGGTCGCCCATCGGCCCGATGACCAGCGCGCCGACCGGCCGCGCCAAAAACCCGATGAGCGACGCGCCATAGGCGCTGAGCAGGCGCACGGTCTCGCTATGGCCCGGAAAGAACGCATGGCCGATATAGACCGCGAAATAGATGTAGGTGAGGAAGTCGTAGAAGCCGAGCGCGTTGCCCAGCGACACCGCCGCGACATGGCGGATCGGCACGCGGCCGCTGGACGCCGCTGCTTGCAAGTTCGCCGTCTCGGCCGCCGCGCTCATGCCCGCCACCCCACCCGAAGCGGACATAGTCTGTCGGAGTTCCACGGCGCTGTCACATCACACCCGCGTTGCCACAAATGGCGCCAGCCTGTTCAAGGCGAAATCAGCGTCACCATCGGAAAATACGTGCGAATGCGAGCGGGATCGCGCGTCAGCAACGATGCTCGTTCGGCGGCGGCATGCGCGCCGATGAAGAAGCCCGGCAGGATGGATGTTCGCGGTCCGCCACGGCGCCGATAGGCGCGAAACGCTTGTCCCGCGAGAAAAAGTGCGAGGTCGGGCACGCGCGCTCGCATGACCGGTATTCCGACCAGCGCGGCATTCAATTTGGCAACATCGTCAAAGAACGGCGATAGCTCTGCATATATGATATCGTTGATGGCGAGAGGCGCCCGCGCCGCAGCGGTTTCCAAAGCGATGCTGGAGCGCTCGAGCCATTGCGGATCTTCGGCCAGCACGTCGATCAGAACACGGGTATCGACGAGTATCACTCATCACCACGCAACCATTTCATGTATTCGTCGGTGCTCATTCCCCCGAGATCCAGCGTTCCACGGACACTGTCGAGCCGCTTTCGAAATTCGCTTTTTGCGAGTTTGTTTTTTTTGAGGGTTACAAGCGCGCCGTCGCTACGATATTCGACGTCAACTTCGGCCCCGGCCTTGAAGCCAAGAGCATCGCGTACCCTTTTGGGGATGGTCACCTGACCCTTGCTTGTTATTGCAGTCATGAAGTGTTACCCGTTTTTTCGCGGTAACACTATCGTGAGTTGCTGTTTGTTGCAATATAACCGGAAGCCTTACCGCCCCGCCCGCAGATCCCGGATCGTCTTCTTCCCATCCGCGCTGGGCTGGTAGACGTTGGTCATCTCGCCGAGCGCCGCCTGGAATTGCGCCAGCGTGAAACCTTCCGGCACCTCGAACGCATCGCAACCGACGCGGTGCAGATAGGCGATCTGGTCGTAGATGAACTTGCCGCTCGCCCGGACCTCGCCGCTGAAGCCCATCCGCGTGCGCAGGATACGCGCCCACGAGAACCCGCGCCCGTCGCTGAAGGCCGGAAACTCGACCACCACCACCGACAGCCGCTGCACGTCGTCGCCCAGCGCTTCGGGCGATTCATCCGGCTTCAGCCGCACGCCGATGGGCGCGTTGCGCGCCAGCAGCGTCTCGCGCTCCCTGCTGAACCGCGCCAGCGACACGATCGCGCCGCCCTCTGCCGGCAGGGCCGCATCGTCGGCGACCGCGACAAACGGATTCGGCGCGAACGCGGCGGCGCCCGCTTCAACCCGTATGAGCGGCATACATCTGGTCCTGATAGGCGACGTTCTTGAACGGCTCCATGCCGACGCGGCGATAGGTGTCGAGGAAGCGCTCGCCGTCCTGGCGCAGCTTCACATAGGCGTCGACCACGCGCTCCACCGCCGGCCCGATCTCGTCGATGGCAAAGCCCGGTCCCATGATGTCGCCGATGCTGGCATCCTCCGCGCCCGAGCCGCCGAGCTGCAGCTGGTAGAACTCGACGCCCTTCTTGTCGACGCCCAGGATGCCGATATGCCCGGCATGATGATGGCCGCAGGCATTGATGCAGCCGGAAATCTTGATCTTCAATTCGCCGATCGCGTGCTGCCTTTCGAGGTCCGCGAACCGCCGCGAGATGTCCTGCGCGATGGGGATCGAGCGCGCATTGGCCAGATCGCAATAATCCAGCCCCGGGCAGGCGATGATGTCGGTGACGAGGCCGGCATTCGGCGTCGCCAGGTCGAGTTCTTTCAGCCGCGCGAACACCGCCGGCAGATCCGCCTTGCGCACATGCGGCAGGACCAGATTCTGCTCGTGGCTGACGCGAATTTCTTCGATGCCGAAGCGGTCCATCAGGTCCGCCAGCGCGTCCATCTGCGCGTCGCTCGCGTCGCCCGGCACGCCGCCGATCGGCTTGAGCGAGATCGTCGCGATGGCATAGCCCGGCGCGCGATGCGCATGGACGTTGGTCTTCACCCAATTGGCGAAATCCGCATCGCCAGCCGGGATCGCGTCGGACAGCGCTTCGAATTTCGGCGGCGCGAAATACGCGTCGATCCGCGCCAGCTCGTCGGCCGGCACCTGCAGCGTGCCGCTCTGCCGGATTTCGGCGAATTCCTTCTCGACGCGCCGGCGCATCTCGTCCGGCCCCAGCGCATGGGCGAGGATCTTGATCCGCGCCTTGTACTTGTTGTCGCGCCGTCCGTTCTCGTTGTAGACGCGCATCACCGCTTCGAGGAACGACAGGATGTCCGGCTTCGAAACGAATTCGCCGACCGTATAGGCGACATAAGGCGTGCGCCCCATGCCGCCGCCGACCAGCACGCGATAGCCGGTCTCGCCGCCATCGTTCTTCACGATCTCCAGCGCCATGTCGTGGAATTTGAGCGCCGCGCGATCGTGCGCCGCCCCGCCGACCGCGATCTTGAACTTGCGCGGCAGGAAGACGAATTCGGGATGCAGGCTCGACCATTGCCGGATGATCTCCGCGATCGGCCGCGGGTCTTCCAGCTCGTCGGCCGCGGCGCCGGCGAAATGATCGGCCGTGACGTTGCGGATGCAATTGCCCGAGGTCTGGATCGCGTGCATTTCGACCGTCGCAAGATCGGCGAGGATGTCCGGCACATCGACCAGCTTGGGCCAGTTGAACTGGATGTTCTGCCGCGTCGTGAAATGGCCGTAGCCGCGGTCGTATTTGCGCGCGATATGCGCCAGCATCCGCATCTGCTTGGCGCTCAGCGTGCCGTACGGCACCGCGATGCGCAGCATGTACGCGTGCAATTGCAGATAGAGCCCGTTCATCAGCCGCAATGGCTTGAACTGGTCCTCGTTGAGTTCGCCCGTCAGGCGCCGCGCCACCTGTCCGCGGAACTGCGCCACCCGCTCGGCGACGAACCGCGCATCGAACTCGTCATATCTATACATTTGTCTGCCCAGCCTGCTTGCCGAGGTCGGCGCGCACTGTCGGCCCCGCGGCGCGGATGATCTCGCGCTCCTTCACCGGATGGATGCCCTTGGCATCGGTCTTCACGTCGAACAGATAGGGCGCCACCACGACATTCTCGCGGACATATCTCTGCGCCGCCGCCAGCGCTGTGTCGGCGTCCTTGGGATCGGCGAACACCTCGCCCTCCACCAGCGCCAGCACCCAGCCGCCGCCATTCCAATACAGCACGTCCCCGTCCACCAGACGGTTCGCGGTCAGCATCTGCGGGTCCTGGACCTTGGCCATAAGGTCTAAATCACACGCCGCGCCGCAAACTTCAATGCATTACATGGCGGGTTTGTATAATTCGGCGTACAACAAGATTCATATGTTGTATGTATATACAGGGATTGACGGAGGGTATGTCGTCAATTACCGTGTCGCCCATGAAGACACGCGCCTTCAAATCCGGCAACAGCCAGGCGGTCCGCATTCCGGCGGATATCGCCTATGCGGACACGGACACCGAGCTGGAAATCACCCGCAATGGCGACGTAATCACGATCCAGCCGGCGGCAGGCAGCATTCGCAGCATGCAGGACGCGCTGGAGATATTGCGCCGCTTGCCGAAAACCGAACCCATCGGCCCGCTTGAGCGCATACAGACGCGCAAGACGCTTTGGGACTGAAGGGTGCGTTTCCTCCTCGATGCGAACATCGTCATCCACGCGCTTGAAGGCTTGGCCTCGGTACGCGCAAAGCTGATCGCGCATGCAGGTTCGCTGACGATATCAACTTTATGCCTCGCGGAACTGCGACGCGGACTTCATAAAGATCCGGCCCTCACGATGGCGCGGCGGCAAAAGCTTCGGATATTGCTCTCGCAAATTCCCATATCTGCATTCGACGATGCCGCTGTCGACGCCTATGACGAGATCATCGCGCATTGTGGTTTCGTACGGGGCCGTGACTTTGACCGCATGATCGCCGCGCACGCGATCAGCTTGAACGCCATCCTCGTCACCGCCAACGAAGCCGACTTCGCCGACATTCCTGGCCTCGTAATCGAGAACTGGGTCGCCTAGGTCCTCACGACGCCGCCAACTCCCGCCCCCGGTCGATATCGCGCGCCTTCAGCCAGTCGATGAACGCGCTCATCACCCGCGTCGGCGCGCGGTCGCGGCGCCAGATCAGGTTGATGTCCCACGCCATGCGCTGCTTCAGCGGCACCACCGCGATCCGCGCCGGATCGAGTGTCGCCGCCAGATGCGAATCCACGAAGCCGACGAAATTGCCGCTCGCCACCACCGCGGCGACGGTGCGCTGCGTGCTCATCTCGTGGGCGACGCGCGGCTTGACGCCGATGTTGAACAGCGCCGTGTCGGTCAGCGAGCGGATGATGTTCGGCGCCATCATCAGCACCATGTCGCGGCCGTCGAGCTCGGCGAGATCGACCGCCTTGCGTGCCGCCAGAGGATCGCCGACGCCGACCACCAGCGTCAGTGTCGCCTGCGCCACCTGGATGGCGTCGCAATGGATGTCGTCGGTGATCGGTCCCGCGACGGCCGCGAAATCCGAGCGGTCCTGCGCGATGGCGTTGTACATCTGCGCCGGCGAATCCAGCTCGATGGCGAGGCGCACATTGGGGTGGCTCGCGGCGAACTCGCCCAGCAATTCGCCGAAGATGCATTCGCCCAGCGCCGGGATGGAGACCAGGCGCAGCACGCCATGCCCGCCGGCGCGGATGTTGTCGACCGCGTCGCCGATGAATTTCAGCCCGGCATAGCTGCGCTTGACGGTCTCCAGCAGCGCCTGGCCCTCCGCCGTCAGCCGCATGCCGAAGCGGCCGCGGTCGAACAGCTTCATCCCGCAGGCGGTCTCGAAATCGGCGATGGCGCGCGTGATCGTCGGCTGCGTCGTGCCCAGCACCGTGGCCGCATGCGTCGCCGAGCCGGTCTGGGCCACGGCGCGGAAGATGTCGATGGAGCGAAGATCGAGCGCTGTCATGCCTGCCGCGTATGGGAGGAAGCGGATTTTGAATTGGTTCGACACGCACGCCTGACGGAAGCTTCGCGCGAGCCGGTTCGAGCCCGCGACAGTCAAAGCGACCCAGAATGGGCAGCTAAGTCGGAAGGTCCGGCGGCGTCAAGTTCGCGTCGGCAGGCTGCGTCCCGCTCGTGCATCGGGTTGTCCCACCGTGAATTCGCGTCCCTGCTGCAACCGCCGCGGGAAACCATTCGCTGAAGGAAAATCCATGTCCAGCCGCTCGATGACCATGATCATCTGGAACCACACCGCCTACACGCTGACGAAATTCGTCGGCACCGCGACCGCCGGCACCGTGCCCGGCCCCAACAAGACCTCGCCGCCGGCCAGCGGCGCAACCGTCACCATCAGCGTCGCGCCCGGCAAGTCACTGTCGGTCTATGCCGGCAACAGCAACGGCGCCTGCAACGGCACCTTCACGGTCAGCGACAGCGGCAACAACGTGATGTTTCCGGTCACCTATGTGCACCCCAGCAGCAACGATCCCACGACCGTGCACGTCGTGCCCAATTCCGGCTTCCCCGCCTGCATGAGCGTCAACGACCAGGCGATGCCGCTCAAGGGGCACGATCCCGTCGTCAACATCGGCCTCTATGTCGGCGACGCGGTCTATGAATGGCCCAATGGCGGCGCGCAACAGACCGCCGGCTATGCCGCGCCGCTGTCGTCGGCGCCCTATACCGACAACAACGCGCGCGACGTGGTCAACAGCATGTTCCAGACCGACATCCGCACCGCCACGGTCGTCAGCCTCATGCTCGACCAGTACAACGCCGTGCCCTACCAGCCGGCCGACTACAGCGGCGCCCAGCTTTCGCTGATCGCGCCGAACCGGGCTTTGGGCAGCGCCAATCCGAAAGGCCAGTTGACCCAGACGATCCTCAATCTGTGGCCGGGCGTCGTCGCCAGCCCCACGACCTCCAGCCCCGACTACGCCTTCGTCCAGTTCCTGGCGAATTTCGTGGTGCCGTCGCCGGCCGCGTCCGGCACGCCGCCGCTGGTGATGTGGATTCCCAAATTCATCTACAACGGCAACGCCACCTCGGGCGACACGTCCGGGCCGGCCTATGAGCTCCTCGGCTACCAGTCCTATCCGCTCGCCGGCACCGGCGGGTCGCGCTTCAACCTGGACAACGTCAAGCTGTTCCTCCAGCTGCTGATGGGCGGCGCGCATTTCGTGAACATCCAGGCGGATCGCGACTTCGCGAATTTCACGCCGTCGACCAATGTCGGCCGCAATCTCTACACTGCGTTCACGAACGCGTTCCCCGACAACAACACGATGAGCGGCCGCCATTCCTGCGTCGGCAATTCGCACTACACCAATACGATCAACACCAGCGGCTGGTATTACGGCAACCAGATGGGCGAGTGGGCCGCATCGGGCTGCGGCCTGCTGCTGTCGCTGCTCGTCGCCAAGACCGCCGACAATCAGTACGACACCTTCATGCAGCTCGAAGGCTGGCCGGCGGACAATGACTGGGTGTTCGGCGACGGCTCGATCGAAGGCGGCGCGCGCCACGGCGGCGATTACGCCGCTTACAAGAAGACGTTCTGGAACATCTCGACCTATGGCGCCACGCCCTACAGCGAGAAGCGCGCCACCACGATCTTCCTCGCCCCCGCGCCGTGGACGCCGACGATCAACAGCACGACCTACATGATGACCTATGTCGGCGCCGAGACGAAGCAAGGCTGGCTGCAGACCGCGTTCGTGTCGGTGCCGGCAGGAACGGCGCCGTTGTCGTAACTCGTTTTCACCTCCCCAGCATGGGGAGGTCGGCGAGCGTAGCGAAGCCGGGTGGGGACGTGTGACTTCCCCACCCGAAATGCTTTCGCATTTCGACCTCCCCATGCTGGGGAGGTAAAACGATGATAAGCTCCCGCCCAGAGCCGGGGAGACCGTCATGAAATTTACAGTGTTAGCCGCCACCATCGCGCTGCTGTCCGCCACCGCCGCATCCGCAACCCCGCTCGCCCTCAACGACCTCGACCGCCTGCGCGACGTCTCCGAGCCGCAGATCGCGCCCGCCGGCGACTGGATCGCCTACACGATCCGCACCGTCGACGCGAAGGCCGACAAGCGCGAATCCCACCTCTGGATGACGAGCTTCGACGGCGCCCGCACCGTCCAGCTCACCGCGCGCAAGGGCGAGAGCGAATCCGCGCCGCGCTTCAGCCCCGACGGCCGCTACCTCGCCTTCCTCTCCGGCCGCGGCGACGACAGGAAGAACGACCAGGTCTGGCTGCTCGACCGTCTCGGCGGCGAGGCGCAAGCCGTCACGAGCTTTCCCGGCGGTGTCGCCGATTTCGCCTGGTCGCCCGACGGCAAGCGCCTCGCGATCATCGTCGCGGACGAGGACAAGTCCGACAGCGGCGACGACAAGAAGACCAAGCCCCCCATCGTCATCGACCGCTTCGCCTTCATGCAGGACATCAACGGCTATCAGGGCGCCTTGCGCGACCACCTCTATGTCTTCGACATCGCCAGCCGCAAAGCCGACCTCCTGACGCCCGGCCCCTATTACGAAGCGCTCCCGTCCTGGTCGCCCGACGGCAAATCGATCGCCTTCGTATCGAAGCGCCACAAGGATTTCGACCGCGACGACAATTGGGACATCTTCGTCATCGCCGCGCAGGCCGGCGCCACGCCGCGCCAGATCACGACCTATATCGGCGCCGACAACGCCGCCGACGAGCAATTGAGCGGCAGTCCGCCCGCCTGGAGCCCCGACGGCAAGTTCATCGCCTATCGCCAGGGCGGCGATCCCAAGCTGATCGAATACGCCACGACGCATCTCGCCGTCGTGCCCGCCGC
>OLLQ01000551.1_pt1 | contig 10408 bp, 13 predicted proteins | sample 1604571 | NCBI WGS metagenome assembly OLLQ01 (sample SAMEA104055722, study PRJEB20765) | soil metagenome | isolation source: soil
GCCGCCTGCTCGTTCGGGAAAGGCGGCGGGAAGAAATCGGCCGGCGTGCCGGCGCGCATCAGGGGATTGTTCTTGTCGTCCAGCGTCTCGCCCTTGTCGTTGGGGCCGGCGAGGACCTTGTAGCCGCCGGCGATCGCCTTCATCTCGGCATCGGAAAATTCGGGGCCGCCCGATTGCGACAGCGTGTGAAACGCGACGCGGTTGAGGCTGTGACAGGCGGAGCAGACTTCCTTGTAGACCTGGAAGCCATGCTGCAGGTCGGCGCGGTTGAAGGTGCCGAGCGGGCCTTCGAACGAGAACGTCACGTCGCTGAGCGGCGCCTGCTCGCCGACGGCGAAAGCCGAGGTCGAGAAGAGGGGCGTGGCGAAGGCAAGTCCGAGGGCGAGGCCGAGCTTGAATGCGAAGCGCATGGAAGTCCTCACTCGGCTGGCGCGGCGGAGGCGCCGAGCACGGATTTGGCGATGCTGTCGGGAAGCGGCTTGGGGTTCTCGATCAGGCCGACGACCGGCATGATCACCCAGAAGAAGCCGTAGTAATAAGCGGTGCCGAGGCGCGCCAGCCAGACGAGCTGCAGGCCCGGGATGCCGGGGACGACCGCGTCGGCGCCCTGGCTGCCGCAATAACCAAGGAAGATGCAGTCGACCACGAAGACCCAGAAGAACTGCTTCATCAGCGGGCGGAAGCGGTTGGAGCGGACTCTGGAGGTGTCGAGCCAGGGGATGAAGGCGAGCGTGACGATCGCCCCGCCCAGCACGAGCACGCCGATCAGCTTCTGCGGGATCGAGCGCAGCATCGCGTAGAACGGCAAGAGGTACCATTCGGGCACGATGTCGGACGGCGTCACCACCGGATTGGCGGGGATGTTGTTGTCCGGATTGCCGACGAACTCGGGTGCGTAGAACACCAGGAACGCGAACAGGATCGCGAACAGGCCGACATAGAACGCGTCCTTGGCCGTGTAGTAGGGGTGGAAGGGCACGCTGTCCTGCGGGCCCTTCACGTCGATGCCGAGCGGGTTGTTGTTGCCCGGCACGTGCAGCGCCCAGATGTGCAGGCCGACGACGCCGGCGATCACGAAGGGCAGGAGGTAATGCAGCGAGAAGAAGCGGTTCAGCGTGGCGTCGCCGACCGCGAAGCCGCCCCACAGCCAGGTGGCGATGTGGCTGCCGGCCTTCAGGCCGCCGGTCACCTGGTCGAGCGAGGAGAACAGGTTGGTGATGACGGTCGCGGCCCAGAACGACATCTGGCCCCAGGGCAGGACGTAGCCCATGAACGCGGTCATCACCATCAGCAGGTAGATGATGACGCCGAGGATCCAGAGGATCTCGCGCGGCGCCTTGTAGGAGCCGTAATACAGACCGCGGAACATATGGACGTAAACGGCGAGGAAGAACATCGAGGCGCCGTTGGCGTGGATGTAGCGCAGCAGCCAGCCGTAATTCACGTCGCGCATGATGTTTTCGACGCTGTCGAACGCATTGCTCGACCCCGGCACGGCGCCGACCGCGGCGCTGGGCAGGTAATGCATCGCCAGCACGATGCCGGTGACGATCTGCACGCCCAGGCAGAAGGTCAGGATGGCGCCGAAGGCGTACCAGAAGTTCAGGTTCCTGGGCGTCGGGAACGTCAGCATCGTGTCGTGCGCGAAGCGCATGAGCGGCAAACGCGAATCGAGCCAGCGGGTGAGGCCGGACTGCGGAACGTAGGTCGATGGACCGGACGACATGAATGCGCTCCTCAGCCGACTTTGATGCGGGTTGGCGACAGGAAGGAATAGACCGGGATTTCCAGGTTTTGCGGCGCAGGGCCTTTGCGGATGCGGCCGGCGGTGTCGTATTGCGAGCCGTGGCAGTGGCAGAACCAGCCGCCGAAATCGCCCTCATGCGCGGTCGGCGTGCACCCCAGATGGGTGCAGACGCCCGAGACGATCAGCCATTCCGGTTTGATCTCGCGGTTGGCGGCGGTCGCGGGCGCGCCTTCGGGCAGGTTCAGATTGCGCGCGATGGGATCGGGCAGATCGGCGACGTTGACGGCGGCGGCCTCGGCGATCTCGGCCGGGGTGCGGCGGCGCACGAACAGCGGGTGGCCGCGGAAGATCACCGTGACGACCTGGCCGACCGTGATCGGCGCAAGGTCGACCTCGATCGAGGCCAGCGCGAGGACCGCGGCGGTCGGGTTCATCTGGTCGATCAGGGGCCAGGCGACGGCGGCGGCGCCGATCGCGGCCATGGCGCCGGTGGCGATGTAGAGGAAGTCGCGCCGCGTCGGTTCGGCGGTCGTGCTGGTGGCCAAGGCTTCACCTTTATGCGTTCAAGTTTATCCGAGACACTTTGGCGGCGGGACACGGACGCGCCAGCCCGTAGAATCTGAAAGGCGCGCCGCTTTGTGGCCGGTAAAATAGAGAGATGGAATTTGAGGGTCTTGCGGCACGATGACGCAGAAAATGCCGAAGATTCACAGGGTTGGAAGAGACCCTGCGGCGGGATGGCTCAGCATTCGAGCGCGCTGAGATGACCATCGCGGGCGTAGGCGAGGAGTTCGGCGTCGCGCGTAAAAACCGTGAAGCCATATTCGCGCGCGGTCGCCGCGATAATCCGGTCATAGGGATCGCCCTGGATTTCGCCGGGAAGAAGCGCAGACGCCATCAGCAGCTCCGCGGGCATGCCTGCCAACTTCATGCCGGGCATGGCCAACAGAGTCTCAAGCCAGCGCTGCGGCGTGAGATGCGATCGAAAGCGGCCTTTGCGCGCAAGCGTCCCAACTTCCAGCGCCGTGATCGGCGAAACATACGTCATTGCGCCGTCGTTGAAGGCCTCGGTCAGCACGGCCAGTGAAGCCGCTGGCAAACTGCCCGCAAGGAGCCAAAGGCAGGCGCAGGTATCAAGAAGGAACGGCGGTCTCATTTGTGCTTATTCAATCCCGCGAGATAGAGGTCGGCTTTGCGATGAGCGGCTTCTTCCCACTCGTCGCCTTCTCCGGGAGGAGGAGTCGGATCTGCGACTTCGTCGCGGGGCACAATCGTAAACGTGCCTTTCATGGCGCCGAACGCGGGGTGCTGCGTCACCTTCGTGCGCGGCGGTGCGATCTGGGATTCTTCTGGTTTGAACATCCGTGGCTCCTCGTGCATTCCGCCGGCGTATGGCCGGACGGGCGTCATGACGCGCTTGAAGGTGATTGTCTGGTTCTTGCGAGCCAGATTGGCGGTCTCGAAACCTGCATCGAGCCAGGCCCGCGCCTGAGAGTGGCCGACGGGACTGTTTGACCACCACTCATTGCGTTTGTGCGCAGAGGGAGGGAGTTTCGTGCCGATCACCTCTTCAATCTCGGCAAATGTCATCTGCACAACATCGCCGATGGCTGCACGCAAATGGGCGCCTAAGGGGTCATATGTACTCATGTTCCTAATATTCCTTTCTACAAATAGGAATATATAGGAACTATAGGAAGTGTCAATGCAGATGCGCCTCGTTCTGTTCGAGCCGGATATCCCGCAGAACGCAGGCACCCTGCTCCGGCTCGGTGCCTGCCTCGGCGTACCCGTCGATATCGTCGAGCCGTGCGGGTTCGTGTTCAGCGACACCCAGATGCGGCGGGCGGGGATGGATTATCTGGCGCATGCGGACTTCGTCCGGCATGCGTCGTGGGAAGCGTTCCTGGCGCAGCACACCAGCGGGCGGATCGTGCTGCTGACGGCGCAGGGTGTCCTGCCCTACACCGACTTCGCCTTCGCGGCGGACGACAAGATCGTGCTGGGGCGGGAGAGCGCGGGGGCGCCGCAGGCGGTGCACGACCGCGCCGACGCGCGCTTGCGTATTCCGCTGAAATCGGGCTTGCGTTCCATCAATGTGGCGCAGGCCGGCGCCATGGTGCTTGGGGAAGCCCTCCGGCAAACAGGGACGTTTCCAAGATGAAGATGGGTCCAAAATGAAGATGGGTCCGCAATGACCGACATTTCGACCGATCGCAAGCAGCGCGCGCGCGACTGGTTCGAATCCTTGCGGGACCGGTTGTGCGCGACGTTCGAGGCGATCGAGACGGAATATGCCAGCGGGCAGCATAGCGAACTGCCGCCGGGCAAATTCGTCCGCACGCCGACCACGCGGCAGAGCGAGGATGGCAGCGATGCCGGCGGCGGCATCATGAGCGTGCTGCACGGACGCGTGTTCGAGAAGGCCGGGGTGAACACCTCGACGGTGAACGGCGTGTTGTCGGCGGAAGCGGCCAAGACGCTGGGCGCGCCGGAGGACGACCGGCGTTTCTGGGCGAGCTCGATCTCGGTGATCGCGCATCTGCGCAGCCCGCATGTTCCGGCGGTGCATATGAACACGCGGCTGATGATCACGACGAGCGGAAGCTGGTTCGGCGGCGGCGCGGACCTGACGCCGATGTATCCCAATGCGGAAGACGAAGCGGATTTTCATGCTGCAATGCAGCGCGCCTGCGATGGGTTCGGTCCCGAAACGCATGCCAAGTACAAGAAATGGTGCGACGAGTATTTCTACCTGCCGCACCGCAAAGAGCCGCGCGGCGCGGGTGGAATCTTCTTCGACCGCCACAACAGCGGCGATTGGAAGAAAGATTTCGCCTTTACCAAGGATGTGGGGCTGGCATTTGCCGAGGTCTATCCCCAAATCGTAAGGAGGCGGATGGGGCAGAATTGGACCGACGCCGATCGCCATCATCAGCTTGTGCGGCGGGGCCGCTATGTGGAGTTTAACCTGTTGTGGGACCGCGGCACGCTATTCGGCCTGAAGACGGGGCATAATATCGACGCGATCCTGGTGTCGATGCCGCCTGAAGTTCGCTGGCCCTAGCCGGTTTTCACCTCGAGGATATGCGTTTGGAGCTTTTGTTCAGCCACGGCGGATTGTTCGCGCTCCTGCAAGTGCTGCTCATCGACATCGTTCTGGCGGGCGACAATGCCGTGGTCATCGGCATGGCGGCGGCGCGCGTGCCGCAGATCATCCGGCGCAAGGTGATCTTCTGGGGCCTGGTCGCGGCGGTGGTGGCGCGCGTCGTCCTGGCGGCGCTTACGGTCCAGTTGCTCGCCGTCATCGGGCTGATGTTCGCGGGCGGCGTGCTGCTGTTGTGGGTGTGCTGGAAGCTCTACCGCGACATCCGCGACGCGGCGGAGGACAAGAAGGCAAGAGAAGACGCGGAGGCCTGCGGCGTGCCGCTGCCCGACAAGCTGGGTGGGCCGTACAGCCACGAAGCGACCGCCGCCATGGTACGCCGCGCCGTCGTGCAGATCGCGGCAGCCGACCTTTCGATGTCGCTCGACAATGTGCTGGCGGTGGCGGGCGCGGCCGGCAAGCACCTCGTCGTGCTGGCGGTGGGGTTGTGCCTGTCCATCGGATTGATGGGCGTGGCGGCGAGCCTGATTGCGAAGCTCCTCAACCGCTATCCGTGGATCAGCTATGCGGGTCTGTTCATCGTGCTGTTCGTCGCGATCCGGATGATCCTGAACGGCGGCGAGGCGATCACCTGCAAAGGCGGGATCGACGCGCTGCGCAACGATTCGACGTGCCGCGTGCTGTCGGTTTTGCACATCTAAGGCGCCGCGGCGCGTATCTAGACCAGCTTCAGCAGCACCGCGGTCGCGTCGTCGCTCTTCTTGAAGCGCGGGTGCTTGTGGCCCTGGGGGTCGGCGTCCTCGATCTCGCGCAGTTCGTCGGCGAGGAGGCCCAGGCCTCTGGCGATCGCCTTCTCCATCAACGTGTGCGCGCTATAGCGGCCATAGTCGCTGGCGAGCGCCAGGAAGCCGTCGGAAGCGAGGAGCACGATGGTGCCGCGCGGCGCGGCAATGCTTTGCCGGGCGGCGTGGTCGGCGGCCAGCGGTTCGGGACTGAAGGCCCAGTGACGGCCGCTGTTGACGCGGTTGCGCGCGGCGCGCAGCGCCGGGAGGAATTCGGGCAGGTTGGCGGCAGCGGCCGGTGCGCGGCCAAGCTCCTTCGCCAGTTTCGCGGCGCGCCCGGATTCGGCGGTCTTCTTGTCGAAGGCTTCGCCGACGATCTCGACGGTGGCGTCGGGGCGATGCACCAGCGCGACGCAATCGCCGAAGAGAAGGGCTTCGAAGCCGGCCGGCGTGTCGGCGATGAGGATCATGGACGCGGTGGGCGTCTGCCATTTTTCTTTCGGCGCGCGGCGGCGCAGGGCTTCGAAGGATTTCTTGGCGTCGGCGAGGGCGTAGCGCAGTGCCTCCAGCGGGGCTTCGCCATCGCGGATGTGGGCCATGAGGCGGCGGGCGCCGAAATGCGCGACCCAGGCGGCATCGCTGTCGCCGGGCATCAAGGGCTCCCCGAGGCTGGTGGCGCCGTCGAGGACGACGGCGGCGGAATCGGCATGGCCGAAGGCGTCGTCGTTCGGTTTGAGCGGGTTGCCGGGCAGCGAGATCGTGTCGAGGATTTCGAAGGGCATCAGTACGCCGTCGCCTGCACGACGGCCTTCAAACGTTCCGCCAGCGAGAATTCGTCCTCGATGAAATCGGCGTCGATCCACCAGTCTTCGACTTCCTCCAGTATGGTGCCGATCAGCGGGCCTTCGGGGACGCCGGCGAGCATGACTTCGCGGCCGCTCAAGGGGAATTTCGGGCGCTCCCAGGCGTCGGCGACGGCGAGCAGCATGCGCCACTGCACGGCGTTGGATTCCTTTTTGTCCTGCGCCCATTTGAGGAAGACGCGGTCTTTGAAGCGCGCGGGACCGATGCGGTAGAGGAGCTTGCGTATCTCCTTCACCGACAAATACGAGACGATCTTCTCCCTGGCGCCGGCGATGTCGTCGAGGCGGATCGTGTTGAGGTTGGAGAGCTTGAGTTTCTTCGCCGTCGCCGTGGCGATCGCGGGGTCGGGCGGCAGCAGCGCGGCGAGGCGCAGCACGGGGTCGGGCGTGAAGAAGGCGTTGGCATCGACGTCGGCGAGGCGCTCGAGACGCGTGATGTCGAGGGCGCCGGGCAATATCTCGGCGAGGATGCCGCTCGCGGCCATCAGGCGCAGGACGGGCGCGGGCTTGTCGGCTTCGAGGAGCTTGAGCAATTCTTTCTGCACGCGCTCGCCGGAGAGCTGGGCAAGGCCGGCTTTTTCGGCGGCGGCGGCGTGGAGCGCGTCGGTGTCGATCTCGCCCCTGCCATACCAGGCGTGGAAGCGGAACAGGCGCAGGACGCGCAGATAGTCCTCGCGGATGCGGGCCCTGGCATCGCCGACGAAGCGGACGCGGCCCGCTTCGAGATCGGCGAGGCCGCCGACGGTGTCGAGGATCTCGCCGTTCGCGTCTGCATAAAGCGCGTTCATCGTGAAGTCGCGGCGCTGGGCGTCCTCAGCCCAGTCCGTCGTGAAGGCGACGGTGGCGCGGCGGCCGTCGGTCGTCACGTCGCGGCGCAGGGTGGTGATTTCGATCGGCTTGCCGTTCGCGATGGCGGTGACGGTGCCGTGATCGATGCCGGTGGGGATGGCGCCGAGGCCGGCGGCTTTCAGGCGCTTGGTCACCTCATCCGGCGTCAGCGGCGTGGCGATGTCGATATCGGAGACGGGCTTGCGCAGCAGCGCGTTGCGCACGGCGCCGCCGACGAAGCGGCCTTCGCCGCCGAGCGCGTTCAGCACCGCGGCGGTTTCGGGCGCGGTCATCCAGGGGTGGCGTTTGGGATCGAGGTTCAAGGTGTCTTCTCCGGCGGCGCAACATAGCCTGGAACGATCTTGCCGTTCACGACATGGGGCGCGACATAGGTGCCGGTGGTCGGCTCGCCCTCGGTGATGCCCCAGGCGATGAAGCTGAGCGCGAACAAGGACAGACCGGCGATGAACAGGATCGTCCAGGGATGGGCGCGCGCCGGCCGCGGCGGGAAGAAGCGCAGCAGCGCCAGATAGCCGCCATAGACGAGGAACGGCACGCCGAACAGCAACAGGCGTTCGAGGATGGTGCGGGTCATGGCGTGGAAATCCGTTTGCCGAAATCGATCAGCATCGCCGCGGTCGCGCCCCAGATGTAATGACCGTCGAAGGTGTAGGAGTAATAACTGCGTTGCGTGCCCTGGAATTCGCGGCTTTCCTTGCGGCGGTTGACAGGGTCGAGCAGGAAGGACAGCGGGACCTCGAAGATATGCGCGACCTCGGTGATCTGGGGCGCCAGCGCGAAGCCGTCGCTGAGGACGCCGACGACGGGCAGGATGGCGTAGCCGGTGCCGGTCTCGTAGGCGTCGAGGAAGCCGGCGACGGTGACGAAGGCGGGCTCGATGCCGGTCTCTTCGTGGGTCTCGCGCAGCGCGGTTTCGACGAGGGAGATGTCGGTCGGCTCGGCGCGGCCGCCGGGGAAGGCGACTTGCCCCGGATGGCGCGACAGGGTGTCGGTGCGCTGGGTGAGCAGGACCATGGGCTCGTCGCGCAGGATCAGCGGCAGCAACACGGCGGCGGGTGTCAGGTTCGGCTTTGTCTTGGGGCGGTTTTGCGGGTTGAGGTCGTAGTCGCTGCGTTTCGGCTCCAATGGCAGGAGCGGCGGCTCGTGCAGCAGGCGGCTGCGCAGCAGCTCGATGCCGCCGCTGACGATGCGGTGGCCGATGGCGGCGGGCGACTCCAGAGTCTCGCTCATGCGGGGCGGCCGAGGCGGAAGAAGATGCCGCCGCTCCAGACGCCGAGGTAGCCGGCATGATCGCCCTCGCCCGGCACGGCGAGATCGGCGAGCTGGTAGAACACCGCGCGGGCGATGCGGGCTTCGAGGCCCTTGCGGACGTGGACGTAGGGCGCGGGCTCCTGCGTGTCGGGATCGGTCTCGACGCGGATGGGGTTTTCGGCGTTTGCAGTGACTTGATCGCCGACGTTGGTCGTGAAGACGAGATTTTGATTTCGGGCGGAGCCGGACCCCTCCCCGAAATCGCTGCGCGATTTCGACCCTCCCTCAAGGGGAGAGTTGGTTTCTTCGACGTCTAGGAGGACGGCGAGGAAGGGGGCGTCCTCGACGACAATGCGCATCTTCTCGCCCGGCGTGACGAGGACGAAGCCGTCGGGGTCGCGGCGCAATATGGTCGAAAAAAGGCGGACAAGTTCCTTGCGGCCGACGGGCGTGCCTTCGTGAAACCAGGTGCCGTCGCGGGCGATGCGGATGTCGATGTCGCCGCAATGGGAGGGGTGCCAGTTCTCCACCGGCGGCAGCTTGCGGCCCGCGGCGGCGTCGCGCTGCAGGCTTGCCAACCCTAAGGGGAAACTGCCGCTCATGTCCGTTAAGCAACCCTTCTTCACAGCATGGTGCAAAGCGGGGCTTTTCCTTGTTGCGCCTGCATCGCCGGGGTACATAAGCCTACGTCCCGGCGCATCTGCAAAGATAGGGTGCGCCGTCTGGACCGGCAACCAAGCATCCGGACCCCTTTTTCATGAACGACATCACGCCGCCGACCGCTGGGGCTGACGCCACGAGCGCCGCCGCCCATCTGGAGCGCGCCGCCGCCACCCTGGCCAACGTCCGCGAAGCGGTGGGCAAGGCGATCTTCGGCCAGGAGACGGTGATCGAGCAGACGCTGGTGACCTTGCTGGCGGGCGGGCATGGGCTGCTGATCGGCGTGCCGGGGTTGGCCAAGACCAAACTGGTCGAGACATTGGGCATCGTGCTCGGCCTCGACTGGAAGCGCATCCAGTTCACGCCGGATCTGATGCCGACGGACATCATCGGCTCGGAAGTTATGGAAGAAGGCGCCGACGGCAAGCGCGGCTTCCGTTTCCTGCAAGGGCCGGTGTTCACGCAATTGCTGATGGCGGACGAGATCAACCGCGCTTCGCCGCGCACGCAATCGGCGCTGCTGCAGGCGATGCAGGAGCGGCATGTGACGGTGGCGGGGCAGCGCTATGACCTGCCCAAGCCGTTCCATGTGCTGGCGACGCAGAATCCGCTGGAGCAGGAAGGCACCTATCCGCTGCCCGAGGCGCAGCTCGACCGGTTCCTGTTGCAGATCGACATCGGCTATCCCGACAAGGAGGCCGAGCGGCGCATGCTGGTCGCCACCACCTTCGGTGAAGAGGCGACGCCGGTTGCGGTGTGCACGCCGGCGGATTTGATGCTGGCGCAGCAGATCGTGCGGCACATTCCGGTGGGCGAGAAGGTCGTCGAGTCGATCCTCAAGCTGGTGCGCGCGGCGCGGCCGGGAGAAGAAGGCGCCAAGGATGTGCGCGATTCCATCGCATGGGGGCCGGGGCCGCGTGCGAGCCAAGCGTTCATGCTGGCGGTGCGGGCGCGGGCGCTGCTCGAAGGGCGGCTGGCGCCGTCGACCGACGACGTCGAGGCCCTGGCGCAACCGATTTTGCGGCACCGCATGGCGCTGACCTTCCCGGCGCGGGCCGAAGGCATGACGGTGACCTCCGTCATCGAGCGGCTGTGCCGGAGTCATCTTTGAGTTCACCAAACCATCTGCAACACGACGCGGAGGCGCTGA
>OLLQ01000338.1_pt1 | contig 10398 bp, 10 predicted proteins | sample 1604571 | NCBI WGS metagenome assembly OLLQ01 (sample SAMEA104055722, study PRJEB20765) | soil metagenome | isolation source: soil
GTGTCCCAGCCCACCACGGCGCGCCGCGGCGAGCCGTAGCCGGCGGTGGCGACCAGCGCCTGGATCTCCACCAGCAACGGCCGCGTCCCCTCCAGCCCCGCGAACACCGCCGTTCCGGGCGAGGTGCTGTTGCGGTCCCCCAGGAACAACGCCGAGGGATTGGCGACCTCGGCAAGACCCTTGCCGGTCATCTCGAACACGCCGATCTCATCGGTCGGTCCGAAGCGATTCTTGACCGCGCGCAGGACGCGGAAATGGTGTCCCCGCTCGCCCTCGAAATAGAGCACGGCATCGACCAGATGCTCGACGGCCTTGGGCCCGGCGATCTGGCCGTCCTTGGTGACATGGCCGACGAGGATGACGGCGGCGCCGGACGATTTGGCATAGCGCACCAGGTCGAACGACGCGGTGCGCACCTGCGCGATGGTGCCGGGCGCCGCTTCCAGCGCGCCTGTCCAGATCGTCTGGATCGAATCGATGGCGACGATGTCGGGCCGCTTGCCGCCTTCGAGCGTCGAAAGAATATCCTCGATATTGGTCGCCGCGCCGAGCGCCACCGGCGCATTCGACACGTCCATCCGCGCCGCGCGCAATCGCACCTGCGCCATCGCCTCTTCGCCGGAGATGTAGACGGCATTGCCGCCCTTGCTCGCGAACGAGGCAAGCGCCTGGAGGATCAGCGTCGACTTGCCGACCCCCGGATCGCCGCCGATCAGGATCGCCGACCCCGGCACGATCCCGCCGCCGGTGACGCGGTCGAACTCGGCGACGCCTGTGACACGGCGCGGCGGCGCTTCATCTTCGGTCTTGAGGTCTTCCAGCGCGAAGCGGCGCCCCTTGACCCGCTTGGTCGCCCCCGCCCCGATCGGCGCCGGCGCGCCCTCCTCGGTGATGGTGTTCCATCCCCCGCAGGATTCGCACTTCCCCGCCCATTTGGACGTGGTGGTGCCGCAGGATTGGCAGACGAAGGACGAGGTGGAGCGCGCCATGATTCGATTATAGCAGGCACGTCAAGCGGCGGGGTCGCTTTTCACCTCACAAGATGAGCAGCCTCACGCTCAGCAGCCTCTGCATCATCGAAAAGGCCGGAGATGCGAATGTCACCCCATCCTTTTTCTTGTTGCATGTATTTGTAGGCGTAGGTTTGGAACATCCCATCGTCGCGAGCAACGACCTCAACGCGGCGCGATCCGTCAAGACTTTCAAGGCGTTTGATCATCTTGCCGTGAACGTAACCCGTCACGCCTTCACTTCCATCTTGATCGGGCCTTCGGCGCGGCCGTGGATGAACTGGTCGACGTAGGGATTGCCGCTGGCGTCGATGTCCTTGACCGGGCCGTGCCAGATGATCTTGCCTTTGTAGAGCATCGCGATGCGGTTCGCGATCTTGCGGGCGCTGACCATGTCATGCGTGATCGACAGCGTCGTCGCGCCGACGTCCCTCACCGTGTTCACGATCAAATCGTTGATGATGTCGGCCATGATGGGATCGAGGCCGGTGGTCGGCTCGTCGAAGAAGATGATCTCGGGGTCCGCCGCGATGGCGCGGGCGAGGCCGACGCGCTTCTGCATGCCGCCGGAAAGCTCGGACGGCGACAGGTTCGCGACTTCGCTGCCGAGGCCGACCTTGGCGAGCTTCTGGATCGCGATATCCTTGGCTTTGCCGCGCGCCATGCCGCGGCCCTGGATCAGCCCGAACGCGACGTTCTCCCAGACCGTCAGCGAGTCGAACAGCGCCGCGCCCTGGAACAGCATGCCGAACTGGCGCAGCACCCGGTCGCGGGCGCGGCCGTTGACGTGCGTGACCTCCTCGCCGTCGACGAAGATCTGCCCGGCGTCGGGGCGCAATATGCCCAGCACGCATTTGATCGTCACCGACTTGCCGGTGCCCGAGCCGCCGATCACGACCAGCGACTCGCCCTTCTCGATCACCAGATCGACGCCGTCGAGCACCACCTTGGAGCCGAAACGCTTCTTCACACCGCGCAGTTCGATCTTGGGGGTCGCCATCGTCGTCACTTCGCCGCGAACAGGATGGAGGTCAGGATGTAGTTCGCCGCCAGGATCAGGATCGACGACGACACCACCGCATTGGTCGTCGCCGCGCCCACGCCTTGCGCGCCGCCTTTCGAATTGAAGCCATGATAGCAGCCCATCAGCGCGATGATGAAGCCGAAGAACGCCGCCTTGATCAGGCCCGACGTCACGTCGCCATGCGTCACGAAATCGACGGTGTTCTTCAGGTAGATGCCGCCCGAAAAGCCCAGGCTCTGGGTCGAGACGACATAGCCGCCGAACACGCCGATGGCGTCGGCGATGGCGACCAGGATCGGCATCGAGATCACCGCCGCGATCAGGCGCGGCACGACGAGATATTTGATCGGGTTGGTGGCGAGCGTGGTCAGCGCGTCGATCTGCTCGGTCACGCGCATGGTGCCGATCTCGGCGGCGATGGCGGCGGCGACGCGCCCGGCCACCATCAGGCCCGCGATCACCGGCCCCAATTCGCGCGTGATGCCCAGCACCACGATCTGCGGCACGATCGCCTCGGCGCCGTAGCGGTTGCCGCCGATATAGATCTGCAGCGCCAGCACGCCGCCGGTGAAGAACGCCGTCAGGCCGACGACCGGCAGCGAGAAATAGCCGATGCGCATCGTCTGGCGCAGGATGTGCTGGCCATAGACCGGCGGGCTGAAGCAGGCGAACACCGCCGACGCGGTGAACATGGCAAGCCGGCCGATCTGCGCCAGCAGACCCAGGAAAGCGCGGCCCACGGGCGCGAAGATGTTCATGCGCCGGTGCTTTCATAATGCCGCGGCACGCGCGGCGTCAGCGAGGTGAGGATTTCGTAGGCCGCGGTATCGGCCGCCTTCGCGACATCTTCGAGGCTGATCGTGTCGCCGAAGAACTCGGCCTGCGCCTCCAGCGACAGCGCCGCGGCGGGCACGTCGGTGACGTCGAGCGTGACGAGATCCATGGAGACGCGCCCCGCGATCGGCGCCCGCGTGCCCGCGATGGCGGCATGTCCCCGATTGCCGATGGCGCGCATCAACCCGTCCGCATACCCCAAGGCCACGGTTGCGATCACCGTGGGCCGCTTCGCCCGGAAGCTGGCTCCGTATCCAACGCTTTCGCCCCTGTCAATTCGGCGCAATTGCAGCACCCGCGCCGTCAGCGCCGCGACCACCGCGAACGGATTCTGCGCCGCGCCCTGCACGTTGCCGCCATAGAGGCCGATGCCGGGCCGCACCAGATCGAACGCATATTCCTTGCCGAGCAGTACGCCGCCCGACGACGAGAAGCTCGCCGGCGCCGGCGGCAGCATTGCGAGCGCCGTCCGGAAGCGGTCGAGCTGCACGCGGTTCATCTTCGCGGCCGGATCGTCGGCGCAGGCGAGATGGCTCATCCACAAGACGATGCGCAGACCGGCGAGCCGCTTCTTCGCCTCCGACGCCAGCGTCGACAGCTCCTCGCCCGGCAGGCCAAGGCGGTTCATGCCGGTGTCGATATGGATCGCCGCTTCCAGCTCGCTGCCGATCGCCTGTGCCGCCGCGGCCCAGCCCGCGATCTCGCCCAGCGAATTCAACACCGGCGTCAGCCGGTTGGTGATGAGAGTATCGACCGTGTCGGGCGCCGCGCCGTCGAGCACGAAGATGCGCGCCGACGGCACCACGGCGCGCAAGCGCACGCCTTCCTCCAGGCGCGCGACGAAGAAGGTGTCGCAGCCGGCGCCGGCCAGCGCGACGCTGACCTGGCTTAAGCCCAGCCCATAGCCGTCCGCCTTGACCACGCCGGCCACGGCGGCGGGTCCGGCCAGGCGCCGGCACTGGCGATAATTGGCCGCAATCGCGTCCAACCGCACGGTCAGGCGCGCCGCTTCGAAGTCGCTCGGATTCATGGGCCGGACAATGCCGGTGGGTGGGCGCGGCGTCAAAGTGACGTTTTCGCCGCGCCGTCCAATCACCTCCCCATAAAGGGGAAGGTGATTTTAAAACGGCTGCGGCCCGCCGCCCAACGGATCGCCATGGATGATCTTCCCCAGGCACGGCGTGTTGTTGAGGATCGGGCATGGCGGCGCGGTCTGCATCTCGTGGCGGATGACATCGGCGGCGGTCGGCGGCGGAATGACGGGCTTGAGCGGCGCCTCGAGCACGATCGTCCCATCCGGCTTCTTGACGAAGTGCCACGGATGGCGCCGGCACTCCTCGCGCTCCAATGGCGACAAATTCTCATAGCTCGACGCGCCGCAAGCGAGCGAGCGTCCGATGCCGAGCAAGCCTTCATCCTTCGGTCGGGACAGCGGGTGGCTTTGGCTCTGCGGCACGGTGATCGGCGCGGTGATGACTGGCGCGACGATGACGGGCGTCTGCGGCTGCGGCAGCGGCACGAGCTTGTGCACCGGCGGATGCGGCGGCGGCATCAGGATCCAGATCGCTTCGGGCACGGTGGCGCGGACGCGTTCGACCACCGGCACCTTGTTGACGATGCTGACGATAAAGACCGCGATGGCGATGGCGTGGAGGAGAAATACCGCAAGGCCGGTCAAAGCGCGGCGGATATTGCGCTGGCGCTCCGCCTCGTCGGCCAGCGTGCGCTCGGCCAGGTGCTCCAGGAAGTCCGCAGGTTCGGCCGTACTGTCCGTCACAGAAATCCTGCTCGTATCGTCTTGGCCGGGCCAGGGTCCTAACCGGTGGCGAGTTCGTCCACGCCGAGCCGCTCGCGCGCCCGTCTTATCCTATCAGAATTCCACAAAGCCAACGTGGCGTCGTAGCGCTTTTCCCAGCCGGCGAGGTCGGGGCGCGCGCCTTGGCGCAGCGGCGTGCCCTCCTGTGAATCTTCTTTCATGGTCGACAGCACCGCGTCGGCAGCGATCGGACGGTCCAGGAACCGCGCCAGCGCCGCGGTCGCGCCCAGCGGATCGGTGGACAAATCTTCGTAGCGCAACAGGTGACAATCGCCGTTACGCTGCAGCCACGCATGGCAGGTGGCGGCGCGCAGATATTTCCCCACCGACTTGCGCGCCCCGTTGCGGAACGCCTTGCCGTTCGATCGGGCCCAGCCTTCGAAGCCGCGCGTCAGGAAGATCGTGCGCCGCTCTTTCGGCTGCAGCAGCAGGTCCGGCGCGCGGCACGATTCGGCGCGCAGCTTGACCACCGGCGATTGCGCCGGATCGAGCGTCATCGACAGATCCGCGCCCATATTCCAGATCGCGCGCTGCACCGCCCCACGGAACGGATTGAACCGGCTGGCGCACGCCGCCGAGGTCGCCTGGGTGTAGAAATCCGGCTCCGACACGTTCGCCGAGCCGGCCGCCGACAGGATGCGACTGAGCAAGGTCGAACCGCAGCGCCCGGGCGAGAACAGAAATACCGGGGCGCGCGCCGCCTCGGGACGAAGCGCGCCCGCTTCCCACGGCACCGACACGACGCGCTTGGCCTCACGCCTCAGATACAAATAATAAAACGGCGCGGTCTGTGCACCCCGGACATCGACACCGCCGACATACACCGAACGCCGCCGCACGAAGTCCAGGCAGTATGGCAACAGAACCTCTTTTGCGGCATCGTCTCGTGTCGGTGCCGCCGCCGTCGCGAGCCGGAAATCTCCAGGCGATGAAATGCTGATGCGCCCGGTATGGCGGGCAGCCTGCACCGCGCCGGCAAGAAGGGATCGGCCGCTCATGAGTCGACCGCCTGGTACGGGAGCGTACAGAATCGCGCAGGCGTGGCGGGCATCTTTACGCTGTCACCAAAGTGCTCATGACGGGAACGTTACGTCTTAGGCGGCAAAAAAATTGCGCATGCATGCCTTAAACCAGTGCGACACGAAAGTTTTTTGTCGCGATTTGTCGCGATCTAAAAGAGAAGCAAACAATGTCGCAATCCCGTCGAAGGGTTGAGGCAACCGTCTGCGTTGAATCGCGTTGGCCATTTAGGGCCAAGGGCATTCTCCCATGCAGGCATATCTGATCAATCTCGCGCGCCGTCCCGATCGGCTCGCCGCCATGACCGCGCAGCTTTCCACACTGGAAATTCCGCTGCAGCTCGTCAACGCCATTGACGCGCGCAACATGCCGGACGACGTCGCGGACCGGAATTTCGCGTCCGACGGCCCGCTCGGCCCCCTGCCCAAGGGCGACAAATGCTGCACCCTCAGCCACATGCAGGCGTGGAGCATGTTTCTGTCCAGCGGCGACAGCCACGGCCTGATCCTGGAAGACGACGTGGCGCTCGACCCCGAAGCCGCCGCTTTGCTGCGCGATCCGGCTTGGATTCCGGCCGGCGTCGACCTTCTGAAGATCGAGCATTTCGGTCCCGACAACCAGCGCGTCCTGCTGGACGATCTGGTCGATGCCGGCCATGGCCGCCAGATCGGCCGCCTCCTGTCGCGCCACACCGGCGCCGCCGCCTATATCCTGACGCGCGAAACGGCGCAGCGTCTGCTCGCCTGGCCGCAATTGTGGTCGCTGCCGGTCGATCACATGCTGTTCAATCCCAACAATTCGCCACTCGCCGCGGCGCTGCGTCCGTACCAGCTCACGCCCGCCATCGCGCGCCAGTCGGTGGCGATCGGCGGCACCACCGATATCGAGGAGTGGCGCACGGCATCGCGCGGTCTCAGCCTGCGCTACGTCAAGCGCGAGCTGGTGCGCGCCTATTACGAGGTCCGCCTGCTGCCCAGCCAGATCGCCAGCTTCACGCGCCGCAAGGCCGACCTTGTGCGGGTGGAAGCATCGGCGGGTTTCGCGCAACTGCGTTAACCAGTCCTTAAGAACCCCATCCGGAAACCGCGTCTCTGCCGTCATAATCGCCGCGCAGAGACATCGCGGTGCAAGCCGTGAAGAGAGCGGGCATGCGGGTTATCCTGGCGGCGGCAGCGACACTGGCCGTGATCATGGTTTCGGGTTGCGACATCAACACCGGCCCGGCGCGGACCGCGCGGGTCGAATGCCACTGCGCCGGCACACCGCCCGCCGGCATGCGCGACAGCACGGCATCCGCGCCGCCCGCCGAAACCTATCATCACCGCTGGCACCGCGAGCCCCATCATGCCGCCGGCTATGCCAGTTGGCACGGCGGCAGCCATGCTCACTATTGGCGCCGCGAATACGCCGAACTTTCGGTCGCGACCTATGATTATCGCTCGACCAGCCACAGCTATTACCTGAACGGCGGCGAAAGCGGCGGCACGCCGGACGCAAGCGCCTATGCCTATGCGGGCGCCTATGGCGGCGGCAGCGCCTATGCCGGTGCCGGCACGCAGGACGGCGGCTATTCCGATCGTCACGGCGACGGCTATCGTCCCGTGCCGCATGGCTGGGTCGACGGCTATGGCCGTGCGCACGATGGCGGCGACGCCGGCGCGCCCGTGCAGGTCGACGGCCCACATCGCCGTGACCCGTGGCACGGCTACGATGTCGACTGCCCCGACGACGCACGGCACTGATCGCAAACTGAAGACGAATTCGATCCCCACGCGCTTGCGGGAGACTATCTTTGGTCTTCCGCCGCCAGGTTCGAGAACCGCGTAAAGCGGTCGTCGAAGAACAGATCGATCTTGTTGGTGGCGCCGTGACGATGCTTTTCCACCATCACCTCGGCGCGGCGATGCGCCCGTTCGCACTTTTCCAGCCATTTGGCGTGGTCGGGCGAGCTCGGGTCAGGCTCGCGGCTCTTGAGGTAATACTCCTCGCGATAGACGAACATCACGACGTCGGCGTCCTGCTCGATCGAGCCGGATTCGCGAAGGTCGGACAGCACGGGACGCTTGTCGTCGCGGCTGTCGACGCTACGCGACAGCTGCGACAGCGCGATCACCGGCACGTCGAGCTCCTTGGCGAGCACTTTGAGGTTCTTGGAAATCTCCGTGATCTCCTGCACCCGGTTCTCAGCGCGGCCCGAGCCTTCGACCAATTGGATATGGTCGATGATGACACAGCCGATGCCCTTCTCGCGCTTGAGACGGCGCGACCGCGCCGCGATCTGCGCGATGGAGATACCGCCGGTGTCGTCGAAATACAGCGGCAGCGTCGAAAGGTTCTGCATGCAGAGCACGAACTGTTCCCATTCGCTCTCCGAGAACTTGCCGTTGCGGATTTTCCACATCTCGATTTCGGTCTGCTCCGACAGGATACGTGCCGCCAGCTGCTGCGCCGCCATTTCGAGGCTGAAGAACAATACCGGCGCGCCGCGCGGCACCTCGGCACCGGCCTCCATATCCTCGACATAGGCACGCGCGCAGTGGAACGCCATGTTGGTCGCGAGCGAGGATTTGCCCATGCCGGGACGGCCGGCGAGGATGATCAGGTCCGACGGCTGAAGTCCGCCGAGCAGCGAGTCGATATCGGCAAAGCCCGTGGCGAGGCCGGAGATGCGTCCGCCCCGCGCCTGCGCCTTTTCCGCCAGCTCGACGGTGCGCCGCAGGCTCTCGGCGAAATCGATCGGGCCGGTGCCGTATTTCGCGGTCTCGCTCACGCGATAGAGCGCCTTCTCGGCGTCCTCGATCAGCTTGCTCGGCGGCTTGTCGATGTCGGTCTCGTACGACGCATTGGCGAGGTCTTCGCCGATGCGCAGCAATTCGCGCCGCACCGCCGCGTCGCGGATGATGCGCGCCAGCTCCTTCACATTGGTGATCGCCGGCGCCGCGTCGGCCAGCACGCCGAAATAATCCAGGTTCAGGCTCACCAGGCCCGGATCGGCGCGCATGATCGCCGACAGCGTCAGCGGCGTGATCGTGCGGCCCTGCTCCCAGATCTTGAGCATGGTCTCGAAGACGCGCTGGTGCAGCGGGTCGGAGAAATCCTCCGGCTTCAGGATCGAGGTGAGCGTCTCCAGCCGGCGATTGTCGACCAGAACCGCGCCGAGCACGGCCTGTTCCAGCTCGACCTCGGCTGGCGCATGACGAAAAGTCTGTACATCCATGGCGAAACGATCTGCGATCCGGTTCGAATTTGTTCGGCACACTCACCGCAATCGACGCATCGGGAAAGCTGAAAACAGCCCTGCGCGAATCAGTGAACAAGTTTGTGAGCGCGCGCCGTCCGCAGCGCAAACCCACAAAATCCGTACCGATTCTCACAGTGGCAGGTTCCGGAACAAAAAGCGAACACTAATTTTGCCCTGTGGAGCAAAATGGGGATGCCCCTGGGGATGGACGGGCCGCGTCCCTGAAAGTTGCCTTGCCGTGTCGGATACGGCCAAGCTCGCGCGTCCTTGGGCCGGAACCGCAAAGGAACACGCCGATGACCGACCAGAACGAACTTTCCCTGACCCGTCTGATCGATGCGCCCCGCGCGAGTGTCTATCGCTGCTGGAGCGAGCCCGAACTGCTCAAGCAGTGGTTCGCGCCCAAGCCGTGGACCACGCCCGAGGCGACGCTGGACGTGCGGCCTGGCGGCGCCAGCCTGATCACGATGCGCTCGCCCGAAGGCCAGGACATGCCCAACCCCGGCCAGTTTCTCGAAGTGGTGCCGAACGAGCGCCTCGTCTTCACCGACGCTTACACCGGCGACTGGCACCTGTCCGGACGCAAGCCGTTCATGACCGTGATCCTCACCTTCGCGGATGAGGCCGGCAAGACGCGCTACACCGCGCGCGTGCGCCACTGGACGGCGGAAGACAAAACACAGCACGAGCAGATGGGCTTCGAAACCGGCTGGGGGATTTGCGCCGACCAGCTGGCGGCGCTGGCGAAAACGCTTTGACAAAAATACCCTCCCCTTGAGGGAGGGTGAAACTCACGCGAATGCCTTCGCATAGATTTCCGGCTTAAACCCGACGACGATCTCCCCACCCCGCTCCAGCACCGGTCGCTTGATCATCGACGGTTGCGCCAGCATCAGCGCGACCGCTTTCTTCTGCGTCACATCTTCCCGGTCCACATCTGGCAGTTTGCGGAACGTCGTGCCGGCACGGTTGAGCACCGTTTCCCATCCCACCGCTTTCACCCAGGCTTCGAGATGCGCCCGGTCGATGCCTGCGCTCTTATAATCGTGGAACGCGTACGCGACGCCGTGTGCCTCCAGCCAGACGCGCGCCTTCTTCATCGTGTCGCAATTCTTGATGCCGTAGAGCGTGACCGTTTTCGCCAACGCGAATCCCCGCTTGAACTTCGATAAGTATCTAATTAGATATCCATCAAAGGATCAAGCCGTGACCGAGACCCTGCTCGAATTCTTCAAGGCGATGGCGCATGACAGCCGCCTGCGCATCGTCGGCCTGCTCGCCCAGGGCGAGCGCAGCGTCCAGGACCTGGCGCAGGCCCTCGATCTCAAGGAGCCGACGGTGTCGCATCACCTGGCGATCCTGAAAGCGCAAGGCATCGTCACCGTGCGTGCGCAAGGCACGACGCGCTGGCACGCGCTCGACCGCGACACGCTGGCGGCGCTGGCGCAGCGCG
>OLLQ01000152.1_pt1 | contig 10362 bp, 11 predicted proteins | sample 1604571 | NCBI WGS metagenome assembly OLLQ01 (sample SAMEA104055722, study PRJEB20765) | soil metagenome | isolation source: soil
TGCGCATCGAGCATCCGCAATCGCTGATCGACCGCGCCCGCTATGGCCGCAGCATCGAGGAACTGGGCGCCGCGGAATACCGGCTGGTGCATCACGCCGCGAACGGCCGCTCGGTTTACAGCTTCTGCATGTGCCCCGGCGGCACGGTGGTGGCGGCGACCAGCGAAGCAGGCCGCGTCGCGACCAACGGCATGAGTCAATACTCGCGCAACGAGCGCAACGCCAATTCCGGCATCGTGGTCGGCATCACGCCGCAGGTCGATTATCCGGGCGATGTCCTCGCCGGCATCGCGCTCCAGCGCAAATGGGAATCCAAGGCGTTCGAGGCCGGCGGCGGCACTTACAACGCGCCAGGACAGAAGGTCGGCGATTTCCTGGCCGCCCGGCCATCGACGGAGCTGGGCGCCGTGACGCCGTCCTACAAGCCCGGCGTGCATCTCACCGACCTGTCGGACTGTCTGCCCGACTACGCCATCGCCGCGATCCGCGAGGCCTTGCCCGTGTTCGGGCGGCAGATCCCGGGCTTTGCGATGGACGACGCGATGCTGACCGGCGTGGAGACCCGTACCTCGTCGCCGATCCGCATCCGGCGCGGCGCGGATTTTCAGAGTCTCAATACGAAGGGTCTTTATCCGGCCGGCGAAGGCGCCGGGTTCGCCGGCGGCATCCTCTCGGCCGGCGTCGACGGCATCAAGGTCGCCGAAGCGCTGGCGCTAAGCCTGACCGCTGGTCAGGCGACGACGGCAACCAGCGCCGGACCGCCCGGATAGTCCTCGATGAACAGCAGCACGCGATAGCCGTCGGTCAGCAGTGGCCGTCCGCTCGAATCGTGCAGGATCACGCCGTCGCCATTGGTGCGGCGATGCGCGGCATCGTAGGCGAAGACCGGCACCGAACCGTGCTCCTCGGCCTGAAAGCGTTCGAACAGCTCGGCGGCTTTTTCGGGCGGCAGGCGCACGCAGCCGCCCGAGGCGCGGCTGCCCAGCTGCGCGACATGGCTGGACGCCGAATGCAGCGCGATACCCGTCTGCGTGCCTTTCAATGTCGCGTTGAGGAACATCGCATACGGCATCGCCGCGCCGCCCCAAGTGTGGGAATAATGCACCCGATCGAAGCGATGGGGATCGAGCTCGAACAGTCCCGTCGGCGTGGAGGTGAAATACTTCTCGTGCCGCTCACGGCCCGTCGAGACCGGAAAGCTCTGCTCGAACACCAGATTGTTCGCCGCATCCTTGTGGAACATATACAGATGCTGCGCGAGCGATCCCGACGACGCCTTGCTGACATAGAGATAGACGTCGAAATAGGAATAAAGCTCGGCCGGGATTTTCGAACGCAGCCGGTCGGCGGCGTCCGCCTGCGTCGCCAGCGTGGGATCGACGACAGGTTGTGGCTGCTTCTGCGGCGCGGCGGGCTGCGTTCCGCCGAGCGCCAGATACAACGCCGAGTTGGCCTGCGTCGCCGCGAGACGGATGACGTTGCTCGCGACTTGCGGCTGGAAGGAGACCCGAATCGACTGCACCGTCGGAAAAGCCACGACCGCCGTCATGGCAAGCATCGCAAGGCCGGCGGCGCCGGCCAATTCCCTCAATCGAAGCATTCTGCTCCACCCCGTTTTCGCCAGCCTAGCAGAAGTTTCGCCGGTTCGCAGCGCGTTGAATCGCGTCATTGTGCACGTTCGGCAACGGAGACCCCTGCATGTCCGCCTTCCCGCCACGCCGCCTGATCTGCCTGACCGAGGAAACCGTCGAGACGCTGTACCTGATGGGCGAGCAGGACCGCATCGTCGGGGTGTCGGGATACGCGGTGCGTCCACCGCAGGTGCGCAAGGAAAAGCCGCGCGTATCGGCGTTCACCTCGGCCAACATCCCGAAGATTCTCGCGCTCGAGCCGGACCTGGTGCTCGCGTTCAGCGACCTGCAGGCCGACATCCTGGCCGACCTCGCGCGCGCCGGCGTCGCCGTGCATCTGTTCAACCAGCGCGACGTCGCCGGCATCTTCGCGATGATCCGCATGCTCGGCGGACTGATCGGCGAGCCGGCAAAAGCGGAAGCGCTGGCATCCGGACTCGAGCGGCACGTCGCATCCGTCGCCACACAAACAGGCAGCCACCGGCCACGGGTCTACTTCGAGGAATGGGACCAACCTCTGATTACCAGCATCGGCTGGGTATCCGAACTGATCGAGATCGCCGGCGGCATCGATTGCTTCGCGAATCTGCGAGACCGCAAAGCGGCCAAGGATCGCATCGTGAGCTCCGACGACGTCATCGCTGCGAAACCCGACGTGATCATCGCATCGTGGTGCGGGAAGAAAGTGTCGCGCGACAAAATCCGTGGCCGCGCAGGCTGGAACACAATACCCGCCGTCGTCGCCAATCGCATCGTCGAGATCAAATCGCCTTTGATCCTGCAGCCGGGGCCAGCGGCGTTGACCGACGGTCTGGCGGCCCTGCGCGCGGCGATCGCTTAAAACTGACGGAACACGATGCAGACGTGGGTCTTGTCGAGCAGTGCGAACTCCCGCGCGCCCCACGGCTTCTTCTGGACCGTCTTGCCGTTGGGATGCAGCAGATCGGGACGGCGGGCGCTGATCTCCGCGTACAATTCGTCGATCGTATCGGTCTCGATGCCGATCTCCGGCCGATCCTTGGCGGCAAATTCGGGGCTTTGCACGATCATGGCCTTGGCCGTGTCGCGCTCGACAATGGCCATGTCCTCGTCGCGATACCGCAGTGTAAAGCCCATGCCGTCCACGAACAGATCGAGGCCCTGTTCGAGACGATCGAAGAAGACTTTCGGGACCAGGCGATTCATCATGCGGTGCCTCCTTCAGGTTACGCGTGCGCGCGCGTGGTATTCCGGCTTGTCCCAGGCCCTGGTTGCCATGATATCGCGCAGGATCGCGACCGCATCCCACAATTCTGTGAACCCTAGATAAAGCGGCGTGAAACCAAATCGGAGAATCCCAGGCGCGCGGAAGTCGCCGATCACGTTGCGCGCGATCAACGCCCGCATGATCGGCCAACCGTTTTCATGACTGAAGCAGAGCTGACTGCCGCGCTGCGACGGTTCGTCCGGCGAAGCGGCCTTGAAGCCGAAACCGGCGACCTCCTGCGCCATCAGCGCGCCGAAGATTTCGGCCTGCTTCAGCGATTTGCGGCGCAACTCAGACATGGAGGCTTCAAGCATCAGATCGACCCCGACCTCGAGCGCCGCGAGGCTGAGGATCGGCGGCGTGCCGACCGCCATCTTCACGATGCCGTCGGCGGGGCGGTAGGACTGCTCGAAATCGAACGGCGCGGAGTGCCCGAACCATCCGGTCAGTACCGGCTGCATCGCCGCGTGATGGCGCCGCGCCGCATACAGGAACGCGGGCGCGCCGGGCCCGCCATTGAGGAATTTGTAGCCACAGCCGACAGCGAAATCGGCATTTGCGGCGTTCAAATCCACGGGCACGGCACCGACACTATGCGCCAGGTCCCAAAGCATCAGCGCACCTTTTGCCTGCGCTGCCGCTGTGATCGCGTTCATGTCGTACATGCGGCCGGTGCGGTAGTTCACATGCGTCAGCAGGACGACCGCGGCCTCATCCGTAACCGCCTCCGCCATCGCGCCAGGCGCGGCAAGGCGCAGTTCATGGCTCTGCCCCAGATGCCGGATCAGACCTTCGGCGATGTAGAGATCGGTCGGGAAATTGTCGCGCTCGGAAAGAATGACCCGGCGCTTGGGGTTGAGCGCAAGCGCTGCCGCCAACACTTTGAACAGATTCACGGAGGTCGAATCGCCCGCAATCGTCTCGCCCTCGCTTGCGCCGATCAGCTTGCCGATCTTCGCGCCGACGCGCTCATGCAGATCGATCCAGCCGTGGATGTTCCAGCCTGAGATGAGATCGTTGCTCCATTGATCCAGCGTTTGCGCCATGCGGCTTCGCGTCGCCTTCGGCATGGCACCGAGCGAATTGCCGTCGAGATAGATGACGCCCGGCGGCAGCGCGAAACGATCGCGAAAGACACGCAGCGGATCGTCGCGGTCGAGCGCTTTGCAATCGGCGCGCGTCAGGGTCAAATCTGCTTTTCCTTCGGCACACGGGTCTGCGCCGCAGCGATGGCGTCATAGGTCTCGCGAATGACACGGCCGGCGATGGGATCGTTCTGGATGGCTTTCCAGTAGGCAGCGAGTTTCGGCAATTCCGCTGCTGGATTGGGCCGATCGAACAGTTTCGGCGCCCACTCGAACGCCAGCATCAGTTGCGGCGCCAGCGCGCCGTCTGCCTGCGTCAACGAATTGCCGACCGCGTATCCACCGGTACCGATATAGTGCTCTAGGTAATCCAGCGATTTCTTCACCTCGGCCAGTGCATGATCGATGCGCCCAAGGTCCCATTTCCTGCGCGGCATCGCCGAGGCATTGAACAACGGCACCATCGCCATCACGAGATAGAAATCGCACAACCGCGAAATCAACCGGACCTGCGCGCGATCCCAGGGATCGGCGGGCCGCAGCGTCGGCGTCGGATACAGGTCCTCGAGATATTCGCAGATGACCTCCGATTCCGGCAGCGTTCGGCCGTCATCGAGCTCCAGCGTCGGCACCCGGCCGAGCGGATTGATCTTGAGATAGTCGCCCTTGCCGCTTCCGTCGTGGATGCCGTCCGGCTCGACGAACGGGATGTCGATGCCCTTGGCATAAAGAACGAGCCGCACGCGTGTCGGAAACGGCGACAGATACGTCTGATGGAGTTTCATCCTGCCCTCACAGTCGCAGCACAAGCCGCGCGATGATATCGCGCTGGATTTCATTCGAGCCGCCATAGATCGAGGCCGCCCGGTTGTTCAGGTACCGCGCCATCGCCAGAAGGCCATCCGATGGCCCGATAGGCGCGATATTCGAGCCAGGCAACCGCGCCTCGGGCTGGTCCACGGCGGCATAAGCACCTACCGCCTCCACCGCGAGTTCGTCGAGCCTCTGCATCGCTTCGGTCCCCTGCATCTTCAGCATGGACGACGCCGGCCCCGGGTTCTTCCCGGACGACAAGGCGCTCATCACACGATGCTCGGTAATCTCGATAGCCTCGACCGCGATCGACGCCGATGAGAGCCGGGCGGCAAACGCGTGATCGTCGATCAGGCGCCCTCCGGCGTCGGAGACCTCTTGGGACGCAAGGTCGCGAATGCGGCCCAGCGCGATCTTCAGCCCGGCGCCGGAGCCGCCGCCGCGCTCGAATTCAAGGAGATACTTCGCAACTGTCCAGCCGTCATTCTCCTCACCGAGGCGGCCGGTCTTGGGCACGCGCACGTCGTCGAAGAACACCTGGTTGACCTCATGCTCGCCCGCCAGCGTGATGATCGGCTTCACCGTGATTCCGGGCGTCGCCATGTCGAGCAGCAGGAAAGTGATGCCCGCTTGGTTCTTGCCGTCGGAGCGCGTGCGCACCAGGCAGAACATGCGGTTCGCCCAATGCGCATGCGTGGTCCAGATCTTCGAGCCGTTCAGGATGTAATCGTCGCCATCGCTGACGGCCTTCAATTGCAGCGAGGCAAGATCGGAGCCCGAACCGGGTTCGGAATATCCCTGGCACCAATAATCCTCGCCCGACAGGATGCGCGGCAGATAATGTGCCTTCTGCGCTTCCGTGCCGTAGCGCATGATGCAGGGCCCGACCATGCGCAGCCCCATCGGCGCCAGGCTTGGTGCGCCGGCGCGGGCGCATTCGGCGGCGAAGATATAGCGCTGCATGTCGGTCCAACCGGTGCCGCCATATTGCTTCGGCCAACTCGGCGCGACCCAGCCCTTGGCGTGCAAGATGCGCTGCCACGCCAGGCTGAAGCGCTTGTCCATGAACACGCTGGTGGCGCGCTGACCAGCCTCACGCAGCTCCGGCGTCAGCGAAGCGCCGAGGAACGCGCGCGCATCGTCGCGGAACGACAATTCCTCTGGGGAAAGATCGAGATTCATGCCCGAGAGGCTACGCCGGGCCGCTGCGTCCGGCAAAGCGGCGCTTGATCCCTTGGATTTCATTCTCCAGTGCGCCCAAAAACCGCGACCGGTCCTGCTTGTTGAAGCCGGCATTGAAGGTCTGGCCGCCTGCCGTCGATTCGCGCAGATGACGGTGCAAGTCTCGCATGCCCAGCGCCATGCCGATGCTGCCCTCGGTGAACGCCTTTCCGGTCGGGCCCAAAACGCCTGCACCGTTCTTCAATGCGCGAGAGGCCAGCGGAATGTCGGCCGTCACAACGACGTCGCCCGCGCCGGCATGCTCGACGATCCAGTCGTCGGCCGCATCCGCGCCCGCGTCGACGGTCACGTGCCGGACCATCGGGTTGCGGCTTGGCCGCAAACCGCCATTGCTGACGATGATGACAGGCCAGCCATGCCGCCCGGCCACCTGCTCGACCTCGGCCTTCACAGGGCAGGCGTCGCCATCGACATACAGGCTAAACATGGTTTGGTCTCATTGCGTGCTGCTCTATAACCGGACACAAGACCGGAGGAAACCGTGGCCCTCGCACCGGAAGACATGGACTTCATTTCGAATTTCAGCACCCTGTGGGCGGTGTTCCTGGGGGCGTTGCTGGCGACGATCGGCGGCTTCGGGGCCACGCAGCTCGAGTGGATTCTCGAGCGCAGGCGGCGCGAACGCAACGCCGCGATCTTCTTCGGCGAGCTTCTGACCACGCTGAACATCATCCTGACCATTTGCGGGGAAACGCGCCAGATCGGCGATCCTTACGGGCCGATCACGTTGCGCATGCTGCGTTCGGCCGTCAAGGAAGTGGAGATCTACAATCGCAACCGCGAGACGCTGTTCGACCTGCGTGACGCCGAAATGCGCGCCCGCATCCATACGCTGGTCCTGAGGATCGTCATGCCGGCCGACGGCGTGTTCGACGCCACCAACGAGATCGACAACGTGCGATTGCAGCTGAAGCCGCAAAACCTGTCCGACGCCGACCGCGCCGAACTGAATGCCCGGCTGGAAAAGCTCGAGACCGCCCGCGTGAGCGCGTTCGACACCGTCCTGGAAAGCTCTCAGTTGCTAAAGAGCGTCGTCAAACAATTGGAGCCGATCGCGAAATATTCCTATGAGAATTTGGACAAGGTCGTGCGCAATGCTTAAGGCCTGCGCCCTGATCGCCGGCGTCCTGCTTCTGGCGGGCTGCGAATCGTTCGGCGACCTCACTTCAGACGCGTTCGATCCCGGCGCCGCCACGCAATCGAAATTCGTCTTCGACAATGAGCATTGCCGGGCTGCCGCCGAGGAATATATCAGCTACGACATCCACGGCATCACCGGTAGCCATACCGACCGGCATGAGATGTTCAACAGCGCTTACACGCACTGCATGAAACAAAACGGCTATGCCCGGCGCGATGGTCTGCCGAACATAACCGTTCCGTATGACGTCGATCCCTGGCCCGGCTGATCAGGCCGCGCGACGGTTTCCGCCGCCGCTGCGCTGACCGTTGCCGCCGCGCGAATTCGAGCGGCGCTTGGGATTCTTGTAGTTGCGCTCGCGCGGCCCCTGCGGACGGCGTTCCTCGCCCTGGGAAGCCGGCACCAGCGCGCTGGCCGGAAGGTCGTGCGCCACCACCGGGATCTGGCGCTTCACCAGACGCTCGATGTCGCGCAGATAGGTCCGCTCCGACTGGTCGCAGAACGAGATCGCGATGCCGTCCGTGCCGGCGCGCGCCGTGCGGCCGATGCGGTGGACATAGCTCTCCGGCTCGTTGGGGAGCTCGAAGTTGATCACATGCGTGATGTCGTCCACGTCCACGCCGCGCGCGGCGATGTCGGTGGCGACCAGCACGCGCACCGCGCCGGACTTGAAGTTGTCGAGCGCCCGCTGGCGGGCGTTCTGCGACTTGTTGCCGTGGATGGCGTCCGACTTGAAGCCGTTCTTCTCCAGATGCTCGCTGACGCGATTGGCGATGTGCTTGGTGCGCGTGAACACGATGACGCGCTTGAACGCCTCGTCCTTCAGAAGGTGGCTGAGCAGCGCCCGCTTGTCCTTCTGCTCGATATGGATCACGCGCTGCTCGATCTTGTCGGCCGTCTTGGTCGGCGGCGAGACCTCGATGCGCTCGGGATTCTTGAGCATGTCGCCGACCAGCTTGACGATGTCGTCCGGCATGGTGGCCGAGAACAGCATCGACTGGCGCTGGCGCGGCAGCATCGAGACGATCTTGCGCACGTCGCGGATGAAGCCCATGTCGAGCATGCGGTCGGCTTCGTCGACGATCAGGTGGCTGACGCCGTCGAGGCGGATGTGGTTCTGCTTGACGAGGTCGAGCAGGCGGCCCGGCGTGGCGACGAGGATATCGACGCCGTGCTTCATCGCATTGACCTGGCCATGCTGGCTCACGCCGCCGAGGATGACGGTGCTGCGCAGGCCCAGATGCTTGCCATAGGTCTTGAGGCTGACATCGATCTGCACCGCGAGCTCGCGGGTCGGCGCCAGGATGAGGGCGCGGGTGCCGCGCGCTTCGACGCGGGTCGATGCCGCGGCCAGGCGCTGCAGCAGCGGCAGGCCGAACGCGGCGGTCTTGCCGGTACCGGTTTGGGCAATGCCCAGCAGGTCGCGCCCGGTGAGCAGCGCCGGGATGGCGCGCAGCTGGATCGGCGTCGGCTGGGTGTAGTTCTCCGACGCGAGGGCGCGCAGGATCGGCTCGCTAAGGCCGAGTTGGGCAAACGTAAGATTGGTCACAAGTAGTCCTTAACCGCGCAAAACGTGCGGAATGCACGGGCGCAACGGCTTGTTGCCGTGTTCCACGCACATCTGGAGCAGGGGAGTTTTTCGATAGAGCCTGCGGTGGGAACGCACCAATTTCTCGGCGCGCCTCGTGCGACCGCGAGGTGATGACGCAGCGTATAGGCTGTGGATTAACGGGAAGTCAAGCGTCGACGATTGCTCGCGGGAACCATGCTGCCTTACAAGGCGGCATGTTCGATCTACCGACCATGCGCTTTACGCGCCGCGTTTGCGGCGATGTGACGTTGAACGTCGCCGAAGCAGGGCCCGAGAACGGCCCGCTTGTCATCCTGCTGCACGGCTTTCCGGAATTCTGGTACGGCTGGCGCTATCAGATCGGCGCGCTGGTAGCTGCGGGCTATCGCGTCGTTGTGCCCGACCAGCGCGGCTACAATACTTCGGATAAGCCCAAAGGCGTCGCGAATTACGACCTCGACAAACTCGGGGATGATGTCGTTGCGCTGGCCGCGCACTACACCGGTGAACCGTTCAACCTCGTCGGCCACGATTGGGGCGCCGTTGCAGCGTGGTGGACCGCGACTCGGACGCCCGAGAAAATTCGCAAGCTCGCCGTGCTGAATTGCCCGCATCCGGCCATCTGGCGGCAGGCGATGGACCACGATCCGGTGCAGCGCAAGGCAAGCTGGTATGTCCGCGCCTTCCAGGTCCCGTTCCTGCCGGAAGCCCTGATGCACGCCGGAAATTTCCGTGCCCTCGTCGGCGCCTTGCGCGAAGCCAAGGCGCCGCTCCCGGAGGACGAGGCCGATAAATATCGCGCCGCCTGGAAACAGCCCGGCGCGCTCACCGGCATGGTCAACTGGTACCGCGCGATCCTCCGGCACAAGTTCGTGCCGATTGCGCCGGGCAGCATCCAGGTGCCGGTGCAGATCGTGTGGGGGCAGCAGGACCGCTACGCCCTGCCCGCGCTCGCGGAGGCCAGCAGGGCGCTATGCTCGGATGCCCGCCTGACCTTCCTGCCAGATGCGACACACTGGGTCGCCCACGACGAGCCGGCGCGCGTCAACGAAATCCTGCTCGAATTCTTGCGCTGATCCGGGCCTCGCGGATGGGTAAAAAGTCCAATTGATCCGGGGACTTCCGGTAACTCACCGAAGAATGAAAAGGCACAATCCCGGCCCGCCCGATATGGACCAGGTCTGCAATCGGCGGATGCAGGACAACGCGTTACTTCGCAAGACCCCACCCCCCGTTGCGGATTCACCCTACTTTTGCGCATGATACCTGTGACGCGCCCTCCCGATGCTGGACGAGCGGGCGTGATTCTGGGTGTTTCCGGCACGGCAGCGGCATTCGGCGACATCATGGCAAATTACGATAATGGCGGCTCGCGCGGCGGTCTTGCGCAGGCTTCGGTCAAGGGCTCGGTGAAGTGGTTCAACGGCACCAAGGGCTACGGCTTCATCACGCTTGAGAATGGCGGCGACGCCTTCTGCCACGCTTCGGCGCTGCAAGCGGCCGGGCATGCGGAACTCCCTCAGGGCGCGACCATCGTGTGCGACCTGCAGGACTCGCCGCGCGGTCTTCAGGTCGTGGCGGTGCACAGCGTCGATCTGAGCACAGCGGATAGCGGTGGCGGCGGCGGTGCCCCG
>OLLQ01000547.1_pt1 | contig 10352 bp, 9 predicted proteins | sample 1604571 | NCBI WGS metagenome assembly OLLQ01 (sample SAMEA104055722, study PRJEB20765) | soil metagenome | isolation source: soil
GATCCTGACGACTTCCACGACCGGCCGCGCCGCCAGGATGCGCCCCTGTTCGGACGCATCCCATTCCTCCGGCGTCCGCGCCATCGCGGCGCAGGCCCCCGCCGCCGCGACCGCGGTCTCGAAATCGAGCGCATCCCATTTGCGCATCGTCGCCGCCACCGCCTCCGGCGTATCGGGACAATCGAGCACCTGCAGCAGCCGCTTTGTGCTCTCCGGAAAGCTCGGATGCAGAAAGACGTAACGCCCGTCGCGCGTCCGATGAAAGCCGTTCGCCGCCGTGCCCGACGCCGCCAATTGTCCGCGCGGATCGGGCGCCTTGGACGCATCGGCGAATTTCTGGTGCAGGAATCCGACCAGCGACGCTGCCGCCTCGCGCGTCCCGACACGGACGCTCTGCGTCTCGCCCGACCGCAGCGTCCAGATATCCGCCGCCACCATCGCGCCCGCCGCGATCGCCGCCGCGGCGGCTTCATCGGCATGGAACCGCGTCTTGAGGGCAGGGACCTCAGCCGCGATCGTCACGAAATCCGGCGCGTCGCGGCCCGCAAGCTTCACCAGCCCCGCGAACGCGTCATCGGCAACGCTCACTCGCCGCCGCCATTGGAGGGCGCGGCCGGCGCCGGCTTGGCGCGCCCGCTCTGCGCCGCCGCCAGCACGCGCAGCACATTGCCGCTCCAGAATTTCTGCAGATCGGCCTCGCTATAGCCTTCCTTGATCAGCCGCGCCGTGATCTTCCAATTGCCCGAGCAATCCTCGAGCCCCGTCACGCCGCCGCCGCCATCCCAATCGGCGCCGATGCCGACATGCTCCGGCCCCACCGTCTTCAGCGCGTGCAGGATGTGGTTCATGTAGTCTTCGAAGGTCGCGCGCGGCTGCGGATATTGGACCTTGAGCGCCTTCATCGTCCGCGCCGCGTCCGCGATGGCCTTGTTCGCGTCCGCCGGCGTCATCGTCGCCAGCCCGCGCAGGCTGCCGTAGAGCGCGCCCTCCGCCTTGTCGAGATCCGGATTCTTCGGCACGTCGATGAGGTAGTTGCTCAGCGAATTGACCTGGATCACGCCGCCGCTGTCGGCGAGCTTCTTCATCCGCGCATCGTCGATGTTGCGGGGGTGATCGTGCACCGCGCGGCAGCCCGAATGCGACAGGATGATCGGCGTCCTGGAGCCCGTCACCATCTGGTCGAACACGTCGTCCGAGGAATGCGACGCGTCGGGGATGATCCCCAACTCGTTGCACAGCGCCAGGAAGTCGTGCCCCATCGGCGACAGGCCCTTCCAGGTCTTGGACGCATCGGTCGCGCTGTCGCCGAGCTGGTTGTCCTTGAAATGCACCGGCCCCGCCATCCGCACGCCCAGCGCATAGAAGCTGCGCAGCAGCGTCACGTCGGTGCCCAGCGGATAGGAATTTTCGATCGACTGGTAGACGGTCCGTTTTCCGCTCGCCGCGATGCGCGCCGCGTCGTCCGCCGCGAACGCCAACTCGAAATGCGCGCTGTTGCGCGCCACCATCTCGCGGATGCCCGCGGCCCGCACCAGCGCCGCGTCGCGCGCCGCCATCATGCCCTCGGGCGTCAGCGGCCCCTGCGCCGTGTAGATCGCGAAGAACCCGCCATCCAGCCCGCCCTCGGCCATGCGCGGATAATCGACCTGCGACAGGTCCCCGTCCGGCGTGTGCCGCTTCATCATGTCGAAGCCCGGCCGCGTGAACACCGCCGGCGTATCGACATGCGTGTCGAGGCAGATCAGCTTCTGATGGATCGCCTTGATGTAATCCTCGGTCGACTGCGGCTTCGTCCTGGCGAAAACCGGCGCGGCCGCCGCCAGCGCGGCCCCCGTCGCCAGCATTGTGCGGCGTGTCAGCATCATTTGAACCAGTTGTTGGAGGCGATGTTCTGTCCCGCCGCGACGAGCACGAATCGCGGCTCGCAGCCGTGATGGGAACAGCGCGGAAAGATATGGCTGTAGATCACGGTCACGTCGTGATCCGGCGTGTGCTGCCCGCCATGCACGGCGCGATAGACGCCCGATTGGCCGCAGACTTCGCGCGCCCCGTATTCCTTCGCAGGTTCTTCCGCCACGCTCGCCCCTGATTTGCCTGCGCGGAGTGTGCCGCAACCGGCCCGCCCCTGCCAGCGCCGGTTCAGGCCGCCGCGGCCACCGCCTCGGGCTCGGCGCCGGGCAGGGTGAAGCAGAACAGCGTGCCCCCGCCATCGGCCGGCACCGCCCAGATGCGCCCACCATGGTTGGTGATGATCTTCTGGCAGATGGACAGCCCCACCCCCATTCCGCCCGGCTTGGTCGAGGTGAACGGCCGGAACAGCTTCTCGGCCACGTCCCGGGAAAGCCCCGTCCCGGTGTCGCGCAGGCAGAACTGCACCATGCCGTCCTTGGCCGCGATGACGTTCAGGTCCAGTTCGCGCTTTTCGCTGTGCTGCATGGCCTCGAGCGCGTTGCGCAGCAGGTTGACGATCACCTGCTGAATTTGCACGCGGTCGATCAAGAGCGCCGGCAGGCCCGGCTCGATATGCGTCTTCAACTGCGCGCTCATGCCCAGCGTCCCGAACAACGCCACGGCGTCGTGCGCGAGCAGCGACGGGCTCTCGATGGTGCGCTCGCTGTCCTGCTTGGCGATGAAATTGCGCAGGCGCTGCACGATCGTCACCGCGCGCGCGATCTGCTCGCCGGCCTTGCGCGAGGCCTCCCGGACTTTTTCCGGCTGGGCCGCGCCGGGCGTATTGATCATGCGATTCAGCGCCGACAGGTAATTGGTCGCCGCCGCCAGCGGCTGGTTGACCTCATGCGCCAGCATCGAGGCCGTCTCGCCCATCAGCGCCAGGCGCTGCGTATGGATGAGCTCGACCTGCAATTCGCGCGCGTGGCGTCGGTGGCGCTCGCGGAACAGAAGATAGAACCCGGCGAAGGCGCACAGCGGCGCGAGCAGCGCCACGCCGATCGCCAGATAGTTCAGCAGCTCCGTGCCGCGTTCCGCGACGGCGCGGCGCTGTTCCAGAAGCGCGATTTCCGTGCCCCGGAATGCCTTCAGGCGCGCGCCGATCGTGTCGGACAGGCGCTTCTGCTGCGCCCGCAGCCTCGCATTGCCCGGCGAATGCTGGTCCAGCGCCGCGGCCCGCGCCGCATCGTCCAGATGGACGAACCATTCCAGCCGCGCGAACCGCGCCTCGGCCAGCGCATGGATCTCGCCCAGCCGCTGCCCCTGCATCGCATTGTCCGAGACCAGGCCGCGCAGCGCCGCCGCGTCGCCGCGCCAGTGCTCACGGGCCGCGTCCACCGCAGCGATATTGGCCGGATCGGAATCGAGCGCGAAGGCGCGCGCATTGGCTTCGCCCTGGAATACGCTCTGCTGGATGCCGTCCAGGTGCAGCAGGATCGCGTCGCCATGCTGGGTCCAGCGGAAGCTCTCGCCCAACCGCGTCCGGCTGACATTGAGCAGCGCCCCCAGCACGATGAACAGCGCCACCGCGCCGCCCAGCAGGCTGGCGCCCACGATCCAGTTCAGCGAAATCCCGACCGCCGAGCGCTCCAGCCGCAGCATGGAATGGCGCGCGCCGGCCCACGGATCGAGCGTCGCGTTGTCCGGCCCCTCGCTCATGTCGGTGCCGTCTGCAACGCGCGCGCCACCGCATCGAGCACCGCCAGGATCAGCTTGCGGTTCATCCGCACCACCACCACCGTCGCCGCCGACACCGTCGCCATCGGCACATAGATGAGGATCACCGCCCACCACGGTCCCGTCGGCATGATGACGACCATCGCCAGATGCGACAGGCCGCAAAACGCGATGAAGCCTATGAACAGATTGGAGATCAGCGCGGTCGCGTCGAACGGCAGCGACTTGCGCCAGTATTTGATCTCCTGCGGAATGAGGAAATAGGACACCGAGGTCGCCAGATTGGCGATGCACCACAGCGCGGCGCGCAGGTAATCGTCGGTCGTCTCGATGCGATACCAGCCATGGCTGTTCATCAAGGCGTGGATCAGGTCGTTCGACGGCATCTCCATGGAGCCCTCCCGCGCCTTCGCGCGTCCGCAACAATGCCCCCTGACCAGGTCCACATCATACACCCTTGGTATAGGTTATCGCACGGCAATGTTGCGCCCATCCCCCCGATTGCGGGGGGCACGGCTACCGCGATTGTGATGCGGATGGGTGTTCGGCCCCAGCCGGCCCCGTGTCGGCGGATCGGGATCTGTGCCGACACGTACCGGCCAATGTTCGGCAAAAAACCAAGGCAACGTAAAAAATGCCGTATGGCGACGGGAAGGGCCGGTCAGCCCGTCACGGCGGTGGGAGGATCGCGCCACGGGCAAGCCGGCTTGAACGCGCCGGTATCCCCCGGACGACGCTTGTTTTGTCTCGCATCAAACAGTTTCATAATCGACATAGGGGCCGCCGGGCGTCCCGACGATGTTGGCTTCGACATCGAATACGGCGCGGACCATTTGCGGCGTCAGGATATCCGCCGTACGGCCCGCGTTCTGCACGCCTCCATTGCGCAATGCGACGATGTGGGTCGCGTAGCGGCCGGCGATCGTCAGGTCGTGCAGCGACGCCACGACAAGCTTCCCGCCGCGCGCGGCCGCCCGCAAGCGCTGCATGGCGTCGATCAGGTGGCGCGGATCGAGGCCGCTGATCGGTTCGTCGACGATCAGCATGTCGGGATCGCCGACGAAGGCCCGCGCCAGCATGGCGCGGGCGAGTTCGCCGCCCGATAGCGTCGTCGCGGGCTGGTCGCGGCGGTCCAGCAAATCGCACTGCGCCAGCGCGCGCGTGATTTTCTCCCGGTCCGCGCCGGGCAGTTCGCCAAAGGCGGGCAGGGTGGGTGTGAGTCCGAGCGCCACCAGCCGTTCGACGGAAATCGGCCATTCGCAGCGCGGGTTTTGCGGAAGATAGGCGCGGCGGCGCGCCAGCGCGCGGCCGGTGAGGTTTTCGATGGCCGCGCCGTTCAACACGACCGTTCCGGCGTCCGGCTTGAGAAGTCCCGCCAACACGGAAAGCAGTGTCGACTTGCCCGCGCCGTTGGCGCCGATGACGGCCACGAAATCGCCGGCGCCGGCGCGGAAGGAGACGTCGTCGAGGATGGCGCGGCCGCCGCGCCGGACGGTCAGGCCCGAGGCGCTCAGACTCGTCATGGCGCGACCTTGCGCAGGCGGACGACGAGCCAGAAGAAGAACGGCGTGCCGATCAGGCTGGTCAAGACACCGATCTTGAGCTCGGGGCCGATATGGATCAGCCGGGTCGCGATGTCGGCCGACAGCAATAGGATGGCGCCCAGCAATGTCGCGGGTAGGAGGATCCGGCTCGGCTGGTGTCCGACGAACGGGCGGATCATGTGCGGTGCGATGAGGCCCACGAAACCGATGGCGCCGGTGACGGATGTGGCCGCGCCGACCGCCAGCGCCGTGCCGAGGATCGCCAGAATTCGCAAGCGATCCAGATCGATGCCGAGGCTCTGTGCCTGCGCCTCGCCCAGCGAGAGCGCGTCGAGCGCGCGCGCGGTATAGGCCAGCATGGCGCAACCCAATACGACGAACGGGAGGATGAGGACAACGTGATTCCAGCTCCGGTCGCTCAGCGATCCCATCAGCCAGGTCATGATCTCATAGGCCGCGTAGGGGCTGGGCGCGACATTGAGCGCCAGCGAGATGCAGGCGCCGGCGAGGCCGGACACCGCGGCGCCCGCCAGTATCAGGGTGATCGTGCCGCCGCGGCGGCCCAGCGCAAAGGTGAGCGCGCTCGCGCCGAGCGCGCCGGCAAGCCCCATGAGAGGACCGGTGAACTCGAAAAGCGCGGTCATGCCGAAATAGATCGCGATCACGGCGCCGAGCGCCGCGCCGGCGGTCACGCCGAGCAGGCCGGGTTCGGCCAGCGGGTTGCGCGTCAGGCCTTGCAGCACCGCACCGGACAATCCGAGCGACGCCCCCACAAGGCAGGCAAGGACGGCGCGCGGCATGCGCAATTCGGTCACGATCAGCGCCGCCAGCCCCGGTCTCGGCTGGAACAGCTCGTGCCAGACCTCGCCCGGCGCAAGCCATACCTGTCCGACGAGCAAGGACAGCGAAAACAGCGCGCCCAGCAGCGGCAGGAGGACGAGAAGAAGCAGGCCCGAGCGATTCACGGAGCGCCGCCTTTCCCCGCCATCACCGACGCCATGGCCGCACGCAACGCGCGCGCCGCGTCCGCGGCTTCGGGAACACCGCAGCTATAGAGCGCTTCGGGATAGGTCACCCGGCGGTTCCCATAGAGCCTGAGGATGAGCGGATGCTGATCGGCGTCCATGCGTCGTCCAAGCGTCGCACCGCTGTCCGAACCGTACGCAAGAATATCGGGCCGCGCCGCGAGCAATTGCTCGATGTCGAACGAACCGCTGCCGCCGCCCGTTGAAGAGGCTATGTTCGTTCCACCGGCTGCGGTCAAGATCGCGTCGAACAGCGAACCTCTTCCCGGGACATAGCCGCTGCCGTCCCAGGCCGCGACGCGAAAGCTCCGCCGAGGTTTCGTCATCGCCAGCTGGCGCAGCGTGGCGTCCATCCGGCGCAGGAGCGCTTCGCCGCGCGCGGGCTCGCCGACGGCTTGGGCGACCTTGCGCGTCACGGCACGGATTTCATCGAAGTTTTCGGCAAGGCTCGCCTCGACCAGCGGTGCCCCGAGCCGTTTGAGAAAAGAGCGCGTCATGGCGGTCGCCGAGGTCCCGGCCAGCACGAGATCGGGTCTTTGCGCCAGCATTTCCTCCGCCTGGCCGTGATTGATGGCGATGTGTGCCGCCTGCCGCCACTGAAAGGATTCGCTCGGAACGCGCGAGAGGAACGTGACGGACGCGATGCGCTCCGGCGCAACGAGATCGAGCAGCAATTCGTCGGTGCACAAATTGATCGACATGATGTGCCGCGGCTTGGCCGTCGCCGCGGCGCCGCTCAACGCGAGCGCCACGGCGACGGCAAGGACGGCAGGCCGCACGGTCAAATCCTGGCCTTGACCCCGGCGAAGACGCCGCGGCTCGGCGCCAGGAAGCCCGTCGGGTTCTGGTGGTTCTCGTCGAACAGGTTGTCGACGCGGCCGAACAGCGTGAACTGGTCGGTCAGGTCGTAGCTGGCGGCGAGATTCACCGTCGTGTAGCCCGGCGCGTGCAGGCGCGGAATCGAGAAGTCGCGATTGCCGTCGATGAAGGAACCGACATAAAGCAGCGTCGCGTCGACCGAAAGATCGGTCATCGGCTGCCAGCGCGCATCGAGGCTGACCTTGTGCTTGGGACGGCGCAGCAATTCCAGGTGTGTCGTCGCATCGTAAGCCTCCGTGAAGGTATAGTCCGCGCGGAAGGTCAGCGTGTCGAGCGGCTGGTAGGCGACGAACGCTTCCACGCCTTGGGTCCGCGCCTTGCCGATATTGGCATAGGTCGTGCCGCTGAGATCGCTGGTGATCAGGTTGCGGATGTCGTTGTGGTACCAGGTGACCCCGCCCTGCAGCATGTCGCCGAGCAAAGATTGCTCCACGCCGACATCGTAACCCGTGCTGGTTTCCGGTTTCAGGTTCGGGTTGGCGAAGAAGAACGGCGGGAAGCTCTGAAACAGTTCGGTCAGCGTCGGCGCCTTGAAGCCGGTGCCGAAGGTCGCTTTGAACTTCGTGCCGGTCTCGGGGATGAGATAGGCCGGCGCGATGTGAAAGGTGGTCTTGCCGCCGAAATGATCGTTGTCGTCGTAACGCACGCTCATGGCGTTGTAGAAATTGCCGATACCGGACTGCAGTTCCACATAACCCGAATTGATCGTCTGGCTGGCGGAAATCGGCAGGCTGATCTCGTCGCGCGCATGCTCGGCGCCGAACACGAGCAGTTCGCCGTCGCCGAATCGGACATTGTTCTGCCAGTCGATCTTGACCCGGTCGCCGGCATTGATGCTCGAAAAGCCGAAATCGATACCGTTGGTGCGGTCGCTGCTGTAGGCCACGCCCAGCGTCGAATCCAGAGCGCCGCCGAACAGGACCAGATGGCCCGTGCCGCGCGTGTAGTACTGGATCGTGTCGCTGGCGCTTTGCTGCGCCTCCGGGAACGCGGGGAAGGTGCTGAAATCGTCGCCCGTGAAGCGCAGCGTCGTATTGGTGTAGCGGCCGGCAAGGCCGAGGTCGAAATTGTCCGTCACGTCATAGCCGAGCTTGGTCGAGACGGTCAGGTTGTCATAATAGTCGTCGTTGCGCACCTCGCCCGGCGCCAGCAGGTCGAGCGGCGTCACCGGCGTGGCGCCGGCATGCTCGTGCGCCACGGTGGCGGTGTAGTGAAAGCCGTCCGCCGAGCCCGAGATGCCGGCGCTCTGGTTGAACGTATCGAACGAGCCGCCTTCCACGCTGGCGGTCAGCTGCAAGGGTCCTTGCCCGCTCTTGGTGATGATGTTGATGACGCCGCCGATCGCGTCCGAGCCGTAAAGGCCGCTCTGCGGGCCGCGCAGGACCTCGATCCGGGCGATGTCCTGGGTCAGGAACTGGCCGAAATCGAACGTGTCGTTGCTGCTGGGATTGCTGACGTCGATGCCGTCGACCAGCACCTTGGTGTGGTTGGAATTGGTGCCGCGCATGAAGATCGAGGTCTGCGCGCCCGGTCCGCCGGACTGCACGAGGTTGAGGCCCGGCACGTCCTTCAGCACATCGGGCAGCGTGCGGTCCTGTTTGGCGGCGATGTCGGCCGCCGTGATGACGGTCATGCTGCTTGCGACCTGCGCCTGCGGTGTGGGGACGCGTGTCGCGGTGACGACGACGGTTTCAATCGTATCGGCGTGAGCGGCGGTGCCTAAGGCGACAAGTGCAACGGTGGTAAGCAAAAGGGATTTGCGCATGACATGCTCCTGGTTTGGATCCAGGAGTCATCCCGCGAAGACGCACGATCATTTCGGACGACGATAGACAATTGCGGCCCCGCAACGACGACTCCAACATTGTCGTCGCGACGGTTTCCCCCGCAGTCCCCAGCGCACCCCGGCCGGAAACAGGACGACGGCGCGAGGCAAGTCTCCTGGCTCCCGGGTCACCGCTTTCTGTCCGCCTTCCCAGAGATACACTCCAGTGGCAGTTGGACAGATCGCTCGCCGGTTACAGTTGCGGGGGCAGCCGCGGTTTCAAACCGCGTTCCAATTCAAATCCCTTGCGGGAACCTTGCGCGTGGCTGGAACATACCGAATGTCGCGGACAGGTCAATCGGGGCGCAACGCGATCGGACAGGCGCAAGAGCGGCGTGAAAGCGCAAAAGGGGATCGAGTTCTAACGGTCGGTCGATCCGGGTTTTCGCCCGCCGCGCTCGTCGGCGATTTTCTGGATCGTCTCGGTCAGGCAGCGGGGGCACATGCAGGTCGTGTCCGAAACCAGCGGCAGCGCCGGCGGCAAGTCCTCGCACCAGCAGCCGGCGCCCTGTGCGCGCGGTCCCGGACCGCAGTGAAAATGCGCGCCGCACTTCGGACATTCCTTTTCGCCGCTCATGTGGACCTCAGTCACGATCGTTGCTGCCTGCACCGAAACGGTCCGTTGGGGCCGCGCCTGCGCCAGACCCTCCGATGCGATCCGCACGGCCGCCAACACGCAGGGGAGCCGCGCTGTCACGTATTCTTCGGAAGATGAAGTTTCGCGCCGGCATCCTGCCTCCGGCACCGGCTGACAGCAAGGCCGCCCGCACAGGTCGACGCCCGCCAACCGGTCCGCGACGACAGCACGGCGTTTTTCGGCGCGCTTTCCTTCCTTCATCGTTGTTCAAGCCGCCCCCGGGGTTTGGTAGCATCCGGCAATGGGCGCTACTCGAACCGACTGGGGAGCTTTGTGCTCCGTGCGTCCTTGTTGCGCGTGATTTGTATCAAGTCCGCGATCTGGTTCTGGCGTGCCTGTGAGACTGGCGGCTTTGCGCGATCCGGACCGGCAAGTGCGCCGCGTTGACCCGCCATGAGCTCGCGCAGGCATTGACAGAGCGGCAGTGCTTCGACGCCCTGCCTTCGGCTCGTCTTGTGGCGGATGGGGTGGGATTTGAACCCACGAGACCCTTTCGGGCCTGCCGGTTTTCAAGACCGGTGCAATCAACCGCTCTGCCACCCATCCCGCGATGCCGTCCAATACGGGCGCCGTCCGACGAATGCAAATCCGCGGCCGCCGACCATGTTGGCCGCAAGCCCGCCGGTTCCCTGGAGAAGGGCAGGCGCCCCGGCGGATGTGATACGGTCGCGCACCCACCAACAACGGAGCCCGCCATGACCGCCTCCTTCGGAGCGCAATCCACCACCGACGACGTCCTGGACGGCGTCGATCTCAGCGGCAAACGCGTCCTGGTGACCGGCGTCTCCGCCGGCCTCGGCGTCGAGACGGCGCGC
>OLLQ01000522.1_pt1 | contig 10331 bp, 10 predicted proteins | sample 1604571 | NCBI WGS metagenome assembly OLLQ01 (sample SAMEA104055722, study PRJEB20765) | soil metagenome | isolation source: soil
GGCGCCGACACGCTCTATCTCGACGACGATCCGGCCCGCCTTGCGCTGGCGCAGAAGATGGGCGCCCGTGCCGAGCCGCTGCAGCTGAAAGACCGTGCCCCGCTGAAATTCGAGATCGTGGTCGACGCCAAGGGCGATCCCGACGCCTTGCGCTTCGCGGCGCAGTCCACGCTGCCCAACGGCATGCTCACCTCGGTGGCGATGTATTTCGACGATCTCGTCGGCCTGCCGTTGCGCGCGATGTATGCCCGCGGCATCACCTTCCACACCAGCCGCGTCGATGCGCGCACGGTCCTGCCGGGTGTGCTGGCGCATTGCGCCCAAGGCCATTTCCATCCCGAGGCGGTGACGACCCGCGTGGTGCCGCTCTCCGACGCGATCGAAGGCGCGCTTGATCCGACGCCGAAAGTCGTCTGGACCAACGACGGATCCTGAGGCTCGTGTCATGCAGATCAATGGCGGGGGCCGCGAGCTGCGCGACCGCCAGTCCGATCGGCCATCTGGCCGTGACAATCTCCTGCGCTTCAGCGTTCGGGGTTGGTCAGGGCCGAATAGACGAGGTCCTGCGAGCCCGTCGACAGCGACTGGCTGCCCGCCGCGCCGCCGCCGAAGCGCTGGATCATGCCGAGGAAGAACAGGTCGTTTTTCGGATCGATCCAGAACCATGTTCCGGCCAGGCCACCCCAAAAGATCGCGCCCTTGCCTTCCGGCCGGCCGAGCAGCCCGGGGTCGGTCACCACCGCGACGTCGAGCCCGAAGCCCAAACCCTTGTTGCCGATGGTGATGCCGCCGGCCGAGTTCGGATCGCCCATCACGCCGTCGGCGAGATGGTTCTGCTGCATCAGCGCGACCGTCTGCGGCTTGAGGATGCGCGCCCCGTCATAGACGCCGCCGTTCAGGATCATCTGGCAGAAGCGGCCATAGTCGTCGACGGTCGACACCGATCCGCCGCCGCCCGATTCCAGCGGCGGCGGCTTGGTGAAATCCTGCAGCGCCGGGAACAGCGCCGCCGTCAGTTCGAACAGTTTCCCGTTCGCCGGATTCTGCACGTAAATGCCCGAGAGGCGGGACCCGTTCGCCGGCGGCACGAAGAAGCCGGTGTCCACCATGCCCAGAGGCTTGAAGATGTGCTCTGCCATGAAATCGCCGAGCCGCTGGCCGGACAATTTCTCGACGATATAGCCTTGGATATCGACCGCCGCCGAATAGGACCATTTGGTCCCCGGCTGGTAGAGCAGCGGGATCTTCGCGATCTTGTCGATCATCGCCTTGAGCCCGTCCGACGCCAGCACCTTCCGGTCGCGGAACGCGTCGTCCACAAGATTGCCGGTGCGCAGGCCATAGCCGAAGCCGGCGGTGTGCGTCATCAATTCGCGCATCGTCGGCGGGCGCGTCATGGTCTCGAGCACCGGCTTGCCGTCCGCGCCGACCCGCGCCAGGACTTTGAGGTCGGCGAACTCCGGAATGAATTTCGTCACCGGATCGTCGAGCTTCCACAGGCCTTGTTCGTACAGGATCATCATCGCGACGCCGACCATCGGCTTGGTCTGCGAATACATGCGGAAGATCGTGTCGCGCGCGACCGGATCGCCGGCGCCGTTCTTTACGCCGTGAAAATGCAGATCGACGATCTTGCCGTGCCGCACCAGCATCGTCTCGATGCCGGCGACCTCACCCGTGTCGACCGCCGCATCCATCGCGGCATCCAGCAGGCGCAGCCGGTCGGCGGAGAAGCCAGCCGCGTCCGGCGGCGCCATGACCAATTGCGGCGGCTCTGCGCGTGCGGCTTGCGCAAATGCCAGCATGGCCGCGATAGCGGCCCAGCCCCGGATTTTCATGCGTTCCCCCGCCCTGAACTACCATCAGTGTGCCGGCGTCAGGATGGTCCTTTGGGGCGCAATCCGCAATCTCAATGCTTGACGTGCGGGTCCTTCTCGCCGGCCAGCACCGCCATCGCCAGCACATCCGTCGCCACCGGGCAGGTATAGAATGCCGAGCGCGCGCAATTGGGATTGTAGGCGAAGTTGAAATCGATCGTCACGGCCTTGGGCGGGAACGCGCCGAAATGATCGATGTCGACATAGCGGCCCGCCGGATAGGTGACCGTGCCGGCCTGGTCGTCGGTGAAAAACGAACTCGCGTCGGCGATCTTCCTCGGATCGTTGTCGCCGGCATAGAAAGGCAGGGTGAAGCTTTTGCCCTTCAGCATGAAGGTCGCGTCGCCGGCGTGGAAGAACTGCTTGTCGGTGCCGCGCGAGGTGCGGAAGATCCGCGGCGGCAATTTCGCATCGGGCTTGAACGTCGCGGTGACGCGATAGCCCGGATCGTAAGGGAAATATTCGACGCCCTTGAAATTCAGCGCCTCCGGCCGCAGCTGGTTGTAGAGCATCACGCGCACGCCCGTGACGCCGGCGCTCACCTGGGTCGCAAATCCCTGGATGTCGATGTTCGCATCGATCGCGACGCTCTTGCGCAGCGTCGCATCGTCCAGCGTCTTGCCGTGCAACGCGCCGCTCATTTTCCCCGCGTGGTAGCTCACCCACAGGACGCCGTCCTGCATCTTGCCCGGCACCCATTTGTAGCTCGCGGGTTTGCCCGTGATGCCGGTCAGCGTCGCGCTCTGCCCCTCGCCGAGATAGGCCGCGTCCTGGATTTTCAGGATGGCGTGCGGCGCCTTGGCCCAGGCGATGTTGGCCTCGCCCAGCTCCTTCTGCCATTCGACCGCCGGCGGCAGCGGCGCCGCCGCCGTGCCCAAAAGCAAGGTCGCCGCCAAGGCGGCCGTCAGTGCCTGCAGTCTCATATTCGTCCCATTTTGCAGTGCAGCAAAGTTTCTTATAGGGTGCGGCCCGCGCAATTAATGAACGCCCAAATATGTCCCGCGACAAGCCCTGGATCTTCCGCACCTATGCCGGCCATTCGAGCGCCACGGCGTCGAACGCGCTCTATCGCGGCAATCTGGCAAAGGGCCAGACCGGCCTGTCGGTGGCTTTCGATCTGCCGACCCAGACCGGCTACGACAGCGACGACGTGCTCGCACGCGGCGAGGTCGGCAAGGTCGGCGTGCCGATCTCCCATATCGGCGACATGCGCATGCTGTTCGACGGCATCCCGCTCGACAAGATGAACACCTCGATGACGATCAACGCGCCGGCCGCCTGGCTGCTGGCGCTCTACGTCGCCGTCGCGGACGAGCAGGGCGCGCCGCGCGCCAGCCTCACCGGCACGACGCAGAACGACATCATCAAGGAGTATTTGGCGCGCGGCACCTACATCTTCCCGCCCGGCCCGGCGCTGCGCCTGACCACCGACACGATCGCCTTCACGACGGCGCAGGTGCCCAAATGGAATCCGATCAATCTGTGCTCCTACCATCTGCAGGAAGCCGGCGCCGACGCGGTGGAGGAGGCGGCCTTCGCGCTCGCCACCGCGGTCTCGACGCTCGACGCCTGCAAGGCGCGCGGCGCGATCTCGCCGGAGGAATTCCCCAAGGCCGTCGGCCGCATGAGCTTCTTCGTCAATTCCGGCGTCAAGTTCATCACCGAGATCTGCAAGCTGCGCGCGATGGGCGAATTGTGGGACGAGATCACGCAGCACCGCTACGGCGTCACCGATCCCAAGCTGCGCCTGTTCCGCTATGGCGTGCAGGTCAACAGCCTCGGCCTCACCGAGCAGCAGCCGGAGAACAACGTCTATCGCGTCCTGTTCAGCATGCTGGGCGTCACGCTCTCCAAGAACGCGCGTGCCCGCGCCGTGCAATTGCCCGCCTGGAACGAAGCCCTCGGCCTGCCGCGCCCGTGGGATCAGCAATGGTCGCTGCGCCTGATGCAGATCGGCGCCTTCGAGACCGACATGCTCGAATATGAAGACATCTTCGATGGCTCGAAAGTGATCGGCGATAAGGTGGCGCAGCTCAAGGTCCAGATCGTCGAAGAGATGGCGCGCATTGCCGAGTTCGGCGGCACCGGCACGCAGGCCGCGCTCGAATACATGAAGGAGCGCCTGGTCAAATCCAACGCCGCGCGCGTCGAGGCGATCGAAAGCGGCGAGGAGATCCGCGTCGGCGTCAACGCCTACCGCGAAACCGAAGTCTCGCCGCTCACCGCCGGCAATGGCGCGTTCATGACGGTGGACGCGGCCGCCGAAGCCGAACAGATCGCCAGCCTCCAGGCTTGGCGCGCCGCGCGCGACGAAAAGAAGGTGGCCGCCGCGCTCGCCGCGCTCGAACGCGCCGCGCGAAAAGAGGACGTCAACATCATGCCGGTCTCGATCGACTGCGCCAAGGCCGGCGTCACCACCGGCGAATGGGCCCGCACCTTGCGCAAGGTGTTCGGCGAATATCGCGCGCCGACCGGCGTCGCGGCGCAGGCAGTCTCGCGCAACGACGAACGCATTGTCGCCTTGCGCGAGGAGGTCGAGGCCGCTTCGCGCAAGCTTGGCCGCCCACTTACGTTTTTGGTCGCCAAGCCCGGCCTCGACGGCCATTCCAACGGCGCCGAGCAGATTGCCATCCGCGCCCGCGACGCCGGCATGACCGTGATCTACAACGGCATCCGCCATTCGCCCGACGACATCGTCGCGCAGGCGCTCGAGAAGAAGCCGCATCTGATCGGCCTGTCCATTTTGTCCGGCAGCCACATTTCGCTGGCGCGCGACGTCCTGGCGAAACTCGAGGCGGCGGGCCTCGGCGACATCAAGGTCATCGCCGGCGGCATCATCCCGCCCGAGGACGAAGCCACCCTCAAGGCCGCCGGCATCGACGCCGTCTTCAGCCCCAAGGACTACGACCTCAACCAGATCATGCACGAGTTGGTGGCGCTGGCGGTGGGTTGAACTCACCTATCATCCCCGGCTGTCGACATAGTCCGCAGCGGTCTTCCACACCGCTGCTCGCCGATCCCATCGTGCCGTCGGTCGACCTGCGCGGGGCGGGAACTCAGCCTGGCGGTGCCGAATCCTCTGCAAACGATCACAGCGCCGCCCAATTGTGGCGGCTTGCCCCATTCTCGCCCCGATGTTGCTTAACTAGTTATTTACCACGTTCCCCTGCGGGGCGTGCCCGTGACAGCTTGGGGGATACTCCACATGGTCGCTTATACATCCAAAAAAGACGATCTCGCCGCCGTGCCGGTGCGCCGCACGGCGCTCAGCCACGAGCTGTTCCATGGCCTTTCACCCGAGGAATTCACCGTCGAAGCCAAGTCGCTGGCCGATGCCGAGGCGATGACGCCGCGCGTCCGCGCCCGCCTCGAAGCGCAATTGGTCGAGCGCCTGAAGACCCCTGTCGATGCGCCGAGCTGGGGGCCCGACTGGGTCAAGCGCGGCGAGCGCGTCGCCGCCGCCCAGCAAGGCACCCGTCCGGCGCGGTTCGCCTTCATGGGCCGCAAGGAAGAGGACGCCACCGCGGATGACGTGGACACGCGCCCCGATCCGCTGACCGCCGCCGAGCGCGACGACACCGCCATCATCATGCGCAACATGGAGAAGAGCCGCCAGGTCGCGCATTACCGTCCGCTTTACATCGCGGCCGTCGGGCTCGCCGTCGTCATCGCGCTGGTCGCGATGTTCGTCGACTATCACATCATCCGCGAAGTCTGGACCCGCGCGCTCGCCAATGAGTTCATGGTGGTGCCGCCGGCGCTGCAAAGCTCGGTGATCTTCAAAAGCCTGCAGGTCATCTTCGCCGTGCTGATCGTGCACTTCTTCCTGCGCATCACCGGCGTCTACGGCCGCAACACCATGATCGCCATGGCGTTCGTCATGGCGCTCGTGATGATCGGCGGCCTGGGCTACCTCGTGGCCTACAACAACATGGCCGGCGCCACCTCGGCGACGCTGGAACAGCCGCAGGGCGACGGCGCCAGCGCAAGCGGCGGCAACTCGATCGACGCCCTTTTCAACACGCCGGCCAAGCCTGCCGCCGCGGCGCCCGCGGTCACGCCGGTCAACGCCAATGACGGCTTCTCCTTCGGCCTGCCGCACATTTCCACGGCATCTCTCGCCAATGCCGATTCGTGGTTCTGGCTCGCCTTCGCCAGCGTCATCTTCTTCATCGTGACGACGGTGGCGGCGCTCTACATGCTGACGGTCGAGAACAACGTCCGCAACCTGCACATCGCGCGCGACTACAAGCACCGCCAGCGCCAGTTCGCGCAGCTGCACCTGTTGCAGCTGGCCGACAACCGCACCGGCGACGCCTAGGCGATGAACATCCTGCTCGCGGCCGTGACGGCGTTCGGCCTGGTGGGCGGCGGCGCCGTCGCCTATGAGGCGGCGCGCGACGTCGGCCGTCTCGAAGCCTCGCTGACCGATGAAGCAGGTCTGGCGCCCCAGCGCCTCGTCATCGGCATCGACATCTCCAAGAGCAATCCCCTGGTCGACGATCCGGCGTTCGCGGCCAAGGTCGCGGCGCGAATCGCCACCATCGTGCGCGGGCTCGGCATGGCGTCGGAGGTGCATGTGCGCACCTTCGGCAGCTACGACGCCTCCTCAAACAATTTCTACTTCGACGCCCTGATCTCGTCGCGCAACCGGCCCGAGGCCGTCGCCGCCGAAATCCACAAGCTGATCGCCGGTACGCCGCTGCTGGTCAGCAGCGGCAAGTGGCGCTCGCAGGAGAACACCAACATCCTCGCCTTCCTCGACAACGTCTCGCAGAGCATCGGCTGCGCCGGCATGCCGACCACGGTGGTGCTGGCCTCCGACGGCATCGAGGATTCCGAATATGTCCGCCTCCAGCACGCCGGCGCGCACCTGCCGTCGCCCGACGGCAAGCCGTTCCGCGGCTGCGCCGAGATGGAAATCCTTGGGCTCGGCCAGGGCACCGACAGCCCCATGGTGACGACCCGCCTGCGCAGCGAATGGACCCGCTGGGCCACCGCCGCCGGCTTCGCCCATTTCGTGGGGCTGAACGACTGGTAGTTTGCGGGAGTCTATTCTCGCAATTTATCTAGTCAAAACAGTAAGTTACCGGAAAATCTCCCGATTTGAACGTCGATTTTCGCGATTTTCGCGATTTTCATCCCGGTCCGCCTTCCATGCTCTTGAAATAGATAACTCTACTGCATAGAGTTATCTGGTCAGAAATCGGAGGCATCCTTGTCCCTCACACCCCATGAAGCAGCCGACGCGCTGCGCGACATCGAAACGACGAAGCGGCGCAGCGCCTCGGCCCGCAGCTACAAATCCACGTCGCCCTTCCTGATCCTGTGGGGCCTGATCTGGATCGTCGGCTATGGCACCACCGAACTGGCGCCGCGGTTCACCAATCCCGTCTGGCTCGGCGCCACCGTCGTCGGCATCATCGCCAGCACCATCATCGGCATGCGCGTGAAAGCGGGCGGCGGCGCCGCGCGCAAATTCGATTGGCGCATCTTTACGGTCTGGGCCGCTTCGCTCGTCTTTCTGAACGCGATCTTCGTGGTGATCGGTCCCGTCAGCGGGGCGCAGATCGGCGCCGTGATCCCGCTCGGCATCGCCTGGGCCTATGTCGCGCTGGGCGCCTGGGCCGGGCCGCGCATCATGATCATCGGTGTCGTGCTGGGTGTGCTCACCTTGGTCGGCCATTTCGAATGGCCGCAGCATTTCGCGGGCTGGATGGCGGTGGTCGGCGGCGGCACGCTGATCGGCACCGGCTTCTGGCTGCGGAGGGTGTGATGGAACAGCCCGATCCCACCATCCACCAGCCCGTGCGGCTCAAGATCATGGCGGCGCTCAAGGCGCTTCCGGACCGCGAACTACTGGAGTTCGTCCGTCTCAAGGAGATCGCGGGCGCCACCGAAGGCAATCTCGGCGCCCATATCACGACGCTGGAAGGCGCCGGCTATGTCGGAGTCGAGAAGGATTTCGCCGGCAAGCGCCCGCGCACCCGCGTCGCGCTCACCACCGCCGGTCGCCGCGCCTTCGAGGACTACGTCGCTTATCTGCAGAGCATCCTGAACACGGGGAGCGCCTGACATGCACCACATCTATTTCAGCGAGCTCGGCGCCGTGCACCTGTTCTGCGCGCTGGCGTCGCTGGCCCTCGGCCTTGTCGTCTTGCTACTCCGCAAAGGGACCAGGCTGCACCGCGCCATCGGCCTTTGCTACGTCATGGCGATGCTCGCGGTGAACGGCTCGGCGCTGATGCTCTATCACATGACCGGCCATTTCGAGGTCTTCCACGTCCTGGCGCTGGTCAGCCTGTCCGGCATCGTCTCCGGCGTCGCCGCCGCGATCTTCCGCGGGAACAACTGGCTGCATTCGCATTATCGCAGCATGAGCTTCTCGTATGTCGGCCTCCTTGCCGCCGCGGCCGCCGAAGCCATGGTGCGCGTTCCCGCACTGCACGTGCACTCGACCGCGATGGGCATCGCCATCGGCGTCGCCATGGCCGTGCTGTTCGGCATCGGCGGCAGCATCGCCGTGCGCCGCCTCAAGCCATCCGTCCTCGCCTCTATTCCCTCAGGAGCCAGATCATGATCCGTCTCAAAGACCTTACCATCGGCGCCGTGCTCGCGCTGACCGTCTCGCTGGGCGCCGCCCGCGCCGACGACAGCCCGACCCGGCTCTATCCCGATTCGATCATCGTCACGCGCGACCGCTTCAGCGACGAGATCGTCGGCAAGGGTCCCGACCTCGTGTTCATTCCCGGCCTCGCCTCGTCGCGCGCGACCTGGAAGATCACCGCCGACCACCTGAAGGCGCGCTATCGCCTGCACCTGATCCAGATCGCCGGGTTCGCCGGCGAGCCCGCGCGCGCCAACGCCGCCGGCGAGGTCCTGGTCCCCACCGCCGAAGCGATCGACGCTTACCTTGTCGAACAACACCTGACGCCCGCCACCGTGATCGGCCATTCGCTGGGCGGCACGACCGCGCTCTATCTTGCCGAGCATCACGGCGCTCATCTCAAGAAGGTCCTGCTGGTCGACGCCTTGCCGTTTCTCGCGACGGTGATGGGCGGCGGTCCCACCGCCACGGTCGACAGCATGAAACCCTTCGCCGACCGCATCCGCGCCAGCACGGCCGAGCCGCCGAACCGCGAACAGATGATCGCCGGCATGGTCACCGCGCCCGCCGACCAGGCGACGGTCGGCGGCTGGGGCGTCGCCTCCGATCACGGCGTCGTCAATCGCGCGATGGCCGACGATCTGACGCTCGATCTGCGCCCGGGTCTCGCCGCGATCGCTGTGCCGGTGACCTTGCTCTACCCCGACAATGGCGCGCCCGCGATGATGGACCCGGTCTACACCGCCGCCTATGCCTCCGCGCCGCACGTGACTCTGCACCGGATCGATGCCTCGCGGCACTTCATCATGCTGGATCAGCCGGCGGCGTTCGCCGCGGCGCTCGATGCGTTTTTGAAGGATTAGACGCCGAGGCGTTCCCAAATCTGGGGCGGCGTGACGCCGCTCTCGCGCAAACCGCGCAGCGTCACACCGTGATCGCGCTTGGAGAATTTCCGTCCGTTCGCGTCCAGGATCAGGCCGTGATGGAAGTAATCCGGCTCCGGCAAGCCGAGCAGCGCCTGGAGCAGCCGCTGGACATGCGTCGCCGCGAACAGATCGCTGCCGCGGGTCACGGTCGTGACCGCCTGATAGGCGTCATCGACCACGACGGCCAGGTGGTACGCCGCCGGCATCTCCTTGCGCGCCAGCACGATGTCGCCGAACAGGGTCGGCTGCACCGCGATCTCGCCCCGCTCGCCGTTCGGTCCGCTCCCGCGCTCCTCGAAGGCCAACGGCCCAGCCAGCGCCGCCGCCTTCGCTGCATCGAGCCGCAGCGCGTGCGGAACGCCCGCTGCGATCCGCCTTTGCCGTTCGTCTGCGCTCAGATGCCGGCACGTCCCGGGATAAACCGGCCCGTCGGGACCTGTCGCGGACCCATCCGCATAATGCGGCGCGCCGGCGGCGCGAGCGATCTCCTCCGCGATCTCCTTGCGCGTGCAGAAACAGGGATAGACGACGCCTTTGGCATCCAGTGTGGCGAGCGCCGCGCGATAGGCCGCGCTGCGCGTCGCCTGGCGCAGCACGGGCTCCTCCCAGCGCAGCCCAAGCCAGCGCAAATCCTCGAAGATCGCGGCGACGAATTCCTCGCGGCAGCGCGCGGTGTCGATGTCCTCGATCCGCACCAGGAACCTTGTGCCCTCGCGCGCCGCGGTCCGCGCCGCGAACGCATGGCCGAGATGCAGGAGCCCGGTTGGACTCGGGGCGAAACGCGTGACTACCATGACGCGAGTTTACACGACTGCCGCGCGATGATCATTCGCCCTGCCACCCCGGACGATGCCGCCGCCGTGTCGGCGGTGCGCACGGCGTCGTGGCGCTGGGCCTATCGCGGCGTGGTGCCGGTCAGCG
>OLLQ01000348.1_pt1 | contig 10183 bp, 12 predicted proteins | sample 1604571 | NCBI WGS metagenome assembly OLLQ01 (sample SAMEA104055722, study PRJEB20765) | soil metagenome | isolation source: soil
GGGCGCGAGCGCCGCGTCGTCGCGGATGCCGCCGGGACCGGCCTTGCCGTCGGCGTGCAGCCAGAAGCGGACCAGCCTGCCCTGCCCGTCGATGGCGGCGGCGAAGGTCGAGAATTTGGTCTCGAAGAGGCTCCAGCGGTGCGGTGCGTCGGTCATGGGTGGAAGATGGGGCCGGGCGCGGCCGTCTTCCACCCCATTCTTGCTGACCGCGTCCGAAAACGGCCGGTTACGAGACCGGCGGCTGCCAGAGCTCGACGCGGTTGCCCTCGGGATCGGCGACCCAGCCGAAGCGGCCGAACTCCGAATCGTCCACCTTGTCCTCGACCTTGGCGCCGAACGCCCGCAGATGCGCGAGCATGGCGTCGAGATCGGCCACGCGGAAATTCATCATCGTGGGGCCGGGGAATTGGGTCGAGGTCTGCGGAAAAAGCGACCAGACCAGCTCGCCCGGATCTTCGGTCTTGAAGGGGAATTGGGCGACGAACATGCCGCCGTAATTCGCCGTCTCGACGCCCAAGGCGTCGCGGTACCAGGCCGCCATCACCGCGGGGTCGCGGACTTTCAGGAAGCAGCCGCCAAGGCCAAGGACTTTCTCGCTCATCGTATCGGTTCCTTCTGGTTCGTGGGTTCGATCTTAGCTAGCGGCGGGCCGGCAGGAAGCGGCTGTTGCGCAGGAGGGCGGCGGAGATCAGCGAGACCAGGACGCCGACCGGGAAGATCTCGATAAAGGTCTGCGACAGCCGGTACAGCGGATTGGCATATTGGCGCTGGAAGTCGGCGGCTTCCGCGACGGCTTTGGCGAGCGCGGCGCCCGTCGCGCCATGCGCTTTCGCATGGGCGATCATCATCCGGGCATAGACCGCGCCAAAGTCGTAATGCGCCGAGGCCATGTAGGCCTCCCAGGCCAGAGCGTAGATGATGCCGGCGATGACACTGATCGCCAGACCCATCCCGAGAGCCGGCAGGAAGCGGATCACGCCGCCCTGGGTGGCATCGCGCTGCTGCTTGATCGCGAGGAAGATGGCGCTGAGGCCGACCAGCATGGAGAGGTAGCCGGCCGCCATGCTCCAGAGGCCGGGAAGGTCGACGAACATGGTGGGGATCAGGAGGACGGGGACGATCACCCCGCCGGCGAGACCGTAGATCAAGATGCGGCGCAGCATGGAAGCTCCTTCGTTGGACACGCGCACAAGGCCCGGATCATGCGCGGCGGGCAATCGTCCGAAAGGGTGATTGGGACGAAATCGGGCGTTTTCTACGCGATCAACCCCAACTCCCGTGCTTTCGCCAAGGCCTCGGTGCGGCGGCGGGCGCCGAGCTTTTCGAACAGCCGGGCGATATGGGTCTTCACCGTATTGGGCGAGACGGCGAGGCGCGCGGCGATCTCCTTGTTGGAGCGGCCGGCGGCGAGTTCGTGGAGCACCTCCAGTTCGCGGGCGCTGATGCCGAGGGTGGCCTGGGCAGCCGGATTGCCTGGGCCGGGCGGCGTGCGCGGCGCAGCGAACAGCCGGGCGCCGACATAGACGCCGAGGGCAAGACAGGCAAAAGCGATCAGGGCGACATACACCTCGCCCGAATGGACGCGGACCATGCGCTGGTAATCGAGCCAGTCCAGCGCCGCCGTGCCCAGCGCGAGGGCCAGGCCGTACAGGGCAGCGCGTTTCCACATGATGGCGGTCATGGGCGCAAGTGGAGCATGGCGCGCAGGGGCCGGGCAATTGCGGCCGCCCGTGGAGCATTTGGCGAAACAAAAAGGGCCGCTGTTGCCAGCGGCCCTTTGTTCTGTGCGGGGCGGTCGCCCCCTCCGTCTCGCCCGAAGTGGGCGAGCCACCTCCCCCGTAAACGGGGGAGGAAAGTTAGTTCTTATAACTCGGATCCAAACGGTCGCACTTCCGGCGCAGCGCCGGCCACGCCAGCGCGCCGACCATGCCGTTGAAGGCGCCCTTGCCCTGCATCGCCGTCTTCTCCGGAACGCCCTGGTTGGGCCAGTTGGGCAACGCGCCGCCGGCGAGCGCACGGACCTGCATCGAGCAGGCGCGCTCCAGGTAATACATCCGCAGGAACGCGTCGGCGCAGTTCTTGCCGAGCGCGAGCGTGCCGTGGTTGCGCAGCATCATCGCGTTCTTGTCGCCGATGTCGGCGACGAGGCGGTCGCGCTCGTCGAGGTCGAGGGCGACGCCTTCATAATCGTGATAGGCGATCTCGCCGGAGATCATCATCGCGTGCTGGTCGAGCGGCAGCAGGCCGTCCTTCTGCGCCGAGACGGCGACGCCGTCGGTGGTGTGCAGATGGATGACGCAGCCGGCGTCGTCGCGGTTCATGTGAAGCGCGGAGTGGATGGTGAAGCCGGCGGCGTTCACGGGGAACGGGGACTCGCCGATCTTGTTGCCTTCCACGTCGATCTTCACGAGCGACGAGGCGGTGATCTCTTCGAACAGCAGGCCGTAGGGATTGATCAGGAAGTGATGCTCGGGCCCGGGCACCCGGGCGGAGATGTGGGTGAAGATCATGTCGTCCCAGCCATGCATCGCGACCAGACGATAGGTGGCGGCAAGGTCCTCGCGGACCGCCCATTCTTCGGCGCTGACCTTGTCCTTGAGCGAAGAAATGTCCTGCGTTTCCGGCATTTTGCGGGCGGCGCTGCTCATGGTTGTCCTCGGCACGGTTACGTGAATTTCGGACATCTAAAGTGATCCGGTGCCTTGCGACTGTCAAACCGGAAGGCGGCTGATAGGTTGAAGGGGATTCGTGCAAAACGGGAGCAAACAATGCCTTTTCCCAACAATTACAACATCCATCCAACCCTGATGGGCGACGGCGGCATCAATCCGACCATCACCTTCAAAAACCAGGCGTCCAATCTTGTCGTCCAGCCGGTCGGCGGCAACAGCATCGTGCTGTGCACGGTGTTCCTGAACCTGGTCTGGCTCAGCGTGACGGCGCCGGGAACGGGCAACATCAAAGTCACCACCGTGCCGCCTTGCGGGCCGGCGGCGGCGGCGACCGGCTATTGCGACGGCGGGGGAAATTTCGAGGGCTTTACGTTTCCCAGCGGCGGCAATTTTTCCATGGACACCAATCTGGGCTTTCCCGATCAGTGGTTCCTGGTCGCGTCGTTTTCCGGCGCGGCGCCGATCAACCTCGGCTGGGCGAGCAACGTATCCTCGGGGCCTGGGCGCATCCGCGGCTGGCTGCGCTATCTGTCGAGCGAAACGCTCGTCACCAACTGGCTGATCTCACAGGGCATCACGCCGTAGGACTCAGCGCACGCGCTTCACGGCGGTCTTCCAGCCGTCGTAAAGCGTGTTGCGCGCTTGGGCTTTCATCTGCGGCATGAAGCGGCGGTCGAGGGCCCAGCGCGCGGCGATGTCCTTGGTGTCCTTGAACAGGCCGGCGGCGAGGCCTGCGAGGTAAGCGGCGCCCAGCGCGGTCGTCTCGGTGACTTGCGGGCGGTCGACGGGGAGGCCCGTGAGATCGGCGAGGCGCTGGCAGAACCAGTCGTTGCGCACCATGCCGCCATCGACCTTCAAGGCCTTGGGGGCGCGCAGGCCGGAGCGCTTCATGTCTTTGGCCATGGCCTCGAGCAGATCGCGGGTCTGGAAGCAGACGGCGTCGAGCGCGGCGCGGGCGATCTCGGCGGCGCCCATGTCGCGCGTGAGACCCAGGATGGCGCCGCGCGCCTCCGGGTCCCAATAGGGCGCGCCGAGGCCGGTGAAGGCGGGGACGAAATAGAGGCCGGGCGCATCCTTGGCGGTGCGGGCGAGTGCTTCGATCTCCTCGGCGCTGCGGATGACGCCGAGCGCGTCGCGCAGCCACTGCACCACGGCGCCGGCGATGAAGATGCTGCCCTCGATGGCGTAGGCGGTCTTCTTGCCGATCCTGTAGCCGCTGGTGGCGAGGAGCTTGTTCTTCGAGGTGGGGACCGTCGGGCCGGTGTTCACGAGCGCGAAGCAGCCGGTGCCGTAGGTCGATTTCACGTCGCCGGGGTTGAAGCAGGCCTGGCCGAACGCGGCGGCCTGCTGGTCGCCGGCAACGCCGAGGATCGGGATGGCGGCGCCGAGCAGCGCCGCGTCGGTGGCGCCGAAATCGCCGGAGCTGTCGCGAACCTCCGGCAAGGCTTCGCGCGGCACGCCGAAAAGGTCGAGCAGGCTTGCGTCCCAGGCCAGCGTCTTCAAATTGAGCAGCATGGTGCGCGAGGCGTTGGTCACGTCGGTGGCGTGCACCCTGCCCCCGGTCAATTTGTAGATCAGCCAGGCATCGATGGTGCCCAGCGCGATCTCGCCGGCCTTGGCGCGGCGGCGGGCGCCGGGGATGTGGTCGAGCAGCCACTCCATCTTGGTGCCGGAGAAATACGGGTCGAGCAGCAGGCCGGTCTTCGCGGTGATCCTGGCTTCGAGCTTCTTCGCCTTGAGGGCGCGGCAGCGCTCGGCGGTACGGCGGTCCTGCCAGACGATGGCGTTGTGCAGGGGCTCGCCGGTTTTGCGCTCCCAGATGACGGTGGTCTCGCGCTGGTTGGTGATGCCGATCGCGGCGACGTCGGCGGCGGGGACGCCTTTCAGCGCCGCGCGGCAACAGCCGAGGACAGCCTGCCAGATCTCGGAGGCGTCGTGCTCGACCCAGCCATTGGCTGGGTAGATCTGGCGCAGCTCGATCGCATGCGACGCGACGGGGCGCGCGGCGGCGTCGAACAGGATGGCGCGGGTCGAGGTCGTGCCCTGGTCGATGGCCAGGATGTAGGGCGCTTCGGCTGTGGGCATTGGCTCGTTCCGGGACATGGGACGGGGCGCTGAGAAACTTAGCTTAACATGCTGTTAACACCGATTTGCTACTTCTTGCCAACGGTTCCAGAAGGAACCGCTTGCAGAACGCATCTGGGGCATTCCGTGGGGCTTACAGCACACGACATGAGCGACATGGGCCGATTGGCCCAACTCGCCGTCAATCCGCAAGGCACGAGCCGCGAAGAGATCTATCTCGCGGTCGCTTCGCTGTATCGCATCCAGGGGACCGGGCTGAACGCGCGCGAGCGCGCGCTGATGCATGAAATCCTGCGCCGGCTGACGCGCGACGTCGAGATGGCGATCCGCATCGCGCTGGCCGAGCGGCTGGCGGAAGACACCACGGCGCCGCACGACCTGATTTTGCTGCTGGCCGACGACCGTATCGAGGTGGCGCGGCCGCTGCTGCTGCGCAGCCCGCTGCTGACAGACACCGATTTTCTCAGGCTGATCACCGAAGCCGGCGAAGCGCATCACGAAGCCGTGGCGTCGCGCGAGCATATCGGCGAGCCGGTGACGCAGGAATTGGCGAAGAGCGGCGTGGAGTCGGTGCTGGTCGCCCTCGTCCGCAACGCGACCGCGAAGATATCGCCGCTGACATTCGAGACGCTGGTCGAGAAATCGCGCAACATCGAACGCCTGCATGAGCCGCTGACGCAGCGCTCCGATTTGCCGCCGGTGCTGGCGACACGGATGTGCGAATGGGTCAGCGATGCGCTCAAGACCTATATCGCGCGGAACTATTCCATCGCGCCGGAGCGCCTGACAGCGGCGATGACCCAGGCCGAGACCCTGGTCAAGAGCGAGCCGGCCGCGCCGCGCAACCCGCCAGCCGAAAGCGCGCAGAAGCTGATCGAGAAACTGGCGTCATCGGGGCAGTTGAAGGCCGGATTCCTGTTGCGGGTATTGCACCAGGGTCAGCTCGACCTGTTCGATCTGGCGCTGGCCAAGCTGGTGGGATTGCCGCTGCCGGAACTGCGCCGGAAGTTCTATGATGGCGGGCCGCGCGCGGTGGCGCTGGCGTGCCGCGGCGTCGGCATCGACCGCTGCGTGTTCAACACCGTGTACAATCTGTCGCGCCAGGCGCGCGACATGCGCTCGACGCTGAACCAGGCGGACATGGCGGAGGTGGACCGCGTCTTCAAGACGGTCGCCAAGCCCACGGCGCTTGCCGAACTGGCCAGCCTGAAATTCTGACCCCAGCTTTGCGGTATCGCGCCCGGCCCTGCTAGATTGGCGGGATGATCGATCCGTTCGGGCGGCACATCTCCTATCTGCGCATTTCGGTGACGGATCGCTGCGATTTCCGCTGCGTCTATTGCATGTCCGAGCACATGACCTTCCTGCCGAAGGCCGACGTGCTGTCGCTCGAGGAGATCGAGCGGCTGGCGATGGCGTTTGTCGCCAAAGGCGTGTCGCGGTTGCGCGTCACGGGCGGCGAGCCCTTGGTGCGCAAGGACGTCATCGGATTGTTCGAGCGGCTGGGGGCGCGGATCGGGACGTCCAACCTCAAAGAGGTGACGTTGACGACCAATGGCAGCCAGCTGGCGCGGTTCGCGGGCGATCTGGCGCGGGCCGGCGTGAAACGGGTGAACGTGTCGCTCGATACGCGCGACGCGGCGAAGTTTCGAACGATCACGCGCTGGGGCGAGCTCGGCAAAGTGCTGGACGGGATCGATGCGGCGGACGCGGCGGGGCTGAAGATCAAGATCAATACGGTAGCGCTGAAGGGCGTCAACGAGGACGAGATCGAGGACCTGATGCTGTGGGCGCACGGGCGCGGGTTCGATTTGACCTTGATCGAGACGATGCCGATGGGCGACGTCGATGGCGACCGGGTGGAGCAGTACCTGCCGCTGTCGCTGGTGCGGGCGCGCCTGGCGCGGACCTATCATCTGGACGAGACCGATTATGCGACGGGTGGGCCGGCGCGGTATGCGCGGGTGCGTGAGACCGGCGGGCGGCTCGGCTTCATCACGCCGCTGACGCACAATTTCTGCGAGAGCTGCAATCGCGTGCGACTGACCTGCACCGGCAGATTGTATATGTGCCTGGGGCAAGAGGACTCGGCGGATCTGCGCGGGGCGTTGCGGGCATCGGCGGACGACGCGGCGCTGGACCGGGCCATCGATGCGGCGATCGCGCGCAAGCCCAAGGGGCACGATTTCATCATCGATCGCCGGCACAAGGCGCCGGCGCTGGAGCGGCATATGTCGTTGACGGGCGGCTGATAGTAATGAGCAAGAGCTTGCACTTCGTGGCGGCGACGGCGCCGGACGCCCAGGCGGCGCTCGCGATATTGCGGGGGCGGCACAAGGATGTCGGCGCCGAGGCCGCCGACGTCGTGGTCGCGCTGGGCGGCGACGGATTCATGCTGCAGACGCTGCACAATTTTCTCAGCCGCAAGAAACCGATCTACGGGATGAATCTCGGCTCGGTCGGGTTCCTGATGAACGAGTATCGCGACGAGGATCTGGAGCAGCGACTGGAAGCGGCGGAGTCGGCGCAATTGCATCCGCTGCGCATGCGGGCCGAGGGGCCGAAAGGCGTGACGGAAGCGCTGGCGTTCAACGAGGTGTCGCTGCTGCGCCAGACGCGGCAGGCGGCCAAGCTGCGCATCCTGGTGGACGAGAAGCCGCGCATCGCCGAGCTGATCTGCGATGGGGCGTTGGTGTCCACGCCGGCGGGAAGCACGGCGTATAATCTGTCGGCGCATGGGCCGATCCTGCCGATCGACGCCGGCCTGCTGGCGTTGACGCCGATCAGCGCGTTTCGGCCACGGCGCTGGCGCGGCGCGTTGCTGTCGCACCGGGCGCGGGTGCGGTTCGAGATCCTGGAGGCCGGCAAGCGGCCGGTCAGCGCGGTGGCGGACGATCTGGAGGCGCGGGACGTGACCTCGGTCGACGTCGCGGAAGACCGCTCGATCAGCATGACCATGCTGTTCGACGCCGGGCACAGCCTGGATGAACGGATTTTGGCGGAGCAGTTTGTCGATTGAATAGGCCTCGGGCCTTGGCTGTCGCCCCCCAATCCGTCATGGGCGGCCTTGAGCCGCCCATCCAACTTATCGCCCGCATCGATACGGAGCACGTCGCGGCGCACGGCGGAGCGGCAGTTGGATGCGCGGGTTAAACCCGCCCATGACGGGGTTTTATAGCGGTAGATGGCTTTGACCGCTGGCTTCACAAGCCGTTAACGCGATCGGCGTAGCTTTATCCATCGGGGCGCTTTTCCCAAAGCGGGAGTGTGCCCGCGCGTTGGTGCGGCGAGACATGAGCGGTTACAGGTTTGACAGGCTGAAGGTCCTGGTTGTCGACGACAACCAGCATATGCGCAAGCTCGTCGTCGCGATCCTGCAGGCGTTCGGCGTGGTGCAGATTTTCGAGGCGGCGGACGGCAACCGCGCCTGGTCGACGCTGCGCGAGGCCAATCCCGACGTCGTCATCCTGGACTGGATGATGGAAGGCCTCACCGGCATCGACGTCGCCCGGATGGTGCGGACCTCGCCGCAGACGCCCAATCCCTTCGTGCCGATCATCATGCTGACGGGCTACACGCAGGTCGACCATGTGCGCCAGGCGCGCGATGCCGGCGTCAACGAATTCCTCGCCAAGCCCGTGTCGGTGAAAGCCGTGATGTCGCGCCTCGTCTCGGTGATCGAGCATCCCCGGCCCTATGTGCGGACCAAGGGCTATTTCGGGCCGTGCCGCCGGCGGCGCGGCAAGGAAGAATATCGCGGGCCCGAGCGGCGCACGACGCCGACCGAGACCGTCGTCACCGACGCCGCGGCGTAAGGACAAGCAGCATGGCCCGCCAGCTCCCCATCGAAATCTTCATGCCGCCCAACATCCTGAAGGCCAAGGTCGGCAGCGCGATCGGCGGCATCGACATGGCGGCGATCAAGCGCGCGGAAGCGGCGGTCGACGTGCTCAAGGTCGAGTTCCAGGACTGGCTGGCGAGCGATGTCGGCGCGCTGGGCGGCTGCCGCGACGCGTTCGCGGCGGCACCCTCGGCGGAGACGCGGGAGAACCTGTTCCGCGCGGCGCACGACCTCAAGGGCCAGGCTGAGACGTTCGGCTATCCCATGATCGCGCGCGTCGCGGGATCGCTCACCAAGCTCATCGATGCCACGAATGCGTCGGTGGAGGTGCCGCTCGGCCTGGTCGACGCGCATGTCGCGGCGATCCGGGTGGTGTTCCGCGACAAGATCACGACCACGAGCGACGCGGTGGCGCAGATGCTCGCCGAAGAGCTCGAGGCAAGAGTGCTTGAGACGATCGCGGCCTAGCGCGCGGTCACCCCCGTCCCATCGAGAACACCGGCTGGAAACAGCCGAGGATGAGGCGTTTGGCGTCGAAGGGCGGCGCGCCGCCGGTGTCGAGGCGGCCGTCTTCATGCATCTTGTTTTCGGCGGCGACGAAGCTCTCCTTGTCGGGCCAGATCTGCCAGGAGAAGACGATCTTCTCGCCGGGCTCAGCGGCGACGGCGCGGCGAAAATCGGTGTGCTGGCCGTCGGGGACGAAGTCCTCCCAGGAGTCGACGACCTCGAGGCAGCCATAATCCTTGAAGATCTGCGCGCTCATGCGGGCCCAGTCGCGGTAGGCGTCCATCTTGTCTGCGGGGACGGGGATGACGAGGCCGGCGACGTACATGCGTGGGTTCCTGTTTGGGTGCGCGGGGATTTTAGCATGTGGGTGGCGCGAAAATGTCAGGAGGCGGTGAGAGCGAACTCCACGCCAGTACCCCTCACCTAGCAAAAACTAAAGGCGTAGCTGCGCGACGTGCTTCGCTAAGCCTAGGTTTTTGCGTCCTCTCCCGCTCGCGGGAGAGGTAAAGAAGACGCCCTACATCGCTTCGCGCATGTTCGCGGACGTCTGCGCGTAGCCGGCATCGTCGCGGATTTTCAGGATCTGGCCGTCCGGGGTGTTCTCGATCCAGGGGGTGACGGGCAGGACCGGGGTTGTGCGCGCGGTCGCGATGGCGTCGGTCACGGTCTTCGAATTGTCGAGCTTCATCAGATTGAGCTTGGTCGGAAAGATCACGTTCCATTTCTTGCGGTCGGAGATCGCGCCGCTGGGCGTGATCCAGATCGAGTCGACCGATTCGTGGCCGTCATGGCTGCCGGCGTGGCCGAGGGGCGAGACCGCGAGAAAGAAATGCGTGTCGAAACGCTTGGGCATGTTGTCGGGCGTGATCCAGTGCGCGAAGTGGATGAGCTGGTCGAGGGCGAGACGCAGACCCTCCTTCTCGAGGACCTCGGCGAGGACGGCTTCGCGCTTGTCGAGCAAGGGGCGGTAGTGCTGCAGCTGCTCGAGACGCTCGGCGGTGACGAAACCGCCGGCGCGGGCGTCGCGGGCGAGCAGGATGCCGGATTCCTCGAACGCCTCGCGGATGGCGCCGGCGCC
>OLLQ01000701.1_pt1 | contig 10161 bp, 7 predicted proteins | sample 1604571 | NCBI WGS metagenome assembly OLLQ01 (sample SAMEA104055722, study PRJEB20765) | soil metagenome | isolation source: soil
CGCCCAGCGTCGGCAGCAGGGCGCGCCAGCGGCCGGCGCCGGACTGGGCCGCGGTCAATGGCAAATGGCCCAAAGCGCGGATCTGCGCGATGGCGTCGGTCTGCGAGGTTGCGTCGAGCATGCCCGTCGTGATTGTGCCGGCGGCCGTGACTGCGCGGTAGCGGAAATTCGCCATCGTCAGACCGAACGCGTGGCGCGCAGGATTTCTTCGACGCTGGTCAGCCCGGCCAGCGCCTTCTTCATGCCATGCAGATGCATCGTACGCATGCCGCCGGCGATGGCCTGGCGGCGGATCGCGCCGGTGTCGGCGCGCGACAGGATGAGCTGGCGGATCGCATCGCTCATCGTCAGAACCTCGACGATGGAGCTGCGGCCGAAATAGCCGGTGCCGCTGCACTGGGCGCAGCCCTTGGCGCGGTAGAGCGTGGTTGGACGGCCGTCGGCGCGCGGGGCGATCTGCATGCGCGCGCACAGTTCGGGCATGGCGTCATAGGGCTCGCGGCAATGCTCGCACAGCGAACGCACCAGGCGCTGGGAGACGACGCCGTTGATCGTGGAGGTCAGGAGGAAATCTTCCACGCCCATGTCGAGGAGGCGGGTGATGGCGCTGGCGGCGTCGTTGGTGTGCAGGGTCGAGAGGATGACGTGGCCGGTGAGCGCGGCCTGCACCGCGACCTGAGCGGTCTCGAGGTCGCGGATTTCGCCGACCATCATCACGTCGGGGTCCTGGCGCAGGAAGGAGCGCAGCGCGCCGGCGAAGGTAAGGCCGATCTGCGGCTTGACCTGGGCCTGGTTGACGCCGGCGAGCTGATATTCGACCGGGTCTTCGATGGTCAGGATCTTGCGCTGGCGCGTGTTGAGTTCCAGCAGGCCGGTGTAGAGCGTGGTGGTCTTGCCGCTGCCGGTCGGGCCGGTGACCAGCATGATGCCGAAGGGGCGTTCCAGGAGGTCGCGGATCGCCTGTGTGACATCTTCGTCGAAGCCGAGCGCTTCGAAATCGAGCTTGAGGTTGCCGCGGTCGAGGATGCGCAGCACGACGCTTTCGCCGTGGATGGTGGCGATGGTGGAGACGCGGAAATCGATGTCCTTGCCGCGCACGGCGAAGCGGATGCGGCCGTCCTGGGCGATGCGGCGCTCGGCGATGTTGAGCGACGCCATGATCTTGACGCGGCTGACGATGGCGGCGGCGAAGCGCGCCGGCGGCGATTCCACATCCTGCAATTCGCCGTCGATGCGGTAGCGCACCAGCAATTCGCCGTTCATCGGCTCGATATGGATGTCGGAGGCGCGCGCCTCGACGGCGCGGGCGATCAGCAGATTGACGAGGCGGATCACCGGCGCTTCGCTGGCGCCGTCCTTGAGGCGCTCGACGTCCTCCTCGGCGCTGGCGTCGCCGCGGGTGCGGGTGTCTTCGGCGATATTGTCGATCTGCGAAACGCCACCGCCATAGAGGCGTTCGAACGCGGCCTCGAAGTCGGCGGGACAGGCGACGAATTTCAGCACCGGCTTGTCGGCGGCGAAGGCGGCGGCTTCGGCGGCATAGGCGTTGAGCGGATCGACCATCGCGATGGCGAGATGACCGTCGCGGTCGGCGAGCGGCAGGAGCTGCGCGTCTTTCAGGAATTTCAGGCTCAGGCGATCTTCGAGCACGGGCTCGGCCGGATAGTCCTCGATCGCCGCCAGCGGCAGGTCGAGCAGCGCCGCGAGGGTTTCGGCGATGTCGCGTTCGGAGACGAGGCCCAGCTGCGCCAGCACGCGTTCCAGGCGCTCACCGCTCTCGGCGGCCAAGCGCTGCGCGCGGTCGAGCGCGGCCTGGTTCAGCTTCTCGCTTGCGAGCAGGCGCTGCGCCAGCGCTTCGCGCGCGGGATGGCTCGCGCCGGCGGCAATGATCTCAAGCTGCGCAACCATGCCCTTTTCTCAACCGGCCGGCCGCGTCGGCGCTCAGGCCTTGTCCCAGATCGCGGCGTAGAACGGCAGGCCCATGGCGACGTAGCCGGTGGCGTCCTTGAGCGTGTAGCCCTGGGCCGTCATTGCGCGTGCGCCGCTGTGGAAGGCCCAGCCCGGAATGTCGAGGCGGGCTTCGCGGACGAGCTGCGGGTTCTTGGCGAACACCGCCGCGAACGTCGCCTTGCCGTCGACGCCGTAACCGGCGATGTGCTGCGGGCGATAGCCGCTCGCGGCCAGGCGTGCCGCGGTTTCGGTGTAGGCAGCGGCGGTCAGGCCGGTGACGACGTCCTGCGCCTGCCCGCTCTTGTCCCAGAGCGCGGCGAAGCGCGTGCCGTCGTTCGTCGCGGCGGCATCGATATGCGAGAGCGCGTAGCCCTGGCGCGCGTACCGGGCGGCTGCGGCCTGGAATTCTTGCGCCGTCATGTCATGCCCAATCTGGGCGGGCGCGCTATGGCCCAACTGCCAGATGGCGGCGTAGCGTACGCCACGGTTGGTCTGGAAGGCATTGACGCGGCGCAGGCCGTAGCCACGTGCCCGATAGTCCGCCGATGCGGTGCGGTATTCGCGCGCGGTCATCAAGCCCGCGGTGGTCCATGCCGCGTCGGAAGCGGAATGCGCGATGGGGGCGCAATAAGGCGTACCGTCGGCCTCATCCGGATGGATGACGAGATGCTGTACGAGCTGCGCGTCCCGCGATGCTGCGCGGGCGGCCGGAGCCGCAAGCGCGACGGACGGCAAAGAGCTGGAAGCGAGAGCAGTGGCGGCAGACCCGTAGGCCAGAGCCGAACGGCGTGAAATCAGCATGAAATCCCCATACGCAACACACACCTGAACGGTATCAGCGGGCTTGTGCGTTTACCAGCAGAGCAGCCGGATAATACATTTTTTCGAGCCCCGCACCGGCACGCGGCGGATTCATCGTGAATCGCCGATACACGCAACGCGGCGGCACAGGTTGGTCCACAGCCTGCGATTTAACCGCGAAGAATGCGCAAACGCGCGCAAGACCGTGCCGGCGACCGAAATCGAGCAACCGAAACGTGCAAGCATGCACAACCCTGAAGCGGGCCTGGGAAATTTCGCAGCCTCGCTTTGCGACAATGTGCCTGCGTTTCGCCCACCCCGCATCTGGGGAACTAACGTGCGGCGACGGTCAGCCTGACGCTGGTGGAGTCGGAGAACGCCGTCGCGGCGGCGACCGCCAATTGCTGCATGGCGCTGTCGGCGGCGCGGGCGATGCCGCCGGTGCCGTTCTGGCATATGATGCCGGCGTCGGTGTGCGAGATGCCGTTCACGGTGAAGGCGCGGTGCAGCAGCGTACCGCCAGGACCGCGGACGTCGAGCACGGCATTCAAGGCCATGTTGGAGTCGATATAGGCCGTCAGGCCGTGCTGCGCGAAGGCGACGTCGGGAACGAGCGCGGCGGAGCCGAGCACGATCTGGCCGGAATAACCGCCGGCGCGGATTTCGTCGTCGCTCAGGATGTGGGCGACCGGCGTGACGTCGGCGGCGATCTGGCGAAAGCTTTGCACGACGTAGCGCGGCAGCGGCGCATCGAGGCCGACGGGAAACGTCAGGTCGCCGCACGCGAAGCCTTGCGGCGCGATCTGCGTGTCCAACGACGCGTTCGAGACGGCCAGTGCCCAACGGCCCGGCACCTTCTGCGTGAAGGCCGACACCACCTGGGGCACGAAGACCGGCGGCGCATCGGGCACGGTGGCGCAGGCACCGAGGATGAGCGCCAAGGCGACGGCGAAGCTGCGAAAGCTCAGGACAGCGGTTTGCGCAAGCATGGTCGGTCGCCGGAAAATCCGCGCTCACTCTGCTCCTGCATGGTTAAGAAGCGCTGAATCCTATTTGAACAGCGCCTTGGGCAGCATCATGTGCACGCCTTTGTTGCGGTCGACGATCTCGGTGACGTCGAGATCGCCGGCGACGCTGGCCAGCATATAGGCGTCATCGCGGCTGAGATGCTTTTCGCGCACCAGGAAATCGACCATCTCGCGCACGGCCTTGTGCGCGGCGATGGAGAGATCGTCGTCGAAGCCCATCGCGATGTAATGCGTCGGCGTCTCGGCGCGGGGATAGGAGAGCTTCATGTCCTTGTGCAGCACGAACTCCAGCGTGCCGATCAGCGAGGTCTCCATCGCGGTGACGTCGACCTCGCCATTGCCCTGCCCGGCATGGCCGTCGCCGATCTCGAACAGCGCGCCCTTGTTGTAGACCGGCAGGTACAGCGTCGTGCCCGCGACCAATTCCTTGTTGTCCATGTTGCCGCCATTGATGGTCGGCGGCGTGGAGTCGTAGCGGCCGAATTCCGGCGGCGGCGCGACGCCCATGCTGCCGAAAAACGGATGCAGCGGCACTTCGATGCCGGGCGCGAAATTCGCCACCATGCGTTTGGCGTCGAGCGGGATGATCTTGATGCGGGCATAGGGAAAGTCATCCGTCAGGATGCCGGCGCCATAGCGAAAGCCGTTATAGGCGTAGGGGATCGCCAGATCGATCTTGCGGATGCGGATCTCGAGCGTGTCGCCGGGCTCGGCGCCTTCGATATAGACCGGGCCGTTCAGAATGTGGCCGCCGGGACCTTTGTCGCTGACCTGCTGGTAGACGTCGCGCAGCGCCTGCTCGACCCGGTCGGGCGCGACGCCGGCTTTTTCGAGACCGGTGGGGCTGTTGGTCAGCAGGGTGCGGAAGACGACGGTGTCGCCGGAATGGATGTGGAGTACTGGGGCCTTGGTCGCATCGTAATTGCCCCAGGCGACGGTGGTGGGGCCGGCGGTCAGCGTGAAGGTCTCGGCCTTGGCGGCACATGGGACAAGCGCGAGAAGAAAAATGGCCCAGCGCAGCATGGCAAATCCCCAGTGAGTCGATGATTTTACAGCTTGGCACAGGCGCACAAGTATCTGGCGCAAACTCGGGTTTGGGTGCATCCTTTCGTCCAACGGGTCGCAGAATCCGTATCGGGAGGAAATTATGGCACTTGTCCGTCATCCGGGCCGGTCGCAGGATTTATCCCTTATCGGCCTCGTTCTGGTCGTTGCCGGGATTATCGCTGTGTCTGTCCCTTGCCTGAAGCTTGCGGTCGATCAGTTCTTTGCCTGGCTTTCCTAGGTAGCTGACCGTCTCGCCGACAGGCCTGCCCCGCCATCGACCGGCGGCGGTCCGATTTGTTTTAAAAATTTCGTGTTGGCGGTGGCATCAAGCCTTTGGGATGACGTGCTTTTTTACAGATGAGGCACATTACCCTCTGGAATGTTGCATCTGCGAAGAGTACGCCGGGAGCGATTTCGAGCCCTAGCCGTCTTCTTTCCATATCGCTCCGAGTGAATCCGCATGATTTCGAACACTGTCCGTATCCTGGGCCGCACGCTGGCCCTGATCGGCTGTCTGGTCATCGCCGCCTGTTCGAAGGGCGCGCCGCCCAAGCCGCCGCCGCCGACCGTGGGCGTGGTCGTCATCAAGACCGAGCCGGTCGAACTGAGCGCCTTGCTGCCGGGGCGGACCGATCCCTTCGCGGTCTCGGAAGTGCGGCCGCAGGTCGGCGGCATCCTGAAGGCGCGGCTGTTCGTTGAGGGCAGCAACGTCAAAGCGGGCCAGGTCCTCTACGAGATCGATCCGGCGCCCTATATCGCCGCCTATAATAATGCGAAGGCCGTGCTGGTCGCGGCCAAGGCCAAGGCCGGCCGTTATGCGGCGCTGATCAAGTCGCTGGCGGTGGCGCGGCAGGATTATGACGATGCGGTCGCAGCGTATCAGCAGGCGCTCGCCAACACGCAGACCGCCGCGATCAATCTGGGTTACACCAGGATCACGGCGCCGATCTCCGGCCGCATCAGCCGCTCGTCGGTGACGCAGGGCGCGCTGCTCACGGCCAACCAGACGACGGCGCTGGCCACGATCCAAACGCTCGATCCGATCTATGTCGACATCACGCAGTCGAGCACCGAATTGCTCAACCTGAAGCAGGCGATGCAGGGCGGACGCCTGACCGACAACGGGCCGACGGCGGCGCGGGCGACGATCCAGTTCGACAACGGCACGACCTATGGCGAGACCGGCACGCTGCAGTTCAGCGAAGTCACGGTCGATCCGACCACCGGCCAGGTGACGCTGCGCGCGATCTTCCCCAATCCGACCGGCGTGCTGCTGCCCGGCATGTTCGTGCGCACGACTATTGTGGAAGGCGTGGCGCAGGGCGCGATCCTGGCGCCGCAACAAGGCGTCAGCCGCAACGAGAAGGGCGATCCGATCGTCTATATCGCCGATGCGCACGGGATTGCGCGGCTGAAGTCGATCACGACGTCGCGCGCCATCGGCGACAAATGGCTGGTGACGAACGGGCTGAAGCCCGGTGACAAGCTGATCGTCGAGGGTTTGCAGAACGTGATGGCGGACCAGCCGGTGCATGCGGTGCCGGCGTCTTATGCCACGCCCGCCAAGCCGGGCGCGCACTGATGGGCCACCGCTAATGGGTCTGTCCCAGTTCTTCATCGAGCGGCCGGTCTTTGCCTGGGTGATCGCGATCGTGATCGCGCTCGCGGGATTGCTGGCGATCTACACGCTGCCGATCACGCAATATCCGACCATCGCGCCGCCCGCGGTGACGATCACCGCGACCTATCCCGGCGCCTCGGCCGAAACGGTGCAGAATTCGGTGACGCAGGTGATCGAACAGCAGCTCACCGGCGTCGACAATTTGCTCTATTTCTCGTCGTCGAGCAGCTCGAACGGGCAGATCACGATCACCGCCACCTTTGCGCCGGGCACCAATCCCGACATCGCTCAGGTGCAGGTGCAGAACAAGGTGCAGCAATCGCTGCCGCGCCTGCCGCAGGAAGTGCAGCAGCAGGGCGTCGTGGTGCAGAAGTCGCAGAGCAGCTTCCTGCTGATCGTGGCGCTGTATGACGACACGGGGCGCTACAACAACAACGACATCTCCGACTTCCTGGCGAGCAAATTGCAGGATCCGCTGTCGCGCGTGTCGGGCGTGGGCCAAGCGCAGGTGTTCGGCGCGCCCTATGCGATGCGCATCTGGCTCGATCCGTTCAAGCTCAACAGCTACGGCCTGACGCCGGCGGACGTTCAGACGGCGGTGCTGGCGCAGAACACGCAAGTGTCGGCCGGCGAACTCGGCGCGCAGCCGGCGGTGCCGGGGCAGCAGCTCGATGCGACGGTGACGGCGCAGTCGCGGCTGCAGACGCCGGCGCAGTTCCGCGCCATCGTGCTCAAGAGCAGCACCGCCGGCGGCGTCGTGCATCTGGGCGATGTGGCGCGGGTGGAGCTCGGCGCGCAGAGCTATGCCGTGGTCAGCCGCATGAACGGCAAGCCGGCGGCCGGTATCGCCATTCAATTGGCGCCGGGCGCCAACGCGCTCACCACCGCCGACGCGGTGAAGGCCAAAGCGTCCGAATTGTCGTCGACCTTCCCGCCGGGCGTGAAGCTCGCGTTTCCGGTCGACAACACGACCTTCATCCGGCTGTCGATCAACGACGTGATCAAGACCCTGGTCGAGGCGACGTTCCTCGTCGTGCTCGTGATGTTCGTGTTCCTGCAGCATTGGCGCACCACGCTGATCCCGGCGATCGCGGTGCCGGTCGTCTTGCTGGGCACTTTCGCGGTGCTGTCGGCGTTCGGCTATTCGATCAACACACTCACCATGTTCGCCTTGGTGCTCGCCATCGGCCTTCTGGTCGACGACGCCATCGTGGTGGTCGAGAACGTCGAGCGCCTGATGCGCGAGGAAGGCCTGTCGCCCAAGGATGCGACCAAGAAATCGATGACCGAGATCACCGGCGCGCTGATCGGCATCGCGCTGGTGCTGTCGGCGGTGTTCCTGCCGATGGCGTTCTTCCCCGGCTCAACCGGCGTGATCTATCGCCAGTTCTCGGTCACCATCGTGTCGGCGATGATCCTGTCGGTAATCGTGGCGCTGGTGTTGACGCCGGCGCTGTGCGCGACGCTGCTCAAACCCATCCCGAAGGACGTCGAGGAGCGCCACGGCCGCTTCTTCACCTGGTTCAATTCGACCTTCGAGCACGGGATGAACCGCTACCGCGACGCGCTCACGCGGTTCCTGGGCTGGGTGCGGCCTGCCCTATTGATCTATGCCGGCATCGTCGTCGTGATGGTGCTGCTGTTCCTGCGCCTGCCCACCGCCTTCCTGCCGGAAGAGGACCAGGGCGCGATCCTGACGCAGATCACTTTGCCCGTCGGCGCCACCCAGGCGCGCACGCTGGACGTCGCGCGGCAGGTCGAGCGGCACTACATGGTCGACGAGAAGGCCAATGTCGACGTGGTGTTCGCGGTCGCGGGCTTCAGCTTCGCCGGCGCGGGGCAGAACTCCGGGCTCGTCTTCGTGCATCTGAAGAACTGGAGCGACCGTTCCGGCGCGGACAATCACGCGCCGGCCATCGTGACGCGCGCGATGAAGGCGTTCTCGCAATACCGCGACGCGCGCGTGTTCGCGCTGGTGCCGCCGGCCGTACAGGAGCTCGGCCAGGCGTCGGGCTTCGACGTCGAGATGGAAGATCGCGGCGGCCTTGGCCATGACGCGCTGATGCGGGCGCGCAACCAGTTTCTGGGGCTCGCGATGCACGATCCACTGCTGGTCGGGGTGCGGCCCAACGGCCTCGACGACACGGCGCAATTGCATATCGACATCGACAAGGAGAAGGCGGCGGCGCTCGGGCTGTCGATCGGCGACATCAACAACACGCTGAACGCGGCGTGGGGCGGAACGTTCATCAACGATTTCATCGACCGCGACCGCGTCAAGCAAGTCTACATGCAGGCCGACGCGCCGTACCGCATGGTGCCGGAGGATTTGTATCGCTGGTATGTGCGCTCGTCGTCGGGCGAGATGGCGCCATTCTCATCCTTCGCGAAATTCGAGTGGACGCTGGGGCCCGCGAAGCTGGAGCGTTTCAACGGCGTCGGCTCGCTGGAAATCCAGGGTTCGCCCGCACCGGGACAAAGCTCCGGCGCGGCGCTGGCGGAGGTGCAGAATCTGTTCAAGAAGCTGCCGCCAGGGATCGGGCTGGAGTGGACGGGGCTGTCCTATCAGGAGACGCAGTCCGGTTCGCAGAGCTATGCGCTGTACGGCATCTCGATCCTGATCGTGTTCCTGCTGCTGGCGGCGCTGTATGAGAGCTGGTCGATTCCGCTGTCGGTGATGCTCGTCATACCACTGGGCATCATCGGCGCGATCATCGCGGCGACGCTGCGCGGGCTTTATAACGACATCTATTTCCAGGTTGGCCTGCTGACCACGATGGGGCTCGCGGCCAAGAACGCCATCCTGATCGTCGAGTTCGCGGTGGATGCGCAGAAGCGCGGCGAGTCGATCCGCGATGCGGCGGTCGAGGGCGCCCGGCTGCGGCTGCGGCCTATCCTGATGACCTCGCTGGCGTTCATCGCCGGCGTCATCCCGCTCGCGGTCTCGACCGGCGCGGGCGCGGCGAGCCAGAACGACATCGGCACCGGCGTCATCGGCGGCATGCTGTCGGCGACGGTGCTGGCGATCTTCTTCGTGCCGCTATTTTACGAAGTCGTCCGCGGCGGTTTCGGACGGCATAAGGTCGACGAGAAACCGACGCCGCCGGCCGCCGCGCCGAAGCCATCCTGAGGAGCGCATCATGAGACTGCTGGAAATCGCCGCCGCGCTGGTGTTGGCCGGGCTGGTGTTCATCGGACTGAAAGTGATCGGGCTCGTCATCCATATCGCGCTGATCGGCGCGGTGATCGGGCTGGTGCTCGGCTTCGTGATCGCGCGCGCGTTTCGCAGCCCGGGCTGACTATTCGGCGGCGGCCAGCACCGGGCGGCCGGCGCCGCGCAGCAGCAGCGCGCTGTTGCGCGTATAGATCTCGAGCAGCGCCTCGGCTTTGGGCTGCGGCAGCCGCGCATTGGCGCCCCGCGCCATCGCGCTGAATGCCTCGGCCAGCTCGGCCGGCTTCACGTCGTCGGCGAGTGCGAGACGGCCGGATGCGACTTCTTCCTCGATCATGGCCGTCAGCATCGCGTGGAAGAGATTGGCTTGACGTTCGAGGATGTGGCCGCAGCGGCGCAGGCTCTGATCGACGATCTCGAGCGCCTCCGCGGATGTACCGATGCGCAGGTGCATCGAGCCGAGGCGTGCTTCGAGCGTCGCGCCCATCACGGCCGCGAAAGGACGCTTGTCGGCGCGCGCGCGATCGCGCGCGGCTTCGGCG
>OLLQ01000501.1_pt1 | contig 10114 bp, 9 predicted proteins | sample 1604571 | NCBI WGS metagenome assembly OLLQ01 (sample SAMEA104055722, study PRJEB20765) | soil metagenome | isolation source: soil
GCGCGTCGCGGTCGAGCGTGGTTCAAGGTCGTCATGCCGCCAGTCTATAGCGAAATCAGCGGGCTTTTGTCGCCGTCAGATCGATCGTGATCGCGACCTCGTGCGCCACTGGCGTCGTGCCCGCCCATTCGCCGGTGCCCAGCCCGAAATCGGTGCGCAGGACCTGTGCCTTGCCGACCATGTGTGCGGTGTTGCCGCTGATCGTCAGGGTGAAGGGCAAGGTGACCGGCTTGGCGACGCCGTGCAGGGTCAGGCGTCCCGTCGCGACATAATTGTTGCCGCCCTTGGCCGTGAAGCCGGTGGTCTCGAACTTCGCGGTCGGAAACTGGCCGATGGCGAAACCTTCGGCGCCTTTCAGCCCGTCGTCATTGTCGGACGAGCCCGAATCCTCGCTGCCCAGATCGATCGTCACGACAGCCTTGGCGTGCGCGAGATCCGCGGGGTCGAACGCGATGTCCGCCTTCCACGATTTGAACGTCGCGACGAACGCTTCGCCACTCCATTGCACGGTGAAGCCAAGCCGGCTCTTGGCGTGATCGACGTTCCAGTTTGCCGCCGCCGCGGGCGCGGCGAACAGCAGCAAGGCGGCAAAGGCCGTCAGGAGCTTTCTCATGCCAGGTCGTTGACCTCCGTGCCGGGAAGCATGCGCTTGAGCACGTCGTCGCGGCGCAGGAAATGGTGATAGAGCGCGGCACCGATATGCAGCAGGACCGCCGCGATCGAGGTCCAGGCGAGAACGACGTGGCTCTCGCCGAACAGCTCATGCAAGGGATGAAGCGCCGCGCGTGTCATGCCGGTGAAGAACGGCAAATTAGGCCAGTTGAACAGCCAGAAATAGTTCGTCGGATTGCCCAGCGGCGACGCCGAGACCAGCAGCCAGCCGGTCAGCGGGATGACGATCATCAGGAAGTACAGGCCGAAATGCGAAAGATGCGCCAGCACGCGCAGCACCGGCGACATGCCGCGCGGCAATGGCGGCACCGGATTGATCAGGCGCCAGCCCAAGCGCAGCAGGCTGAGCACCAGCACCGTCAGGCCGATGGATTTGTGGATCTGCACCACCGGATAGAGCAGGGCATCCTGGCGCGACATGAACTCGCCGAACCACAGGCCGAGGCCGATGTTGGTGATGATCAACGCCGCGATGGTCCAGTGGAACGTCATCGCGACGCTGCCGTATCGCAGGAGTGTGTTGCGCGCCGTCATGCTTAGTGCTTCGCCTGGGTGAACAGCGCCTCGATGGTCAGCTTGACGTCGTCGCCGACCGCGCTCGACCACATCATCTTGTCGAGGCCGAAATCGCTGCGCTTGATCGTGGTGGTGGCGTGAAAGCCGATATCGTAGGCGGGATTGCCCATCGGCGACGGCAGGCCGCCATTGAACGTCACGTCGAAGGCGACGGGCTTGGTCACGCCGTGGATGGTCATGTCGCCCGTCATCCGGCCGGTATTGGGGCCGGTGCGCTCGATCGTCTTGGACACGAAGGTCGCGGCGGGAAACTTCGCGGAGTCGAAGACGCTGGGTCCGACGATCTCGCCCATCAGCTCGCTGCTCATCACGCTGGCGCTGGCGGTATCGATGCTGACCGAGACCGAACTCTTCTCCGGCGCGCCGGGATTGAAGCTCAGGGCGCCGGAGACCTTCTCGAAGCGGCCGTAGTAATCGGTGATGCCGAAATGCGGGATGGCGAACAGCACCTGGGTGTGGCGGGTCTCCATCTGGTAGGCGCCGGCGGGAGCCTGCTTGGGGTCGGTCGAGACGGCGGCGTTCGCGGCGCCCGCGAAGGCGGTCAGGGACAGGCAGGCGATCAGGGCAAAACGGCGCATGGTTCCTCCGGGCGGCAAATCGGCTCTCCAGCTATAGCGCCCTTGCGCGTCGGTTGCAGCGCCGTAACACGGTAAATATGCACCGCTTGACGGAGCTCGGACCGGCTACCCATAGTCGAAGCAACCGCTATTTCCCGAAAGGCTCCCCCGTTGAGCACCGCCGAAGTCCGGGTTCGTTCCGGCAGCAACCTCGATTATCCCTTTGAAACGCGTCCCGAGACCGGCCACAGCATCGTGGTGGCGCCGGGCGTCCACTGGGTGCGCATGCGCCTGCCGATGCAGCTCAATCACATCAATTTGTGGCTGCTGGAGGACGGTGACGGCTGGACCGTGGTGGATACCGGCATAAAGACCGAGGACACGACGCAGGCCTGGGAGCAGCTCTTCGCCGGGCCGATGCAGGGCCGTCCGATCAAGCGCGTCATCGTCACCCACATGCATCCGGACCATATCGGGCTCGCCGGCTGGCTGGTGCGCCGCTTCAATTGCGAGCTTTGGATCACGCGCACGGAATATCTGATGTGCCGCAATCTGGCGTCCGACACGGGCCACGAAGCGCCGGCCGAGGGCCTGCGCTTCTACCGCGCCGCGGGTTTTCCGGAGGATATGCTGGAGAACTACAAGGCGCGCTTCGGCGGCTTCGGCCACGGCGTCTACAAGCTGCCGAGCGCCTATCGCCGCATCGTCGAGGGCGAGACCATCGAGATCGGCGCCAACAAATGGCGCATCGTCGGCGGCAACGGCCATTCGCCGGAGCATGCCTGCCTGTGGTGTCCGGAACTCGGCGTCTTCATCTCGGGCGACCAATTGCTGCCGAAAATCTCGTCCAACGTCTCGGTGCATCCGACAGAGCCGGAGGCGAACTCGCTGCAGGACTGGATCGATTCCTGCGAGAAGCTGAAGGGCGTCGTACCGTTCGAGGCGCTGGTGCTGCCGTCGCACAACGAGCCTTTCCGCAAGGCGCCGCTGCGCCTTCAGGAGTTGGTCGATCACCACGAGGAAGGCCTCGATAAGCTTCATGCGCTGTGTGCCGAGCCCAAGCGCGCCGTCGACGTCTTTCCGGCGCTGTTCCGCAGCCGCATCACCCAAGGCAATTTCGGCATGGCGACAGGCGAAAGCCTGGCGCATCTCAACTGCCTGCGCTTCCGCGGCCGCATGCAGCGCACGACCGACAAGCACGGCATCGACTGGTACGAGGCAATCTAGTTCGGCGCCTGCCGGCGTTCCGGTTCGACGTGGCCGGTGAGATCGTCCGCCAGTTCGGGCTCGCTGCGTTCGGCGACGGCTTGGCGCGGCGTCGCGATGGCGATGCCTTCTTCGCGCATGCGCTGATGGATCGCTTCGCGCAGATCCCAGCTCACCGGATTGACCTGCGGATAGGCCACCCAGAACCGCAGCAGCATCGTCGCGCCGTAATCGCCTAGCTCGCGCACGCCGACGACCGGCGGCGGCTCTTTGCGGATGCGCGAATCCTTCTGCATCGTTTCCAGGAACACGCGCCGCACCTTGCCCAGATCGTTGACCTGGTCCACCGGCACGGTGATGTCGACGCGGTAGCGGTCCTCGGTCGTGTAGTTCACGATCGTGCCGCTGAAGAGCGTGGAGTTCGGTACCGACAGCGAGCGGTAATCCACCGCCGTGATCAAGGTGCGGAACAGGCCGATCTCCGTCACCGTCCCGAGCGTTCCGTCGGTACCGAGGACGGCGACCGTGTCGCCGGCGCGGAACGGACGCAACAACAGGATCATCAAGCCCGAGGCGACATTGGCGAGCGTGCCCTGCAACGCCAGGCCGACCGCGATGCCGGCGGCGCCGATCACGGCGATGAGGCTCGTCATCTCGACGCCGAAACGGCCCAGCACTGCGATCACGGTGAAGATCAGGATGGCATAGCGCGCCATCGATGCCAGCACCGGTCCCAGCGAGGGATCGAGTACGTGGACGCGCAGAAAGGCCGTGCGGATGCCGCGCCGGACCCAGATCGCAAGCGTCCATCCAACGATCAGGATGACAATGGCGAAAAGCAAATTGACGGCGTTGTCGAGAAGGATGGCGTCCAAAGCCGGTGCAACAGCCTTCATCGTGCCCGGCGCGTTTTGCGCGGCACTTTTGGTATTGGTCACCGCCGCCGTCGCGGCGGGCGTGTTCACCGTGGCAGCGGCAAGCGTCAGAAGATTGAAAAGCAACGCAAATTCCTTCGGTTAACCCATTGGCGAGGTTAGGAAACGCGCGGACGAGCGATTTGGTTCGCGCGCCCGGTTACCCTGTCGCAAGGTCTGCCGTGCAATGCCTGGGATCGGTGTGTTCAATGGCGGCAGGGACGAATCGATGCGATTGCAACCAGCACTGATACTGACCGGCCTGCTCGCCGCCTTGCCGGCGCACGCAGCCGCCTTGCCGGGCTGTGCCGGTGCGGCGGAAATCTCCGGCGCGCAATTGCTGCGTGTCGAGAGGAACGGCTCGGTGATCTTCACCGATGGCCGCGCCGTCCATCTCGAAGGTATCCGCCTGCCGGGCGGCGCGGCGGATCGCGCGCCGCAGGGGTTCGCCGACAAGGCGCTCGGCACGCTGGCCGCGATGCTGGGCAAGCCGCCGCTGACGCTGACCGCCGTGCCGCCGAAGGAGGATCGCTACGACCGCGTGCGCGGGCAATTGTTCGGTGCCGACGGCACATGGATTCAAGCCGCCCTGCTGAAAGCCGGGCTCGCCCGCGTCACCATCGCGCCCGACCGTACCGAGTGTGCCGCCGAATTGTTTGCCGCCGAAGCCCAGGGCCGCGCCGCCCGCGCCGGTATCTGGGCGGTGCCAGCCTACGCCGTCCGCACGCCCGACACGGTCGGTCGCGATATCGGCACGTTCCAGATCGTCCAGGGCAAGGTCGCCAATGCCGGCCTCAAGAACGGCCGCGCCTATCTCAATTTCGGCGCCGACTGGCGCACCGACTTCACCGTGACGGTCGAGCCCGAAGACATGGCCAATTTCCGCCGCACCGGTGTCGATCCGCGCTCCTATGTCGGCCAGACCATTCGCGTACGCGGCATCGTGCAGTTCCTCAACGGCCCCGAGATAGAAGCGGCCAACCCCCAAGGCATCGAAGTGGTGCCGTAAACCGCGCCCCGGATTTTATTTAACGGCCCGCGTGCAAGTGCCAAAACTTGGTGTAATCTGTATTCGGGCTGATCGCATCAATATTGGGGCATGCCATGCGGAAATTCATCCAATGGTTGAAGAAGGTGTGGCGCGGCTTCATGTCGTGGCACTGGTACTGGAAGCTTTTGACCGTCACGGCGGTGCTGTTCCTGACGGTCTTCCTCTCCAATCAGGTGCGCAACATCTTCGCGTTCTGGGACGACGATCCGGACCGCGGCGCAACCGTCGTTGCGACCGACGTCTATGGCGATGTTGCCAAATCGATTCGCTATCTCGACCAGGGCTGGCAGGCCAAGGACACGCTGTGGTTCGACAGCGTGACGCAAGGCTCCGACCTCATTCCCTACGATTTTTTCCTGGTGCTCGAGCAGCCCAACGGCCAGTTGTTCCGCTCCAACGCGCATATGAACAACGCCTACCGCTATCTCGCGCGCAAGCCGACCTACAGCAATCCGGACGGATTGCCGATCGGCTTCGTGAAGGACAATTACCAGGGCAAGGACTTCATGGGGTATACCTGTGCGGCCTGCCACACCAACCAGATCAATTATAAAGGCATCGGCATCCGCATCGATGGCGGTCCCGCCATGGCGGATATGGACACGCTGCTCACCGACCTCGGCAAGGCGCTCGGTGCGGCGCAGACCAATCCCGCGATCCAGGCGCGCTTCGTCAAGAACGTGATGGCGCTGGGCAATTACGGCTCGGAAGACGAGGTCAAGGCCGATCTTCAGAAATACGCGCTGCGCCTGCTGACCTATCGCATCATCAACAAGAGCGATACGAGCTATGGCTTCGCGCGTCTCGACGCGTTCGGCCGCATCTACAACCAGGTGCTGGAATACGTCCTCACCGCGCCGGACATCGATTCCGCCGTTGCCGAACTGATCAACGAGGGCAAGGTCACCCGCGCCGATCTCGACAAGGCCGGCTTCACCGCGATCCTGAAAGACCTCAAGAAAAAGCCGACGCTCGACGGCAACGACCGCGACCGGTTGCTCGAAAGCCTGGTCAATCTCGGCAGCCTCAAGAAGGTCCTGTATTTCCGCAACAAGATCTTCAACGCGCCCGACGCGCCGGTGAGCTATCCCTTCCTGTGGGACATTCCGCAGCATGACTACCTGCAATGGAACGGCATCGCCGCCAATGCCGGCCTCGGCCCGATCGGGCGCAACGCCGGCGAAGTGGTCGGCGTGTTCGGCACCATGAACTGGTCGCGCAGTGCGCATTGGACGGTTGCCGGGGTGTTCAGCGGGCAGGGCCTCTTCAACACCCATCCCATCGACTACAGCTCTTCGGTCAACGTGCACAATCTGGCGCTGCTCGAGGACAAGCTGAAGACGCTGACGCGTCCCGCCTGGCCGCAGGACATCCTGGGCAAGATCGACTGGGGCAAGGCGTTCCGCGGCCGCGCGCTGTTCGAGAAGTACTGCGCGGCCTGCCATGCCGAGATCGATCCGACAGATCCCGGCCGGCGCATCGTGGCGCATTTCTCGGCGCAGGATAACATCAAGACCGACGACATGATGGCCAAGAACAGCGTCGGCTACACCGGTTATAGCGGCATCGTGCGCAACACCTATGTCACGGTCGGCGCCGGCCCGTTGCTGCTCGACAAGAAAGCACCGGTCGCGGCACTTTTGACCAAGACGGTCACCGGCGTGGTGGCGACGCCGGATGCCGACAAATGGTGGCCGCAGCGCTTCGCCGAATGGCTCTATGATGTGATCTTCTCGCTACGCAACAACAACATCAGCGCCTCGCTGAAGGCCGGCGACTACCACCCCGACACGACAGCGCAGCCGATCGCGTCCGACGTGGCGTACAAGGGCAGGGCGCTGGACGGCATCTGGGCGACCGCGCCGTACCTGCACAACGGCTCGGTGCCGAATCTGTATGACCTGTTGCTGCCGGCGGCGCAGCGGCCGGCGAAGTTCATGGTCGGCTCGCGCGAGTTCGATCCGCACATGGTGGGCTTCAAGTCGGACGGCTATGCCGGCTTCCAGTTCCTCACGGCGCTGCAAGGCAACAGCAATGCCGGTCACGAATACGGCACGACCGACACGTTCGAGCTCAATCCCGACGGCACGGTCGCGACGAGCCCCGACGGCAAGCCCAAGGTCAAGCTTCCGGCGCTGACCGATCCGCAACGCTGGGACTTGATTGAATATCTGAAGAGCCTGTGACGCGTACCGGGGACCTTGCGTTCTAAGGCGCCCTTCCACCATCGGAGGGACGAGCATGACGTATCTGGAGCAGTACGATGCGGCGCCTGAGGCGGAGAAATATCCGCTGGCGCGCAAATGGATCGACGAGGAGCCGCTGCCTTTCTTCAAGGAGCTGCGCGCCAAGCGCCCCGTGCTGGTGACGCCGCAATGCACGCTGATCGCGCGCTATGACGACGTCATCGAAGCGCTGAACATGCCGAAGATTTTTACCGTCAAGCTCTATGTCCGCACCATGAGCGACGTCTATCTTATGTCGCATGACGACGACGCGCTGCATTACCGCGAGAAATCGCTGATGCAGAGCCTGCTCAACCGCAACGACATCCCCGCGGTGCGCGCGATGGTGGCGAAGATCGCGGGCGGCCTGCTCGATGCCGCCAAGGGCAGCATCGAGGGCATCGGCGGCTATACCCGCATGGTGCCGGCGACGCTGGTGCGCGACTATTTCGGCCTCACCGGCATCGAGCTCAGCCATCTGATGGACTGGTCGTACTGGAACCAGGTCGACAGCTTCTACAACCAGCCTTTCGACATCCGCACCCAGGCCTCGCGCGACAATATCGCGGCCAACCACGCACGCGTGACCGCCGAGATGCGCAGCTACATGACCGGGTTGATGGCCAAGCGACTGCTTCCCGCCAAGCTCAGCGGCGCGGTGCAGACCGTTGGCGGCTGGCTCGGCGCCAAGCCGGCTGCTGGCGTCGATGACGATATCGTCGAGCGCATGCTGCGCTGTTCGTTCCCGAACGAAATGGATTTCAACCTCGAACGCGTCGCCATCAACGCCGGCGGGCTCCTGATCGGGACGGTCGAGACGACGTCGCAGGCGGCGGCGCAGACCATCCAGTTTCTGCTCGGCCGTCCCGGATTGCTGGCGCAGGCGAAAACGGCTGCCGCTGCGAGCGATCCGGCGGCGTTCGACGGCATCGTTTGGGAAGCCCTGCGCTTCGTGCCGATTTCGCCCTATATGTTCCGCCAGATGGGCAGCGACTACACCATCGGCAAGGGCACCGACTACGAGACCACGATCCGCACCGGCACCAATGTGCTGACGCTGACGCAATCGGCGATGTTCGACGAGCGCGCCTATGAAAACCCGGACGACTTCCATCCGGGGCGCAACTGGTACAACCATTTCGTCTTCGGCTATGGCAGCCACGAATGCCTGGGCAAGTATATCGGCATGGTGCTGATCCCGGAGATGGTGCGCCAGATGATCCTGCGACCCGATCTGCATCAAATGGCGCCGATCGACTACAAGGGCGAGCATCTGCCGCAGGAATACAAGCTCGCCTGGACGGCTTAGCGGCCTTCCTTCGGTACGATAGCGGACAGCATGGCACGAAGCTCGCTGCGTACTCGGAACTTATCGCGCACCCTTTTGTTACCGATGCTCACAGAAGGGGACGATCATGGCCAAGAAACCCGCTACCGACGCCATCGCGCTTTTGAAAGCCGATCACCGCAAGGTCGAAGACCTGTTCGCGAAATATGAGAAGGCCAAGGGCTCGGAGCGAAAAAAGACGCTGGCGGGGCAGATTTGTCTCGAACTGACGGTGCACACCAAGATCGAGGAAGACGTCTTCTATCCCGGCTGCAAGGGCGAGATCGATGAAGACCTGCTCGACGAAGCCTATGTCGAGCACGACGGCGCCAAGGTGCTGATCGCGGAAATCGAAGCGGGCAATCCTGATGACAAATTCTACGACGCGAAGGTCAAGGTCCTTTCCGAGATGATCAAGCATCACGTCAAGGAGGAAGAAAAGAAGGCCGGCAATATGTTCGCGCAGGCGCGCAAGGCCGGCGTCGACACCAAGGCGTTGGGCGCGCGCATGGCTGCGGAGAAAAAGGAACTGGTGGCGAAATACAAGGCGACGGGCCTGCCAAAGCCGCCGACACCGACCTTCACGGGCACGCGGCTGGCCTGACGCGGAGCGTGTCGATGAGCAGTGCGCTCGCAGCGTCGCCCGCCATAAAGGAGCGGCCCGCTTTGTTGGCCGAACGGCGCAATCGTAAGATGGCGCGCTCTGCGCATGCCTATATGCGCGGCAACACGGTCAAGTTCTACGAATGGCTCGAGACGGCAGCGGGCAAGGCGGTGCCCGACGGACCCAGCATCTGGATCTGCGGCGATTGTCATGTCGGCAATCTCGGCCCGATCGCGAATCTGGCGGGCGACGTCCATATTCAAATCCGCGATCTCGACCAGACGGTGATCGGCAATCCGGCGCACGACCTGATCCGGCTCGGCTTGTCGCTCGCGACAGCGGCGCGCAGCTCCGATCTTCCAGGGGTCACGACCGCGCGCATGATCGAGGCGATGGTCACCGGCTACGGCGATGCCCTGAAAGACGGTCACCGCCGCCAGCACCGGCCCGACCCCGATGCGAAATCGGTGCATCGCGTCATGCGCGAGGCGCTGCGGCGGCGCTGGAAGAACCTCGCGCGTGAACGCATCGAGGATGCCAGTCCTACCATTCCGCGCGGCGAGAAATTCTGGGAATTGTCCAAATCCGAACGGCACGCGTTCGACGATCTGATCCAGTCCGACGACGTGCGCACGCTGATCACGGCGCTCGGCCGGCGAGACAGCGACGCCAAGGTGCGCGTGCTGGATTCCGCCTATTGGGTGAAGGGCTGCAGCTCGCTCGGCCGGTTGCGCTATGCGGCGCTCATCGGGGTGGGCGGCAAGAAGTCGGAGGCGCGCGACATCTGCTTTCTCGACATCAAGGAAGCGACCGCCGCCGCCGCGCCGCACGCGCCGGATGCCGTCATGCCGCGCGACCATGCCCAGCGCGTGGTGCAGGGCGCGCATCACTTGGCGCCCAATCTGGGCGAGCGCATGCTGGCGGCGCGTTTTCTGGACCGCCCGGTCGTGATCCGCGAATTGCTGCCGCAGGACCTCAAGCT
>OLLQ01000495.1_pt1 | contig 9963 bp, 8 predicted proteins | sample 1604571 | NCBI WGS metagenome assembly OLLQ01 (sample SAMEA104055722, study PRJEB20765) | soil metagenome | isolation source: soil
ACCGGCAGCGCGCGCCAGGCGGCGCTCTCGACGGCGGCGACGGAGCCGTCGCCCTTGTAGCGCTGCGCCAGCGTCAGCATGTTTTCCGTCGCATTGGGCGTGCGGTTGAAGAGCACGTCCTCGATGCCTTCGCGCAGCGGCGTCGGGATGTCCTGGTAGACCGTCAGCTGGCCGGCATTGACGATGCCCATGTCCATGCCGGCCTTGATGGCGTGGAACAGGAAGACGGAGTGCATCGCCTCGCGCACCGGCTCGTTGCCGCGGAAGGAGAAGGAGAAGTTGGAGACGCCGCCGGAGATATGGGCGTGCGGACAGGCGGCGCGGATCTCGGCGGTGGCGTCGATGAAGGCGCGGCCGTAATCGTTGTGCTCCTCGATGCCGGTGGCGACGGCGAAGATGTTGGGGTCGAAGACGATGTCTTCGGGCGGGAAGCCGACCTGGTTCACCAGGATGTCGTAGGCGCGCTTGCAGATCTCGACCTTGCGCAGCTGCGTATCGGCCTGGCCCTGCTCGTCGAACGCCATGACGACGACGGCGGCGCCGTAGCGCATGACGAGGCGGGCGTATTTGACGAAGGATTCTTCGCCTTCCTTGAGGCTGATCGAGTTGACGATCGGCTTGCCCTGGCAGGTTTTCAGGCCGGCCTCGATGACGCTCCATTTCGAGCTGTCGATCATCAGCGGCACGCGCGCGATGTCGGGCTCGCCGGCGGCCATGTTGAGGAAGCGGCGCATGGCGGCTTCGGAATCGATCAGGCCTTCATCCATGTTGACGTCGACGATCTGGGCGCCGGCCGCGACCTGGTCGCGCGCCACGCCGAGCGCCTTGTCGTAATCATTGGCGGCGATCAGCTTGCGGAAGCGGGCCGAGCCGGTGATGTTGGTGCGCTCGCCGACGTTCACGAAGTTGAGGTCGGGCGTGAGCGTGAAGGGCTCCAGGCCGGACAGGCGCATGTAGCGCGGCTTCTCCGGCACAACGCGCGGCGTGATGCCCTTGACGCGTTCGCCTAAGGCCTTGATGTGCTCGGGGCGGGTGCCGCAGCAGCCGCCGACGATGTTGACGAGGCCGGCCTCGGCGAACTCGCCGATCATGTCGGCCATCATGTCGGCGGACTGGTCGTAGCCGCCGAACTCGTTGGGCAGGCCGGCGTTGGGATGGGCGCTGACCAGCGTATCGCAGGCATTGGCGAGGTCGGCGATGTAGGGGCGCAGTTCTTTCGCGCCGAGGGCGCAGTTGAGGCCGACGGCAAACGGCTTGGCGTGGCGGACGGAATGCCAGAACGCTTCGGGCGTCTGGCCGGTGAGGGTGCGGCCGGAGAGGTCGGTGATGGTGCCGGAGATCCAGACGGGGACGCGGGTCGCGGCGTCTTCGAACGCTTCCTCGATGGCGAAGATCGCGGCCTTGGCGTTCAGCGTGTCGAAGATCGTCTCGATCATGATGACGTCGGCGCCGCCGCGCAGCAGCGCGAGGGTCGCTTCTTTATACGTCGTGCGCAGCTCGTCGAACGTGACATTGCGGAAGGCGGCGTCATTGACGTCGGGCGAGATCGAGGCGGTGCGGTTGGCGGGGCCGAGCACGCCGGCGACGAGGCGCGGGCGCGACGAGGTCGTGTGCTGGTCGCAGACCTCGCGGGCGAGGCGGGCGCCGGCTTCGTTGAGTTCGCTCACCAGGTGTTCGAGGCCGTAATCGGCCTGGGACATGGAGATGGAGTTGAAGGTGTTGGTCTCGATGAAATCGGCGCCGGCCTTCAGATAAGCGTGGCCGATGTCGCGGATGATCTCGGGCTTGGTCAGGGTGAGCAGGTCGTTGTTGCCCTTGAGGTCGCTGGCGTGATTGCCGAAACGGCTGCCGCGGAAATCGTCTTCGCCCAGTTTGTAGCCCTGGATCATCACGCCCCAGGAGCCGTCGAGCAGGAGGATGCGCTTGCGCGCTTCTTCGTGCATCCATTTTAGGCGGGCGTTGCGGTCGAAACTCATGGCGAATCCTTTTCCTCCCCCGTGTTTACGGGGGAGGTGTCGAGCGAAGCGGTTCGTAGCGACAGCGTGCGAACGAGGGGGCGGCGGTCCCGTCCGTACGCTGTCGCTACGGACCCCGTAACCACGGGGGAGGAATAGTTCGGTGCATGGCTCGTCATACAGCGCTCTTAGGCCGAAGCCCCAGTATGCGGCATGCCGCATAGGTAAGGTCGGGCTGGCCGATGACGTAGAAATGGAATTGCTCGAAGCCGCGGGCGCGCAGTTCCTGGACCTGTTCGGCGAGCACGGCGGCGGCGACGATGCGGCGGGTTTCGACGTCGCCGTCGAGGCCTTCGTAAAGCCGCGCCAGCCAGGACGGCACGCTGGCGCCGGATTTTTCCGCCATGCGCGTGATCGACTTGATGCCGGTGCTCGGGATGATGCCGGGCACGATGGGGACAGAGATGCCTTCCGCCGCGACGCGATCGCGAAAGCGGGCCACCAGATCGTTGTCGAAGCCGAACTGGGTGAGCGCGCGCGACGCGCCGGCATCGACCTTGCGCTTGAGCAGATCGATGTCGTGCTCCATCGACAGCGAGTCGGGATGACGCTCGGGATAGCACGATACGCTGATGTCGAACGGCGCGATCTTCAGGATGCCTTCGATGAGGTCGGGCGTGTAGGCATAGCCTTGCGGATGCGGCGCGTAGGCGCCCTGCATGTTCGGCATGTCGCCGCGCAGGGCGACGATGTGGCGGATGCCGGAATCCCAATAGCCGCGCACGATCTCGTCGATCTCTTCGCGCGGCGCGCCGACGCAGGTCAGATGCGCGGCGGGCTTGAGCGAAGTCTCGTCGACGATGCGCTTGACGGTGGCGTGGGTGCGCTCGCGCGTCGAGCCGCCGGCACCGTAGGTGACGGAGACGAAGGACGGCGCCAAGGGTTCGAGGCGGCGGATGGCTTTCCACAGCGTCGCTTCCGCCTCGTCCGTCTTGGGCGGCGAGAATTCGAACGAGACGCTGATCGGACGATGGTCGGAGACGAGGTCGCGCAGGCTCATGCGGCTTCCGCCTTGGATTTGGCGTTGGCCTGCGCCAGCCAGAGTTTCACGGTGAGTTTGTCGTCGCCGGCGCTGATGGCTTCGCTGGCGAGCGGCTGAAGGCCCGCGGCGGCGAACCAGCCCTGCACTTCGCGGTCGGCGAAGCCGAGACGGCGATGGGCGAAATCGCTGCGCAGGAATTCCAGGTCGTGCGGCGCGAAATCGGCGATCAGCAGGCGGCCGCCGTCGCGCATCACGCGCGCGGCTTCGATCACGGCGGCCTGCGGATCGTCGAGGTAATGCAGCACCTGGTGGAACAGCACGGCGTCGAAGCCTTGCAGCGCGTTGCCGGACTGGAACGGCAGGCGGTAGGTGTCGCCGAGGCGGACCTGGGCATGCTGGATATGGGCGCGGGCGAGACGGTCGCGCGCGATGGCGAGCATCTCCGGGCTGACGTCGAGGCCGACGGCGCGTTTCACATACGGGCTGAGGAGTTCAAGCATGCTGCCGGTGCCGGTGCCGGCGTCGAGCAGCGAATCCATCGGATGCGCCGCGATGTGGCGGACGATGGCGGCCTCGACGTCCTTCTCCGGCGCGTGGAGGGCGCGGATGCGCTCCCATTCGGCGGCGTTGGCCTTGAAGAAGGCGGCAGCCTCGGCGGCGCGGGCGTCGCGGACGGCGGCGAGGCGCTTGGAGTCGGATTCCTGCGAGCCCGTTGAAGCGATGGCGGCGATGGCGGTGGCGAGTTCGGCGCCCTCCCCGCGGTCGGCGGCGCGGTAGAACACCCAGCTGCCTTCCTTGAAGCGCTCGATCAGATGGGCTTCGCAGAGGAGTTTCAGATGGCGGGAGACGCGGGGCTGGGACTGGCCGACGATCTCGACCAGCTCGCTGACGGTGAGCTCCGCCTGCCGCAGGAGCAGCAGGAGGCGCAGGCGGGTCGGGTCGCCGGCGGCGCGAAGCATGTTGACGAGATGGTCCATGACGGAAACATATAAACATATCTTTATATGGGTATGCAACCCGCCTTCGCCCTGCGGGCTACGGCGCGGCGGGCCCCCTGCTTTTACCTCCCCCACCGTGGGAGGTCGAAATTTGCCTTTCGCGAATTTTGGGTGGGGGCGATGCGAGGCGGAGAGAGCGGCCCGCACCCGGATCGCTTCGCTCTCCGACCTCCCCCGTTGGGGGAGGTGATTATTTTTTCTGATATAGAGTCGCCAAACGAGTGGGCGGGGACATGCGTAAACTTCGGATCGTTGTGCTTGGGCTGATGGCGCTGTGTCTGGGTGCCTGCGCCACCACGCCGCCGACGCCGGAGATGATCGCGGCGAACGATCCCTATGAGCCGATGAACCGGGGCACGCTCGCCCTCAACGGCAAGATCGATCGCTACTTCGTCATACCCACGGTGGGTGTCTACTTCTTGCTCGTCGGCGATGGCGGGCGGCGCGCGGTGCACAATTTCCTGCAGAACATCTCGCTGCCGGACGTGTTCGTGAACGATTTGCTGCAGGGCGAGACGCATCGGGCGACGCAGACCGCCGGGCGCTTCCTCATCAATTCGACATTGGGGCTGGGCGGCTTCCTGGATCCGGCGGCGCGCAAATTCCATATCCCCAGCCATGGCGAGGATTTCGGCCAGACGCTGGCGGTGTGGGGCGTGCCGGAGGGGCCCTACCTCGTGGCGCCGTTCTTCGGGCCGCAGCCGCCGCGCGACGGGGCGGGGCTTCTGGTGGATGCGGTCGTGATCGACCCCTGGAACTATGTGCCGTTCAAGCAGCACATCTGGTGGGACGCCGGGCGCTATTACTTTACGCTGCTGGACCTGCGCGGGCAGACCTATGAGACGGTGCAGGGGGTACAGCGCAGCTCGGTGGATTACTATGCGTCGCTGCGCAGCCTTTACAGACAGCTTCGCAACAACGAGATTCGCAACGGACGCCCGGACACGAAGGACCTCCCCGACTTCTGACGCGTTGCCATGAACTTGCCACAAGCGGACCTGACGATCCCCTAGAATTTCGAGGAATGCTTCGATGCCTGAGACCCCTCCGGGAATAGTTGTTGTCGCGCGCCGGGCGCTGCTGGCGCTGGTGGTGGGGGTGGCCGCGCTGGCCGCCGCGCCCGCTTTTGCCGCGCCGTCGGGGGCGGAAGCCTTCGTGCAGGCCAATGTGCAGAAGGGCCTGGCGATCCTGAACAATCACGGCGCGTCGACCGAGCAGAAGCGCGCGCAATTCGAGGGTTTCGTGCTCGGCCTGACCGACATGAAGCGGATCGCGAATTTCACGCTGGGGCAGTACCGCCACGGCGCGGCGCCGGCCGAGCAGGACGCCTTCGCCGCCGCGTTCCAGAACTATGCGGTCGCGGTCTACCAGTCCTATTTCTCGAAATATGCCGGCCAGTCGCTGAAGGTGACCGGGTCGCAGGAGCATGGGCCCGGCGATACGATCGTGCAGACGCAATTGATCGATCCCAACGACCACAGCGGGCAGACACCGCTGGAGGTGGATTTCCGCGTGCTCAGCGACGGCGGCAAATATGTCGTGATCGATTTCTCCGTCGCCGGCATCTGGCTGGCGCTGGAGGAGCGTGACCAGTTCAGCTCGTTCCTGGGGCAGAATGGCGGCTCTATTCCGACGCTGATCTCGCATCTGAAGGATTTGGCGAAGAGCTATCGCTGAAACAAGCTCAAACTGTTCTGTCATGGCCCGCGAAAGCGGGCCACCCAGGTGGTGCGCCACCGTTCTGCCAAAGTAGGTTGTGTCACCTGGATGGCCCGCTGTTGCGGGCCATGACACGTTAAGGAATAGCGCGGTAGTTCCACCATATTAAACTCCCGCCAAGCGACGATTGCGCGCGTTGATCGCGCGGCGCGTTTCTGCGACATCAGGCTCTTGTAAAGTATACGGCGTTCGCATCGGGGCGATGCGGCGGGTTTTGAAGGGGCAGTCATGACATTCCGGCGCAGTGCGCCCGCGACCTTGATCGCGGCGACCATCCTCGTCATCGCGGTGCTGACCTTCGTGTCGAACCAATTGTTCGGCGGGCTGACCGACGCGATCGAACAGGGGCAGTACCAGCTGATGCAGTCGATCCTGACCGCGTCGCTCGACAGCGCGGCGGAGCGGGCGCTGGCGCGCGCCGACATGATCGCCGACCTCGACCAGACGCGCGAGGCGGTGGCGGCGAAGGACCGCGCCAAGCTGCTGGCGCTCTATGCCGAGATGTACCAGGTGCAGCACGACCGCCACGGCGTGGCGCAGGCGCAGTTTCATGTGCCGCCGTCGACGTCGCTGCTGCGGCTGCATTCGCCGGCGGCGTTCGGCGACGACCTGACGCGCAGCCGGCCGATGGTGACGGCGGTGAACCGCGATCACCAGCCGCGCAAGGGCTTTGCCATCGCGCGCAGCGGGCCGGCGATCTTCGGCATCGCGCCGATCCACGACAAGGCGGGCAATCCGATCGGCAGTTTCGAATTCGGGCTGGACTTCGCGCCGATCCTGGACGCGCTGAAGGCGACCTATGGCCTCGAGGCGACGCTCTATGTCGAGGAGAAGCCGCTGCGCGATTTCGCCAAGGGCGTCGATCCGTCGATCTACAGCGACCAGAACCGCGTCAGCCATTTCATCCGCTTCCACACCACCAACGCGGTGCTGATGAAGTCGCTGGTCGGCGACGCCGACCTGGCGGGCGTCAGCGATCCGGTGCGCTATGAGCGCAGCGCGGACGGCGCGCCCTATGGCGTGCTGCTGGTGCCCTTGCGCAACGGCGCGGGCGAGTCGCTGGGCGTCATCGCGGTGGCGCGCGATTTCAGCGGCAGCCGCGCGGCGGCGAGCCAGTCCTTCATCTGGCAGATCTGCGCCGCGATCTTCGGCATCGTGATCCTGTCGGGCGCGATTATCATCGTGATCCGCGGCTTCCTGCTGCGGCCGCTGAGCGTGGTGGTGGCGCGGATGCGCGAGGATAACGGGATCGACGCACCGGTGGAGGACACCGACAAGTTCTGCGCCGAAATCCGCGAGCTCGCCGAGCTGCATGACAAGCGCAAACCGGGACACGAGGCATGAAGCGCGCCGTGCTCAAAGGTGGCGGGGCCGTGCGGTCGCTGCTCGCGCTGGCGCTGATCGTGCTGGGCTTAGGCAGCCTCGCCTTCGCCGGGACCGAGCCCGCGCCGCCGCCGACGACGCCGATGGCGCCGTCGATGCCGATGGAAAAAGGCACGCCGCTGATCGTGAAAGTGGCGGTCGCCTATGTCGATGTCGATTCGTTCGACGAGAATGCCGGCACCTTCAAGGCGACGGTGGATGTGCGCCTGCGCTGGGAGGTGCCGAGCCTGCGCCAGCCGGACGACGCGCAGAGCGATCCGCCGAAAGTGTTCCGCGGCGACGACGCCAAGGCGCAACTCGCCAACATCTGGGTGCCGGCGGTGGAGATCGCCAACCAGAAGGGCGATCCGAGCTACACCAATATCGGCCTGCGCATCTTCCCGAGCGGCGACGTGGAGATGATCCGGCGCGTGACGGCGGAGTTCGGCACGCCCTATGAAGTGTCGCGCTTTCCGTTCGACAAACAGGTGCTGCAGATCGAGCCGGCGATCCGAAACCAGACGACCGACGCGGTCGTGCTGCAGTTCGACCAGGACGATCTGGATTTCAGCATCGCAAACCCCGACGCGGATCTGAACGGCTGGACGCTGAAGAGCGTCGGGCTGAAATCGGCGCCGATCAAGGGCTGGTACGGCGCGATGCACACCCGCGTGGTCGCCGACCTCGGCATCGTGCGCATTCCGGGATCGATCCTGGCGTCGATCTTCATTCCGCTGTTCGCGTCGCTGCTGATCCCGATGCTGGCGATCTGGCTGAACCATATGGAGGACGGCAAGTTCGCGATCGAGACGTTTGAGCTGGTGAACCTGATCATCGGCGGGCTGTTCGCGGTGATCGCGCTGAACTTCACGGTCAACCAGGCCTATGCGGTGCTCAGTACCGGCGACAATCCGGTGAACCGGCTGTTCGCGCTGAACTACGTCACGCTGGGGTTGAGCCTGATGGTCAACATCCTGTTCTACCGCTTCAACGTGGTGGAGAAGCTGTTCGGCCGCTGGGTGCAGGAGCAGACCTACATCTTCCTGACCTGGGCGATCCCGGTGCTGGCGCTGACCATGGCGACGAGCATCGTGCTGGTGGCGATGGCGTGAGGCTCACGTCTTCCAGAACGTCACGATGGCGCCGCCGGCCACAATGAATGCGCCGCCGATCAGCATCGGCAGCGAGGGCAGCGTGCGGAAGAACGCGAAATTGACGATCTGCCAGACGACGAACAGCGTCGCGATATAAAGCCCGACGACCTGACCGAACTCCAGCGGCGCGAGGTTGAGGAAGGTGCCGTAACCGAACAGCAAGGCCGCGCCGCCGGCGAACAGCGCGATGCGCCAGAGCCCGGCATGATTGAAGATCGCCATCCGGACCACGGCATCGCCGCTGACTTCCAGCGTCGTCGCGACAATCAGGAAAAAGATCGGATGGATGCCTTGCAGGGCTTTCAGCACGCGCCTGCCCCTTACGTCCGCGCGAACCGCTTGTACTTGATGCGGTGCGGCTGGTCGGCGTCGATGCCGAGGCGGATGACGACAAAGCCGACAGCGAGAGCGTCGATCCAGTGCTGCGGCATCGCACGAAACTCCGCCAGCACCACGGCGGCGGCGAAGAACAGGAACGTCTCGATGCCGTTGATGTGCGCGCCGAGCACACGGGTGCGGATGCCGGGCGTGAAGAACGCCGGATCGCGCGGATTGGCGTTGTCGAACGATTTGTAGCCGAGCGGCTTTATCGGCGCGAGGGTCAGGAGGTAGAGCAGGACCGCGCCCAGCAGCATCCATTCGGCGATCGTCATCGGCGCTTCCCTCCGCGGCACAGGGACGGCGAGATGACGCATCCACGCCGGCGCTGCAACCGCTTTTCAACGCCTTGTACCGGCGCCGGCAGCGGATGTCACTTCAAGGTGAAGGGAAAGCCGATGCCGTCCGGCATGGCGATGGGATGGCCGCCGATCGTCGCGGGCCGGTAGCGCCATGTCAGCGCCGCGGCGAAGACCGCGTGGTCGAGACGCTCCGAACCGCTCGATTGCCGGATCCGCAGACCGGACAGATGTCCGTCGGCCTCGACGACGAACGACAGCAGCACCGTGCCTTGTTCGTTCAGCCTGACCGCCAGCTCGGGATATTGCGGCAATTGCCGCGACGGATCGGGCTTGGCGCCCACGAACTTGCCAGTCAGGCGCTTGCCGTCGGCGCCGGTATAGACTGCGTCGCCCGCCAGCTCGCCATTCGCATAGGCGCATTTCAGACGCGCCCCATCGGGGAACGTCATGACCATCGGGCCGTCATAGACCGGGCCGCGCTGCGTCGTTTCGAGGCGCGTGCCGTCAGGCGACCATTCGACGAGCGGGCCGTCATACTTGTCATCGCGATAGAGCGCCTCGCGCCGCGTGCCGTCGGCATAGGTGACCAGGATGCGGCCGGACAGCACGTCGTCCGTGTAGATGCCCTCGGCGCGCGTGCCGATGTTGGAGACGTAGGTGCCGGGGCCGTTCGGGCGGTTGTCGCGCATCATGCCGGCGAAGCGGCTGCCGCCGGAGTACGTGATCAGCGCCGGGCCCTGGGCGACGCCGCGCACGAAGATACCGCTCATCGTCACCGTGCCGCGCGCCGGCGACGACATGGAGAAGGTGCCGGGGCCGTCGAGATGGCCATCACGGCAGGCACCATTCCATGCGATATAGGGATCGTTGGACGGCGCCGTCCGTGTACAGATCGCATCGGCCAAGGGAACCCAGACGTCCGATTGGGTCGACCAGCGATGCGCGACAGGCGCGGGCGAAGCGGGCGCGGGCGAAACGGGCGCGGACGAAACGGGCGCCGGTGGCGCGGACGCGGCCTTCTTCTGAAGACCGAGTTCGGCCACAAGTTCGGGC
>OLLQ01000790.1_pt1 | contig 9926 bp, 10 predicted proteins | sample 1604571 | NCBI WGS metagenome assembly OLLQ01 (sample SAMEA104055722, study PRJEB20765) | soil metagenome | isolation source: soil
GAGCAGCCGGTGGTGCGCGCCGAACAGCCGCGCCACGAGCCGCGTCCGGAAAAGAAGCGGCACGACCAGCCGCGCCGCGACAAGCCGCAGGGACAGCAACCGCAGGCACAGCAGCCGCACAAGCCGCGCGACGACAAGCGCGAGCATCACCGTGCGAGCCACGACCGCAAGAACGACGCCGCGCCGGTCAAGCCGGAACGTCACGAATTGCCGGCCTTCCTGTTCCGCCCCGTGCCGCTGCCCAAGAAGGCCGACGCCGAAGGGTGAGCCCGCCGGACCCGCTGCAGGCTCACTTGGCGAAGTGGCGGCTGACACCGGATGGTGCGCCGTTCGAGACGCATTCGTCGTGGCTGGCGCCGGTGCGGCATGGCACGGCGCCGGCGCTGCTCAAGCGATACAAGCCGCACAGCGATGAGATGCGCAGCGCCGAAATCCTGCGCCATTGGAGCGGGCCGGCGGCGCGCGTGTATGAGGCGGACGACGCCGCGCAGCTGATAGAGCGGGCGATGCCGGGCACGCCGCTGAGCGCTCTTGTCCACGACGACGATACCGCGACGAACATCTGGTGCGATACGGCGGCGGCGCTGCATACCAAGCCGGCGCCGGACGGCTGGCCGGACCTGTTCGCATGCGGCCGCAAATTCCAAGCGCCCTGCCCCGAGCATGCGGCGCTGACGCGCGATCTGTTCGAGCACGGCAAGCGCGAATTCTTCGAACTGTGCGCGACGCAGGGGCCGGCGCGCTTCCTGCTGCACCGCGACCTGCATCACGGCAACATCATCCGCGACGACGCGCGCGGGTGGGTGGTGATCGATCCCAAAGGCAACACCGGCGAACTCGAATTCGAGGCGGCGTCGTTCCTGCACAATCCGACGCGGGAGTTCTGCGAGGCGGATCATATCGCGCGGCGGGTGAAGATCGTGTCGGCGCGGCTGGGGCTCGATGCCGACCGGCTGCTGCGCTGGTGCTTCGCGCATGGGGTGCTGAGCGCGCTGTGGGCGACCGAAAACAGCGTATTCGATCCCGGCGGCGGCGTGCAGGCTGCACATGCGGCGCTGGCGGTGCTGGGCAGGAAGGCCGTCTAACAGCGATTTCATTTCCCGGACGCCTTTCGTCGTGCAATTGCCAAGCGCCGGAACTATGTTGCTGCAATGCAGCAGGAATCTCCTTCCGATCCCAAACGCGTGCTGGTCCTGCAAGGCGGCGGCGCGCTCGGCGCTTACCAAGGCGGGGTTTATGAAGGGCTCGCCGAGGCGGACTTCAAGCCGGATTGGATCGCGGGGGTTTCGATCGGAGCGATCAACGGCGCGATCCTTGCCGGCAATGCGCCGGAAGACCGGCTCGCACGCTTACGCGAATTCTGGGCGACGGCGAGCTCGGGGCTGCCCTACACCTTCGAACTCGCCGAGCCGCGTGCGCGGTCCTTCGTCAACGAGGCGGCGGCATCGTGGATCGCGGCGATGGGCGTCGGTGGTTTCTTCAAGCCGCGCTTTCCGCCCGCGGTGTTCTATCCGCCGGGCGCGCCCGAGGCCTTGAGCTTCTACGACACCACGCCCTTGCGCGAGACGCTGGCGCGGCTGGTGGATTTCAAGCGGATCAATTCGAAAGCGATCCGGCTCAGCCTGGGCGCGGTCAACATCCGCACCGGCAAGCTGGAATATTTCGACACGACGACGCACGAGATCGGACCGGAGCATGTGATGGCGTCGGGCGCGCTGCCGCCGGGGTTTCCGCCGGTGAAGATCGGCGACGACTATTATTGGGACGGCGGCGTGGTGTCGAACACGCCGTTGCAGCACGTTCTGGAGAACGGCGACACCGCTGAGGACCTGCTGATCTTCCAGGTCGACCTGTTCAACGCGAAAGGCGAGATGCCGCGCACGCTGCTGGAAGCGGGCGAGCGCGAGAAGGACATCCGCTATTCCAGCCGCACCGACAACAACACCAAGGCGATGCTGCAGAAGCATCACGCCAAGCTGGCGCTGACCAAATTGCTGGAGACGCTGCCGCCAGCCCTGCGCAAGGGCGCGGCGGCGAAGCGCGTCGAGGCGCTGGCGCGCGAGAACGCGGTGACGGTGGTGCAGGTGATCTACCGCGACAAGCCGTACGAGGGCTCGAGCAAGGATTACGAGTTCTCGCGCCAGAGCATGACGGAGCATTGGGCGGTGGGACTGAAGGATATCCGCGCGGCGATGACCAAGCGCCAGCAGATGGTCTGCGAACGCAACAAGGGCAAGACGATGCTGATCGATGAAGGCGTGGTGACCCAGATGGACGAGATGAGATGAACCGCGACGAGATCCTGGCCGGCCCTTCGATGCCGCTGTTCAGTCCGAGCTATCCCAAGGGGCCGTTCCGCTTCGTGCGGCGCGAGTACCTCATCATCACCTACAAGACCGATCCGGCGGCGATCCGCGCCGCCTTGCCCGAGCCGTTGCAGCCGGCGGGCGGCGATCTGGCATTCTACGAATGGATGAAGATGCCGGATGCGTCGGGGTTCGGCGATTACGAGGAAAGCGGCAGCGGCATTCTCGCGACCTACAATGGCGAGGCGTGCAATTTCTCGGTGCAGATGTATCTCGACGACGAGCCGCCGATCAGCGGCGGGCGCGAGATCTGGGGCTTTCCGAAGAAATACGGCGTGCCGCGATTGAAGGTGATCAAGGATACCCTGACCGGCACGCTGCACTATGACGAGGAACGCGTCGCGATGGGGACGATGGCGTATAAGCAGATCAGCCTCGCCGACAAGCTCGATACGGTGAAGGCGGGGATCGGCAAGCTCAACGTCAATCTCAAATGGATTCCGGACATCGACGGCAAGGCGAAGATCGCGCAGCTCGTCGGCTACAATCTCGAGGACATCGTGGTGCATGAGGCGTGGGACGGGCCGGCGCGCTTGCACCTGATCCCGCATGTGAACTGCCGCGTCGCCGATCTGCCGGTGTGCGAGATCGTCGGCGGCCGGCATCAGATCGTCGACTTCGTGCTGCCTTATGGGCGCGTCCTGCACGACTACCTCAAAGGAGAATAAGCATGTCCCTCAAAGGCAAATCCGCCGTCGTCACTGGGTCCACCAGCGGCATCGGTCTCGCCTATGCCCGTGCCTTCGCCAAGGAAGGCGCCAACATCACGCTGAACGGCTTCGGCGCCGCCGCCGACATCGAAAAGGAGCGTGCGAGCATCGAAGCCGATTTCGGCGTCAAGGCGATCTACTCGCCGGCCGACATGACCAAGCCCGACGAGGTCGCGGCGATGGTGGCGCTGGCGGAGACGACGTTCGGGGCGTGCGACATCCTCGTGTGCAATGCCGGCATCCAGTTCGTCTCACCGATCGAGGACTTCCCGGTCGAGAAGTGGAACCAGATCATCGCCATCAACCTGACGAGCGCCTTCCTGTGCATGCGCGCCGCGGTGCCGGGAATGAAAAAACGCAAATGGGGCCGCATCATCTCGACGGCGTCGGCGCATTCGCTGGTGGCGAGCCCGTTCAAATCGGCTTACGTCGCGGCCAAGCATGCCATCGCGGGATTGACCAAGACCATCGCGCTGGAGACGGCGACGGACGGCATCACGGTGAACTGCATCAGTCCCGGCTATGTCTGGACGCCGCTGGTCGAGAAGCAGATTCCCGACACGATGAAGGCGCGAAACATGACCAAGGAGCAGGTCATGAACGACGTGCTGCTGGCGGCGCAGCCGACCAAGGAATTCGTGACGGTGGAGGAAGTCGCCGCGACCGCGGTGTTCCTGTGCTCCGACGCGGCGAAGAACATCACCGGCGCGAACATCTCGATCGACGGCGGCTGGACGGCGGCGTGACATGATGGATTGGCCGAGCCTCGTCGCGTATTTCTTCGGCGGCGCGTTTTTCACCAACGCCCTGCCCCATTTCATCAGCGGATTGATGGGGCGCGCGTTCCAGAGCCCGTTCGCCAAGCCGAGCGGCGAGGGACAATCGTCTTCGATCGTCAATGTGCTGTGGGGGTTTGCGAATCTCGTGGCCGCTTATCTGCTGCTGGCGCGCGTGGGCGCATTCGATGTGCACGACTGGCGCCATGTCGGGGTTGCGGGCGCGGGATCGCTGCTGATTGCGCTGTTCTGTGCACACCATTTCGGCCGGTTCAACGGCGGGAATGCGCCGAAGGACGGGTGATACGCCCACGCACTTTCACCTCCCCAGCATGGGCAGGTCGAAATGCGAAGCATTTCGGGTGGGGCGGTGTCACTCCCCCACCCGGCTTCGCTTCGCTCGCCGACCTCCCCGTGACGGGGAGGTAAAAGATTACGCGAAATAGTGCTCTTCCAGATCGGCTAGCAGCGCCGGACCTGTCGGCTTCCAGCCCAGCTCCTGCTGCGTCTTCGCGCTCGATGCCGGGATGTCGAGGCTCATGATCATGCCGATGAAACCGAGCAGGACCTGCGTTTCTTCGGCCGTCTTCGAGACGACCGGGACGCTGAGACGCTTGCCGATCGCGGCGGCGATGTCCTTGATCGCGACGCCCTCTTCCGCGACGCCGTGATAGATCGCGCCGGCTTTGCCCTTTTCGAGCGCAAGACGATAGAGCTTCGCCGCGTCGAGGCGCTGCACCGCGGTCCAGCGGTTGGTGCCGTCGCCGACATAGACCGCCATGCCCTTGTCCCGCGCGAGATTGACCATCTGGGGCACGAAACCGTGATCGCCCTTGCCGTGCACCGTGGGCGCGAGACGGATCGACATCGCTCTGACGCCGTGCTGCTTCGCGACGGCGTCGGCGGTCTGCTCCGACACGCGCATCGACGCGGCGGGTCCTTCGGCGCGCATGTCTTCGGTCGCGACGCGGCCCGGCGCGACCATTGCGGTGCCGGAGGTGACGATCAGCGGACGGTCCGAGCCGGCGAGGACGGCGCCCATCGCCTCGATGGCGCGCTTGTCGACCTGGCCGTTCTCGGCGAACTTCGTGAAATCGTGGATGAAGGCGGTGTGGATGACGCCGTCGCAGGCGGCGGCGCCGCTTTTGAGGCTCTCGATATCCTCGAGCGCGCCGCGATGGACCTCGCCGCCGGCGGCGGCCAGTGCCCGCGCGTTGGCATCGGAACGCACGAGACCTAGCACCTTGTGGCCCGCGCCGATGAGATCCTTGACGACGGCAGAGCCGACGAAGCCGGTGGCGCCGGTAACGAATACGCGCATGGTTATTGCTCCTTGGTGCGTGTGTTGAGCGCCGCCCGGACGGCGTCGCGGAAATCCAGCGGCGGACGGGGCAGGATGGCGCGGATCGGCAGCGGGTCGCCTATGCCGTCCTCCTTCATGCCGTCGAGGATGCCTTTGAAGGCACCTTTCGGGGATTTGAGCGCACGGCCGATGAGAGGCGCCAGCGCGGCGACGAGCGCCACCGGGATGTGAAGCTTGGGCGGCGGCTTGCGGCCAAGGACCTCGGCGACGAGGTCGATCATCCGGTTGTGGTCGTAGAGCTCGTCACCGCCGACTTCGTAGCACTGGCCATAAGCGCGCGGGTCGTTCAGCACGCCGGTCAGATAATAAGTGAGATCGCCGATCGCGATGTGGCGCATCTTTCCGCGGCCGTTGCCGAGGACGATGGCGAGGCGGCTCCTGGCCTGCGCGACCGTCATGCCGAAGCCGCGGCCGCCGATACCGACGATCATGCCGGGACGGATGACGGTCGCGTCGAGGCCGCTTTGCAGCAGGAACCGTTCGAGCTTCCAACGCTCGCGCGTCCACAGGCTCGGCGTATCGGGGCCGATGCCGAGCGATGTCACATAGATCGCACGGCGCGTGCCGCGCGCCTTGGCGGCGGCGACGATGTTGTGGATGCCGAGCGTCTCGACGTCCATGAAGCCCTGCGCGGCCGGGCTCGCGGGCTGCGGCGAGATGGTCTGGACGGAAATGTAGACGGCTTCGATGCCGGTCATGGCGCGCGACAGCGAGGCGGGATCGGACATATCGCCTTGCACGATCTCGCAGCCGGCCAAGTCGCCGGCTTTGGACGGATTGCGCGCCAGGCAGCGCACGGCATGGCCGCCGGCCGCCAGCGCCCGGGCGACATGGCCGCCGACAAAGCCGGACGCGCCGATCACGAGGATGTTCGTCATGCGGGAGACCATAGGCAGTGGGGCCGATACGATCTATGCTGCGCAGTCCGTATTTTCTTCGCAATCGTCCGGGATGGCCTTATGGATCCGCTTTCCGATGTCCTGTCCCTGCTAAAGCCGCGCAGCTACATGTCCCGCGCCTTCGATGCCGGCGCACCATGGTCGCTCTCGTTTCCCTATAAGCCGGGGATCAAATGCTACGCCGTGGCCTCGGGCGAATGCTGGCTGGTGGTCGAGGGCGTTCCCGATCCGGTGCATGTCATGGCGGGCGACTGCTTCATGCTGCCGTCGGGACGGCCGTTCCGCCTGGCGAGCGATCTATCGCTGGAGCCGGTGGATGCCGTGGCCGTGTTTTCCGCCGTGCCGCTGGGCGGCATCGCCACGTCCAATGGCGGCGGCGATTGTTTCGGGGTTGGCGGCTATTTCACCTTCGCCGGCAATCACGCCGAGATCCTGCTCAGCGTGCTGCCGCCGATCGTGCATCTGCGCAAGGAGGCCGACAAGGCGGCGCTGCGCTGGTGCATGGAGCGGATGATGCAGGAGCTGCACGATCCGCAGCCGGGCGGATATCTCGTGGTGGAGCATCTGGCGCACATGATGCTGGTGCAGGCGCTGCGCCTGCATCTGACGGACCGGACGGGCGGCGTCGGCTGGCTGTTCGCACTGGCGGACCGGCAGATGTGCGCCGCGATCACCGCGATGCACGAGGCGCCGGCGCGGCGCTGGACGCTGCAGACGCTGGCGGAATGCGCGGGGATGTCGCGATCGAGCTTCGCGCTGCGCTTCAAGGAGACGGTGGGGACGTCGCCGATGGAATACCTGACGCGCTGGCGCATGCTGCTCGCGGGCGACCGGTTGGCGAATTCGGGCGAGCCAGTTGCGGCAACGGCGTTGTCGCTGGGATATGAATCGGAGAGCGCGTTCAGCACGGCGTTCAAGCGCGTGATGGGACGCTCGCCGCGGCAATATGGGCGCGATGCCGCGAATGCGGATGAAAGCGATGCGCATCGGCTGGAGCCGGTGGCGGGGTGACGTTGCTATTTCACCTCCCCAGCATGGGGAGGTGAAAGAGGTCAGCGCTTGATGCCGCCGTCCAGCATTTTCTGGATCGCGGGGCCATAGGGCGGGCGCATCATGGCGGTGAGGTCGCGGCTCGCCTGCTGGAACACCGCCTTGGCGTGGCTGAAGGTCTTGAAGCCGTCGATGCCGTGATAAGCGCCCATGCCGGACGGGCCGATGCCGCCGAACGGCAGGTCTTCCATCGAGACATGCATCACCACGTCGTTGACCGAGACGCCGCCGGAGGTGGTGCGCGTCAGGACCTTCTCCTGCTCGGCGCCGTCCTTGCCGAAATAATAGAGACCGAGCGGGCGGTCGTGGGCGTTCACATAGCCGATGGCTTCGTCGACATTGTTATAGGTCTTCACCGGCAGCAGCGGTCCGAAGATCTCGTCCTTCATGATCGCCATGTCGTCGGTGGGATTGAGGATCAGGGTCGGCGGGATCTTGTGATAGGGCTGCTGGCGGAAATCCTCCTTGGCCGGATTGAGCTCGACGATCTCGGCGCCCTTGGCGCGCGCGTCGTCGAGATAGCCCTGCAGGCGGTCGAAATGGCGCTGGTTGATCACCGAGGTGTAATCGGGATTGTCCTTTAGCGTCGGGAACATGGCGCTGATCGTGTCGGCAGCCTGCTTGACGAATTCGCGCTGCTTGCCCTCGGGCACCAGCACGTAATCGGGCGCCAGGCAGATCTGGCCGGCGTTGAGCGTCTTGCCCATCATCACGCGCTTGGCGGTGAGCGCCATGTCGGCGCTGTCGCCGATGATCACCGGCGACTTGCCGCCGAGCTCGAGCGTCGTCGGCACGAGGTTCTCGGCCGCGGCTTTCATGACGTGATAGGCGATCGAGGTCGCGCCGGTGAACAGCAAATGATCGAAGGGCAGTTTCGAGAACGCGCCGCCGATTTCGGCGCCGCCGGTGAAGACGGCGACTTCGCTCTCGTCGAAGGTCGAGGCGAACATCCTGGCCATCAATTCGGAGGTGCGCGGCGTGAACTCCGACGGCTTGATCATGCAGCGGTTGCCGGCCGCGAACACGCCGGCGAGCGGCGTGAAGGTGAGGTTCACCGGGAAATTCCACGGGCTGATGATGCCGATCGTGCCCTTGGGCTGGTAATCCACATAGGCCTTGGCGCCGAGCAGGCCGAGAATGGCGGGGCTGACCTTGCGCTTCTCGCGTTTCATCCAGGTCTTGAGGTGCGCCTTGGCGTGCTTGAGCGGCGCGATGGAGCCGGAGACGTCGGTGAGCAGCGAAGCGTGAACCGAGCGGTGGCCGAAATCCTCGCGCAGCGCGTCGGCGATGGCGTCCTTGTGGCCGACGAGCAGGCCGATGGCGCGGTCGAGCCATTCGATGCGCTTTTCGGCGCCGAGCGGGCCGTCCTTGAGATGGGCGGCGCGCTGCTTGTCGAGCACGCGGCGCATGTTCGCGGCCGGATCGGCGGCGACGGGAATTGCCTGGGCAGCGCTCATTTTATGGCCTTTCGGACTATGGGAAATGACGTTTTGTCAAACTAGCGCGGTTGTCGCACCCGCTTCAATGGCAGGGCTTAACAGTTTTTTACCGACCCCTTCGCCAGTATGGCGCAAGCCCACAACGGGCGCGCGTATTGGTGGAGCGGCAGGTTTGCGTAGCGAACGGGAACAAGCCCTGGCGAAGACGGCCCTTGCCCTGATGGGCGAGTGCGATGTCGCGCCGACGCCCGACAATTACGAGCTGTTCTACACCTACTCCGCCGGCGAGAATCCATCGGTGGCGCGCATCATCGGCGACATGATCGCAGCGCGCCGCGCCTTCACGCCGGCCATATTGCAGGAATTGCGCGAGCGCTGTTTCGCGCGCGACCGAACCGAACGCGCGGTCGAGTCGATCGGCGAGACCGTCACCGCTTCGTTGAACCAGACCATCGCGAAATTGGCGCAGGCCGGGCAGCATGCGGCGGACTATGGCAGCACCTTGTCGGCGGCGCATGGCGAGCTCGGCGACGATCAGTCGCCGGAGGTGCTGCGCACGCTGGTCGGCAACCTCGTCACTGCCACCAAGGTGATGGAGCAGCGCACCAGGACGCTCGAGAGCGAATTGCAGCATTCCTCGCAGCAGGTCGGCGAATTGCGCACCCAGCTCGACAATGTGCGCAAGGAGAGCCTGACCGATCCGCTCACCGGCATCGCCAACCGCAAGGCGTTCGACACCGAACTGCAGGCCGCCATGGCCGAAGCCAAGGCGAGCGGCGAAAAGCTGTCGCTGTTCATGTGCGATATCGACAAGTTCAAACTGTTCAACGACACCTGGGGCCACCAGACCGGCGACCATGTGCTAAAGCTCGTCGCGAGCTGCATCTTCGAGAACACCAAGGGCCGCGACACGGCGGCCCGCTATGGCGGCGAGGAGTTCGCGGTCATCGTGCGGCGCGCCGACATCGGGGCGGCGGCCAAGTTGGCCGAGCAGATCCGCAGCCATGTGCAGAGCAAGAAACTGGTCAAGAAATCGACCGGCGACGTGCTGGGGTCGATCACGATCTCGATCGGCGTGGCGGAATTGCAGGACGGCGAGTCGTCGGCGACGCTGATCCAGCGCGCGGACATGCTGCTCTATCGGGCCAAGCATGCGGGGCGCAATTGCGTGATGAGCCAGGACGATCCGCGCGCCGCGGGGCTGGAGACTGACGCAGCGTAAGTGAGCGCGCGTGAGATATCCTCCCCCGTAAACGGGGGAGGTGCCGAACGAGCACTTGCGAGTGAGGCGGAGGGGGGAGACGCCCCGCGCCGGTGCGGGGC
>OLLQ01000685.1_pt1 | contig 9922 bp, 8 predicted proteins | sample 1604571 | NCBI WGS metagenome assembly OLLQ01 (sample SAMEA104055722, study PRJEB20765) | soil metagenome | isolation source: soil
CGGCGCCTTGGTGACGACGGCGAACTCGTCCGGCGCTTCCTTGCCGCCGCCGGCGGCGCTGCGGAGCGAGTCGCAGCCCGCCACGGACGCGGCGAGAGCGGCGAGAGCCACGAACTGGGCGATACGGCGCGAATGCATAGGCGACTCCGACGTTAACGTATTTCAGAACCCGGACGCGGCTCGGGACGTATCAGCGCGTCGTAGAGAAGCGCGATGACACCGAAGGTGATGGCGGCGTCGGCCACGTTGAACACATACCAGCTATAGCCGAGGACATAGAAGTGAAAAAAGTCGGCAACCTTTCCGTAGATCAGCCGGTCGATCAGGTTGTTGCCGATGGCGCCGCCGATCACCAGACCGAGGCCGATCGCCAGGGCGCGCCGGGTGGCGTTCCACAGCCACCAGCCGAGGCCGATCACGGCCAAAAGCGAGAGGAAAACCAGCAAAACCGAGCCCCACCGGCTATGCGCGGGAAACAGGCCGTAGCTGACGCCGGGGTTCCACACCATGGCCAGATTAAAGAACGGCAATACAGGGACGGTGTAGGTGTCGGGCTTGATGGCCTCGCCCAGGGCCTTGAAGTTGAAGCCGTAGAGCAACGTCAGCTTGCTGGCCTGGTCGGCGATCAGCGCGCCGGCCGCCGCGGCCAGGCCCCAGTCGCGGGGAAGCATGGTGGTCATGTCGTTTTACCTCCCCAGCATGGGGAGGTCGAAATGCGAAGCATTTCGGGTGGGGAGGTCCGACACCCCCACCCGACGTTGCTCGCTTCGCTCGCCGTCGACCTCCCCATGCTGGGGAGGTGAAAGTTAGAGGCCATCGACCGCCTCTGAGCACCGATTGCACAAATCGGCGTGCTTGGGATTGGTGCCGACCTCGGGGAGGATCATCCAGCAGCGGGCGCATTTGTTGCCCTCGGCGGGAAAGAATTTCGCCGATACGCCGGGAACGTCGGCGAGCGAAAACTCGTCGTCCGGCGCGGAGATGCCCTTGCCGGCTTCGAAGTGGGAATGGCCCAGGGTTTCGACATCGCCGTCGGCAATGGCCTTGCCCAAAGTGGTCGGACCGATCTGGACATCGCCGCGGCTGGTGATCGCGATCTCGCCGAGGTCGAGGCTTTCGAACAGCGCGGCGTCGCCGACGTCCGACACGTAGAGCACCGGGCGGGCTTCGAGGCTGGCGCCGATGACCTTGTCGCGGCGCTTGAGCTCCAGCGCGCCGGTGACGACGCGGCGCAGGGTGCGGATGCGATCCCACTTCTGGATCAGCGCATCGTTCTTCCAGCCGGCGGGCGTTTCGGGGAACGTCTGCAGATGCACGCTTTCGTGCTCGCCGGGGAAGCGCAGGAGCCAGGCCTCTTCCATCGTGAAGCACAGGATCGGCGCCAGCCAGGTGACGACGCGGCGGAAGACCTCGTCGAGCGCGGTGCGGCAGGCTCTACGGCGCAGCGCCGTCCTGGCGTCGCAGTAGAGCGCGTCCTTGCGGATGTCGAAATAGAGCGCCGACAATTCGTTGGTGCAGAACGCGAACACCGTGTTGTAGGCGCGGTTGAAGTCGTAGGTGCGGTAGCTGTCGCGCACGATGGCGTCGATTTCGGCGAGCTTGGCCAGCACGAAACGTTCGAGCTCGGGCATGTCGGCATGGGCGACGCGCTCGGCATCGTCGAAGCCGGTGAGATTGGCGAGCATGAAGCGGATCGAATTGCGCAGGCGGCGGTAGCCGTCGGCGTTCGACTGGATGATGTCGTTGCCCATGCGGATGTCTTGCGTGAAATCCGACGAGGCGACCCAGAGGCGGAAGATGTCGGCGCCGTTCTTGTTGGCGATCTCCTGCGGCAGGATGCCGTTGTTCGAGGATTTCGACATCTTGTCGCCCTCGCGGTCGAGCACGAAGCCGGCGGTCAGGACCTCGTCATAGGGCGCGCGGCCGCGGGTGGCGCAGCTCTCCAGCAGCGACGACTGGAACCAGCCGCGATGCTGGTCGGAGCCTTCGAGATAGAGGTCGGCGTGATCCTTCTGCGGCCATTCGGGTTCGAGCGGCTGCTCCACCGTGAACACGTGCGTCGAGCCGGAATCGAACCAGACGTCGAGGATGTCCTTGACCTGCTCGAAGTCCGCGGGGTCGCGGCCGTTGCCGAGGAAGCGGGCGGCAGAGTCGGGCTTGAACCAGGCGTCGGCGCCTTCGGCCTCGAAGGCGTCGCCGATGCGTTTGTTGACGGCGGGATCGTTGAGGATTTTGCCGGTGGCCTTCTCGACGAAGATCGCGAGGGGCACGCCCCAGGCGCGCTGGCGCGACAGCACCCAGTCGGGACGGTCCTTGACCATGCCGGCGATGCGGTTCTCGCCCGAGGGCGGATACCATTTGGTGTCGCCGATGGCCTTCATGGCGCGCTCGCGCAGCGTGCCGCCGCCGGGGATGTCCTTGTCCATCGCCGCGAACCATTGCGGCGTGGCGCGGAAGATCACCGGCGCCTTGGAGCGCCAGGAATGCGGATAGGAATGGCGCAGCGTGCCTTGCGCGAGGAGCTTGCCGGATTCGATCAGCGCCGCGATGACGGATTTGTTGGCGTCGCCGTCCTTCTTGCCGTCGCGCGACAGGATGAACTTGCCGGCGAACATCGGGACATGCGCGTTGAAGGAGCCGTCTTCCTTCACCACGTTGAAGGCGTCCGGATTCTGCGCGGCGTAGCCGGGGAACATGCCGGTCATCAGCGCGAAGTCTTCCTCGCCGTGGCCGGGCGCGGTGTGGACGAAGCCGGTGCCGGTGTCGGCGGTGACGTGGTCGCCGGGAAGCACGAGCACGTCGAACTCATAGCCCTGCCCGCGCAAGGGATGCGCGGTGACGGCGTCGTTCGGATCGGCGGTGTGCAGACGCTTGAGCGTGATCCTGGCGTCCTTCGCCGTTTGCGCGGCGAGTGCGTCGGCGAGCGCGATCTTTTCGCCCACGGCGCAAAGCGCGCCCTCGTCCGCTTGCGTCACTTCATAGACGCCGTAGTCGAGCGTCGGCGCGAAGGCGATGGCGCGGTTGCCGGGAATGGTCCAGGGCGTCGTCGTCCAGATGACGATGCTGGCGCCCTTGAGCGAGTCCGAACCGGAGACGACGGGAAACTTCACATAGATCGTGTGGCTGGTCTTGTCGTGATACTCGACCTCGGCTTCGGCGAGCGCGGTCTTCTCGACCGGGGACCACATCACGGGGCGGAAGCCGCGATAGAGAAGGTCGTTGTCGACGAATTTGTGCAGCTCGCGCGCGATGGTGGCCTCGGCGCGGTAGTCCATCGTGGTGTAGGGCTTGTCCCACTGGCCCATGCAGCCCATGCGCTTGAACTGGGTGCGCTGGACGCCGATCCAGTGGTTGGCGAAGTCGCGGCAATCCTTGCGCAGCTGGTCGATGGGGACGTCGTCCTTGGACTTGCCGTCCTTGCGGTATTTCTCCTCGATCTTCCATTCGATCGGCAGGCCGTGGCAGTCCCAGCCGGGGATGTAGGGCGCGTCGTAGCCGAGGAAGCCGCGGCTGCGCACGACGATGTCTTTCAGCACCTTGTTGAGGCCGGTGCCGGAATGGATTTCGCCGTTCGCGTAAGGCGGGCCGTCATGCAGGACGAAGAGCGGGCGGCCCTTGGCCTGTTTGCGGATGCGGCCGTAGAGATCCATCGCCTCCCAGCGCGCGAGCCATTTGGGCTCGGCCTCGGGCAGGCCGGCCTTCATCGGGAAGGAGGTCTCGGGCAGGAAGAGCGTGGCGCGGTAGTCGCGGGTGTTGGGATCGGAATCGGGTTTGGACATAGCTCTTCAGGCTTTCGCGGAAAATGTTGGGGCTTGGATCACGGTCCCGGCCTCCGCGCGCAAGGGATCACACCCAGCGCGGAGCCGGGTGGGGAATTCGCAGATGTCCCACGAAATCAAACATTTACCTTGCGCCCGCAAATCAGTTCGACGGTTCTAACAGCGCGACGGTTAAGGGTCCAGTGTACCGCCTCTGCCTCACCTCCCCCGTTGGGGGAGGTCGGAATGCGAAGCATTCCGGGTGGGGGGCAGTGCCCGCAAGATAGCCTCGACGACGCCGTCGCGGTTCTCGAAGACTTCGTGATTCCAGAAGCGCAGCACACGGTAACCCTGCGTCGCCAGGAACGCGGTTCGCGCCTCGTCATCGCGAACGTTCTGCTGCTCACCGTGATGGTTGCCGTCGAGCTCGACGATCAGTTTGCCGCGGCGGCAGGCGAAGTCCGCGATAACGTCGCCGACGCGGAGCTGGCGGCAAAAGTGATGGCCTTGCCGCTTCAGTTCGCGCAGCTTGACCCACAGCTTGCGTTCGGACGGCGTGCCGAATTGGCGAAGCGCGCGGGCGCGGGCAAGCGACGTGCTCACGCCTGATCGTTCTGCGCTCGCTTCGCGAGGCTGGAGTTCTTCTCCGCCGGTGGGAGTAAATGGCCTGCGGTTGATCGGCGGTGTTTTTGCCATGTGCCCTGCCCCCACCCGAAATTCGCGAAGGGCGAATTTCGACCTCCCCCGATGGGGGAGGTTGAGATAGTGCTTTAGATTTGTCGCAGGATTTTCTTCGCCGCGTCGCTGTCCTTGGCGATCTGCGCTTTCAGCGCTTCGAGGCTTTCGAGCTTCGCTTCGGGGCGTAGATAGGCGATCAGCTCGACGGCCAATTCCTTGCCGTAGAGATCGCCGGTGAAGTCGAAGAGGTAGGTTTCGAGCAGCGGGACCGGCGTCTCGTACATCGGGCGGATGCCGAAATTGGCGACGCCGTCATGCGCCGAGACGACCGTGTCGCCGTCGAGGATTTTGGCGCGCACGGCGTAGACGCCGAACGCGGGTTTCAGGCAATCGTCGAGGCGCATATTCGCGGTGGGAAAGCCGATGGTGCGGCCGCGCTTGTCGCCATGCTCGACACGCGCCTCGATGCTCCAGGGATGGCCGAGCAGGCGCGCGGCTTCGTCGGGGCGGCCGGCTTTGAGGGCGTCGCGAATCTCGGTCGAAGAAATCTTTTCGGCGCCGTCGCCGAGCACGGGATCGAACAGCGTGACGCCGAAGCCTTCCATCTCGCCCATATAGGCGAGCAGCGTCGCGTTGCCCGCCCTGCCCTTGCCGAACTGGAAGTCGGCGCCGACCACGAGGGCGCCGATGGCGAGGCCGTCGACCAGGACGTCCTGGACGAATTCCTGCGCGGTCTTGGCGGCGAGCGCGGCGTCGAAGGGCAGCGCGTAGAGGACGTCGGCGCCGAGGCCGGCAAGCAGACGCGCCTTGGCGCGGAACGGGGTGAGGCGGAACGACTCCGTCGACGGACGGAAGAATTCCTGCGGGTGCGGCTCGAAGGCGAGGACGCCGAGCGGGGCGCGGCGCTCCTCCGCCATGCGGCGGGCCTCGGCGATCAGGGCCTGGTGGCCGCGATGCACGCCGTCGAAATTGCCGATCGCCACCACCGCGCCCTTGAGGGCGTCCGGCACGTCGCTGGTGTGGCGGAAGATCTGCATGCGCGAAGGGTCAGGCCTTCGGACGCGCGGGGGCCATGACCGTCGCTTCGCCGTCGACCACGGTGACGTCGCCCACTTTGCACACGCAGTCGAAGACGACGCGGCGCTTGTCGGCGACGATTTCGCGCACGGTGCAGGTCGCGGTGACGGTGTCGCCGATGCGGACCGGCGCCTTGAAGCGCGTCGTCAGGGACAGGAAGATCGTGCCGGGGCCGGGCATCTTCATGCCGAGCACGGTGGAGATGTAGCTTGAGCTCAGCACGCCGTGCGCGATGCGGCCCTTGAAGATCGTGGTCTTGGCCCATTCCTCGTCGAAATGGGCCGGGTTCATGTCGCCGGAGACTTCGCCGAATTTCTGGATGTCGGCCTCGGTGACGGTCTTGGCGAAGCTTTCGGACATGCCGGGCTTCAGGTCGTCGATGGTATACGGCATGGCGGGCTCCTGTCGCGATAGAGGTTTCTATCGGCTTGGGCCGCTACCACACAAGCGCGCGCATGGCCGCGCGGGCGGCGACGCCGGCACCGGCAAAGAGATCGGCCATGTGCCGTTCGGTAAACTCGGCGACATCCTCGCCATGGACGCCGTCGGCGATGAAGAGCGCGTCGATGCCGGCGGCGTTGGCGCCTTTGAGGTCGGTGTGCATGCCGTCGCCGATGGCGAGCGGGCGCGGCGCGCCGGCGCTGACGGCGCGGACGTGCTCGTAGATCGGCAGATGCGGCTTGCCGTAATAGACCACGGGGCCGCCGATCGCCTCATAGGCCTTGGCGAGCGATCCGGCGCAGTAGACGAGCTTGCCGCCGCGCTGCACGACGAGATCGGGGTTGGCGCAGAGCATGGGCAGGCCCCGCGCTTTGAGGGCGGCGAGCATCTCCTTGTAATCGTCGGGGCCCTCGACCTCGTCATTGTAGGGGCCGGTGCAGAGGATGACCTCGGCGCCGGCGACATCCGTGAGGGTGATCCCGAGGCCGTCGAACACGCCATGGTCGCGGGCGGGCCCGAGGTGATGCATGGCGAGGCCGCCTTGCGCGGCGCGGCGGGCCAAATCCTCGCGCGCGGCGGCGCCGGAGGTGACGATGGTGTCGTAGCAGTCCAGCGGCACGCCGAAGCGGAGGAACTGCTCTTCGAGATCGGAGGCCGGGCGCGGCGCGTTGGACAGCAGCACGACGCGGCCGTGTTTTTCGCGGAAGGTCTTCAGCGCGGCGCAGGCGGGAGCGAAAGCGGTCGCGCCGTTGTGCAGCACGCCCCAGACGTCGCAGATCAGGGTGTCGTAATCCTGCGCGATGGCGGAGAGGCCGGGGATGAGTTGTGGGGCGGGCATCAACGCGGCTTTGGCTCGATGACGGATTCGGACTTCTTCCATAGCATGACGCCACCCAGCAATTGGAACGAGTCGACCGAATGTTCGGCATCGCCGGCGTCATGGCCCTGCAGGTTCATCTGCGTGGTCTCGCGGCTGACGACGCGGCCCGTCAGGCCGGACTTGTCGATGACGACGTCGAGGATGTCGCGATGGTGACGGTAGCCCTTGGCTTGGCCGAGGACGGCGCGGCTGAGGGCGACGAATTGGGCGCGGTCGGAGACTGCCGACGCGGCATTCGGCGTATTGCCGTCAGTAATCTTAAGGTGCCAATCGTTCGCCATATACAGCATCAGCGCGTTCAGGTCGTTGTGGTCGTTGTCCCAGTCCAGCCGCGCCATGAATGCGACGAGACAAGCGCGGTCGAGCCTGACCCTCTCGCGCACCTCGAGCGTGCGCCAGGACCCGTCGAACTTCTTGAAGATGAAATTGTAGCCGTCGTTTTGCTGGATGAAGATGCCCTGCGGCGGCTCGTTGGCGCTGACGATCGCGGAATCGTAGCGGCCGGCATCCACGTTGACGACGAAATGCTCCCAAAGTTCGTCGGCCTCGAGGCGCAGATTGTCCATCTGCGTCAGCGGGGTCGCGGTGCGGTATTTCAGCATCAGCGCCGACCAGCCATGGGTCGATATCATGGGACCGATCGCCATGACGTCGACGGAGCGACCCGAATTCAGCCGGACCGTCTGATCGGCGAGCGCCGGCACCGTGACGGTCATCGCCAGGAGGACGGCGAGCAAGCCTTGCAGCCGTTTTTTCATGTCCCGCCCCGTTCGTCGCGCCGGTCTGGATTTGGCCCCGGCGAGTACCTCCAGCGGTCGCATGCCGATGGGCGGTGGGTCAATGCAGCATCATAAAAAGAGGTTCACGCGCGGACGCAGCGGCGCGGAGTTTTGCCAAACGACGACGCGGCATCGCGATGGCGAGAGCGTAAGATGGGCGCTCCGCGCCTCCGCGTGCTAAATTTCTTTTGCCGGCGACACCGCGGCGACGTTGCGCGCGTGGGTTTCGCGGGTGATGCGGTAGTTGCGCAAGGCGAAGGCCGAGGCGGCGCCGAAGAGGATCAGGATCGGGCCGTAGGCGAGCGCGAGATGGTTCAAGACCGGTTGCGGGACGTGGCCCTGGGCGGCGGTGGCGGGGAAGTGGACGAGGTCGAGGACAACGCCGGACAGGAAGATGCCGATGCCGGAGACCGCCTTGCGGGCGAAGATCTGGAGCGCGAACAGCGTGCCTTCGGTGCGGCGCAGGGTGCGGCGCTGGTTGTCCTCGACGAGGTCGGCGACCATCGAGGCGGTGAGGATCGAGAACATCACCCACAGGCCGGTCTCGAATGCAGAATGCAGCGTCAGCAGCGGCATCAGCCACGGGCTGGCGTTGGCGGGGAACAGGCCGATGAGGCGCAGGACCAATGGCAGAGGCTGGCCGACCAGGGCGAGCAGGACGATGACGATGGCGATGCGGCGCTTCTCGCGGCCGCGGGCGAGCCGAGGGGCGGCGAAGAAGGCGGCGGTCGCGGAGACGAAGGGCGCGAGCGCGAGGATCGTGATCTGCGGCGCGGCCAGGCCCCAGAAGAACACCTGGATGTAATTGTAGAGCGAGGTCCCGAAGCCCTGCGAGGCGCCGAGCAGGATGACCGACAAAAGCAGCGCGACGACGGAGCGATTGCGCAACAGGCTCCCAAGATCGCGCAGCGCCTGCCCTGCCCCGGTCTGCGTCGCGGCAGGGCGCGCCAGATGCGGGATTTCGCGGCGCGTGCCGAAGGCAGGGATCAGCATCGCGACCAGCAGCACGGCGGAGGCGAAGAGGCCGTAGGCGGCAAAGCCGTGGCGGGTCAGCAGTCCGGAGGGATCGCCGGCGCTGGGATGGAAGAACACGGCATAGGCGAGCACCGACAGCGCCAGCCCGGCCCACCAGCCGAAGACGTAGAGATAGGTGATCATCGAGGTGCGCTCGTCGTAATCGGTGGTGAACTCGGCGACGAGGGCGGCGAAGGGAATTTCGAACACGGAGATGCAGCCGCGCACCGCGATGGAAATCGCGAGCAGGTACCAGAAGATACCGGCCCCGGAGAGCGCGAGCGGCGGATGCCACAGGAAAAAATGCGCCAGCGCGGCGGGAATCGCGGCGGCGACGATGAAGGGATGGCGCCGGCCCCAGCGCGAATGCCAGCCGTCCGACACCATGCCTATGATGGGATCGAGGATCGCGTCGGCGAACAAGGTCAGCATCAGCGCGAGGCCCGCAAGCGAGGCCGGCAGGCCGAGAACCTGGTTGTAGAAGATCAGGACGAAAGCGTTGAACCCGACGTCGCGTACGCCATAGGCGACGGCGCCGATGCCGTAGAGGACTTTCGTGGTCTGCGAGATGCGCCGGCGCGGCAGTGCCGGTGTTGCCGCATAAGTGGGCGCGAGCGCGCCGGTCATCGTCATGGCGCCAGGCCCAAGGTTTCGAGGCCGTGGACGAAGGCGACGTCGCGCCAGACCAGCGGCACGTCCGGCGCGGCGAGATGCGCGTTCGGGAAGCGCTGAAAGAACGCGGCGACGGCGATTTGCGCTTCCAGGCGCGCCAGCGAGGCGCCGATGCAGATATGCGCGCCGCCGCCGAACGCGACATGCGGGCCGTCGCGGCGCGCGATGTCGAAGCGGTGCGGATCGGAGAAGACCGCGGGATCGCGGTTGGCGGCATGGGTGAGCACGGCGACGACCTGCGTCTTCGCCACCGGACAGCCGTGGATCGTCATGTCGCGCGAGGCGACGCGCTGGGCGCCCTGGGTCGGCGGCTTGTAGCGCAGCACCTCCTCGATGGCGCCGGCGATCAGCCTGGGATCGGCCCGCAGCTTGGCAAGCTCGGCGGGATGGGTGACGAGCAGGCAGAGCGCCGAAGCGATGCAATCGGCCGTGGTGACGTTGCCGCCGAGCAGCAGGTTCATGCAGTTGACGCGGATTTCGCTGTCGGAAAGCGCGGCGCCCTGCGCCTGCGCGTCGAGCAGATCGGCGATCAGATCGTCGCGGCGCTCGCGGCGGCGCAGCGCCATCGCGGCGTCGAGGTAATCGCTGATCGCCTCGGACGCTTCGTGGGTGGCGGCGCGCTC
>OLLQ01000453.1_pt1 | contig 9858 bp, 8 predicted proteins | sample 1604571 | NCBI WGS metagenome assembly OLLQ01 (sample SAMEA104055722, study PRJEB20765) | soil metagenome | isolation source: soil
GGGGTCTCGCCGGCCGCGCCGGCGCATCATTTCGGCGACGCGCGGGGCTTGCTGTCGGAGGTGGCGCTGCGCGGCTTCCAGGCGTTCGGCGATGCGCTCGAAGAAGCCGATAAGCGCGGCGGCGGCGATCCGGCCAAGCGTCTGCACGAACAAGGTCTGGCCTATGTAAAATTTGCGCTCACCAACCCCGCGCGCTTTCAGCTCATGTTCCTGCACGGCAAATGCGATATGGAGTATAAGAACCTCGCCGTCGTCAGCCATCGCTCGTTCCTGATCCTGGAAGGTGCGGTACGCGCGGCATACGGCCTCGGACCCACTGACGAACTCACAGATGACGCGCATGGCTTCCTGCTGGCGACATGGTCCGTCGTCCACGGCTTCGCCCATCTCGCGCTCGGCGGCGATCTGGAAGGCGGCTCGGGCCGCAACGGAGATGTGCTGAACAGTTTCCTGCCTCGGATGCTGGAGCATCTGCCGGTGCCGCCAAGGCGCCGCTAATCCGTGAGGCCGTTCAGGCGGATTTGATCCAGCTCGCCGGGGGTGAACAGGCCGCACCGATAAAGCTTGAGGAATTCCTCGGAGACGCTGGAGCCGAAGATCAGGTTGTCGTCCGTATTGACGGTGACACGCACGCCGGCGTCGAACAAAATCCGGATTGGATGTTTTGCCAGGCTTTCGACGCGGCCAAGCATGACGTTCGAAGTCGGGCAGATGTTCAGCCGTATATTGTTGTCGGCCAGAAGGCGCATGACCGCGGGCGATGATGCGGCTGCGATGCCATGCTGCACCTCGTCGAGTTCGAGCGCTTCCACGGCGCGCCAGACTTCGTCGGCATCCGTCCATTCGCCGGCATGTGCCTTGAGCCGCAGGCCGGCCCGTTTGGCGCGGCGGAAGACGGGCTTGAACGCCTCTATCGGCTGCGCCAGCTCGTCGCCCGACAAATCGAACGATTTGTAGAACGGCGTTTCGAGATACGGCTCCATCCAATACAGGATCGCTGTGATCCTGCAGTGCCGCGAGCAGCACAGGAGCGGAATCCATTCGATCTGCGGCGCCGCATGGGCATGCAAACGTTTCAAATGATCGGTGACCTGCGCGGACGAGCCGCCGAACAGGGTCGAGGACCAGACGTCATCGCCCGACTCCACGCGCGTCACACCATCGAGCGGCGCCTGTACAAAGGCGGCTTCGATGCATTTGAGGCGACCCTCGGGCTTTTCGAACAGGAAGCCATGATTGGCATCGAACCACGCATGCATCTGCGCCATGGACTGCAGCGGCGCCTCCAAGACTGGGATGTCCCGCCCGGCCCAAGCGGCGAGGAATTCGCGGTTGCCGCCGCCGACGGCGTGGTTGTGCAAATCCGCTTTCGGGCAGGTCCGCAAAGCCGCGAGGTCGTTCGCTTCGAGAGCCTGCTGGAAAGCTGAAGTCATCGGTTCAAAAGATGATGTACCCCCCGTCGATGATGAACACGTCGCCGGTGTGGTACTTCGCGGCGTCGCTCGCGAGGTAGACCGCGATGCCGCCGAAATCTTCCGGCTTGCCCCAGCGGCGCATCGGCACGCGGGGGATCACCTTCTCGGCAAAGGCCGTCGAGTTCTGCGCGAAGCTCGTCATGTCGGTCGCGATCCATCCCGGCGCGATGGAGTTGGCGCGGATGCCGTAGCGCGCGTGCTCGACCGCGATGGAGCGCATCATCGCCAGCACCGCGCCCTTGGTGGCGCTGTAGGCCTCGTTGCGGCCGGCGCCTTCGAGGCCCGCGAGCGACGCCACGCCGACCAGCGAGCCGCCGGCATCGCCTTTGCCGGCGCGCGCCACCATGTGCTTGCACGCTTCGCGCAGGGTGAAGAACACGCCTTCCTCGTTGACCGCGTGGACGCGGCGCCAGGTCTCGATCGTCATCTCGCTGAAGGAGGGCGCGCCGCCGCCGATGCCGGCATTGGCGATCACGGTGTCGACGCGTCCAAACTCCTTAATTGCTTCGCCCATGCCGTCGATCACTTCGGCCTCGTTGGCGACGTTGACCTTGCGCGCGCCGGCGCGCACGCCGTGCGCCTTGAGCGTGGCGAGCGCCTCGGCGTTCTTGCCTTCATTGGTGCCCCAGATGACGATGTCCGCGCCGGCCTGCGCCATCGCTTCGGCCATGCCGAGGCCGATGCCGCCATTGCCGCCCGTGACGAGCGCCACTTTGCCGCTGAGATCGAATGGCTTGTACATGAAGTTCCTCCCGGTTTCGCTGGCGCAGAACCTAAAGGCTGCCCGGAACTTGGGCAACTCGCGGTAACCATGTCGGATTCGGCGCGCTCCCAATTGGCGCGCGGCTATGACATTCTGCGCTTCAACAGCGTGGGGCAGGATTAAGCATGACATCCGAGATCGCGGTGATGAACCAGCGTGCGGTGGCGCTTGCGGCGGACTCCGCGGTGACGCTGATCGACGGCGGCACGGTCGTCGTCCGCAACGACCAGCGCAAGCTCTACAACCTGGTCGGCAGCCTGCCGGTCGGGGTGATGTTCTTCGGCGTCGCCGACATGATGGGCCATCCCTGGGAACATTTGATCGAGCACTACCAGAAAAAGGCCAAGGCCGGCGCGCTGCCGCACATCCGCGATTACGCCAACGGCTTTGTCGGCATGCTCGACAATCTGGAGGAGTTCTTCCCGAAGGATCGCCAGCGCGACGAGTACAAGCGGCTGCTGGCATCGGTGTTTCGCTACATCTTCCATCTCGCGCAGTACATCCGCGAATCCGGCGGCGCCGAACGACAGAGCATCAGCGACACCACGATCCTCGAAGAGGCCATCGAGCGCGTCTGGCGCGATTACCAATTCAGCATCGACGGCAAACCGCGCGGCGATCTCTCCTGCTTTCCGAAGGGATTCGCGGAGATCGTGCGGCGCGATTACGCCAAGGAGATCGACGAACTCATCGCCTATGGCTTCCAGCCGTTCGGGCTCGGCAATGCGGCACTGAAGCATCTGAAGGAGATCGCGGTGTTCGCCGTGGTCAAGGATTTGTTCCTCGAGGATGTCACCGGCCTCGTCTTCGCCGGCTTCGGTTCGGAAGAGCGCTACCCCGTGGTCACGACCAGCTTCGTCTCGGCGATCGTCGGCGGCATCGTGAAGCGGGCCGAGGCGTCGTTCGACGCGATCGACGGCGACACACGCTCCAAGATTCGCGTCTTCGCCGACAGCGAGGTGACCAACGCCTTCATCCGCGGCATCGACTTCAACCTCGAGCGCCGGGTCTACGGCACGCTCAATTCGCTGATGCGCGGTTTGGTGGATCAGGTGATCGGCGCGTTCCCGAATGCCGATCCGGTGTTGAAGGAGAGCGTGCGGCGCGAGTTCCAGTCGAACACCATCCCGCAATATTTCGACGCGTTCCGCGGCATCATTGGCGACTACCAGCAGCACGCCTATATCAATCCGGTGCTGCGGGTGCTGGAGATCGCCTCGCGCAACGAATTGGCGGAGACGGCGCGCGAACTGGTCTCGCTCAACGTGTTCAAGAAGCGTATCATGGCGCAGAAGCAGACGGTCGGCGGCGCCATCGACGTCGCGATCATCAGCCGCGAAGGCGGCTTTCAGTGGCACAGCAGGCAAGGCGGAGGCTGAAGATGTCGCAGTTGGTTTGCAGGGTGGAAGGCGCCTCGCTGGCCGAGGGCGCCGAGCGGCTGGACAGCCTGATCCGCGGCGTCAAGGACCGCCAGTTCAGCGATGCCCGCACTGCGCCTGAGCCCAAGACTGTGCCCAGCGCCTTCGCGGTGAGCCCGGAGGAAGCCTGGTCCAAGCAATTCATGACCGCCGGCATCGGCCCGAACGAGTTCAAGCCGGTCCAGATGCCGTCGATCGCGGTGGCTAGCCCGACCCAGGCACTCCGGCCGTCGCCCAAGGAACTCGAACCGGCCCTGGCGCATGCCGCGCCGGTCGCAAGGCCTGGCGTGGCGCAGGCCAAACCGGTTGCCGCCACGAAGACCGGCGATGTCCGTCCAGGCCACATCGGCGCGGCCTTGGACAAACCCGGCCCACGCCGGTCCTGGTTCGGCCGGTTGGTGAGGGGCGATTAAAAATCCTTATCCTCCCGCAGGTGGGAGACCAAATTGCGCATTTGAGCCCAGGCCCCGATTCTGGGATACACTGCGCCGTTGCCAACAGGAGTCTGCCTTATGAAGCGTTTCGGGGCCGTCATGGCCGCCCTGACTGCCCTTTTGTCCTTCGCTGCGGCTCCGGCCCAGGCAGCCGATCCGGCGCTGAGCCAGGAGGCGAATGCCGCCTATCTCGCCACCAACGGCGCCAAGCCGGGCGTCGTCACGCGCCCGAGCGGCCTGCAATACAGCATCATCAAGAACGGTTTCGGCGGCCGCGCCCGGCCGACGGATGAGGTCCAGGTTTCCTATGTCGGCATGCTGATCAACGGCAAGGTGTTCGACGGAACCGAGCCGCTGACGCCGGCCACCTTCACCGTAAACAAGCTGATCCCCGGCTGGACCGAGGCGCTACAGCTGATGCGCGTCGGCGACAAGTGGCATTTGGTGATCCCCGCCAATCTCGCCTATGGCGCGCGCGGCGCCGGCGACGGATTGATCCCGCCCAACCAGACGCTGGTCTTCGACATGGAGCTGCTGCACGACGCGCCGGCCAAGAAGAGCGACGACCCGAACGATCCGGACAATCAGCCGCCACAACAATAAGCGCGGAACCAGAAGGCGGATCGGAAACTTGGTATAGCAAGGCGCGGGGCGAGCCCGCGCCGCGGGGCGGCAATAGACGTGTTCAGACGTCTCCTAAGTGGGCGGGTCGGCGGTTTCTGGCGCAACCGCATCGGCGGCGGCAAGCTCCGGATGGCGGTGGCGCTGTTCCTGGTGGTCGGCGCGTCGGTGCTGTTCTGGGCCAGCCGCGACTACACCGTGGTGGCGCCCGACTGGGCCGGCCAGATCAGCGGCATCACCTACAATCCCAGCCACGTCTTCAAGCTGCGCGACAATTTGAAGATCACGCCCGAGCAGATCGAGCGCGACATGGCGCAGCTCTCGCAGCTGACGGGGCGGGTGCGCACCTACACGGTCGCCGGCGGCATGGACAAGGTGCCGGAGATCGCGCGGCGCCATGGCCTGACGGTGTCGCTGGGCTGCTGGATCTCGGCGGATCTGGAGCAGAACGAGACCGAGATCGCGCTGTGCATCAAGACGGCGCTTGCCAACCGCCGCGTCATCGACCGCGTCTTCGTCGGCAACGAGGCGATCCTGATGGGCTTCGTCACGCCGGACCAGCTCAACGGCTACATCAAGCGGGTGCGCGACGCGCTTCCCTCGCGGATCAAGATCACGACCGCCGAGCCGTGGTCGACCTGGCTGCTGACGCCGGAGATCGGCCAGTATGTCGACGTCATCTCGGTGCACCTGCTGCCGTATTGGGAAGGCATGTCGGCGCATGACTCGCTGCGCTTCCTGGAGCACGCCTACAACGACGTGCAGGAGGAATTCCCCGACAAGACGATCGTGATCGGCGAGGCCGGCTGGCCATCGGAAGGCCGCACCAAGCGTTTCGCCGAACCGTCGGTCGCCAACGAGGCCTATTTCATGCGTGCCTTCGTGCAGCTCGCGCGCGAGAAGGGCTACGACTATTACCTGCTCGAGGCCTACGACCAGCCCTGGAAGGGCGGCAATGAAGGCTCGGTCGGCGCCAGCTGGGGCCTCTACGATGCGCTCGGCACGCCGAAATTCAGCTTCACCGGACTGCTGCGCACCTTCCCCGAATGGCGCACCTATGCGCTGTTCGCATCGATCCTGACGCTGGCCCTCGGCCTGATGATCCTGGGCTGGATGCCGCGCATGCGCCAGCAGGGTTATCTGGTGATGGGCGGGCTCGTCGCGGTGGTCTCGACCGGCCTGCTGGTGCTGATCGATGCCAGTTCGCTCGAATATGTCGAGCCGGCGGACCTCGCCATGATCATCGCGATGGCGCCGCTGGTGCTGCTCGCCTCTATCGTCATCCTCACGGAGGGCATCGAGCTGGCCGCGAGCCTGTGGCGCGTGGAGCGCCGCGCGGTGCGCGCCGCGATCCCGCAGGTGAGCCCGCGCGTCAGCGTGCACGTGCCCTGCTACAACGAGCCGCCGGCGATGGTGATCGATACGCTGAACGCCCTGGCACGGCTCGACTACGACAATTTCGAAGTCCTGCTGGTCGACAACAACACGCCCGATCCGGAGACATGGTTGCCGGTCAAGGCGCATTGCGAAGCGCTGGGCGAGCGGTTCCGCTTCTTCCACTACGACAACATGGAAGGCTTCAAGGCCGGCGCGCTGAACGAGGCCTTGCGCCAGACCGATCCCGCCGCGGCCTACGTCGCGGTGATCGACAGCGACTACCAGGTCGAGCCGTTCTGGCTGCGCCGGGCTTTGCCGTTCTTCGCCTCGGACAACATCGCCGTGGTGCAGGGGCCGCAGGACTACCGCGATGCGCGTCAGAGCATCTTCAAGGCCATGGCCTATGAGGAGTATCGCGGCTTCTTCCAGATCGGCATGGTCGAGCGCAACGAGCACAATGCCATCATCCAGCACGGCACGATGACCATCGTGCGCCGCAACGCGCTCGAAGAGGTTGGCGGCTGGGCGACGTGGTGCATCACCGAAGACACCGAGCTCGGCCTGAAACTGTTCGAGGCCGGCTATGGCGCCGCCTATATCGCCGAGAGCATGGGTTCGGGCCTGATGCCGGACACGCTCGATGCGTTCATCGGCCAACGCTATCGCTGGGTCTACGGCGCGATGCAGATCATGAAGCGACACGCCGGCGCGATCTTCCTCGGCCGCTCCAAATTGTCGGCGGCGCAGCGCTATCAGTTCCTGGTCGGATGGTTGCCGTGGATTTCCGACGGCCTCGGGATGATCGTCACGTATATGGCGCTGATCTGGACCGGCCTGATGTGGGCGGCGCCGCAGACCTTCGACGTGCCGTTGCCCACGCTGTCCGCCGCGGCGCTGGCCTTGTTCGCGGCCAAGACGATGAAAACGCTGCTGCTCTATCCGCAGAAGGTGCGCAGCGGCATGAAAGGTGCGCTGATCGCCTCGGTGGCGGGCCTGTCGACGACCCACGCCGTTGGGAAGGCGGTGATCTCGGGCCTGTTCACGCGCGGCAAGCCGTTCCTGCGTACGCCGAAATGCGAAGACCAGGCGCTGCTCAGCCAGGCGCTGCGCAAGGCGTGGCAGGAAACGACGCTGTTCACGCTGTGCATGCTGGCGCTGCTGTCGCTCGCCACCGGCCCGTCGCTCGACGATCCGGCGATCCAGCTTTGGATGGTGATGGTGGGCGTGCAGAGCATCCCCTATTTCGCGACGATCGTGACGGCGGCGATCAGCGCGATCTCGAACAAGCAGGCCGCGGGGCAGGGCACGTCTGTCGCGCCGCCACAACAAGAACCCGTGCTGCCGAAAGCGGCATAGTCGGCGGCTATCGCCGAATCGCAAAACCTCACCATGGCCGGGCTTGACCCAGCCACCCATTCATCCGTCCCGCTCTGGTGAGTGTCATTGGCGCGCAGACGCGCGCCGCTGGTTGGCCGGGTCAAGCCCGGCATGGCGAACTGTTTCAGAGCGTCAAAATCTTCCCCGGATTGAGAATGTTCTTCGGGTCCAGCGTGCGCTTCAGCGTGCGCATCAATTCGAGCTCCACCGCACTCTTATATCGCGGCAGCTGGTCGCGTTTCTGCACGCCGATGCCGTGCTCGGCGCTGATCGAGCCGCCGAAATCGCGGACGATGTCGTGGACGATGCGCTGGATATCTTCCCAGCGCGCAAGGAACGCCGCTGCGTCGCCCCCCGGCGGCGCGCTGAAATTGAAATGAATGTTGCCGTCGCCGATATGGCCGAAGCCGATCGGCCGCGCGCCCGGCGCGGCTTTCAGCACCGCGGCGGTCGCGGTTTCCAGGAACAGCGGGATCTCGCTGACCGGCACCGAGACATCGTGCTTGATCGAAGCGCCCTCGCGTTTCTGCGCCTCCGACATGGTTTCGCGCAACGCCCAGAGCGCGGCGCGCTGCGCCTCGCTCGTGGCGATGACGGCGTCGACAACCAACGCGGAATTGCCCAGCACGGCTTCGAAAACGCCGCCGAGATCGAATTGCGCCGTGCCGGCGGCTTCGACCAGGACATACCACGGTGCGGGCGATGCCAGCGGATCGCGCGCGCCCGGGATGTGCGCCAACACCAACTCCAGCCCGGCCCGCGGCAGGATCTCAAAGGCGCTGATTAGGCCACCCGTAGCTTCCTGCATTCGCGTCAGCAGCGCGACCGCTTGGCGTGGCGACGACAAGGCAACGAACGCCGTGGCGCGCGCGGTCGGGCGCGCGAACAGCTTCAACGCGGCGGCGGTGACGATGCCGAGCGTGCCCTCGGCGCCGATGAACATCTGCTTGAGATCGTAGCCGGTATTGTCCTTGCGCAGGGTGCGCAGCAGATCGAGCACGCGCCCGTCCGCCAGCACGACTTCCAATCCGAGCACGAGATCGCGCATCATGCCATAGCGCAGCACGGCGACGCCGCCGGCATTGGTCGAGATATTCCCGCCGATCGTGGCGCTGCCTTCCGCCGCGAGGCTGAGCGGGAACAGCATGTCGCGCGCGTCCGCCATCTTCTGCGCGGTGGCGAGCACGACGCCGGCCTCGACCGTCATCGTGTGCGCCTCGCGGTCGATCTGGCGCAGCCTGGTCATCCGCGTCAGGCTCAGCAGCACTTCGCCGTCGAACGGAATCTGGCCACCGACCAGTCCGGTATTGCCGCCTTGCGGCACGACGGCGGTGCCGGTCTCGTTGCAGATGGCGAGGATCGCGGAGACCTCCGCCGTCGTCGCAGGTTTCAGCAGCAGCGCCGAGCGGCCCTTGTACTTGCTGCGCCATTCCTCGAGATGCGGCGCGATCTCGGCAGGGTCTTCGCTGAAGCCTTTCGGCCCGGCGGCGGCTTTCAGGCGCGCAAGTGTCTCGCTGTTCATGATGCCTCGCGCGGCGCCGCGGCGCGCCGCAAGCGGTCGTTGATCGCCTCGCCGAGGCCGAAATCGGGCACGGGCATGACGGCGATCGCCGCGGCTTCCGGCGCATCGAGGACGTGCAGCATGGCGAACAGATTGGCGGCGGCTTCCCTGAGATCGCCCAAGGCGCTGAGGTTCAGCATCTTGCGCCCACCCGCTGGGATCAGCGGCCCGAAGGCCAGCAGCGCTTCGTCCGGCTTCACCGTCATCGCGTCCAGCCGCAGCGCGGCACGGGGCGCGTAGTGGCTGGCGAGTTGCCCAGGCGACTGGATTTTGCCGCTTGGGGCGACGAGCGGTCCAACCACCGCCTCGATATCGGCGCGCGCGATGGCGCCGGCGCGCAGCAGGACCGGCTGTGCACCGTCGAACCCGATCACGGTGGATTCCAGCCCCAGCGGCGTCGCGCCGCCGTCGAGGATGAGATCGACCTTGTCGCCGAGGCTCTGCGCGACATGCTGCGCCGTCGTCGCGCTGATGCGGCCCGAAGCGTTGGCGCTGGGCGCCGCCACGGGCACGGCGCTTGCCGTGAGCAATTTCAGCGCTGTCGGGTGGGACGGTACGCGCAGCGCGACCGTGTCCAATCCGGCGCTGACGAGTTCCGACAGGGTGCATCCGGAGGCGCGTGGCAACACCAGAGTCAGAGCGCCGGGCCAGAACGCCTGCGCCAGGTGCCGCGCCGTATCGTCGAAAACGGCGTAACGCTCGGCCTCCGCGAGGCTGGCGACATGCACGATCAGGGGATTGAATTGCGGCCGGCCTTTGGCCTCGAACACGCGCGCCACGGCACGGCCCATCATGATCGTCGTCGGTGCTCTTGCCGTGATCGTCGGTCTCG
>OLLQ01000239.1_pt1 | contig 9825 bp, 9 predicted proteins | sample 1604571 | NCBI WGS metagenome assembly OLLQ01 (sample SAMEA104055722, study PRJEB20765) | soil metagenome | isolation source: soil
CCGGCGATGGAGCGCACGCTGGTGGCGCGCGCCAGCACGCGGGCGCATTGGCCCTCCCAGTCGGGACCGGAATTCGCCGCCGAGGTCTCGCAGAACTTCTCCCTGGGCGCCGGCAGGACGAGATGCAGCTCGGCACCCTCGTCGAGCAGCGCCTCGGCGATCAGGATGTCGCCGCCAGAGGCCAGCGCGCCATAGCCGAAGCCGACACGCTCCCTGCGCAGCACCGCGCGGATGCGCTGGCGCACCGCGCCCTTCGGATCGGGCAAGGCCATATGCCCGGCAAAATGCAGGCTGCGCGGCGGGCGCAGCGGATCGAGCCACGCCGCGTCCCGGCCGAGCGCGTGCAGCAGCATGCCGAACTGGCGCAGCGTCGAGGCGTGATCCTCATAGGCCTGCGGCGCCAGCGCGATCGCGTCGGCGAATGCCTTCTTGGCGCGCTTGATCTCGCCCAGCAGCAGCAGCGCTTCGGCATGGGTCGCCGCGCGCCAATACGGCGTCTCCAATTCGTCGCCGCCGATCAGCGACCGCGCCAGAAGCTTGCGCGCCAGCGGCTTGGACAATTCGTGCTTGCCGGCGAGCAGATAAAGCGTCGCGGCGTTGATCAGCGGATAGGTGGCGCCGCCGATCTCGCCGGCCTTGGCATAGGCCTCGGCCGCCTCCAGATAAAGCCCGCGCCGCTCCGCGCCTTCGGCGGCGAGCGCCCGGTCCTTGAGCAGGCGCCCGTGCACGCTGAGCACCGCCGGATCGTCCCCGATCCGGTCGAACCCGCCCTCCGCGAACAGCCGGCACGCATAATCGAGCGCCCCGGAGCGCGCATAGGCGATGATGGAGAGGAGGGAGGGCTTCTGCTCCACGCGCTAAACCAACCTTCCAGGCGGCTAGGCGAGATTGCCGGTCTCGCTGTCGCTCTTGATATCCGGATCGACGATCCGTCGAATATTTTGGCTGGACTCGCCGTCGAAATGGACGAATGGCCGAACGGACCGTTTATGCGCCGAATATAGTATCCATTTCGATCGCTGCGAAGCTGAAACATGCGATTTTCTTGCAACTCCTGTAGCAGGACTCGCGGAATCCGGCGCCGCGGCTGATCGAGTGCCGTTGGCGTCTCAAGGGACGCGCAAGCACCGGCGACTCCAGACGAAGCTGCCGGTGCGCACGTCGACGCCGGAACGTCTCGCCGTCACTGTGTGTCGTCGCCGGGATTCTTGAGGCCGGGGTCGATGAACAAGACCAGCGGCTGCGTCGCCGGCGTTCTGCCGTCGGCCAATATCTGGTCGAGTTTGACAATAACGTTGAATTGGTCCCGATTGGGCAGTGTCTTTCCCGGCCGGGCAGGATCCGCCGCTGTCACCAGAAAGGCGGCGTCGAACGCCAACTTGCGGCACTTGCCGTCAAGAGGATCGAGGCTGAACTTGAGATTGGAGTACCGGCTGCCGGGATTTGGGATGTCCGACGATCCAAGCGTTATCACGTCGGCTTGCTGGGGAAAATACCAGCTCAGACCTGAAATTGGATCGGCGTCGAGGTTGAGTTCGATCTGGCAGGGTTCGGAAACCCGCATGTCCATTGCCTGATCCGCGGTGCGGACGGGCAATGGCGGCGACGGATAGTAGTAGAAGTTCAGACACCGATTCTGAACCGCGACTTTGAGCGTGTAGGACCGGATCACCGGGTTGACGGGTGTACCCATCGCTATCTTCGTCGCAGACGATGGCGGGGGAACAAAGTCCTCAAGAGCCGTTAGGAAGGGCATTGGTTTCTCCTTTGGGTTTATTTGTGTTCGAGTTTTTTAATTTCATCCGTCAACTTGAGCCGCTGCAGCGACCAAACCCTGTTCCTGGGATCGAATAAAATCATCTCGTCGAGCAGCTTTGCGGCATTTTGCAGCCTGTCTCGGGCTTGGCCTTTGCGGCCTTCTTCCGCGTCCAGTCGCGCGAGCAGGCGTTGCAGCGATATCCATTCGCTTCGGCGGTCCATGTTGGGTGGACCAAACTCCATCACGCCTTCCAGGATTTTCTGCTGGACGAGCCAATGCTCGAGCGCGCGTGCGTTGTCGAAATTGGCGCGATATGCGCTTCCCAGCCAGGATTCGGTGTCGGAGAGATCGACGGCGATTCCTCTCGGCGCCGAACGCGCGCGAGATGCGGCCGCCATATGCTGCAAGGCGGACTTGCACAGATCGAGAGCCGCTTTCGGATTCGCCGGCTTTTTGAGATTCACCGAACAGAGATTGCGTTCCGCAAATGCGAGTTCGCGCAAATACTCCGGATTTTTTGGGTTGATGACGATCAGGCGGCGCGCCAACTGCAGGTAATTCGCGAAATGCCGCTTCGTCGATGTCAGGTTTCCGCGGAAATAATCTTCAAAACCAAGCCAATATTCGCTTTGGGCGTGACCGAATATACGGTCGGCATCGTTCGGGTCTTTCGCCAGCAACGCATTCGTGATTTCCCAGGCGCGCTGGAACCATACGATGGCCATTGCGGGATTGGCGCTATCTTCGTCATCCTCGCCTATAGCCTGCTCGACTTGGGCGAATTGGGCCTGGGATGCGGGCGACAAACGATCGAACTCGCTTTGATAATGCTGGAGCGCGCGCTTGTTGACCGCCGCCATCAGGTCCAGGCGTCCCACTCCCTTCAATCCGTCGCGCAAATCGGTGTACATGAATCTGACCAGTCCCTCGGCTTCGGTGCGCTGGCGCTCGGCTTCCGACCGGGCGTTCATCGCGATCACCGTCAACACGATCATGATTAGCATCGCCGCCAGCGCCGTCGCCGTGACGGCCGTCACGCGCTGCGTGCGTCTTTGCGAATCGCGCTGCACCAATTCGTCGAGCCCGACGCCGACCACGCCGGCGACCAGCTTGAGCAGGCCGAGCTCCCAGCCGTCATGCCCACGCCGGAAATCGGCGGCCAGGGGCTCGACGCGCGTGCCGTCCGGGCCCATGCGGCGGATCACCTCCGGAATGCTCGCCACCGGATCGCCTTCGCGGATCGCCGCCAGGATGGGCCGGCCGGGATGCAGTTCGCGGAACAGCTCGACCTCGCGCGCCACCCAGGGCGAGACCGCGGCCGCCGGCGAGCACACGACGATGAGACAGCGCGATGCCTTCAGCGCCGCGCGCACTTCGACGCTGAGATCGCTGGCGGCCGGCAATTCCTCGCGATCGCGGAAGATCGGCATGAGGCGGCGGCTCACCGGGCCTTGCGCCGTCGCGCGTCCGACGAGGCGTCGCGGCAAGGCATAGGCTTCCAGCCGCCGGTGCAGGCGCCGCCCGAAGACCGCGTCCTTGTGGCTATAGCTGATGAATGCCCAATAACGCCCGTCGTCGTTGACGGTACTTTCACTCACCCCGGGCCCCCCCACGAGCCAGCGGAACTCTGCCAGAGCAGCGGCAACCGCACAACGCCGGGATGTAGCGCCGCCGTGACGCCTACCCAGGCGTGATAATCATTGCCGGCAAGCGCTCGCGCGCGGGCGGTCAGGCCGCTTCGGGCGGGCCGATATGGCCGTACCAGGCCGCGTTCGGCCCGTCGCCATGCAGCGACCGCCGCAGCTTCACGTAAAGCTGGTTGCCCCAGTCGTAATGCCAGAACACCACCGGATCGTTGATGAATCCCTCGCTGCTCATGGCCCAATGGATCAATCGGCGATTCCACAAGCGCGGATCGTCCGCCGCGATCCGCCCCGCGGCGAGCGCGCGCTCGAAATAGTCGTTGGCGCTGACGTTGCACAGATCCTCGAAGCGCGCACCCATGTCGAGCTTCGTGCCGGTGCCCAGCTCGCGCAGCGTCAGATCCACCGACGCGCCGGTGACGTGCAGCGGCCAGGTGTCGGGATCGGCCGCATCGAAAGCGCCGGGATAGACGGCATGTTCTTGTGCATGCGCATGCCAGGCCTCGGCGCCGGCACCGGGCATCAGGCGCGCGCCTTCCGCGAAATAGAAATCCCACAGCCCGCGCTGGCAGGCGATCGAGCGGTAGCCGTCGAGCACGAACACTTCCGCGCCGTAAGGCCGCAGCCTGTCGTTGACGCGTGCCAGCATCGCCACGGTGGTCCGGCGCAGCCACATATCCTTGCGCGATCCGGCGACCGGCCGGTGATACGGCCAGTTGCCGCCGTCGGTCCGGGCGTGATGCGACTCATAGGCGATGCCGCCGCTTTCGAGCGGCACGAGAGGCTCGCTATGGCGCGGATCCGCCACGTCGAATGCGATATCCGTGAAGCGGCCGGCATAGGCGGCGGGATCGACGATCGGGATGACATGCCGGAGCCCGCGCGCGAGCGCGGGCCGCTGCGCCAAAATCGTCATCCCGACGCCTCCTCGTCCACCACCGCCATCTTGTCGGCGAAGAAATCGCCGCCGAACACGCCTTCGTCGATAATCCCCTGGCGCAGCTGGTTGCGCTTGGCGCCGTCCAGCCCGCGCAGGATGTCCCGCAGATCGTCCACGCCGTAGGACAGCAATCGCGCGACCAGCTTGCCGGTGCACTGCAGATCGCTGTGCCGCAGGAATTCCGCGAACGCCGCGCGCGTCCGCAGTTTCGAATTGTTGATCTCGCTCTCCAGATGGGGAAATCGGCAGCCGATGGCGGGCGCCACAGTCACGATCATCGCCCAATGCAGCGCCGCGGGCCGCGCCGGGCGCAGGCCCCGCGCGACCGTCCGCAATTGCGTCCCGGTGACGTTGATGTCGTTGACGAACAGGACGCCGCGGCCGCGGAAGGCCGGCGTGTCGTAAACGGCATCGAGAGGCGACGCGTTCGCCTGGATGGCGCGCCGGGTCTTCAGGTCGAGCTTGCTGTATTCGTTGTAGCGCTCGAAATCGTCTTCGCCGTCGAGCGGCGCCCGGGAGCGCGCGGCGCGGGGAATCTCCAGATCCAGATCGATTCCCGCGGGCAGCATGGCGCGAAGCTTCTCGTGCAGCGCGCGGCTCACCAAATTCGCGCCGCAGGGCAAACCCCACAGGACCGGGGACGTCAGCACCCAATCGCGGATGCCCGATTGCGCGACCAGCGCCAGGGCCGGCGGCGCCATCATCGCCGCGAAGTGATCGATCGCCGCGCGGTCGCCGAACTTCATCGCCGGATAGGGCGCAAAGACCGGATCGCGCAAATCGAGAGGATAGTCCCGGATCGTATGCAATGCCGACAACACGTGCTGACACCTCGGAGCGTTCCCAACGCTGTCAACGCGAAGCGCGGCGATCCGTTCACTGCGGCGCGGCGCTCAGACGCCGGCCTCCGCCGGCTGCTTGGTCTTGAGGTCGCTCCAGTAGTCGGTGCGCTGCACCGCCGCCGGCAATTCGCCGGGCCGCAGCGGCGTATCCGAAACCTCGACCGTGAAATTGCGCTCCAGCGGCGTCGCCCAGATGCGCGTCGAGAGGTTCACCTTGGAGATCTCGAACATCATGGAATCGTCGTCGGTTTGCGCATCGGTGCCGAGCCGGTCCGACAATTCGTAGAACGCGCGCGGCACGAAATCCTCGCGCAGGCGGACGAAGGCGGTGCGCTTGCCGTCGCTGACCCACCATTCGAACTTCATCGCGCTGTTGCACTTCATGCCGCAATTGTCCTCGAGAAAGACCTTGTAGCGCTCGCGGTCCACCGTGCCGGTGATGTAATCGATCGCGTCGCGCACGCCCGGCCCCGGATGCGCGCTGACGATGTAGAGATCGTCGCGGCTCCACAACCCGTCCTGCGACAGCGCCTGCGCCGCCGCCTGCATCGCGCGGTACCCGACCGCCGTGCCCCACCACAGCGAGCCCATATGCAGCGTCATGGCGCCGTCATAGTCGAGCTCCTTGACCACGCCCTTGTCCAGAATCCGCGTCACCGTCGCGTCGACGGGAACGACGTGCGCTATGTCCTTGGCCATCTCGAATTCCTTTCGTTAGCAAATACGCGGCAATTGCTCGCCGACCAGCATATCGACGATGCGCCGGCCGCCGAAAACGGTCTGCATCACCACGCGGCCGGGCCGTCCGTCCGTGGCCTGTCCGATGATCGCGCTTTCGCGGCCGAGCGGATGCGCCCGCATCGCGGCCAGCGCCGCATCGGCCTGCGCCGGCGGCACGACGCACACCAGTTTTCCCTCATTGGCGAGATAGAGCGGATCGAGCCCGAGGATCTCGCAAAAGCCGCGCACCTCGGCGCGCAACGGCGTGCGCTGTTCCTGGATCTCGATGCCGACCCCGGACGCCTCGGCGATCTCATTCAGCACGGTGGCGATGCCGCCGCGCGTCGCATCGCGGATGAAGCGCGTGCCCGGCGCCGCATTCAGCAGATCGTCGATCAGCCCGTGCAGCGCCGCGCAATCGCTCTCGAGCGGCGTCGACAATTGCATGTCGCCGCGCGCGTTCAGGATCGCCGCACCGTGGTCGCCGAGCAACCCGTTCACCAGGATCGCGTCGCCCGGCCGCGCCTTGTCGACGCCGAGTTCGACGCCGGTGCGGATCACGCCGATCCCCGTCGTGTTGATGAACAGCTTGTCGCACGCGCCCTTGTCCACCACCTTGGTGTCGCCGGTGACGATGCACACGCCCGCCGCCTTGGCGGTCCGCGCCATCGACTGCGCGATGGCGCGCAGCGTCTCGATCTCCAGCCCTTCCTCGATGATCACGGCGCAGGTCAGGTACAGCGGCACCGCGCCGCCGACCGCCAGGTCGTTGATCGTGCCGCACACCGCCAGCTTGCCGATGTCGCCGCCGGGAAAGCTCAGCGGATGCACGACATAGGAATCCGTCGTCATCGCCAGCCGGTCGCCATACGCCGCCAGGTCGCTCAGGCGAAACCGCGCCTGGTCCTCCAGATGCGACAGCATCTCGTTGTCGAACGCCGAGACGAAGACGTCGTCGATCAGGTCGCGCATCGCCTTGCCGCCGCCGCCATGCGCCATGGTGACTTTCGGCAGATGCACTTTGCCCAGGCGACGCGGCGCCCGGGCCGCGGCAGGTTTCAGCTCGATCACGGTCATGACGCGATATCCACGGCTTGAGGTTCCTCGACCAACCGCTCGGCGCGCATGTTGTGGATTTTCTCCACGTCGCCGAACTGGTAATAGGCGGCGCAGGCGCCCTCCGACGACACCATCAGCGCGCCCAGCGGCGTCTCCGGCGTGCACGCCGCGCCGAACACCTTGCATTCCCACGGCTTGATCACGCCTTTCAGCACCTCGCCGCATTGGCAGGCCTTCGGGTCCGCGATCTTGATCGACGGCACGGAGAATTTCTTCTCCGCGTCGAACGCCGCGTACTCCTTGCGCATCCGCACGCCGGAATGATCGATCGATCCCAGCCCGCGCCATTCGAAGAACTCGCGCAATTCGAACACCCGCCCGATGGCGTCCAGCGCCACCGCGTTACCGTCCGGCGGCACCACGCGGGCATACTGGTTCTCGACTTCCGAGCGCCCCTCGTCCATCTGCTTGAGCACCATCCACAGCGCATGCAGCACGTCGAGCGGCTCGAACCCCGCCACCACGATGGGCTTGCCGTATTTCTGCGCGATGAAGTCGTACGGCGAATTGCCGATCACCATGCTGACATGCCCCGGCCCCAGAAACCCGTCGAGCTGCAATTCCGGCGAATCCAATATCGCCTTTACCGTCGGAATGATCGTGATGTGGTTGCAGAACAGCGAGAAGTTCGTCACGCCCTCGGCTTCCGCCTGCAGCACCGTCATCGCCGTGCTGGGCATCGTGGTCTCGAAGCCCAGCGCGAAGAACACCACTTGCTTGTCCGGATTGGCCTTGGCGAGCTGCAACGCATCGAGCGGCGAATAGACCATCCGCACGTCGGCGCCCTCGCCCTTGGCCTGCAACAGGCTCTTCTTCGAGCCCGGCACGCGCATCGCGTCGCCGAAGGTCGTGAAGATCACGCCCGGCATCTCCGCCAGCAGGACGCAGTCGTCGACCCGCCCCATCGGCAGCACGCAGACCGGGCAGCCCGGACCATGCACCAGCTCGATCTCGTCCGGCAGCATCGTCTCGATGCCATAGCGAAAGATCGCATGCGTGTGCCCGCCGCACACCTCCATGATCTGCAGCGGCCGGCCCTTGCCCGCCTGCAGCTTGGTCGCCAGCGCGCGGATCTCCGTCAGCAGATGCTGCGCCTTCTGCGGATCGCGGAATTCATCGACGTATTTCACGCGCGTTCTCCCTCGTTTTGTCCCGCCGAGCCGCGGTCGTCGGCCAGCAGGCTGTGCACCAGGTCCCAAAGCACGTGGAAAACCGTGACATGGCATTCCTGGATGCGATGGATGCTGTCGCTCTCGACCACGAGGCAATGATCGAGCCCGATCTTCGCCATCTCGCCGCCGCTCATCCCCGCCATGCCGATGGTGGTCAGCCCCATTTCCTTGGCTTTCTGGAACCCCTTCACGAGGTTCTGCGAATTGCCGCTGGTCGAAAGCCCCAGCAGCGTGTCGCCGGCGCGCCCCTGCGCGATCACCTGGCGCGAGAAGATGTGCGCGAAGCCGACATCGTTGGCGACCGCCGTCAGCATCGTCTTGTCGGCACTGAGATCGATCGCGGTCAGCGCCGGCCGCCCCGCCGTCACCGGATGCTGGAATTCCACCGCGACATGGGCCGCATCGCAGCTCGATCCGCCATTGCCCATCGTGAACAGGCGTCCGCCGCGCCGATAGGTATCGGCGATGGCCCCCGCCGCCGCGATCACCGCGCCGCTGTTCCTGGCGAAAAACGCATCCATCACATCGCGATGCCGCCCGACCTTCTCGCCGACCGCCTCCAGCAGCGCCGCGTTCATCGCGCGCGGATCCTGCTTGCGGCCATGCAGGAAGGGATAGAGCGATTGCAGCGCCTGTTTGTTGCCACCCGTCATGCCGCGCCCGATGTCCGCATCGCCGCCAATTCCTGCTGCACCTCGCCGAGTTCGGTGAGCACTTTCAGCGTCGCCGCCGCCTCGTCCTCGTCGATCCGGCTCATCGCGAAGCCGACATGCACCAGCACCCAATAGCCGACGCACGATTGGATCGCCGCATCGTCCTCGACGACGCAGGCGACGTTGACGACGCGCTGCACCCCGCTGACATCGACCATCGCCAGTTTGCGCTCCGCGTCGACGATGCCGACGATCCGTCCGGGGATTCCAAGACACATGGTTCAGTTCCTCGTTTTCGAAACGATTTCGCGCGCCGCGGCGACGACCGCCTGGCCAAGCGACAATCCGCCGTCATTCGTCGTGACCTCGGCTTGCGTCAGGCACACAAGCCCCGCCGCCTCGATCCGCGCCACGCAAGCCTCGAACAGCACCTTGTTCTGGAAACACCCGCCGGACAGCGCGACATTCCCGATCCCGTTCTCGCGCGCCAGCCGCACCGCCAGCCCGGACACGCAATCCGCCAGCCCCAGATGAAACCGCGCCGCCATCACCGCCGCCGGCACCCCATCGCGCAGGTCGTTCAGCAGCGCCCGCCACATCGGGCGCGGCTCGATCAGCGGCAGCTCACCCTCGGTGATTTCGAAGGCATACGGCATTGCCGTCCTCGCGGCATCGTCGATCAGGTCTTCGAGCTCCATCGCCGCCTGCCCTTCGAACAGCGCGACCTCCGGACTCAATCCCACCGCCGCCGCGACCGCGTCGAACAGGCGCCCGCACGAGCTCGCCACCGGCACATTGATCCCGTCCGCCAGCATCCGGTCGATGATCCCGCGCGGCTTGGCGCCAAGCCGCCGCGCCAATTCCAGCCCGCCGAATTCCTTCTCGAACGCGTCCCAGCCGAACGCCGCCACGATATGGGCATAGGCATTGCGCCACGGCTCGCGGATGGCCTGCACCCCGCCGATCATCGCCACCGG
>OLLQ01000418.1_pt1 | contig 9795 bp, 8 predicted proteins | sample 1604571 | NCBI WGS metagenome assembly OLLQ01 (sample SAMEA104055722, study PRJEB20765) | soil metagenome | isolation source: soil
GGCTGGCGCGGGCGGCGCGCGGGATGCTGACGCAGAAGACCGCGCGGGTGATCGAGAGCCTGCCGCGGATCACGGCGCCGTCGCTGGTCGTGGTCGGCGAGCAGGATACGCCGTTCCTCGCCGCATCGGATTATATGGCCGCGAAGATTCCGGGCGCGCGCAAGGCGGTGATCGCCAATGCCGGCCACGCCGCCAATATCGACAATCCGGAGGGCTTCAACAAAGCCGTCACCGATTTTCTCGCCAAAATGCAGTAAGGAGCACCATGACCAAGATTGCCAACGACAAGCGTCTCGATCCGCGTATCAAAGCCATGCTGGGCGCCTTCGATCTGCCCGCGCAGGGCGACGTCGCCAGCCACGAAGATCTCGTCGCCGAGATGAATTCGGAGACCGCGCGCGCGATGTCGGCGCAGATCGAGGCGATGTTCGAGGCCTTCGACAACGAGGATCTCGCCCCATCGAAAGGTCTGCGCGTCAGCGAGGAAAGCCTCATCTCGCAGCCCGACGGCAACACCATCCTGATGCGCATCGTGCGGCCGGATACCGACGCCGTGGTGCCGTGCGTCTACTATATTCACGGTGGCGGCATGTCGACGCTGTCCTGCTTCATGGGCAGCTATCGCGCCTGGGCCAAGATCATCGCGGCGCGCGGCGTGGCGGTGGCGATGGTGGAATTCCGCAACTCGGTCGTGCCGTCGCGTGTGCCGGAGACCGGGCCGTTTCCAGCAGGCCTCAACGATTGCGTCTCCGGCTTGAAGTGGCTGCACGCCCAAGCGGCGCGGCTGAAGATCGATCCCAAGCGCGTGATCGTCGCGGGCGAAAGCGGCGGCGGCAATCTCACCCTCGCGACGGGGCTGTCGCTGAAGAAAAGTGGCGAGCTTGGGCTGGTGAAGGGGCTCTATGCGCTTTGCCCGTACATCGCGGGCCAGTGGCCGCTGCCGCAGCACCCGTCCTCGACCGAGAATGAAGGCCTGCTGCTCAACCTGCACAACAATCGCGGCGCGATCAGCTATGGCATGGCGGAATTCCACAACAGGAATCCGCTGGCCTGGCCCGGCTTCGCGACCGCCGACGACGTGAAGGGCTTTCCGCCGACCACGATCACGGTCAACGAGTGCGATCCTTTGCGCGACGAGGGCCTGGCTTTCTATCGCCTGCTGCTGGAGGCCGGCGTGGCGGCGCGCTGCATCCAGTTCATGGGCACGACGCATGCCGCCGAGACCATGGTCGCGCTGGTTCCCGACGTCACGCGCGCCGCGGCGACCGACATCGCCAATTTTGCCACGAATTAGGAGCGCACATCATGGGTCGCGTTGCAGGCAAAGTCGCTCTCGTCACCGGCGGCGCCAGCGGGATCGTGCGGGCGAGTGCGCTGCTGCTCGCCAGGGAAGGCGCGGCGGTTGTCGTGACCGATATCCAGGATGATGCGGGCAAAGACGTCGTCGCGGTGATCCAGAAGGCGGGCGGCGACGCGATCTACCTGCGTCACGATGTGGCCGATGAAGACGCGTGGATCGGCGTCGTTGCCGAGACGAAAAAGCGCTTCGGAAAATTGCATGTGCTCGTCAACAATGCCGGCATCGCCATCGCGTCGTCGGTGCTGACGATGAGCCTGGCCGATTGGCGGCGGCAGCAGGCGATCAATCTCGACGGCGTGTTCCTGGGCGTGAAGCATTCGCTGCCGCTGATGCGCGAGTCGGGCGGCGGCTCGATCATCAACATCTCGTCGCTGGCGGGGCTGAAGGGCGCGGCGACGCTGGCGGGCTACTGCGCCACCAAGGGCGGCGTGCGGCTGTTCAGCAAGGCGGTGGCGATGGAGTGCGGCGCGGCGCGCGACAATGTGCGGGTGAACTCGGTCCATCCGGGCATCATCGAGACGCCAATCTGGCTGGGCATCGTGCCGGGCGCCGACCAGCCGGGCGCCAATGCGCCGAACCTCGACGCGATCTCGGAAACGGTGGTGCCGATCGGTTCGAAGGGGCTGCCGGAGGATATCGCGGCGGGCGTGCTGTATCTCGCCAGCGACGATTCCCGCTACGTCACCGGCACCGAGCTTGTGATCGATGGCGGGATGTCGACGCGGTGATCCGCGATATCGATGCCGCGCTGGCCGTCCTGGTCGAAGCCTGTCCGACCTTCCGGCCCCGGCATGCGGCGATGCTGCAAGCCGCGGAAGCCGAGGAGGAGGAGTTATCCTTCTCCGACAAGACGGAAGCATTGCGCCAGCACGTCCTCGGCCTGATCGCGGCGGGACAGCACGAGGCGGACTTGAATCGCGTTTTCGACGCGATCGAAGGCTTGCTGTCGGGAGGGGGCGGGCATGTCCGCAGCGCCCTGGGCGTCGCGCTTATCGAGCACACCAAGCGTGTAAAATGGCCGCCCGGACCCGAGCGGGAGGCGCAGCGCGCGTTCAGAAAGCGGTTGGGGACGGTTGGCCGCAAGGAATGGGATATCGTCTGATCCGATGCCGGTTGTCCCCGGAAATGACACCGGTTACCATGGTGGAAATGACAGGCTGCGGCGGCTGGGGCAAAGTGCCGGCTTCACGCGGAATCGAGAGGGAAAATGCCTAAGGATCGGCTGAAAGTGCTGGGCGCCATCATCGGGCAGGGCGTCATCCCCGTGTTCTACCACCCAGATGCCGAGGTTTGCGCGAAGGTGATCCAGGCCTGCGCCAATGGCGGGGCGAAATGCATCGAGTTCACCAACCGCGGCGACTTCGCAGCCCATGTCTTCCTGGAACTGGCGCGGCACTTCGCGAAAGTGGATGATAGCGTTATCATGGGCGTGGGGTCGGTGGTCGATGCGCCGACCGCCGGGATTTATATCGCCAATGGGGCGAACTTCGTCGTGGGGCCGATGACCAATCCGGAAGTGGCGCGGCTCTGCAATCGGCGCGGCATCGCCTACAGCCCGGGCTGCGGCTCGGCGACGGAGATTTCCGAGGCGCAGGAGTTGGGCTGCGAGATCGTGAAAGTGTTTCCGGGTTCGTCAGTGGGCGGGCCGGACTTCGTCAAATCGGTGCTGGGGCCGATGCCGTGGACCAAGATCATGCCGACGGGCGGCGTCGATGCCAGCGAGGAATCGCTGCGTGCCTGGTTCGGCGCCGGAATCGTGGCGTGCGGGATCGGCTCGAACCTGATCACCAAGAAAGCGCTCGACGCCGAGGATTATGACGGGATCGAGAAAAAGGTTCGCGACACCGTGGCATTGATCAAGACAATCCGTGGAAGCAAGTAGATGGCCGACGTTTTGAAAATCCGTTCCGTCGCCGAGACGAAGTGGGACTGCGTCTCCTTCGGCGAGGTGATGCTGCGTTTCGATCCGGGCTTCGGACGGGTGCGCAATGCGCGCCAGTTCACGGTGTGGGAAGGCGGCGGCGAGTACAATGTCGCGCGCGCGATGCGCAAATGCTGGGGCAAGCGCGCCGCGGTGGTGACCGCGCTGCCGGTCAACGATCTGGGCTGGCTGGTCGAGGACTTCATCTGCCAAGGCGGCGTCGACATGAGCCACTGCATCTGGCGCGAGCATGACGGCATCGGGCGCAACACGCGCGTCGGGCTGAACTTCACCGAGAAGGGTTTCGGCATTCGGGCGGCGCTGGGCTGCTCGGACCGCGCCAATTCGGCGGCGTCGCAGATCCGGCCGGGCGAGGTGAATTGGGAGAAGCTGTTCGGCGAGGAAGGCGTACGCTGGTTCCATACCGGCGGTATCTTCGCGGCACTGGCGCCCAATACGAGTGAAGCGGTGATCGAGGCGGTCGAGGCGGCGCACAAATACGGCACCATCGTTTCCTACGATCTGAACTATCGCGCCTCGCTGTGGAAGTCCCAGGGCGGGCAGGAGGGCGCGCGCAAGATCAATCGCGCCATCGCCAGCCATGTCGATGTGATGATTGGCAATGAAGAGGATTTCACAGCCTGCCTCGGCTTCGAGGTCGAGGGCATGGACGAGCACATTTCGTCCATCGATCCGGCGAATTTCAAGAAGATGATCGGCGAGGCCGTGAAGCAGTTCCCGAACTTCAAGGTCGCGGCGACGACGTTGCGCAACGCGAAGACGGCGACGTTCAACGACTGGTCGGCGATCCTCTATGCCGGCGGCGAATTCTACCAGTCGATGATGCGGGAGAACCTGGAGATCTACGACCGTGTCGGCGGCGGCGACGGGTTCGCCTCGGGCCTGGCCTACGGCTTCCTGGAGGGCAAGGGGCCGCAGGCGGCGGTGGAGTATGGCGCGGCGCATGGCGCGCTTGCCATGACGACGCCGGGCGACACCTCGATGGTCAACGCCAGGGAGGTCGAAGCGGTGATGAAGGGCAAAGGCGCGCGCGTCATACGATGAGGATTTGGCGATGACCACGCTGACGCTGCATCCCAACCGCTTCTTTCCCGCCGATCCGGGCACGCGCGCGGTGGCGCGGGACCTGTTCGAATCGGTCGAGACGCTGCCGATCATCAGCCCGCACGGTCATACCGATCCCCGATGGTTCGCGACGGACGCGCCGTTCGAGGACGCGACGAGCCTGTTGCTGTGGCCGGACCATTACGTCCTGCGGATGCTGTATTCGCGGGGCGTCACGCTGGAAGCGCTGGGGTTGCAGAACCCGGATGCCGATCGGCGCGCGGCGTGGCGCCTGTTCGCGGCGAACTATCATCTGTTTGCCGGCACGCCGTCGCGGCTGTGGCTCGATCATGTCTTCGCGACGGTGTTCGGATTCACGCAGCGGCTGGGCGCGGAGACCGCCGACCGCTATTACGACACGATCAACGCCGCGCTGGCGACGGCGGCATTCCGGCCACGGGCGCTGTTCAAGCGCTTCAACATCGAGAAGATCGCGACGACCGAAGGTGCGCTCGACTCGCTTTCGGATCATGACGTCATCGCGCGCGCGTGGCCCGGGCATGTGGTGACGACATATCGGCCGGACGACGTGATCGATGCCGACAAAGAGGAATTTGCCGCGAATGTCGAGCGGTTCGGCGCGCTGACGCAGCAGGATACGGCGACCTGGGCGGGCTATCTGGAGGCGCATCGGGAGCGGCGGGCCTTCTTTCGCGCGCATGGCGCGACGGCGACCGACCACGGCCATCCCACGGCGCGCACGGCAGATTTGTCGGCGGCCGAGGGACAGGCGCTGTTCGACCGGCTGCTGCGCGGGCAGCGCGAGGCAGGCGACGCGGAATTGTTACGTGCCGCAATGCTGACCGAGATGGCCAAGATGTCGTGCGACGACGGCATGGTGATGCAGATCCATCCCGGCTCGTTCCGCAATCACAATGCGGCATTGTTCGCGCGCTATGGCGCCAATGTCGGCGCGGATATTCCCATGCGGACGGATTATGTTTCGGCGCTGAAGCCATTGCTCGATGCCGTCGGCAACCGGGCCGACCTTACGATCATCCTGTTCACGCTGGACGAGAGCACCTATGCCCGCGAATTGGCGCCGTTGGCGGGGCATTATCCGTGCCTGAAGCTGGGGCCGGCGTGGTGGTTTCACGATTCGCCGGAGGGCATGCTGCGCTTCCGGCGGCAGGTCACCGAGACGGCGGGATTTTATAACACGGTCGGCTTCAACGACGACACGCGTGCCTTCCTGTCGATCCCGGCGCGGCACGATCTCGCCCGGCGCATCGATGCGGCCTACCTCGCCGAGCTGGTGACGACGCACCGGCTGGAGGAGGACGAGGCGCATGAATTGATTGTCGATCTGGCCTACAAATTCCCGAAGGCCGCGTATAAGCTCTGACCCTCCTCCATCGCCCGCGAGTGCCATGCCCAAGATCACATCCGCCCGCGTCATCGTCACCTGCCCGGGACGCAATTTCGTCACGCTGAAGATCGAGACGTCCGACGGCGTCACCGGTGTCGGCGATGCGACGCTGAACGGCCGCGAGCTTTCGGTCGCGAGCTACCTCACCGATCATGTCATCCCCTGCCTGATCGGGCGCGACGCGCACCGGATCGAGGACATCTGGCAGTATCTGTATCGCGGTGCCTATTGGCGGCGCGGGCCGGTGACGATGTCGGCGATCGCGGCGGTCGATACCGCGCTGTGGGACATCAAGGCGAAGATCGCGGGATTGCCGCTGTACCAGCTGCTCGGCGGGGCGAGCCGCGACGGCGTGATGGTCTATGGCCACGCCAACGGCGCCACGATCGAGGAGACCATCGCCGAGGCGATGAAATACAAGGCCGAAGGCTACAAGGCGATCCGCCTGCAATCGGGCATTCCCGGTCTCAAATCCACCTACGGCGTGTCGAAGGACAAGAAGTATTACGAACCCGCCGACGCCGACCTGCCGACCGAGAATGTGTGGTCGACGGTCAAATACATGCGCACCGTGCCCGAGCTGTTCGCGGCCGCGCGCGAGGCACTCGGCTGGGACGTACATCTGCTGCACGACGTGCACCATCGCCTCACGCCCATCGAGGCCGGGCGTTTGGGCAAGGATCTGGAACCGTATCGCCTGTTCTGGCTCGAAGATGCGGTGCCGGCGGAGAACCAGGCCGGCTTCCGCCTCATCCGCCAGCACACCACCACGCCGCTCGCGGTGGGCGAGATCTTCAACACCATATGGGATGCCAAGCAGCTCATCGAGGAGCAGCTGATCGACTATATCCGCGCCACGGTCGTGCATGCCGGCGGCATCACGCATCTGCGCCGCATTGCAAGCCTCGCCGACCTCTACCACGTCCGCACCGGATGCCACGGCGCCACCGACCTGTCGCCGGTATGCATGGCGGCCGCGCTGCACTTCGACATCTCGGTGCCGAATTTCGGCGTGCAAGAGTACATGATTCACACCCGGGAGACCGATGCGGTCTTCCCGCACGCCTATACCTTTGCCGACGGCATGTTCCAGCCCGGCGAGGCGCCCGGCCTGGGCGTCGATATCGACGAGACGCTGGCGGCGAAGTATCCGTACAGCAGAGCCTATCTGCCGGTGAACCGTCTCGAAGACGGCAGCATGACGAACTGGTGAGCACGCTCGCCGATCCGCCGGTTTTCCATCTTGCCCGACACAATGGCAATCAGCTGACGCTGGACAGCGACGGTGAGGCGCGGGCCTTCGTTTCCGTTCTGGAGAACGACATTATCCGGGTGACGGTGTCGCGCGGCTTCGGGTTGCACCAGCCGTTCAGCTGGGCCGTGGCGCCCGGGCAGGAGGACGTTCCGGTCAATGGCCGCCGTATCGCGGACGTCTCCGGCTTTTCCCTGCCGCCGTTCGAGATGATGCAGGCGGACGGCAGGCTTGTCGTGCAGACGTCGTGCGTTCGCCTGACCATTCTTCTCGAGGGATTTTTCTGTCACTGGGAGATATTCGACGGAACGGCCTGGCAGCGCGCCGCGCGCGACCGGCCAACACAAGCCTATAATTTCGGCTGGTGGGATGAAAAAGTTTATCACTATCTGGTCCGCGATCCGCGCGAGCGTTATTTCGGTCTCGGCGAGCGCGCAGGAGAGATGGATCGCGCCGGGCGGCGCTTCCGCATGAGCAATATGGATGCCATGGGGTATGATGCCCGGACGTCCGATCCGCTCTACAAGCACATTCCATTCTACATCACCCAGGCGCGTGCTGTGTCGTTCGGCCTGTTTTACGACACAATGTCGGACTGTACGTTCGATATGGGCTGCGAACGCAGCAACTATCACGGCTTGTTCCGCAGTTTCATCGCGGATCGGGGCGATCTTGTATATTACTTCATCGCCAGCGGCGGAACGGCGGACATCGTCCGGCGCTTTACCTGGCTGACCGGAAAACCTGCGTTTCTACCCAGATGGGCGCTGGGCTATTCCGGATCGACCATGCGTTACACCGATCAGCCGGATGCGCAGGCGCGCATGGCCGACTTCCTGGCAAAATGCGAAGAGCACGACATCCTGTGTGACTCGTTTCACCTCTCGTCCGGCTATACGTCGATCGGTGGTAAGCGTTACGTCTTCCACTGGAACAGAGACAAGTTTCCCGATCCTGCTGCCTTCGTGCGCTCCTACGCCGACAAGGGCGTGCGGCTGATCCCAAACATCAAGCCGGCACTGCTGCACGATCATCCGCTGTTGACCGAGGCGCGTGCCAAGAACCTGCTCATAACCGACCAACATGGCGAACCGATCTGGATCCAGTTCTGGGGCGCGGTCGGAGTCTATCTCGATTTCACGAAATTCGAGACGTTGGACTGGTGGAAGGAAAAGGTGACGAACGCGCTCCTCGATTTCGGCATGGCGGGCACCTGGAACGACAACAACGAATTCGAGATCGTCGATCCACGAGCACAGGCCAGAATGTTCGGAATGTCGCAAGCTGCCGTCACGGTCAAGCCGCTGCAGACATTGCAGATGATGCGCGCCTCGCGGGAGGCGCAGGTGGCGCATGCGCCGGACAAGCGTCCCTATCTCGTCAGCCGCGCCGGCTTCGCGGGCATGCAGCGCTATGTGCAGACCTGGTCGGGCGACAATTACACGTCGTGGGAGACGCTGAAATACAATGTGCGGATGGGCCTCGGGCTGGCGCTGTCCGGCGTGTCGAACACTGGGCATGACGTCGGCGGCTTCGACGGGCCGCGGCCGGATGCGGAATTGTTCGTGCGCTGGGTCGGGTTCGGCATTTTCATGCCGCGGTTCTCGATCCATTCTTGGAACACCGACGGCACGGCGAACGAGCCGTGGATGCATCCCGAGGTCACGCCGCAGGTGCGCGACCTGATCAAATTCCGCTATCGGTTGTTGCCGTATCTGTACGACCTGTCGTGGCGATACGCGGCGCATTACGAGCCCATCATCCGGCCAACCTTCTACGATTTTCCGGACGATCCGCGCTGCCTGGAGGACAATGACGACATGATGCTGGGCGCTGCACTGCTGGTGGCGCCGGTGGTCGAGCCGGGCGCCGCGGCGCGCGCGGTGTATCTGCCGGCGGGCACGCGATGGTTCGATTATTGGTCCGGCGAAGTGTTCAACGGCGGCCAGACGATCTCGCGTCCCGCGCCGTTCCGCCAGCCGCCGCTGCTGGTGCGGGAGGGCAGCATCATCGCGCTCAACCTGGCGGAACAGCGTTTCCTGGTGCGTACCGACACGCGCGGCTTTGCGGTCTTTCCATTGGCCAGCGGTACTTTCGAGGCCGAGATCTTCGACGACGACGGCGAGCAGGCGGACGGTGGCCACCGGTCGTGGCGCGTGCATGTGACTTGCAACGAGGCCGGGATCGAGATCGCCGCCGATCCGGATGCGCAGATCATCCTGCCCGCGAGCGAGACGCGCCCAGTGCGCCGGGTTTGACTGACCCAACGGCACGCGAATTAGTCTGACGCCGCTGGAGATTTTCGATGACCGATATTCCTCTCGTTTCGTCCGCGCCGGGGCGCTGGACCACCGTCGCGGGCCTGCAATGGAGCAATCCCGGCGGCGGGTTGTGGGGCGGCTACGCCATCGGCCTGGCGATCCGCGTACTGGAGGCGGAGCCCGACGCCGTCGGCGAAGCGCTTTCGCTCACGCTGACCTATGCCGCGGCGCTGCCGTCCGGCGCGCTCGATATCCGCACCCGGCGGCTGCGCCAAGGCGGCTCGGTCGGCGTCTGGGAGGTCGAGATCCTGCCGGCCGGATCGGAGCAGGTCGGCGTGCACGCGATGGTCACGATGACGCGGCGGCCCGCGACGCCGCCTTTCGCCTTCGCAACGATGCCGGACGCGCCCGACCCGCTGACGCTGCCGGCCTTCGAGTTCGGCGAAGCGTCGCAGCACTACGGCAGCTCGGCGTTCGAGCGCCGCACGCTTGAGGGCTTTCCGCCGG